>WNFD01005842.1_pt1 | contig 14269 bp, 10 predicted proteins | sample 5400491 | NCBI WGS metagenome assembly WNFD01 (sample SAMN13153343, study PRJNA577476) | soil metagenome | isolation source: 120 cm saprolite under Douglas fir tree site 2 hole 2 replicate 2 | place: USA:California | collected 2015-04-18
AGGTTTCCTCTTCAATATTTCGATCGCTTGGGCCGTCGGGAGGATGCGCAATTCAACCCTTCGGCGTTTGGCTTCGAGCTTCACCTCTTCCATCACCGGCAACGCGCCAGTGCCCGTGCCGACGACCAGGCATCTGCATTTCCAGGGGATCTTCTCCTCGACCGAGAGCGGGGTGTGGCCAAACTCGTCGCGGAACTTCTTGGAAGGCTTCTTTTTCCTCTTCTGCACTTCTCCACGATCGATCACGACGTCATGATCGTAGGTGACGCCATCGATTCGGATGCTGCCAAACGAAAATCCTTCAAACCGCATATAGAACCTCCGCACACATCATCATGGTATGTCAGAGACGAAAACGATTCGGCATCGTGCCTGGTCTCCGATCACTCCGCACTTCGCGTCTCGCCCGTGCGTACCCCCCGAACGCTATGCCATTAGGTTCCACTAGGGCTTGCTCCTGTCAAGGCGCCACGCGGTGCGCGGGGAAGCCGTGCGCATTCCGCCGGGCACACCTCCCGGTCAGGAAAGTGTCAGCACCTCCCGGTCGCTATGATGGTGGCAAATGGTGAGGAGGGTGTTGAGGGCATGGCTCAAAAAGGGCGCAGGAGACCAGGCGGCGAGAGCTAGTGGCGGCCGTGCGGCGAGGCCGGGCGTTGCGCCAGGTGGCGCGCGACGCGGGCGTCAGCCTCTCCACCGTGCAGCTGTGGGTCGGGCGAGCCCAGCACCGGCGGCTGGACGAGGTGGACTGGGCCGATCGGTCCTCGCGGCCGCGCCGGACCTCTCGCACCCCACGGCCCCTTGAGGATCTGGTGCTGCAGGTGCGACAGGAACTGAGGGACACCAGCGACCTCGGGGAGTTTGGCGCCGCCGTCATCCGAGCCGACCTGCTGGCCCGGGACGTGGTCGGGGTGCCGTCGGTGCGCACGGTCGGCCGGATTCTCGAGCGGCGCGGCGTGCTCGATGCCCGCCGGCGGGTGCGCCGGCCCCCGCCGCCGCGGGGATGGTACCTGCCGGCGGTCGCGCACGGCGACGCGGAGCTCGAGAGCGTCGACATCATCGAGGGGCTCTATATTCGTGGGGGCCCGCACGTCGAAGTGATCAACCTGCTCTCCTTTCACGGGGGTGTGGTCGCCTCGTGGCCGACCTCACGGGTCACGGCGAAGACCGTGGTGGACGCCCTCGTGGAGCACTGGCGCGCGCTCGGCCTCCCCACGTACGTCCAGTTCGACAACGATGCCATCTTCCAAGGCCCGCATCATCACCGCGACTCGATCGGCCGCGTGACCCGCCTCTGCTTGAGCCTCGGGGTGATCCCCGTCTTCGCCCCGCCGCGGGAGCCCGGGTTCCAAGCGGCCATTGAGTCCTTCAACGGGCGCTGGCAAGCGAAAGTCTGGGCGCGCGCGTGGCACGACAGCCTGGCCAGCGTCCAGCAGCAATCCGCGCGCTACGTGACCGCCCTACGCCGGCGCGCGGCGGCCCGCAGCGACACCGCGCCCGCCCGCCGGCCGATCGCACCCGCGTGGACCCTCGACTTGCAGACGCCTCCTCGTGGAGTGCTGATCTACCTGCGCCGCACTACGGAACGTGGCGCGGTCCATCTCCTCGGCCGGACCTTCGACATCGACCCGACGTGGCCCTTCCGGCTCGTTCGGTGTGAAGTCCACCTCGACGCCGGCTCCATGCGCTGCTACGCCTTGCGGCGCCGGCAGCCGGACCAGCAGCCCCTCCTCGCTGAGATTCCCTACGCGCTGCCGCGTCGTCGCTTTTATGAGTGACCGGCAGGTGGTGACACATGCACCCAACCCATCTTTCACCTGACCGGGACGTCCTGACACCTGGCCGTCTACCCGTTACGTCGAGCCTGAGCTGGTGTCCTGGCGGGCGGGGATGCTGCTGCCGCCTGACGCGCACGCTGCAACTCCCGCGCACGGAGCCGACGGGCGGCGCGGCGGAGCCGCTGCACTGCGGTCCTGGTCTTCGAGTGGGTCGCCATTCTCTTCCCCTAAGCGAGCCAGCGAGAGTGGGATGTTCGACCGACTACTCGATCACGCCCGAGCTGCGGGGCGGTCGTGGCAGCGGGCTCGACGCCAAGTCCGACGGCCGCGGGCATCGGGCTCATCGGCGGAGCCGCACAGGACCGGCACTTCTCTCCCTCTTGCCCGAACCCTCTGGTCCTGAACCGTCACCCGTCAACGCCAAGTGCCAGGGGACGCATCGCAGCCTTCACGAAGATCACCAGCAGTCCTTGCTTTGCTGCCCTCTTCAACTCAGGAGGAACAGGCGGGATCTCGGGGGCAGAAGGCAAGGGCGCTTTACTTGTCCAGGCTCACGTTAAATGGCGAACGAATGCCTGGCAAGGTCGACCGACTTCAGCGCACATTAACGCGAATAGTACGCCGTTTGGTTTGATTCATAGTCCCCATTGGTGCATATACTGTAGATCACCTTCGTTGGCCCGAACGCTCGTGCCCAGAACATAATCAGCCAGAGGGAACACCACATTGAAATTCCTGTCCGGGTATCGGTGATGCAAGCAGTGATGTCGGGCCAGAAACTTATAGACCGGCCAGGTGCTGAAGACCCTCTGCTCCGGCTTGTGCATCTCGAGATGAAGTTTGTTCCACGCCCAGTGATGAAAAGTCATCCCCGCCACGAAGACCGCCGCCCCCTGCCAGGAGACTAGCGCAATCAGCGCCGCAAACGGGATCGCCTTGATCGGCGCCTTGCGCACCGTCAGCCGTATCTCCTTGTCTTCACCAGGCGCGACCGGTTCATCGCTGAATATCTTGGAGTAATGCTGGTGATGCCCAAGAGCGTGAGCCTCAAATACGCGCTTGAAGGACGCCGTATGCGCACTGAGGAAGTTCTTTCTGTGCATCAGCTTGCTGTGCACCTGGTGCTCGATAAAGGACATCAGAATGCACGAGAACATGAACCAGCCACCAATCTCCAAGAGAAACATCAGATCTCCTTAGCCCTGAATTGCGGCTCTACGCCACCCGAACGCACCAGTACTCGGCACGTGCCAACCGGGATTCCCGGACTTCTCCCTAGCCGCCGTCGTGGCGCTGAACTGGTGGATCATCCCGTCGCTCAGCCTTCATGGGTTCAAATCAAGGCTGGATATGCTGATTGCTACACGGTGCCGAAACGCTGCTGGATCGGCCTCCGCGCCTCAACGCAGATGTCTACCGTTGGACTCGCGATCAGCTTGCGCGCGTCGTGCTGGCTCTGGCTGTAGCATGAGCACGTCGGCGCGCCCCGCCGTCATGGCCCCAGCGGGGTCAGGCCGCGTGGCCAGCCGGGAGGCGATCACTTCGTCCACGATCCGGTACTCCTTGGCCTGCTCGGCCGTCATGAAGAAGTCGCGGTCGGTGTCTCGCTGGATCTTCTCCATGGACTGCCCAGTGTGGTGCACGAGGATCAGGTTCAGCTCCTCCCGCATCCGCAGGATCTCCCGCGCCTGGATGTCGATGTCGGTGGCCTGCCCTTGCACGCCGCCCAGCGGCTGGTGGATCAGGATGCGGGCGTGGGGCAGCGCGAAGCGCTTGCCCTTGGTCCCCGCCGACAGCAGCAGCGCGCCCATCGAGGCCGCCTGCCCCATGCAGATCGTCGAGATGGCCGGCTTCACGTACTGCATCGTGTCGTAGATCGCCAGACCCGCCGTCACCGAGCCGCCGGGCGAGTTGATGTAGAAGTGAATGTCTTTGTCCGGGTCCTCCGCCTCCAGGAACAGCAGCTGGGCGATGACCAGGTTGGCGATCTCGTCCTCGATATGGGTCGGGAGGAAGATGATCCGCTCCTTGAGGAGTCGGGAGAAGATGTCGAACGCCCGCTCGCCCCGCGCCGTCTGCTCGACCACCATCGGAATCAGCGCCATCGGGCCCCTCCGTGCCACCTTCGCCAGGAGCATCCCATGTTTCGCATCCTGGTGGGCCCACACCGTACACCCTCCCGGGTTCCACACGCGTGAATACTACGAACAGGGGGAGTGCCTTCAGGGTCTCCCCGGAGAAAGGGGCACCGTAGTTCGATTCGCCAGCCCTTGTCCGCCCGTTTCCCGGATGCACTCGCTGACCACGATGGATGACCCCGGGGATGAGGGTTGGGGCTTCTCGAATCAACGGGCGGCCGACGCCCTCAGCCGGCGGGGTTCCCCGAAATCCGCGACAGGGTCCGCTCACGCGTGGCGCGAGGCGGGACGCTCGGGGCGCGAGCGACGCGTGAGCGCCCGATGGGACGGCCTCACCCTTGAGGCCAGGCAGACGGTAGCGCCGCCGGCTGAGGTAGCGCACGTCGGCGCTGCGCGGGTGCGCGAGGCTCCCGGCGGCCCTCGGTGGGGCTTCAGGGCACAGCGCGGGCAGCGCACTTCGACCAGCGGGGCGGCCCCGGGGCGATGAACCCGGCGCCAGGCCCATCCGGGCGCCCCCTGTGCGCGGAGGTTGGGGCAGGTCGAGCAGATAACCCCGACCCCTCGGTACGTCGTGGCGTAGGGTTTCCAGGCGTCCTTGCGGGGGAAGTAGCGGGTGAAGTCCCGTCGGTCGGGCGCCGCCAAGCCCGGCCGAGCAGCGCCTCAGCAAATCGCGCCGACGCGAACGCGGGGAGCACGATGCCGAAGTAGGCACAGCGCCGCACGGTCGTTTCAAGAATCCGTCCGCGCTTCCGGTCCACGGTCCAGAAGTGGCGTCGCCAGAGCCCGTCCTCCGAGAGCCCATAGCCCGCGGCCACCAGCCCCCGGCCAGCCCGGAAGAGCTCGGCTGCGTTCCGGTGACACGCATTCGGGGCTCCGCCGTGCGTCATGACGATCCGGCTGGACAGGAGGAGTGCTCCGTCGGCCAGTAGTAGATCGAGGAACACGTCCTCCTCGGGCATCACCACGACGCACGCACCGCCGAGGGCGAGGAGTCGGTCACGGAGTGCGCGAAACTTGGTCACGTATCCCGGCCTCATCTGGTCGAGCTCGGCAAGCCGGATCGCAAAGCGTGCGTCCTGGTCGGTCATCGTGCCCGCGATCATAGCTGTCCGCGGTCTGCTGGGCCACAGGCACCCGCGCGAGTTTCCAGCCGCGGGCGTGTTGCTGACGCGTCAGGCGCCGCCGGTCCCGCTCGCGAGCGAGGGACCGAATCGGGCTAGCGAAAGGTTCCGCTCGCCTGAGGCTGTCCACATCGAGCCGCCCACCACGCACCACGACGGTGCCGGGCGGCGGGCGACACCGGCCCCCGAAGGAATATGTAGAAGCGGGTGGCGGGATCGTGACGCCGAGCGCCGAGTTGCCAGAGAGCGGTGAGTTCAGGAATCAAGAAGCCTCTCATGACGGACCCTAAATACGTGAGGCCACGGTACTTAGACCCAGACAACCCAAAGAGCGGTAAGAAAGACTTCTATAGGTCACCCATCCTGACCGAATTTGACAAGCACTATACGAGGAAGGCAAGTACGGTTTTCTGCTCCCGTACAGCCGCTGATCGAGCATCTGTGCCTCCGCCTGGTGAAGCTCTGGCATCAGATGGCCTCACGTGCCCAGTCGTTTCCCAACCTCTTCCTGCACCTCGGCAGCGTGGAGCCGGATCCGTAGATCATCCGTCTGCGCCATCAGAGTCTGAAATACTCGACAATCAGCAAACTGAGTACGCCCGCAACGGCTGCGTTCACCAGCGCGTCCATCGGCGCATCCCCAACCAGCCAACTGAGGGCATAGGCGAGAGCCGCAGAGACGACCACGTACCAGGGATTCCAGCGCCTCACCGGCACCTCAACCTCCGGGGTCGCGGAGCTCTTCTAGTGACCTTGCCGTCCTTCTCGAAGAGCACCAGCGAGGAGGCATGGGTGCGGAGGCTGGTTCAAGCTTGATTCCTTCCGCTTGTAGCGCCCGATCAGCTCCACCCGGGCGAGGAGGTGGCCGCTGCAGGCCTTCAGGAGATCGCCCTTGGTCTGGTCGGGTGGCAGGGCGAGGGCGCTGTCCAGGGCGTAGAGCCTGAAGAAGTAGCGATGAGCGGGCCCTCGGGGTGGGCAGGGAGCGTCATAGCCGGTTCCCCCGAGGTCGTTCAGGCCCTGGGTTCCCACTCCGGCCACCGTGCCCTGGCGGGGGACCCCCTCCGGGAGCTCGCGGACGCTGACGGGGACTCCATAGAGGACCCAATGGACCGAGACACCCATCGCGTCGTCGAGGTCGGCCACGAGGAGGGCAAACCCTTGGGTGCCCGGGGGCGGCTCGGTCCAGCGAAGCGGGGGGGAGACGGCGGAGCCATCGCAGGTGTACTTGGGCGGGATCTCCCCACCAGGCCCGAACGCGGGGCTCCGCAGCTTGAAGGCCTTCACAGACACTCCTGCTCCCTGGATCACGGTAGTCCTCAGTAGCGGAATGTGCGATCAAAGGGCCCTCTCCCACATGACCGTGCTCCCGCCGGCCAGAGTCTACACCCAGGGCGCCCGGTCATGGGACGAGGAGCACGGCGATGCTGTAGTCGGGAGCATGCGCCGAGGGGCTAGGATCTCTTGTGAAAACATGACATAACTGTTCGACGTCAGTGCCGAACTGAGTTGGGAGCTCGACATGTACCCTAGCGTCCTACCGCGGCAGCCGCTGAACTTTACGAACGGCAACGCCTTCCAGCTCGAGCTGCGGCGGCGGGTCGAGGAGTATTTCCGAACCACCGGCCACCGGCCACGCGACTGCTGGCAGATGTACGTGAAGACGGCCGTCCTCCTCGCCGGGTTCACGATCTTGTATGCGCTGCTGGTCTTCGTGGCCCAGACTTGGTGGCAGGGCCTCCTGCTGGCCGTACTGCTCGGCCTCTCGGCGGCCGGGATTGGCTTCAATATTCAGCACGACGGCGGCCATCACGCCTATTCGAATCACCCGTGGGTCAACAAGCTAATGGCGATGACGCTGGAGTTGATCGGGGGAAGCTCGTATCTCTGGCGCTGGAAGCACGTCGTCCTGCATCACACGTACGTCAATATCACGGGCCATGACACCGACATCGATCTCGGCCTCCTCGCCCGGCTGATCCCGCATCAACGGCGGCTCCCGTATCACCGGTGGCAGCATCTCTACCTTTGGCCGCTCTACGGATTGCTGGCCATCAAGTGGCAGCTTGTGGATGACTTCCGGAAGCTTATCAACGGTCGGATCAGCAACCAGCCGTTCCCGCGCCCCAAGGGTTGGGAGCTGGTGATCTTCATCGCCGGCAAAGTGATCTTCTTCAGCGTGGCCTTCGGGATTCCGCTGCTGTTCCACTCCATCGGAGTCGCCCTGCTCTACTACGGAGTAGCCGGGCTGGTGACGGGTCTGGCCCTGAGTGTGGTGTTTCAGGTCGCGCATTGCGTGGAAGAGGCCGAGTTTCCGCTGCCCCTGGAGGACGCTGAGCGTATTGAGCAGGCGTGGGCCATCCATCAGGTGGAGACCACCGTGGACTTCGCCCGGGGGAGCCGAGCCGTTGCGTGGCTCACCGGTGGCCTGAACTTTCAGATCGAGCACCACCTGTTCCCCCGGCTCTGTCACGTCAACTATCCGGCGATCTCGAAACTCGTGGAAGGGACCTGTCGAGAGTTCGGGATCAAGTACACGGAGCACAGGTCATTTCGGGCAGGTATGGCGTCCCACTTCCGGTGGCTGCGCCGGATGGGGATGCCGACCACTCGCACATGACCCTATCTGAACCGCGGGGACTGCTCCGCCCGCAGAATCCGCTTACAGCGCAGGAGGCGCCACAGGGCTCAGAACACGCCTCTAGTTCAAACCCTGCCGTTCGCTGACTGAACGGCAGACCTAGGTTTGGACCAAGTGTTGGGCCCACTGCCGATGCGCGGGAAGGCCCCAGCCGATTCCCACACTCCTACGACATTCTCACGTCGAGCCCCACCCGATTCCCACGCGTTGAGGTTCGCGGTGGGCTCTTCGACGAGACCGGCAGGAACCGGCGCTCAGCCCGACGGGATCAGCTGACGTCCACCTGCAAGGTGAGGTGGGTCGATTTCGGTGATTGCGGGCCCCTGCAATCGTCGAAATTGAACAATCTGACATTCGCTGTAGACGCCGTCTAACCGTCAATCCACCCATATCTAAACTGAACGCCCTCCAGCTGATGGGTAGAAGACATAACGCCCGTTCTCTGTCACGGCCGGTATGGTCCTGGGCCTTGGCACAGGTTGGAGTCCTTTTCCGGGGAGTTCCAGAGAATCGGGACTCCTCGGGACTGCCTTATTGGGCTGACTGTGGGCTGGACGGCGGGGAGACCGCGGGCGCCATCGGCCCCAGAGAGCCGAATCTGGTGCCGTCATCAGGAGCCCGTCCACCCTTCCCACTGCCGTCCGAAGGTGCTCGGGGCTCAGGTGTACGTACTGCATCATCACCATAGCCGGAGAGGTGTGCCCAAGCAAGTCCTTGGCTTCCTGGAGCGTGGCCCCGCACTGCACTGCCCACGAGGCAAACGTGGGCAGGTCGCGGAAGCGGAAGTTGTCGATCCTCGCCGCCGCGACGGCGTCCGCCCAGGAAGTCCGGAAGGCGTACCGGGACGCGCAGCCGAAGACCAAGCCACCGCAGCCGACCCTGCGACTCCTTTTCCAAGCGCATTTTCGGTACCCCTGCACGGGTCGATGCACGCGGGAGCTTGCTGGCAAGCACGACATTGTACCCATTGCCGAAAACGAAAACCTTCGATGTGCGCCAAATGATCCGTTCCAAGCCCACCATCGTTCGCATCCGCAGCCCGAACTTCCACAACAGCAAGTGTTGAATGAAGTTGCGCGTAAGGCCCCAGGCCCAAAACGGTAGCTGACGGTAACGGATTGGGTCGAAGCCGAGCCGACGCATCTTGAAAACGAGAACATTGGCGCCGAGAAAATTGTAGCGCCAATTCTCGAAGAACACCGTGACATTCCGGTAATCCTGTTCTCGCCGACAAGTATCCAGCGATCCCGGCGAACGGATTAGCAGGCGGCCTCCAGGCTTGAGCCATCGCCAGCAGCTCGACAGCCACACGTCCACGTCCTTCGTGTAACCGATCGACTCAAGAGCGTAGATGGCATCGAAACTCCTATCCGAGAAGTCCAGGGCGTCGAAGTCGGCGACGACCACGCGCACGCGTCCGTCGAATTTGTCAAATTTCCGGCGGCAGATATCCGCTTGCACCGGGGAATTGGTCACGCACACGATTTCGACATTGCATTGACTGGCAAGGTAGTGAGCGGCCGCGCCCGATCCGCAGCCGAGTTCCAGGAAACGGCTCCCATTCACCGGCTTGAGGAGGGCATAGTCGGCCGAGTATGGATGCGCGAACACCGCGCGGGGAAACACGCACGAGCTGTAGTTGTCATGCTCGCCGCGATACGGACCAAACACTTCATCGTATGTGCGATTCTCGTCATCGTGTTTGAGAAAGTCGTCCGCCTGCGGTGTCCACTCGGCAAGTTGGCGCTGCTCGAATTCATTCAACTGATGGCCGATGTCACCCGCGTCCTTCGGATGTGTGACGAGGAGAAAAAGGATGTAGTGAAACAGGTTATATGCCGTCAAGAATCCGACGATCAGCGCCGTCGCCAATGAAAGTGTCGAAAGAATATCCACGGGGTGCTCCTCAGAGCTTCCCGAGCCGGGGCCTGTGGTATGGACGCATCTTCTTACTCGTTTCACGAGGGCGAGTAGCAGCGTGACATCTTAGCCGCCCATGCTGCATTTTCGCAACGGGTGGCGCGGTTCGTCCTCGCGGCGCCCGCGCCCAGGTTCCGAGCGGAGGCTCACGCGGCGAAACTCGGCAGCCGGACCACAGGGTTCATCTCGACGACACCCGCAGGAGGTGTGAGCGCCTGAGGGGAGGTTCGTACGGGGGCCGGGGGTTGGCGATTGGCGTTGACAGGTGACGGTACGGGAGCAGATGGTTCGGGCAGGAGGGACAGAACATGTTTGGCTTAGGCTACCAAGAGCTACTTCTGATCCTCGTGATTGTGTTGGTGCTCTTTGGCGGGAGCAAGCTCCCGGACCTCGCGAAATCGCTCGGGAAGTCCATGAAGGAATTCAAGAAAGGTATTGCCGCGGAGCCGGAGGAGGACAGTCGATCCTCCACGCCCGCACTGTCCACCCCGGTCACCTCGACGGTCCCGCGGACATGCCGATCCTGTGCGTCTCCGCTGGATTCGACCTGGACCCATTGCCCGCGCTGCGGGGCGGTCGCGGCAGCAGCTTCGACGCCAAGTCCGCCGACGTAGCGTTCGCGGCAGTCGACCCCAAGACCGAGGGATAGATGGACCACGCGCCGCACGGCTTGGTTCTGGTCGTCAGGCTGCCACGTCCAACCGTTCGCTGACCCCGTGACCTGCTCGGCCGCTTCCGGAGCCCTCCGCACATCCCTGCAACAGTCTCCGGGTCTGGCGGTCCTGCGGGTTCGCTGGCCCAACCGACCGTGGAGTGGCAGTGACTTCGAGCCTCAAGCGGTGGCTTCCATTTGACTTCCGGCCGGCCACCGACTACATTGGCACTCGCAGTCGGTGAGTGCTAAGACCCCGCTGATCGGGATCGGCCACCCAGTCCCACCCATTACAATCGGGAGGCGCGTTGACCATGAAGATACGTCCGTTGCACGACCGGATCGTCGTCAAGCGGGAGGAAGAGAAGGAAGTCAAGAAGGGGGGCATCATCATTCCGGACACCGCGAAGGAGAAGCCCCAAGAGGGCCAGGTCATCGCGGTGGGCAACGGCCGTGTGACCGAGGACGGCAAGAAGATTCCCCTGGACGTGAAGGCCCGCGACAAGATCCTCTTCGGCAAGTACTCGGGCTCGGAGGTGAAGATCGACGACGAGGAGTACCTGATCATGAAGGAAGAGGACGTGCTGGCCATCATCGAGTAGCCGCGCCGCGCGCAGACCGCCAACCCGACCGGACCGCGAGGGCCGGTGCCGTCTATCGCACGATCGACGAGGAGAACCAGATGCCGAAGCAGATCCTGTTCAGTGATGAGGGGCGGGCCGCCCTGCTCCGCGGGGTCAACATCATGGCCGCAGCCGTCAAGGCCACCATGGGTCCGAAAGGGCGCAACGTGGTCATCGACAAGAAGTTCGGCAGCCCGACCATCACGAAGGACGGCGTGACGGTCGCGAAGGAGATCGAGCTGAAGGACGGGTACGAGGACATGGGGGCCCAGATGATCAAGGAGGTGGCCTCCAAGACCTCCGATATCGCCGGCGATGGGACGACCACGGCCACCGTGCTGGCCCACGCCATCGTCCGCGACGGGCTCAAGAACGTCACGGCCGGCGCCAACCCCATGGGGCTCAAGCGCGGGATCGACAAGGCCGTCGAGGTCGTCGTGGAAGAGCTGAAGAAGATGTCCAAATCCACCAAGGACAAGAAGGAGATCGCCCAGGTCGCCTCCATCGCCTCCAACAACGACAAGACCATCGGCAACCTGGTGGCCGAGGCCATGGAGAAGGTGGGCAAGGACGGCGTCATCACCGTGGAGGAGTCCAAGTCGGCCGAGACGGCGCTGGACGTGGTGGAGGGCATGCAGTTCGACCGCGGCTACCTCTCGCCCTACTTCGTCACGGACGCCGAACGCATGGAGGTCGTGCTCGAGGATGCGCTGATCCTGATCTATGAGAAGAAGCTGAGCGTGATGAAGGACATGCTGCCGCTGCTGGAGCAGGTGGCCCGCTCGAGCAAGCCGTTCCTGATCGTGGCCGAGGACGTGGAGGGCGAGGCCCTGGCCACCCTGGTAGTCAACAAGCTGCGCGGCACGCTGCACACCGCCGCGGTGAAGGCCCCCGGCTTCGGCGACCGCCGCAAAGCCATGCTGGAGGACATCGCGACCCTGACCGGCGGCAAGGCCATCACCGAGGACCTGGGCATCAAGCTCGAGAACATCAAGCTCGAAGACCTCGGCAAGGCGAAAAAGGTCGTCATCGACAAGGACAACACGACCCTCGTCGAGGGCGCGGGCAAGACCGCGTCGATCGAGGGCCGCATCAAGCAGATCCGCGCGCAGATCGAGGAGACCACCTCGGACTACGACCGGGAGAAGCTCCAGGAGCGGCTCGCCAAGCTGGCCGGCGGCGTCGCGGTCATCAAGGTGGGCGCCGCGACCGAGACGGCCATGAAGGAGAAGAAGGCCCGGGTCGAGGACGCGCTCAACGCGACCCGGGCGGCGGTGGAGGAAGGGATCGTGCCGGGCGGCGGGGTGGCCCTGCTGCGGGCCTCGTCCGCCATCGACAGCCTGAAGCTGGAAGGCGACGAGAAGGTCGGCGCCATGATCGTCAAGCGCGCGCTCGAGGAGCCCATCCGCCAGATCGTGGAAAACGCGGGGCTCGAGGGCAGCGTGATCGTGGAGAAGGTCAAGGCCGAGAAGGTGGTGACCCGCGGCTTCGACGCGGAGTCGCTGGAGTTCGTGGACATGATCCAGGCCGGGATCATCGACCCCACCAAGGTGGAGCGGGTGGCGCTGCAGAACGCGGCGTCGGTGGCCGCGCTGCTGCTGACGACGGAGGCGCTGATCACGGACCTGCCCGAGGACAAGCCAGCGGCGGCCCCGCCGATGCCCCACGGGGACTTCTAGGCCCGGGCTTCCGAGCCGAGGCAGTGCGGCCCTTGCCCGAAACGGCAAGGGCCGTTTTTTCGCAGCTGCCGCCACGCTTGCCACCTGCGTGTCGTAATCGCGTCGGATGTTCGGTGAACATATGAGCGCCTGACAGAATTGGTGAACATGTGATCGTGACTGCAATAGGGTTTTACGCCCGAACCTCGAATGGGAACTCAACCGACCTGTTCGCCTGCAAGTGGTTGCGGGCCCCCGCAACCAGAGAAAGCAAGGGCTTCGGAGATGTTTCCCGGAGCCCTTGTCGCTTTCATTCGACGGGCATGCAGGGGCTCACTCGGCCGCGGGGCACGGGTTCGCCCGACTCGAGACATCCGCGATGCGGTCGGCTGCTTCGACGGCAGCCTCGTCGGCGATAGTACGCAGGCGGCGGGGTCCTCCGTCCGCGCCACTCAGTCGGCTGCGCGAGGGGGCGTCTCAAGGCGGAGGGGCGGAAACGTGCTTGGTAGATCGGGCACGGTGAGCTGCGAGATCGATTCCAGGCCGGGCAGGCCCTTCAGGACGAACTCGCCCAGCCGGTGCAGCGCCGCATCCAGGGGCAGGCGGGATTCGGTGCGTTGACGCGTCGCCTCCGACAGCAGGATCTGGCCCCCGTGACCCGCCGACCCGACCCGGGTCGCCCGATGCACGTCGAGTCCGACGTAGCCCTCGTCGGTCATCTGCGGCTGGCCGCGGTGGAGCCCGATCCGGACCCGGACGGTCGCCCCGTCGGGCCAGGCGTGATCACGGAGTCGTCGCTGGATCGTCAGCGCCGCGCCGATCGGATCGGCGCCCTCGGGAAATGCGCCGAAGTACTCGTCGGCGCGCGAATCGATCTCGAACCCGCCATGCTCTCGCACGATCCCCCGGAGCAGGCGCCGCTCCTCGGCGAGGACATCGGCGTACCGCTCGCCGAGCCTGTCCAGCAGCACCGTCGAGCCTTCCACGTCGGCGTACAGGAACGTGACCGGCCCTTCCGGCAGCTCCCGCGCGCTCGAGGCCTGGGCGTGCACGGTCGCGGCCAGTCGGTCTCGGTCGACGGCCAGGGCGAAGGCGGCCGACACCGCGTCGAGGAGCACCTTGTCCTCGTCGAGCACGGCATCATGGATGATCGCCCCAACCGGTTGGTCGGCGCGTTCCACGAAGGTCACCGACGACCCCGATTCCGGCCGAGGCATCGCCAGCACCTTTCCGGTAGCGTCGAGATAGGTCCTCGCCGCTGGCGACCAGTATCCGAGCGCCACCGACGGGTCGTGGAGGGCGTCCGCGATCGCGCGCTCGAGAGAGCGCCGCTTGCGTTGGTCGTGGAGCCCCACGACGAGCGTGGCGACCGCGGCCTTGTCCATCCTCATGCGCAGCAGTCCTACGAGGAAGCCGATCGGGACAGACGCCCGAGCGACCGACAGCACCCAGCCTAGCGCGCCCGTCAACGACGCGTTGATGGTCAGCGTGAACGAGAGGACATTGAAGGCGAAGATAACGAGACCGACGATCGCGCCGAAGAGAACCGGCCAGAGAACGCGACGCATCGGCGCACTCGCATCGGTCAGGCGCAAGATGACGAGAGCCATGATGAGGAGGGCGGTCCCGACGGCCAGGAAGCCCGTCCAGCGCTCGACCGCGGCGAAGACGGCAGGGGCGGAGGCGAGAGCAAAAGGATTGACGCAGTCACAACCGAGCGTGGTGACGCGATCGACGTGCTCTA
>WNFD01004324.1_pt1 | contig 14262 bp, 14 predicted proteins | sample 5400491 | NCBI WGS metagenome assembly WNFD01 (sample SAMN13153343, study PRJNA577476) | soil metagenome | isolation source: 120 cm saprolite under Douglas fir tree site 2 hole 2 replicate 2 | place: USA:California | collected 2015-04-18
CGCGATCGCGACGATGCGTTGTCCTACGCGCGCTTCCTGTTCGACTGGAACAAGCAGTTCGAGCTTTCGCTCGATCCCGAAACCGCAAAAGCCATGCATGACGAAAACCTTCCCGACGACTTTTACAAAGAAGCCAAATTCTGCTCCATGTGCGGGCCGAAGTTCTGCTCCATGAACATCACGCAATTGGCCGAAGCCGAAGGCGGCCACGACCAGGCCGAACGCAAACAAAGATTCGTCGAGCTGCTCGCCAAGGTAAAATCCGCAGGCGCATGACGTTTTGGATGTGTAAGTTTCAAAGCTGAAGATTTTGTTCGGTGAATGACCATGTCGGAACGCTCAGGCGTGATGGCGTTGATTGGGGCGGGGCCGGTGGGGCTCGGCATGGCTAAGGCTTTGCTCGAGCATAAGATTCCTTACGAAGAACTGGAAGCGGATCGCGAGCTGGGTGGGAACTGGCTGCACGGCGTGTATGAAACCGTGCACATCATTTCTTCGCGCAAAACCACGGAATACGCGGACTTCCCCATGCCGGCGGATTATCCAGATTTTCCCAGCCGGCAGCAGATGCTCGATTATTTGCGGGACTACGCGCGGAAATTTCAGCTCACCCCACGCATTCAGTTCAACACCAAAGTGGTGATGGCTTTGCCGCTTGCGGACGGGCACTGGGAACTCGAACTCGCGAGCGGCGAGAAGCGCATCTACAAAGGATTGATTGTCTGCAACGGGCATCATTGGGACCGGCGCTTTCCGAATTATCCAGGAAAATTTGAAGGCGAGTTCATGCACTCGAAGGATTACCGGACACCAGCACAGTTGGCAGGAAAACGCGTGCTGGTGATTGGCGGCGGAAATTCCGCTTGCGACATTGTGGCGGAAGCGGCGCGGGTGGGGAAGGCGGCGCGCATCAGTTTGCGGCGCGGCTACTGGTTTTTGCCGAAGACGCTCTTCGGGATTCCCTCGGCTGAATTGATCAAGCCGTGGTTTCCGGTGTGGGCGCAGCGATTGTTCTTGCGGGTAATTCTGCGCATCGCGATCGGGAAATATTCGGACTACGGTTTGCCCGAGCCGGACCACAAAATCTTCGAGGCGCACCCCACGATCAACAGCGAGCTGCTCTATTACATGAAGCACGGGCGGATCCAGCCGCGAAAAGATATCGTGCGCTTTGAAGGCCACACCGTGCATTTCGTCGATAGCACAAGCGAAGAGTTCGACACCGTGGTTTGCGCCACCGGGTATCACGTGAGCTTTCCGTTTTTGCCGCCGGGTTTGGTGAAGGTAAAAGGCAGCACGGCGCAGGTGTATGGCGGCTGCGTTCTTCCGGACTATAAAAATCTCTACATTATCGGGACTTCGCAATTGCGCTACGGATTCGGCCCGGTGGTCACGCCGGGCATGGAGCTGATGGCGCGTATGATGCTGGCGCAGGATCAGATGGAATTGCCCATAGGTCTGGTGATGAAAGAGTCCGGGGTAAAAATTCCGAGGACGCATTTAGTTGATCCGCACGCCGCGATCCGCGCCATTCGCCGGGGCAAACGTATGCTGCCGCTCCTCTTGTGGAAGGAAAAGCGTCTGCGAAAAGCATTGGCCGTGCCTCCCATTCCGGGGTTGGTTGTGCCGCAGATCAATCGCGGCGTAGAAGTGTACTGAGCCCAGTGAAGCGCGGACGGAGTCCTGACGGAGTCGATGCCATTTTTAGCTAACGGTGTTGCGGTTGTGACCGGCGCAGGCTCCGGCATCGGGCGCGCGCTCGCGCGGCAACTTGCGGTCGCGGGCTCCGCGCTGGCGTTGGCGGATATCGATGAAGCGGGGTTGCAACAGACGGCCGCTTGGCTGAGTGAACGTGGCGTCCAGCTAACCACGCATATTGTCGATGTTTCGGATGAATCCGCGATGAGAGCGTTTGCCCAAGATGTTGCCGCCAGGCATGGGCGCGCCTCGCTGCTGATCAACAATGCGGGGGTGGCGTTGCTCGGCACGTTTGAGGAGATTTCGCTCGACGACTTGCGCTGGCTGATGGGAATCAATTTCTGGGGCGTGGTGTACGGCGTGAAATATTTTCTGCCGCTGTTGAAGAAGGAGCCGCGCGCGCACATCGTGAATATTTCCAGCGTATTCGGAATCGTCGCGCCGGCGGGACAGAGCGCCTATTCCGCGAGCAAGTTTGCGGTGCGAGGATTTACGGAGGCGCTGCGACACGAATTGGAAGGGTCGTCTGTGTTCGTTTCGTGCGTGCATCCCGGCGGGATTCGCACGCCGATTGCGAGACGGGCGCGACTAGGCGCAAACACGCCGCCTAGGTCGCGGGATGAGGCCGTGGCGCGGTTCGATCGATTGACGCCGACCATGCCGGATGCGGCATCGGCGAGAATCCTGCAGGGCGTGGAACGCCGCGAGCCCCGTATTTTGATTGGGCGCGACGCGCGACAGATTGACGTGCTGCAGCGGTTGCGGCCGGGGACGTATTGGAAGACGCTCGCGCGCCGCATGCAGGAGCCGACGCGTTAAGCGCGAAGCCGGGTCCACCTGACGGTGGCTGCTACTTCGCGTCGTGGAAAATTATGCCGAGGGTGTAGCGGGTGCCGCGGTGGACGCGGCTGACTCCGTGGCGGAGATTGACGCGATAGTAGCCGCGCGAACCTTTCACGGGACGATAGCGCGTGGTGAAGATGATTCCCTGGCCCTGGTTGGCAGTGACCACTTCGGCTTTGGATTGCGCGCGGGGTTGCTGCTCCACGAGAAGGAATTCGCCGCCTTCCCAATCGCGCCCTGCCTGACCGAGTAGAAAGACCATCTGCAGCGGGAAGGCGATTTCGCCGTAGAGATCCTGATGCAGGCAGTTGTACCCGCCGGCTTCGTAGTGCAGCACCAGCGGCGTGGGTTTTGTTTGCCCTGCTTTGTGACAGATTTTCAGAAACGTGGCCTGATCGAGAGGAAAGGGAGGCTTCGGTTCGCCGAAGGCTTTCGCCCACTCGTTGGCGACTCGAGCGAGGTGCGGATATGCGCTGGTTCGGAGATGGGCGACGATTTCGGGCAGAGGATTCGCGAAGTACTTGTAATCGCCGACGCCGAAGCGGTGGCGTTCCATGATGACCTGGCTGCGGAAGCGGGTCGAGTCGTGGTACAGCGAGACGATGGAAGCGCATTCTTCGGGCGTGAGGATTGGATCAGTGACGGTGTAGCCGCGCGCGGAGAGCGCTTCCTCTGCTTTGTTCCAGTCGAGAGCGTCGATTCGTTCTTGTATGTTGGCACTCATGAATGCTCTTCTTCGGGGTGCGAGATGTAACGTCCCACTGTAGGGCATCACGCAGAATGAAATCTATCCGGGTTTCTTTGCCAAATTGGAAGCGAGAGCGCTATACTCCGCAAAATCGAAGAGGGGATTTCACCACAGAGTCGCAGACGTCGCAGAGAAAAAGGAAGAGGAGACCGGGATGGGGTTTGTGCTGGCTGCGAAGACGGGGGATGTGCCGCCGGGGACGATTCGGGAGTTTGACGTGGAGGGAAAGGCGGTCGCGGTGGCGAATGTGGACGGGCAATTCCACGCTATCGATAACACTTGCCTTCATCGCGGAGGGCCGCTGGGGGATGGACCGCTGGAGGGGTCGGTGGTGACCTGTCCCTGGCATGGCTGGCAATACGACGTACGAACTGGGAAAGTCGGGCAGAACCCCACGGTGGGTGTGGAATGCTATGCGGTAGAGGTACGGGGGGACGAGATTTTCGTCAAGGTGAGCGAGTAGCTCATGTAACTGTAAGAAACTAAATAAGATACTAGAACTTTGCACCGATACACTGTCCCTCGCAATTTTCAGTGTGCACTTTGCAGAAACCCGCTAACCCACACATTTTGTTTCGCTTTTTCGTCCTACCCAATGTATAGTGCCGACTCGAAGCCTCGATGGCACTTCCGACCGCGCAACGACACCACTGGATCTTCAGCGCCGACCCGCACCACTACCACTGGGATACGCTTTTCGTAAAAGGCAAAGAGATGTGGCACGGCGCCGAAGGGAAGCCGGACGCAATCCGCGCGCTGAAACAGGTGCGCAAAGGGGACCGCGTGCTGTGCTATCACTCCGCGCCAGAGAGGTCGCTTTATTCGATTGCGGAAGTGACGCGCGACCCGTATCCGGATCCGCACGACCCCAAGGAAAAAAATCTCGTGGCGGACCTGCGGGCGTTCGAACGGCTGCCGCGGCAGGTGGCGCTGGCGGAGCTGCGGGAGAATCGCGCGCTGCGGAAGATGAAATTATTGAAGAACGTTCGAGTGCTGATTTCTTCGATCACCGGCGAGGAGTATCTGGAGATTTTGCGGATGTCGGGAATTGTGGCCACGCCGGGAATTCCGCTGCCGTAGATAGCACCAGGCGGTCCGCTCGGAAATCGCGCTGACTCATTACCTTGAGGTCCTTCGGGCATCCTCGTCGGATGCCCTCAGGATGACAAATATTTAGCAACAGTGTTTGGCGGGGGGGGAAAGATGGGTGTCTCCGGGCGGCTGGGGCGTTTCGTTGTTGTTGCTGGCGCCCTTATGATGTTCCTTCCTATGGTGCTTCTTCCGCAGAAACCACAACGCGACGATTTGCTCTCCGGCATTGCCAGCCGGAGGACGCGGGCGCTGGACCTTAGTTACGCGATCAATGACAAGCTGGTGCCGTGGCCAGGGGACAAGCGTTGGTTTGAAGCGCAAGTGAACGCCACGGTGGAGAAGAACGGGTACTTCACGCGAAGTTTTTGGATGCTGGAGCATTACGGGACGCATCTGGACGCCCCGATTCATTTCCCTCCGGGTAAGACCACCGTGGATCAAATTGCAGCGAAACAATTCTTTGGTCCAGCCGTAGTGCTGGATGTCCGCGAGGAAGGCGCGAAGGACGCCGACTATCAGGCGCCAGTTTCACGCGTCGAACAATGGGAGAAAAAGCACGGGCGGATTTTGAAGGGCTCAATTGTGCTGCTGAGGACGGGCTGGGCTTCGCGATGGCCGGATGCGCAGAAGTATCTAAATCAAGACGCGCAGGGGGAAATGCACTTTCCGGGTTTCTCGGCGGAGGCGGCGAAATTATTGATCTCACGCAAAGTAAGCGGAATCGGGTGCGACACAATGAGTGTGGACTATGGAGCCTCGCAGGATTTTGCGGTGCACCATTTGGTGCTGGGGGCGGGTTTGTACCAGCTCGAGAATTTGGCGGATTTAAGTGAAGTGCCGGACGCGGGAGCGTTCTTGATGGTGGCGCCGATCAAGCTGGAAGGCGGGTCGGGAGGGCCGGTGCGGGTGTTTGCGATTTGGGAGTAATGAAGAACGGAGGCACGAGGTACGGAAGCAAAGAAACACAAGACAGGGAAGCGGTTCGACGCGGGGATGGATATGAAAACTAATTGGATGGGCAGGCCGGCTCTTGTGTTGGTGGCGGCGTTCTTGATAGGCGCGCCGGTTTGGGGGCAGGCGGAGTTTCCGGTAGCGACGAAGACGCTCAAGAACGGTATGAAGGTGCTGGTGCAGACGGACCACAGCATCCCGAATGTTGCGTTGTACATTTTTTATCGCGTTGGGTCGCGCAATGAGGGGCCGGGGACGACGGGGCTTTCGCATTTCTTCGAGCACATGATGTTCAACGGGGCGAAGAAGTACGGCCCGGGCGAGCTGGACAAAGTGATGGAGGCGAATGGCGGGGCGAACAATGCCTACACCACCCGCGATGTGACGGTGTACCAGGATTGGTTCCCGCGCTCGGCACTGCCGCTGATTTACGACATCGAGGCGGACCGCATCCGCGACTTGAGTTTCGATCCGGCGAAAATCAAGTCGGAGCGCGAGGTGGTGGCGTCCGAGCGGCGGCTGCGCACCGACAATGACAATGGAGGTCTGCTGGACGAGCAGCTATGGGCAACGTCGTACATCGCGCACTCTTACCAGTGGCCGGTAGTGGGATGGATGAGCGATATCGAGCATTGGACCATGGAACAACTAAAGCACCATTTCGAGATGGGCTATGCGCCGAATAACGCCACGATGGTGGTGACCGGCGATGTTTCTCCCGAGGAAATCTTTGCGCTTTGCGAGAAATATATTGAGCCGATTCCTTCGCACGTACCACCTCCTCCCGTGGTTACGGTAGAGCCGGAGCAGATGGGAGAACGCCGGTTGGTGGTGCGAAAGTCGGCGCAGTTGCCTTTGGTGCTGGTGGCTTACCACATCCCGCAGACGAACAACCCGGACTATTACGCGCTGAACGTTTTGCGGACGGTGTTGTTCCAGGGAGAAAGTTCGCGGATGTACCAGCGCTTGGTGGACAAGGATCAAATCGCGCTGGATGTTTCCTCGTCAGTTGAGCCGGCATTCGATCCCACGATCGTGGAGGTAGTGGCGCAGCCAAAACAAGGAGTAAACCCGCAAAAGTGCGAGAAGGCCATGTACGAGGAGTTCGAGAACGCGAAGAACGCCATGATCAGCGACACGGAGCTGGGAAAGGCCAAAAATATCCGGCTGGCGGAGTTCTACCGGGAGATGCGCACGATCAATGGTCGAGCGAACACCATCGGCACCTACGAGGTTTTCTTCGGGGACTACAAGAGATTGTTTGATGCGGCGAAGAACTACTCGGCGGTAACCAAGGAAGACGTGCAGCGAGTCGCGAAAGCGTACTTCGCAGCGAACAACCGCACGGTGGCGACACTGATACCGGACAACGCGGAAGAAAAGAGCAAGCCATGAGGGGCAGAAAGAGCGTGCGGGGGATTGCTTATAGGTTGATGAGCTTGCGAATACTGCGCTGGGACGTGCCCAAGCGCGCCCTTACAACTTTTGTGCTGATGCTGACGATGCTTGCTTCGACGGCAGCGGCGCAGACGCTGCACATGCCGCCGCATGAGAAATACGTCTTGAAGAATGGACTGACCGTGCTGCTGCTGGAGAAGCACGGCGTGCCGATGATTAATTTGTTTGCGATTGTGAAAACAGGCTCGACAGCGGACCCCGCAGGCGAGGAAGGACTGGCGTCGATTACCGCGGGATTGTTGAGGAAAGGGACCAAAGCGCGAACGGCGCAGCAGTTTGCCGCAGACCTGGATTACATCGGTGGAGAATTTGAAGCGGAAGCAGGCGCGGACTTCAGCAGCACCGGCGCGGAGTTTTTGACCAAGGACTTGACGCGCGGACTGGAGCTGTTCTCGGATGCGCTGCTGTACCCGACGTTTCCGCAAACGGAAGTGGAGAAGCTGCTGGCGCAATCCATTGATGGGGTGCGCGGGGCGAAGGATGATCCGCAGCAGGTGCTGGGGCTGTACTACGACGCGTATTTGTACGGAACGGATCCTTACGGAAGGCCAGGGGGCGGCGACGAGGTTTCGCTGCAGCGAATCAAGCGAGACGCGATTGCAAAGTTCTACGAAACAAACTATGTACCCGGAAATACGCTGCTGGCGGTGGCGGGGGAGTTCAATGGCGCGGAGATGCGGAAGAAATTGGACGATGTATTCGGCGGATGGCCGGCGCGTACGGTTGCGCCCGCGCAGATTGCGGCTACCGCGCCGGTGAAAGGCAAGCGGTTGCTGCTGGTGGACAAGGACGACGCGACGCAGACGTATTTTGCATTCGGGAATGTGGGGATAGCGCGCAATGACCCGGATCGCGCGGCGATTCGCCTGGTGAACACCATTTTCGGCGGAAGATTTACGTCAGAGTTGAACGAGGCGTTGCGCGTAGAGTCCGGTTATACCTACGGCGCGTCGTCCTTCTTTGATTCGCGGAAAGCGCCGGGCCCGTTTGGGATTCTCAGCTTCACGAAAAATGAGACGACCACTCCGGCGATAGACCTGGCGCTGCTGGTACTGCAGAAGTTGCACAAGGACGGTGTGACGAACGAACAGTTGAAATCAGCGAAGAGTTACATCAAGGGGCAGTTTCCGCCGAACATCGAGACTTCGCGGCAGTTGGCGCGAATTATTGCGACCAACGAGTTCTATGGGCTGGGCGACGACGAGATCAACCAATTGGAGGCGCGCGTCGACTCGGTAACGCCGGAGCTGGCGAAGCAGGTGATCCAGAAACATTTTCCGTCGGAGAACTTAGTCTTTGTGCTGATTGGGAAAGCTTCGGCGATTGGCAAGGCAGTGGACAAGTATGCGGAGAAGCGCGACGCTAGAGCGATTAGCGAGCCGGGCTTCTGGCCGCCCCCGAGCGCAGTAATCAAGTAACTCGTGACCCGTTTCGCGAATGATTATGGACGCGAGGTAGAATTCTCACTACCAGCGGAGATGGGGCGCAGCGGTGCCTGCCTGCTGCAGGCGGGCTGTGCCCCTACATTTTGCGGGCAAGACCTATGCCGGAGCTTCCTGAAGTTGAGACGGTTGCGCGAGGGCTGCAAGAGTCCATTGCGGGGCGGCGAATTCTGTCGGTACGGTTGGGGAAGACGGATTTCATTGATGATCCGGCCGCGGTGGAGCAACACGTTCCCGGAAGACGGATCGAGACCGTGGAGCGGTATGGGAAATTCATGCTACTGCGGCTTTCTGCGCGCGCGAATGCTAGCGGGGATTCGGAGAATGGGGGCGCGGAAGCGGCTTCGTTGCTGGTGCATCTGGGGATGACGGGGCAGCTTGCGCCGTGTCCCGCGGCGCAGCCCAGCGCGAAGCACACGCATGTATGGTTTGGGCTCGACGATGGACGCGAGTTGCGCTACACGGACCCCCGCCGTTTTGGGCGCATGGCGTACCTTACCGTGGCGCCGTTGGCCGAGGAGTTGGCGGCATTCGGCGCCGACCCGCTGTTGGTGAGCGCCGAGGAGTTTGCATCGCGCATCCGGTCACGGAACGCGCAAATCAAAGCGCTGCTGCTGGATCAAAGCGTGTTGCGCGGCGTCGGCAACATTTACGCGGACGAAAGTTTGTGGCGCGCGAAAATTCATCCTGTCCGGCGAGGCGCGGAGCTCAGTAAGAAGCAGGCGCTGGTGTTGCGGCGAGTGCTGCAGGACGTTTTGTTGAAGGCGATTTTGGCGCGCGGGTCGTCGATTTCCGATTTTCTTGACGCCGAGGGCCAGCCGGGAGAATATCAGCGGCATCATCGGGCGTATGGACGCGAAGGAAAGCGCTGTTACCGCTGCGGGGCGGCGATCCGGCGAGTGATTGTTGCAGGCCGCAGCAGCTATTTCTGCCCGAAATGCCAGCCCGCGCCGCGTTTGCGGAAGCAACGCAAGCAGCGCAGGCGGCCGCGAAACGGCTAAGGGGCTTGTGCGCGTCTAAAAAGCGAGTGGGAGGCGGCGGGAGTTTAACTGCCGCGTGGTGGAATCAGCAGCAAAAATCCAGATTGCCTTTGAGGTAGACGAATGAACTTGCGTCGATTCAGTGTGCTTGTGTGCGGCGCTGTTTTGGTTCTGGCGGCGGTGCGCGGAGGCCTGGCGAAGCCGGCCGGCGATGACAAAAGTCCGTTTGCGGCGGCGGATACGCAGATTCTCAGCGAGATTCGCGAGCACAGCGAGGCGGCCGCGAACCTCGAATACCTTTCGGACAGTATCGGAGCGCGCCTGACGGGTTCGCCGCAGCTCAAGCAGGCGAATGAATGGACCCGGGATGTGTTCGCCAAATACGGGGCGGTGAATGCTCACCTGGAAGGCTGGACGATGGAGCGTTCGTGGACGCGCGGGAAGGCCAGCGCGCGCATCGTGAGTCCGACAGAGCATCAGCTTACGATCGCGGCGGCGGGATGGTCGCCGAGCACCCCTGGCGCTATTACCGGGCCGGTGGTGTACTTCGATGCGAAAGAGAAAAAGGATTTTGCGAAGTTTCACGGAAAGCTGAAGGGCGCGATTGTCGTTTACCAGGAGCCCGCCAGCCTATCGCCGCCGAAGCCGGACGACCCGCACGCGCAGTTGAGTCGGCCGATGCAGCAGCCTCCGCCACGGATTGGAGAGCCGCCGGTGGAGGATCCGTATAAAGCGTTTCTGAAGGCAGCCAAGGAACGAACGGAATTTTGGAAGCAGGAAGCCGTTATGGCGGTGCTCCGCGATTCGAACAAGCCGCACGGACTGTTGAACATGACGGACGTGAGCCTAGCGCGCTACGACATCGGGCCGATTCCCACGGCGTTCATTACCGGAGAGGGGTATCGCATAATTTTCAGGATGCTGCAGCGGCATCTGCCCGTGCAGGTGGAGATGGAGATGACGAACACCATCGGCAACAAGCCGATGGAGGTATACAACACGGTTGCGGAGATTCGCGGATCGGAGAAGCCGGACGAAGTGGTGATCATCGGCGGGCACCTCGATTCCTGGGACCTGGGCACGGGCTCGACGGACAACGGAACGGGCTCCATAGCCGTTCTGGAAGCGGCGCGCGCGCTGGCCAAGCTGAACCTGAAACCCAAGCGCACGATTCGCTTCGTGCTGTTCTCCGGCGAAGAGCAGGGCCTGTATGGTTCGCAGGAATATGTGAAGGCGCATAAAAATGATCTGGAGAAAATTTCCGCGGTGCTCGTGCACGACACCGGAACAGGCCGCGTGCTGACGGTTGGGCTGCACGACAATTACCAGGACCGCGAGCTGGTGGACCAGGTTCTTGCGCCGCTGCACGAATTGAAATTGCTGGAGCCGCGCATGGCGCGCTCCTCCGGGACCGATCACCTTTCCTTTGACGAGGTTGGCGTGCCGGGATTCTTCTGCATCCAGGAGCGCGCCGAATACAACCTGACGCACCACAGCCAGTCGGACACCTTCGACAAAGTGTGGAAAGACGACTTAAATCAAGGGGCGCAAGTGTTGGCCGCGTGGGCCTACAACACGGCGAACCTGCCGGAAATGCTGCCACGACGGCCGCTTCCCTACAACCCCGCCAAAGATGCAAAGAATGCAGTGGCGCCAAAGCCCGATCCAGTTGCGGAAATGGACACCAAAATCCTGGAGCAGGTGAAAGCCGACGAGCCGGCATTGAAAGCCGACCTGACGTATCTGACCGAGCACATCGGCCCGCGGCTCACCGGTTCGGCGAAACTGGACCAGGCCAGCCACTGGACCGCGGAGCAGTTTAAGTCGGCGGGCCTTTCGAACGTGCATCTCGAGGACTGGACGATCGCGAATAGCTGGACGCGCGGCCCGTCGACCGGCCGGCTAATCGTCCCGACCGAGCAGACGTTGACGCTGGCTTCAGCAGGATGGTCCCCGAGCACGAATGGCCCGGTGCGCGGTCCGGTCGTTGGCGTTACGTTTGAAAAAATCGAGGACCTGGAACCATACAAAGGAAGACTCAAGGGCGCAATTGTTTTGTTTGGCCGGCCGCGAAAAATGGAAGCCCCGGAGTTTCCTTTGGCGACTCCCTGGGATCAAAGCACGATTCCTCTGGCGCACGCCGCGAACGAAATGCCCATTGACCCCGCGGCGTACCGGCAGGCCCGGCAGGCGGCCATGAAGATGTTTGCCGAAGAGAAAGTCCTCGCGGTTCTGATCGCGTCGGAGAAGGAGTTTGGACTGCTGAACATGTCCGTGCAGTCGCGGGACTATCAAGCCGCGCAAGTCCCGGTGGCATATGCCGTGCGCGAGAACTATGAGCAGTTGTGGCATTTGCAGGCGGAAGGCCGCGCGGAAGCGGAGGTAAGCATCGAAGGAAGCCTCAGCGGGAAGCCAGTGCAGGTGTATAACACCGTGGCGGAGATTCGCGGAACGGAGAAGCCCGACGAGGTTGTCATCATTGGGGCGCACCTGGATTCTTGGGATTTGGGCACCGGCGCCACGGACAATGGAACTGGATCGATGGCGGTGCTTGCGGCGGCGCGGGCCCTCCAGAAAGTGGGAGTGAAGCCGAAGCGCACGATTCGATTTGTGCTGTTCACCGGAGAAGAGCAGGGGTTGAACGGCTCGCGCGGTTATGTGAGGGCGCACAAGGACGAGTTGCCAAGAATTTCCGGGGTGCTAGTACACGACACGGGCACGGGCAAAGTGCTTACCATCGGCTTGATGGGAAATTACGGCGCGCGCGAGACAATTGACCATGCGCTGTATCCACTCGCGAAGGCGAAGGACATTGGATTAGTGGAGCCGAGCTTGCGCAGGGAGGGTGGCTCCGACCACGCGCCATTTGATGAAGCGGGCGTGCCTGGATTCTGGTGCGTGCAGGACGTCGCCGACTACGACAAAATGCACCACTCCCAGGCGGACAGGCTGGAGCACGTGCGTTGGGATGACTTGACCGAAGGCGCGCAGGTGCTGGCGGTGTTTGCGTACAACGTCGCGCAATTGCCGGAGCTGTTGCCGCGGAAGCCGGTGAAAGAGAAAAAAGCTGATCAGTAGGTACGTACAGCCAGCCAAGCACAGGCGGTTGAGGTCCTTCGCCCGTCCGCATTCCTCAGCTTCGCTCGGGACAAGTCGCGTGGGCCCAGGATGACGGCCCTTGCTTGTAGCCAGTGGAGCGACAACACTTTAAACTTATGCGAGCTGTTGTCCAGCGGGTGAGCCGCGCCAAGGTTACAGTCGAAGGACGCGTCACCGGGGAAATCGGCGCCGGGTTGATGGTGCTGCTGGGTGTGGGCCGGGAAGATTCTCCTGCGGTGGCTGCCTCGCTGGCTGAGAAAGTCGCAAACCTGCGCATTTTTGCGGATGAACAGGGGAAAATGAACCGGTCGCTGCTGGACGTGAAGGGCGCAGCCCTCGTGGTCTCACAATTCACTTTGTACGGTGACGCGCGCGGGCAGCGTCGCCCGAGCTTCATTTCCGCGGCGCCGCCGGAGCAAGCGGCCGCGCTGTATGAGGAGTTTACTAAGGTTCTGCGCGGGCTTGGCGTGACCGTAGCCACTGGAATTTTTCAGACGCTGATGTCGGTGGACCTGGTTAATGAGGGCCCGGTCACAATTCTGCTCGACTCTGATAAAACCTTTTAGAAGCGGCGTCACATCGTGGATCGAACCAGCATAAGGATTCGTAGGGCGCGGCGCGGCGATGCTGAGCGGATCGCACAGCTCTCCGGAGAGCTGGGATATCCGGCTGCGGCGGCCCAGGTCGCCACGAGATTGCGGCAGCTCACTCCCGCTTCCAAGCATGCGGTGTTTGTGGCGGAATCATCCGACGCAGCTATGGGCTTGATCGGTTGGGTACATGTGAGCGTCTCTCACCTTTTGGAAAGCGACATGCGCGCCGAAGTGAACGGGTTGATCGTTGCGGAGGGCCAGCGCAGCGCGGGAGCAGGCGCCAAGCTGCTGGAAGCCGCCGAGGAATGGGCGCGAAGGCGCGGCTGCCGGGGGATGAATGTGCGGTCGAATGTAATCCGCGAGCGTGCGCACAGGTTTTACGAACGGCAAGGCTACGAGCATTACAAGACGCAGAAGGCGTTCCGCAAGGCGCTTTAGTTTTGTCCGCGATAAGAACACGAAGGACGAATGAGGACAGCCAAGATTGGCTGTCCCACACCCACTGCAGGTGTACTCGCGCGAAGCTATCACGATGCGGCACCGGCCTGGTATATCGCAGTACGATATACTAAAGGCATGACCACGGAGATTACTACTGACGAATACCGGGCTTTGGCCGAGCTGCGCTATCGCATCCGCCATTTCCTGCGGGAAGGAGATGCGGTTGCCCAGGCGGCGGGCCTGGAGCCTCAGCAGTATCTCCTGCTGCTTACGATTCGAGGGTTGCCGGCCGGCGAAGAGGCGACCATCCGGACCTTGGCCGAGCGGTTGGCATTGAAACATCACAGCGTGGTGGAATTGATCGACCGCCTGGAGACACACGGCTACGTGCGGCGCGCGCGCGGGCGCGACGACCGGCGCCGCGTATTGGTTTCGCTGCTGCCCCGCGGGGAGTGCCTGCTGGAACAAGTGGTGCGGCATCGCATCGGTGAATTGCGCTCGAACGGGCATGATCTGGTTCGCGCCATCGATCTACTGCTCGAAAAGCCGCCGCAAGGAAGCCAAAAGAAGCTTTCGCCGAAGCGGGAAAAGCATGGATAGCGACGATTGAAGGAGGAGACGGTGTTTCTGCTGGTAACGCTGCTGATCGGCGCCCTGATTGGCGTTACCGTCGTGGCGTTTGTCGTGTTGACCGAGCGATTCGTGCACAAGCTGGAGGGTATTGTTGCGCTACAAGATGTGCCGAGGCTTTATGGGCTCGCCTCGCAAAAGACGGACGATTGAGTGCGCGTTGACTTGCCGGTAGACGCACCCTAAGATGAACCGCGGATGGCGGTTTCCTTCTAATGACCGGGCGAACCATCTCCCATTACCGCGTTCTGGAAAAGCTGGGCGGCGGCGGCATGGGGATTGTGTAT
>WNFD01010220.1_pt1 | contig 14262 bp, 13 predicted proteins | sample 5400491 | NCBI WGS metagenome assembly WNFD01 (sample SAMN13153343, study PRJNA577476) | soil metagenome | isolation source: 120 cm saprolite under Douglas fir tree site 2 hole 2 replicate 2 | place: USA:California | collected 2015-04-18
TAGACCTTCGCCAAGAGGGTAGAGAGGATGACAGAACAAAATAGAGAACGCATAATGACGATGTGAGAGATACAAACGAGGGGAAGGAGGTAAACCTCAAGCTCAGGGAACCTAGGACGAGTTGGGCTACGTTTTGAAGCATTTTATACGACGACGACCGAGGTAGTCGTAGCATAAATGTATCTCAAGTCAGGAGCCCAGCACCAGAAGATGCCCATGAGGCATTTATCCTCGGTAAAATCCCAGCACCCCACATAGAAATGGAACCGTACGGATCGCATGCAAGGCGGAGGCTGCGTGGGGCTGCTACCGAGGAAACTACCAGAGAAAGTAGTCTTCCGGCCAGACGGTCAGAATGGTGCTAAGTCTGATATCAATAACCGAACAATGTCTTGTGATGCCTCGCTATAACAAGAATAGAATATGGGAGTTATTCGGCTTCCAATGAAAGATTCGAAAGGCTAGGTTTCACGGCTGTAGGCTTCGGTAAGAAGGCCATTGGATATGAACTTGGCCTCAGCAGCTGGTAAAACCTAGTCTCTGCAGTTATTAGCATCCTCGGAGTCACCGTATCATCCGTGAGCGATGATTTTGAGTCGAGTTGTGACTTGCGGAAGTCACGGTGCTGGAACCAAAGGTTGGTTATAGTACGTAATCAAAGGGTTAATTTTTTACCTGTCTTGTCAACACTGTCAACTCAGCTGGCTGTGAGGGTACTAAACTCTTTTTTTACAGTGCCGAGTAGCAGAAGTTCGTTTCACACATGAAAGGCATCCAGCCTGGTATCCTTGGTCTTGGTCGCTCATGGAAGTGCCAGTGGCCCGATCAGTGTTCAAAGTACGACGATGACTGACCCAAGCCCTCCGCGGTTCCGATCTTTTTGGCAGGGAACACCGCATTTTCCACGTGCAAGCCACTATCCAAGCATTCGGGCGTGGCCTGTATGGCAGAATACGACCATGATACGTCTCAAAATGACGTTGTCTCTTCTGGCGGGTTTCTCGGTTTCTCCACTGGAGGTGAGTGGTCAAAGCTTCGATTGTGGAAATGACAGTGGCTCTATATGGCATTGAACAGTGTATTTGGTGTGGCCACTGTTACTTCCAGGGCTTTGTCTCGGTAGATTGGGACAAGGCGTAGCGCCGGCGTCGTCCTTGAGCGTTACTGCCTTACGCAACGCCCTTCTAGTCCCAGAACTTCCCAACGGAGCGACCCTCGTGCTCGTGGAGCTCATGAAACCCATTCGAGTTCATTTCATATTGTCTTCCACTCTCCATGTCTCAACTGCGATGTGCCGCACAATAACGACATTAATCACGATCGAGCCTGGTGAGCGTCACGTTGATTTGTTTGTTCGGACCAGCTCCCCGCTTCCTGCTCCAAGTTGTCAACAGCGGACGACTCGGACTGCTCGCATCGCCTTCCCATACAGTGCGTCCATTTTTACTTCTATCTATTTCTTCCTGTTGCGGGCATGTAATCTTTGGGCCGTGGATTTGGGGAGGGCGAGAATGGAACGGTTTGATTGATGCATCTGTCCGCGAGCGCTTTAATTCCCATATGGCGAGTGAAGTTATCCGACGTTCCATTTCCATGAGCAAGGACGTTAGTCCCATCACTGGCAAGGTTTTATGGCACAGCACTCTTGTGGCGTCGGTTATGGTTACTGAGAGCTGGTCCGGGGACCGAAAACACTCCGCTACTGGCACTTCCATTGCTGTGATGTTAACCTCGCAGACGACGTTGGTAATATCCCCATTTCTTCCCGACGGCAGTTCGTAGTACTAAGCTGTCTAGCATGTCTCGGTGGTGTCAACGACTAAACGGTTGGCCTATGGGGATACTACTCGCATCTGCAGACTCTGGAAATATCTACCGCCCGACATTGTTGATTTCGGTTAAACAAGCCGCAGCTATTTTGCTGCTTCACGGCACACTCATCTATCTCGTACATGCAGACATTTTTACCAGAGACTGCATCTGGCGTGCTGCTGTTGTGGCATACTAAGGTGTCCTGTTCCAGCACCTCATTAGGCCATGTCTCCCATGCATGTTGGCCTCTGTACTGGAGCGCGACAGGTGCCATGCAGGTAAGTGCGGAAGGAGAGATTAAGAGAAAGGAGGGAACGCGTGAGGGTTTCATACGCGTTCCCCGTCACGTGCCACATATCGTGGCCCGATCACAAACTGACAACTAACCCTTTCGGCATTTCCCCGAGGATGAAAGATCTTCCTTGGTTCTTAATCCTGAGACCCACTGCCATCCACAAGCTGGGGATTGAGAGATTTAATACGCAAGTGACATTTTGATTAACCCTATGATTCTAAAGTTCTACGAGGAGAACAACCACGACAACAATCCAAACAACTTGAATACATAGGCGCGCAGGGCACGTTCATGTAATATCGGGTGCAAGAAAGGAGGCTGTCAAGAAAAGGAGCGAGATTCTTTCACGGAGAAAGGACTACGCCAAGGGAGAATGAGAGAGGGCGACTCGAATCAAGTAATCGAAGCAATAAAGACCCTTAAGCATGACCGTGAGCAGGAGCGGGGGCGGGGTGAGCAGAGTGAGCCGCTCTGTCCGACGAGTTGATAAAGGCGTCGTAAGCCGGGCAAAGGTCAAACCAGTCGGCTGTAAAAAGAGGAAAGCATGACTCAGTAAGCACTTTCCGCACACGCGCTTGAACTTGCACGTACGGGGCGGGGAAACATGACTTGGCACCTGCGGCACTTCCTCCGCCATGACCACAGCGAAACCCCTGACACATCCCAACTCGTCAACATACAGCCAATCGACAGTAAGAGCGAGCGGCAAACGAGAGACGGCTCACTTTTCCAAGTGCCAGTCAATATGGCAGTGGAGGAACCACGGGCCAGGGTTGTCCGTCATGAACCGGATCGTGAGTTTATCGGCCGTGTTGGAGCCCATGTTCGCAACGTCGCGGATGACGGGGTTATTATAGTTGTAGGCCGAGGATCCAGCGCTGCGGACTACATGGAAGTTGTGTCCGTGCAAGTGGATGGGGTGCTACAAGTATGAACGTAAATCGCACGATCATCAGGCCACAACTCCTCGAGCTCGAAAAATCGTTCGTAAACTCACCGGCCCACCTTGAGCACCACCAGGGATAGAAATTTCGACGCTCTGGTTGGCATCGAGAGGGTAGATGCTTCCCGCAGGCAAAAGCTCTGTTGCGTTTGCGCCATTCAGGATTTGCAGCAGGATAGGGACGTCAGGGCTCTCGAAGGACGTCCCGTTGACGAGGAAGCGCGTGAAGTCAGAGCTCTGAGATTGTTGTTTCAGTGGCTGTACATTTCGTTTGGAAAACGGTGCTTACGAGCTTCACTGCCAGGTTGATGTTCTTATCGGCACCGCCAGCGAAAGGTTTTCCGGGCTGGGTTGCACGCTTGTGTAGTGAATACAAAACCCAGACGGCTTAGACTTACCACAGGAATGGGATCGAGTGGCTATCCATCGGAGGGGTTAGCAGCATAAATGAATGCTCATTATGAGAACTCACGTGAAGATTTGTCTCGTTGAGTGGTAGTACGGATGTGATGGGCTGAGTAGGGTCAACGGAAGGATTTTGGGGGAAGGCTCCGACATAACGAAGAATGGCCAGGTTACTAAAGTTGGCGAAGTTGTTGTGGCCCTCGATATTGGGTAAAGCACGAATCCCTACACAGGTTAGTCAAGTAAAGGAACCCCAGACATGGCAAAAATTGGTTTACAGTAATTGTCGATCTCCTGGTCGGCAGTGAGCTGTGAACCAGTACGGTAAGGCACACACCCCAGCGTGAGAATAGACTAGTTTGTCTTACGACAAGCGAATAGCGTTGACCTGTTTGGGGATATCAGCCGGTAGCATGCAAATTTGGTTCAACTTTCCATACCAGCAAAAATTTGGAGCGAGTCGACAACCAGAGGCTGATGGTTGACACCATCGACCTCAATGACAGTAAACTGGTGGCTGTCGATCGAGAAGACGTAATTAGGATCGCAAGAGATAGAGACTAGGCGGAGTCGGTAGCTTTTAGAATGCTGCTCGTTGAGTTTTCCTCTCGATTCAAGAGGCAGATGTAGTACAGACCGTTGCCCCTTGAGGATGTTTACCACGGCAAGGTCAACGCTAGGGCCACTAGCAGATTGACCTATCCCGTTAATCAAAGTTGTGCCAAACTCACTTCGAGGATCATCGATCATCAGCATAGGAAGTCAAAGTAAGGAATACACCTACGGAATCAATTCCTGCGCAACTACGGGCGAGACAGTGTGGTACCAGTCTGCGAGCGTGATAATAGTGCTTTCTGCAAGAAATGTATTCAAAGATGGCCTATGTAGAATTTAACACTTATCTCACCGTCGTCAATGTCATATAAATTAGCTTGAGGATCATCTGGATCATAGATGACGAAAGCTCCACGAACGCCATCACAATATTGGGCCTGGTAATGGCTGTGATACCAATATGTACCCTAATGAATGAGAAAATCAGCCGTCTGTATCCTCCGAAGATTGCAAAGCTTGATACCGTTTGATCCCCTCCGCCGAATTGATAGATGAAATTCTTCGAGGGTGCAATAGGGCATTGATTGACGAAAGCACCACCGTCGGCGTAATTGGTATTGATTTGGAATAGACCATGCCAGTGCTGCAGGGGAAAAGCGTGTTGCTACCACGAAACTTGGGAGGAAGAAGATATCCTTACGATAGAGGTCACCAAGTCCATGTTAGGGTCACTCAATTTATTAATGACGTTGAGCGAAAAGCTGTCACCCTGACGAGTGCGGCTTCGAAAAATAGTTCAAAGAAACGTCCCGAAAGGTTTACCTTGTTTCCTGTTATCAGTGGGCCGGGGAAGACATCGTTTACAAGGCTAGCACTACAGAGAAGACAATCGGCGATAACACAAACAGCAAGGACAGCGAGTGACATACTCGCGAGGGTACCCATCGGGAGCAATGTTGGAGTTGGAAATGACGAGTTGGGCAGTTGGGCCAACGGCAGCATAGACTTTCGCCAAGAGGGCGGAGAGGATGACAGAACAAAGGAGAGAACGCATGATGACGATGTTAGAGATACAAAAGAGGGGGAGAAGGTAAACCTCAGGCTCGGGGAACCTACTAGGACGACTCAGTTGGGCTACGTTTCGACGGATTTTATACGACGAGGACTGAGGTGGTCATAATATAAATGTTTCTAAAGCCAGGAGTCTAGCGCCAGAAGATGTCCATGAGGCATTTTCCCTCGGCAAAATCCTGCCTACTAGGCACCCAGATAGAAATGGAACCGTACGGATTGCAAGCAAGGTGGTGGCCGTGTGTGACCTGCGACTGAGTAAATTACGCCGGAAAATAGTCTTCCGGCCACGTGGTCAGAATGATGTCAAGTAGGATATTGATAACCGAACAATGTCTTGAGATGCCTTGCTAAACAAGAATGGAATAGGCATGCAATTATTCGGCTTCTAGTGAAAGATTCGAAAGATTGGCCGGTTAGGTTTCACGGCCGTCGGCTTCGGTAAGAAGGCCATTGGATAGGAAGTTGGCCTCAACGGCTTGTAAATACTTCACGGCAATAACTAGCAGGCCCAGGCCAAGGGTATCATCCGTGTGTGATGGTTTTGAGTCACGTCGCGACTTGCGGTCGCTGCACAAACCAAAGCGTTGGTTATTATAGACGTAATCAAGGGGTTAATTTAATTTATCTCGGCAGGTGAGCGCGCCGCTCGGTCACGGTGTCATCACCGTACTAAACTCTTTTTTAGTGCCGAGTAGCAAAACTTTCGTTTCACACACGAACGGCATCCACCTGGTACAGTATCAATGGTCTTGGTGGCTCATGGAAGTGCGAGTGGTACGACGACGACAGATAGCTCTCTACGGTTCCGATCTTTGGTAGGGAATACCGCATTTTCCACGTGCAAGTCACGGTCCAAGAATTTGGCCATGGCCTGTATGGCAAGATCCCACTGCAATCCAACTCAAAATGATAGTCTCTGCAGGCGGTCTTCTAGGTTCCTCTCGGGGAGGTGAGTGGTCAAAGCCTCGATTGTGGAAATGACAGCGGCCCTATATGGCATTTTGAACAGTGTATTTGGTGTGGCCAAGCCAGGCCTTTTGTCTCGATGGACAAGTACAAAGCATAGTGCCAGCGTCGTCTCTGAGCGTTACTGCCTTACGCAACGCTCTTAGTCCCAGAACTTCCCAACGGGGCGAGCCTCGTGCTCGTGGTGCTCATGAAACCCATTCGAGTTCATTTCATATCGTCTTCCACTCTCCATGTCTCAACTGCGATGTGCCGCACAATAACGACATTAATCACGATCGAGCCCCGGCCGGTGAGCCTCACGTTGATTTGTTTGTTCGGACCAGCTCCCTGCTTCCGGCGCCAAGTTGTCACGGTGGACCCTCGGACTGCTCGCATCGCCTTCTCATACAGTGCGTCGTAGGCCAATTCACTTCCATCCATTTTCTTCCTGTTGCGGGCATGTGATCTTTGGGCCGTGGCTTTGGGTAGGACGAGAATGGAACCGTTGGATTGATGCACCTGTCCGCGATCGCTTTATTTCTCACTGCGAGCAAATTTCTCCGATGTTCCTTTTCCACACAAGAACGTTAGTCCAATCGGGGACCAGGCTTTACGACACAGCACGCTTGTGGCGTTGGTTATGGTTACTGAGAGTCGGTCGCGGGACCGAAAACACTCCGTCACTAGCACTTCCGTTCCTGCGATGTAAACCTCGTGGACGACGTTAGATTTCTTCCCGGCGGCAGTCCGTAGTATCGAGCCTTTGAGCGATGTCTCCGTAGTGTCAATGGACTAAATGGCTCGGTTCTGGGAATACTACTCGCGTCTGCTGGATCCGGCAATATCCGCCCCCTGACACTGTTAATTTCGCTTGGCAAGTTGGAGCCCTTTTGCCCGCTTCGCGGTATGGTCGTTTATCCCGGAGTCCCGGACATGTTGACATTTTTGAGGGAGACAGCATCTGACGTGGTCCTGCTGTGGCATACTAACGCCAGTACATATTTCCTAATAATGACGCATCGTATACGCGTTTGGGATCACAACTTCAACATCGGGCGATGGTGTTGTCAAGGCGCTTTATCTAATTGAAGGTGAATGAACAGAGGTCATCTAGTCCTGTGAATAACTATGCAATTCCTGATGTTGTCAAATTCACTTACGATCCTTCAATTCACCCACTGCGTCAATTGACGTCTCCCCGATGTATTTCGGCCTTCGTACCGCAGCACGACAGGTGTCGTGCAGGTGAGCTCGAGAATGAAACATAGACTTCATTCTTCGTTCGCTTCCATATTACAGGAAAGGCTTAGAGGCGATATACAGGAAAGATGAAAAGTGACGAAGAAAAGGAAAGTGGTTGGCCGATATTAGGCAGGCTCAAGGAACGTCACAGGCGCACCTTCCGGGTTTGAATAAATCTATAAGGAAAGTGTTCAAGTTGTGGCCACGGCAATGATGACCTAACAGGATGCAAGAGCATCACAGGTAGTAAACCGTACGGATGTGTAACGGTGTGAAACCACACTATGAGAAAGAAATCGGGACAGAAATGTCCAATGTTGTTGCCACTCGGTAAAGCACAATGGTCCTCAAGGAAAGCGGCATTGCCGACGGTTGAAGCGCCTAATGACCACGCGAAACTCACCTACTCGCGTGCTATCGGGCCGGTTGTCCCCAAAGCGCCGAAGTGAGTCAAATCCAACAACCGAGAATTATTTTTTTTGCTCTGTGGCGATCGGCCTGCAGTGGTCACATCGGTCGAAGTTGCCGGTCCTTACTGGCACATGCACGCAAACCAGACTCGGAAGAGCTCCAACTCTTCAACTCCATCAGGGCCCTCTTTCCAGATTACCAACTTGAAGTCAGTGGTGCAGGTATTTCTTGCTGTCGCACCTGTTGAAATGGAGGCACATGGAGTGCGCAGATATGAAGAATATACAGTGAGATACAGGGTACTGTATTGCCAGTGACTAACGAAGCGCTATCACGACGCTACTGGCTACTAAGTCAACCCGCCCAGCGCCTCCGAGTCTGCCGCTGCTCAAGCGCTCGCGCTCACCGCTTTCATACGTCGACCCTCACGCGTCACGGCTCTACGAGTAGCTGAACCGATCAGTACATTACAGGCCACGATGATTACGACAAACTCGAATTTTGCAATTGCTTCGACTTTGAAGTTCCAGACTCCCTTCTGAATTGGATCAATTTGGCAAATTGATCCAATTCAGAAGGGAGTCAGTGGCCTCAAGCCCTCAACTGCGCCCGGGGTTCACGGTCGCGAAAGCGAATTGAATGTCTCGTCGTTTTCTGTACTACTACGGTGACCCTAACATCGGACCCCCCCCTCGTTCGTGTTTTTCAATTTGCCTGTTCACCTCTCATCCAATTATCACCAAATTTTATATACATCATTTAGTAGTGCCTATTAACATATTCTGTATATTTTTTGAATAAGAATCGTGCTGCGTCGTGAAAAGAGCAAGAGTGTGGTTTGTCACACCTGCCGACAAATGCCGAGTCGGAGTTTTCTTTTCTAAGTGCTGTTTTCATCACGTGTGCGTCTGTTGGGACTAACCGGGCGGGGCTTCAAAAAGTCCCTGTGACACTGCGTGACAACACGAACGAGGGGGGGGTCCGATGTTAGGGTCACGGGTCACGGGTCACGTATACCCTTCCTTTCTGTGTCGAACGCAGCGTGCGCGCGCGTCCCGCTTTGGCGCTGCCACGGACTCAAACGCTCGTTATCTCCTTTAGCTTTATACCATACATACTTGACGTGACTAGCTCGCTCGTTAGTACACTCTCGCCTATTTACCCTGAACCTTCTTTTAGTAGCCGTCTCGTAGTTCTCGTTTAAGTACCGTACTGTTGAACCACACGACCTCAGTTTCGTGCCCGAGCGCGGGAACTGAGCCTCTTTTGTGTCCCCGCGCGTCACTCAACACACACCTCTCGGTTGCAATATTCTGTGAGTGCTGGCAATTGAAGAATGTAGGGCCCGTCCCGTTAGTGATACTTCCATTGCTGCGATGTAAAACTCGCAGACGATGTCAGCAATATTCCCATTTCTACCCATGACCATAATATCGAGTCTGCGGCGAGCTTCACGCGGCGTCTCCATATTGTAGTGTCAGTGGCATAACGGATTTTACTCTCACATCTTTCTGTTTGATAAAAATCATCGATTCGAATCTTTGATTTCGGTCTTAAACTCATTCTATTCTACCATATATCGCGTCATCTGCTATCTTATGGACATTGGCCTCGACATGTTTCATTGCGATACTTCGTCCCAAGAACTCGGACCAAAAACGTGAATTGTTGTTACCACTTGGGGTAAAGCACAAGGCGACACAAATTAGGCTTTCAAGACTGAAGAGAGACGAACGAAAATGAGTGTTGCAAACGATCAGTTGTTTCCATTCGCTTTCACGAATCTATCATATACTGGGCAAAGTCTCGCCCAATCGGCTGATGGAAGAACACGTTTTAGTCAATCGCCGCAACGACGATCAAAGAATACCGTTGAGCCTTACCCGTCGTGATATCCTGAGTCTTGACTTCGGGAACATCCTCAGCAAAGACGACCGCGAATCCCCTGCGAAAACCAACACATCAGTGTCTGTAAAGAAAGCGTACCATGCATCCGAGGAATGGGAGGCTCGCCTTTCCAAGTGCCAATCAATATGGCAGTGCAGAAACCACGGACCAGGGTTGTCAGTGAAGAACCGGATCGTGACATTATCATTCGTGTCGCCGATGCTCACGACGTCGCGGACGACAGGGTCGACAAAGTTATAAGTCGAGTTTCCCGCGCTCCTTACCACGTGGAATGCGTGCCCGTGCAAGTGTATCGGGTGCTTGTTTAAGCCGTTCCATCAGCATCCCGATGAGTGACTGCGCAACTTGTGAAACTTACCGGTCCACCGAGAGCGCCTCCAGGAATGCTGATCTCGACGCTCTTTTGCGGCTCGAGACCGTAAATCGACCCCTTGGGCAAAAGGTCCGACGCTTTCTGCGTACCGCTCAAGATCTGCAGTAGTATAGGGACATCTGGTGAAGTGAACGTAGAGTTATTAATGAAGAATGCCGGTTTCGGGATATCCTGGCTCTCGATGCGTTAACAACTATACTAGTATTCTCTCACTGAAAGAACGCTCACAAGTATAAGATGAACATCCAGGTTGATGTTGATGTCAGCGCCGCCAGGGAAGGGGAGGCCAGGCTGGATCGCGCAAATTTATGTGCTGAAAGAAGGAATCACATAAATTGAGACTTACCACCTCCATTTGACCGAGTGGCTAAACATGTAGCTAGTCAATTGCATTCGTAGGATAGTGACATAAAACCTACGTGTAGATTAGTCTCTATGAGGGGCAGAACGCTTTGAGGTATGTTCTGATTGGGATCGGATTTCGGTTCCGGGTCGAAAGCAAGGAGGTAATGAAGGACGGCGACATTTGTGCCGTCGGCATAGTTCTGGGGAGGAAAACTGCCAGCGGGCAAAGCACGAATCCCTGCGTATGTCAGAATCAAATCAGGCAAGTTCGAACTCGAGAAATTCCTACAGTAACTGTCGATCGGCTGGTTAGCCGTCAGCTGTAAACCAGTACTGCAATAAGGCACTCCTCCCAGCATAACAATGTGCGAAATGGTCTTACAACAACCGAGTAGCGTTGTCCTTGTTGGATGCGTTAGTCGATAAGGTGAGCATCTGGTTTAAGCCTTACATACCGGCGAAGATACGAAGCGAATCGACCACCAAAGGCTGGACGTTGTTACCATCGACTTCAATGACAGTCAATCGATGAGAATCAATTGAGAAGATGTAAGCCGGATCGCAAGAAATAGAAACGAGTCGGAATCGGTAGCTATTATGGCGCAGGGTGTTAGGTCATCTCTCGATTCGAAAGGGAAAGTGTGTCACTGACCGTAATCCTTTGATGACTTCAAGACTTGTCAGCCTAGGCGTTCAAGTAAGGGATACACCTACGGAGTCAGTGACGCCCCAACTCTGGCCGAGACGTAATGGTACCAGTCTGCGAGCGTGATAACAGTGCGATCTGCAAGGAATGGATTTAAAGAGGACTCGTCTGGAACTTGACACTTATCTCACCGTCATCGATGTCATACAAATGCTTGTGAGGATCAAATGGATCATAAATGACCAAAGGTCCGCGCAAGCCATCACAATATTGAGCCTGATAATGGCTGTGATACCAATATGTACCCTAAGCAGCAAAATTGGATGTGGAGAACTCGTGAAGATCAGGGGGTGGAATACCGTCTGGTCCTCCGCATTGAATCGGTAGAGAAAATTCTCGGAGGGTACAATAGGGCACTGAGTGACGAAGGCAGGACCGTCGACATAATTGGTATGCTTTTGGAATAGGCCGTGCCAATGCTTTAGGGGACGAGGCTTTAGCAGTCTGAACGTAAAAGGGGAACGAGAGCCTCACAATGGAGGTTACCAGGTCCATAGTCGGATCGGACAGTCTATCGAAGACATCGATCGAGAATTCGGTACCCTGATAAGTGCAGAAATTTTAAAACATCAAAGAAACACTTCTGAGATGTTTACCTTGACACCCGTGATCAGTGGACCGGGGAAAGTACCACCGGCGAGGGAGGCACTAGATAGACGAGGCAGAGCTTAGAGTTCTGTTTAGATAACACCAATCACAAGCAGCCTACGAGCGCTCATATCCATCAGGGGATATTCTCCGATTAACAATCGGGAGGAAAGCAAAGGGGCCGATGGCAGAGACCTTTCCAGAGAGGGCGGCCAGAATGACAGCGAGAGAGTAAAGATGCTTCATGGTGGCCAGTGAAGATCAGGAGAGAAATTCGAGAGAGGGAGAACGCAAGGCCTTCCGTTGGGAGCCTCTGCTGAAGTTCGCGAAGACTCTGAGGCATTTTATAAAGAGGGACAGGCGGAACCACGGGACATAACAGGTGAACAACAGTGAGGTCGATACTCCCGTCTGGTAGTAGCTTAGGCTCCTTTGACATAGCAATCGAGATTGAACTGGCAATGCGTATGCCCAAGTAACCAAGATGCGGAAGTCAGGAACTTGAAGGCAAACAGCGACGCTAATTAGTCTATCTTCATGCCAGTGCCAGCACGGAGGCGCCGACTGGCCACATGAACAAAAGAAAGGCAAAAACTGGAAACTCACCTTCCTCTCAGAGTCGATATTCATAAACAGAAAATCACTCCCCATCAGATTATCCCTCTCCCAGAAAATGTGTTTAGTTTACTATAAACCTTTCTTGCTGTTCGCAATGTCATACAGAGGCCTGCTTTCTCAGTTGGCCAAAGGCAAGGTGTCAGTGGAATGACGATGGAAGGCACTGAGGAAACATTGTGTTATTATGTAAGCGACGTTGGTGGGGTTGGGGTTGGGGTTCACACACATGCAGGCACGCATGTGAGACAGCTTCTCATCGATCTGAGGCCTCAGAAGCGACTATTTGGCTTGACGCCACGATGGTCCCGAGCCATCATCATGATACTATTCCATACCCTTCCATGGCCTCACCGTACGAATATCAATCATGGTCGTCTTCAAGGATTCGATATCTGTATCTGGCCATTTTGCATCCAAAAAAAGGGGGCTTCATGACTGCCCACGACAAGCCCCTCGCTCCCGGGCCGACGAAGGGTGCTCCGTCTTCATCAGAGCGGCGGCGGCGGAACGACTAGCAACGTGGCTCGTTCTGAGCCGTTTCCGCTCGCCGACGCGACGCGACTGGCGCATTCGACTAGCGACCCTACCAAAGAGGAATTTCACTTTGTTCCGCTCTCCGCATCGCATGTATGGTGACGAAGACACGAAGGAACGGAATATTGCTGGTTCCGCGCCGCCCGCACCTGCTGCTCGGGGTCCAGGTCCACTGTTTACTGGCCGCCGGCTGAATTCTGCGGCGGCCTACAGTATACCGCATACCCCTGTTAGTTGTTGGATTCGCACCGGATTGCCAATTACTAGGCAGGCAGCTTCCCGGCTCGTTCCTAACATTATTCCATCGACACGACTGTCGTCCGTCGATGTGGGAAGTTCTGACCCGGGAGGCAGCCGAGAATGGAATCCCTTGCTCAAGAACTTCCAAGCCCGACGTCTCCTCTACAATTCCTTTGGGTGCCAGTGGTGTAGCTATGAGCGCGCGCTTTGTTCGACTTGGAATAGGGGGCGCGGACCTACGAGAGACGGGCCGACAAAAATTGCGCGGCATACGTAGAGTGGACGGGAGAACTCGAATCGAACCAGTTCCTTCCTTGCTAGTAGCTACGCCCTCATTACTCACAGGATTTCGAGCTCGACTTAACCCGCGCCACGCAACACGGCATCGATCCTCGCGATGTCTTTACAGAATATTCAGACCAATCAATTTGCTCAATGATATCCACGCCTGGCTTCGAAGTAACCGCCTGATTAGGATCGAGGCACAGCAAGCACGTGTGTCCGGACCACATGCAACTCGACAGATATATGGACGCCAAGTCATGCTTTGTTTGGCCTGTTCAACGTCGATCTATTGAAAGATATTCGCCCATGACACCGAAAGGATATGCCCCAGATCTGAGCGTTGGTCGTTTGGGCGTCCCACACGAGTACTAGTACTCGCACGTCCACTGGCAGGTGTCGACTCGGAGGACCAACTCATTCAAAAGGTCGAGTCAGTAAGCGCTCTATCTCCGCCCCATCGCTTACGACGGGAAAACCAAAGAGGCGGAAGACGATATGGTTCGCTCATGTTCCAAGGACGAAATGTGACTACCTATGCCTGTCAAGTTCTTTACAGAACCAAAAAATGTACGGTAGTCATGACATCTTTCATTTATTGCCTCAGCCGTTACTCAAAGCATCGTGGAACGCAACGCACGCCGTCGAAACAAACGTAACTCCGCGAATAACGACACTAAATAACAAATTGATATGTGCGGCGCGAATAATGATGCAGGAAGGAATGAACTCTTTCCCAGTTGGATCACGCTGATTCTAGAAGTATGCCAAAAGGCCAGATCAAAGAATAGTGCGCTGTCGCAAAGCTTTCTTTGTGTCGACACCCCCCTCTACCAAATGAGGAAATCGTACTGCCTGCAACACGAACACCGTATTTGAGTATAATGGTGCTCCAAATCGCGCAAGAAAGGAAACGCGCCGGGAATATCAATATGAAAGCATTTGAAAGCATTGGCGGAAACGCAGGCCCGAGTTATGAAGTG
>WNFD01004327.1_pt1 | contig 14257 bp, 17 predicted proteins | sample 5400491 | NCBI WGS metagenome assembly WNFD01 (sample SAMN13153343, study PRJNA577476) | soil metagenome | isolation source: 120 cm saprolite under Douglas fir tree site 2 hole 2 replicate 2 | place: USA:California | collected 2015-04-18
ACAATCTGATCACTCTGTGTCAAGTCAGAGGCAGAGAGCATCATTTACTCCTTGGTCACCTGGATGACTGGGAATCCTATAACCCCAATGTCCGCAACGATGTCAGGCGTTTCCACAAAGAGAATGCCCAACAGATCAGGGCGGAACCGGCTTGGCAGCAGGAGGTGCGACTGCGTCCCCATCCCTGAGGATGCGCCACTTTTCGACTCTCATTTCTCAAGACCTTCCGTGAAGTGGTAACCTTTTGGGGCCACCCTCAATGTAGGTGATTTGGAGAAATGATGAGTTTTTCTAAGTAATCTCCTGAGCGCAATCTTGAAACAGAGTCAAGTGAATAAACTCATCTATCACCTGTATTGAGGATGAGCCATTCTGCGGGCTCTCCGTCGCATTTGGTGCAGGATGAGCTTTGCTCATTGCCATCATCTTTGCACGTTAGGAGCTCCAGCAACGATGCGCTCAATGGTGATCCGAGTCCCATCATCGCTGGAGAGCCGAAGCAAAGCCCCTCTTCGAGGAGGGTCCTGTTGTTCCTCCAAAGCTGGTGGCAGGAAGGCACCTCGACCGCCGCCGCAAAGCTTCTCCGGTGAGCACTGCTGGGGACGTCCCTCGATTCCATCTCCACCCGTGGCTCAGCGGGCGCCTTCCTGCCAGAGACCAAGCACGTTGCCGGCGGGATCACGAAACGTCGCGACCCACAGGGTTCCCTCGGGATAGGGGGCCTTGACAATCTCGCCTCCTTGCGCCTCGATCTGCTCAATGGTGTCATCGATGCGATTGACGTAGATGTAGGGCAGCAAACCTGGCTCGCGTGAGATCGCCTGGTCCGTCACCCATGCGCCGCTGACGTGTCCGGTCCCGTCATCAAAACCCGGATGGTCGGTCTCGCGCCCACGGATCTTCCAACCGAAGACCCGCTCGTAGAAGGCGGCTGACTGACGCACATCGACGGCGGGGATGTGCAGGTAAGAGGGGCCCCCATGTCGAGCGAGACGGGTCTCCACGCCCGTCGGGGTGTTGGTCGTCTGTTTCTGCTGGCGGTCTTGATTGTTCATGGATAATTCCTTTCTTTTGCTTCTCGTCCCTTTGGGATGATTCAGCGCAGCGGCTGATCGGAGCACAGTGGTCTCATATCGGACGGCACTCGACAGCAAAGCGTCCAGACGGAAGCCGCCCGCTGGTCAGAATCGTGAGCCCAATCTGGTGAGCGAGTTCCTGGAATTCCGTCAGCGGGCGTTCCTTGCCTCCGAGTAAGACCATCTCCGGTGTGAGCAGAGAGGGCACGCTGTCGTCTGCCACCACTCCACCCAGGATCACGATGCGACCGCCAGGGCGTGCTGCCTCGGCACAACGGCTCAAGATCAGCTGTGCTTCTTGGTCGGGCCAGTCGTTGAGAATCGACTTCAGCAGATAGAGATCCGCCCCGGCTGGCAGCGGGTCGAAGAAACTTTGCCCGACCGTTCGGACCCGTTCCCTCACGCCAGCCTCCTGCAAGAGCGCCTCCGCGCGGGCCACCGTCCCAGGGAAATCGACCAGGATGCCTTGGATCTGAGGGTGAACACGCAGGATCTCGGCGAGCAATGCTCCTGTCCCTCCACCGACATCCACCACGGTCTTGACCTCCTCCCACTCTCCCGTGAGCAGCACCTCCGGGTCAGGAATGCCGTGACCTGCCGGTCCCATCAGCGCGTCAAAGCTCGACGCGATGTCGGGATGGGCTTGCAGATCCTCCCAGAAAGGCAAGCCGAACTGTTCGTGGTAGGCGGGCTTTCCGGTCCTGACCGCCGTCAGCAAGGTGCCCCAGGCGTGGGCCATGCGACCACCGATGCCATCGAGGTTCAGGCCGAAGCGTTGCACCTCTAAAGCGGCCTGGTTCAAGGCAAACTGACCGGGCGCTGGCTCGACAAAGACGCCTTTGGCCACCAAATGTCTGAGCACCCGCTGGAGGAAGTCAGCGTTGCACGCTGTCGCCTTCGCCAGGGTGGTGATATCCGTTGCGCCAGCGGCGAGGTGATCGGCGATCCGCAAGGTGGCCACCACATGGATACACCAGGGGGTACACAGATCGCTCAGCACGCTCAGGTTGGCGCTTTTCGCCGGGATCTTGTCATCGGTCATCTCTTTTCCCTCCTCCTCAGGTTCCTGATGGCTCCGCACCGCAGCCCGATCGAGAACGGTACGGGAACATGTTATCATCGACTCGGCCGCCTTTCCCATGCTCAGCACGTTCATTGGCAGCGTTTCAAACCGTTTCGGCATCTGAGCATGCCTGGATGATCTCGATCGGGCGACGAGCACCTTCTCGATGCGTTCGCGATGCGGACGAAAGAATCATCCCACCTTGGGTGGCGTGGCGCGCAATGTGCCTGCGGCTTCGATGTCAGCGACGAAGCCACCCCAGCCGCCGATGGCTTCTTCCGGGGCAGGTGCTGTCATGACCAGCAAGCGCACATCGCTGTCGCTGCGGATGGTGTAGCCATGCTGGATGCCACGAGGCAGGAAGACGAACCCGCCGTTCTCTAGCTCAAACGTCTCCTCTCCGCATCGGAAGGTGAGCGCACCGTGGAGTACGTAGAAGATCTCGTCTTCTGTCGAGTGGGTGTGGTCGGGCGGCTCTTCCCCGCGGCGCGTCGTGTACTCGATGACTGCCAGTTGCCGACTCTGGCCAAGCTCACCGGCCTTGATAGTGAAATCGATCCCATAGTGATAGGTCCAGCCCTCCCCTGTAGAGAGCGCATACGGGCGCATGCTGTGGTTGTCCATTCGTTCCTCCTTCATGATCGAGCCTGCCCTCCAGCTCTGTCTCCTCATCGAACAGATTGGCTGGGAGGCGGTAGTGCAGAGATGCTCCAGCGGTGGCCGAGCGAATCGGCCAGTCACCTTTTTCCCTTATACCGACGTGTTGGCCTCGTCGAATGCTTCTTGTTCGGGCTATCTCATCGTTTTGGCAGAAAGCCTGGACGCGCGTCGCTCCAACCAGGAGCAAATCGAGCGCGCTGGGGATGCTTTTCTGAGAAGCGTCCTGTTGCAAAACACGAGAAGGACGGAAGAACCTCGTGATCTCCACAGCGAAGCGCGAGAAGCCCTGAGCCACTTGCATGGCTCCTATGGTAGCGCGAGACGCAGGAACCTGTCTTGTAAAAATTTGTCCGAGTCAGGGAAGAGGGACATGGTTGCGATGCTCTCCCCGTTGCACCAGATAGGCGCTGGGAGTCAGTCCGGCAAACGCCTGAAAATCGTGAATGAAATGGGCCTGGTCGAAATAGCCAGCATCCAGCGCGAGGTCCGTCCACCGGACGGGTTGCTCTCTCGTGATCCGCTGCAGCACCTCCTGAAAGCGCTGCACCCGGCAGAACACTTTTGGGGTGAGTCCGACTGCCTCCTCAAACAGGGAGATGAAGCACTTGGGACTCATGCCCAGCTGCGTGGTCACCTCCGAGATGGAGCGTCGCTCGTTCCCATCCTGGAACGAGGTCAGCGCGAACCTGACAGCAGGATGTGGTGCGTGCTCCCAACAAGCGTGCGCTCGAAGAAATCGTTCGAGGACGCGAACCCGCTCGTCGTTTGTCCGAGCCGCCTGCAATTGCTCCCGCAAGTCACAGGCGGCAGTTCCGAAGATGCAAGAAAGATCCACGACCTGGTTCGCCAATTCGGCAGCCGGCATCGGCAGAAAGAGACGCGCCCCGCCTGGCTTGAAACAGATACTCAGGGTCGTGATCATGGTGGTCGTATCAATGACGGAGATGGTCTTGACCCGAGAAAGTGGAGAATGTCCACTTCTTCAAGTTTACCTTCTCCACTTTCTCGGGTCAAGACCAACCTGCCGACGCAGGATGATGAGTTGTTGCCGGAGGAGGGCGTTTTCTGCCACGAGTTCGGACTTCCTTCTGACAAGATCAGTCACCGTTCCCAACATGAGAGAGGTGGTGGACGGCTGTGTCCAGTCGACGAAGCGGCGGTGGAGCGACTGAAAGCATATACGTGTCAAGCGCTTGCTGAAGGTGACAATCCAATGCACAGTAGACGATTCCTTTTTTTGAAGATGAGCACGTCAATACATTTCGATTCTACTCTTCCTCTAAGGAATCGGCAAGGAGCGAGAGACGTAGCAAGGTGTTCTCAAGGGCCTCATCTGCGTACGGATATCACATGTAGCCAGCACAGGCCGTCATACCACACTGTACGGACAGGCCAGCCTGGGATTTGGCTAACCTGTGGCTCGATCTGGCACCAAGTCAAAACAGAAAACTGCGCCAACGCGACCTGTCGGCTCTGGCTGCTTTCGCTCTTGACAATGCCATAGAAATGGGGATGTGGTAGCCACAGCAGCCCTTCGCTCGGTTCACAGCTCCGCCGACACCAAGGCATCTGCCATCCACCTTCAGCAGCCAGACACATGGCCTTACAGGCAGCACGTGAAACACCTTCAAGCGTTTCCCTGAGCTAAGGAAGGAGCCCTTCTAAAGCCTGGATATATCTGTCTGCTGACCTCTGCACAGCGCTGTGGGCATCTTTCAAGATAACACGGTCATACCAGGACGAATACAGGCGTTCAAAATCATACGGCACGATGGTTGCAGCGATGCGGCGCACTTCCGCTGCCGGAAGCGGGATCAGGTTGGGATAACTCCACATAAAGCTTACCCACTCCCAATCGGGCACTACCATGATGGTATCTCCTGTGAGCAGAACCCCTTTGCCATCAGCCGCATGCGCCCAATGCAACACGGTGCTCCCAGGAAAATGCCCTCCGAGTCGCACGAGTGTGATGTCATCGAAGAGGGAATACGTCTCGCCAGACCAGAAGGTGATGCGCTCACTTGGCCTCATGACCCATGGGCGGTTCGTTTCATGCACATAGATACGCACATCAAAGCGCTCAGCCCATGCAACCATCGAGGTATAGAAATGGGGATGAGAGAGCGCGATAGCCGCGATCCCACCCAGGTGTTGGACGGCGGCTACAGTGTCGTCATCCAACAGACTCACACAGTCCCAGAGCACATTGCCTTGCTCTGTCTGCACCAGCAGTGCGCGTTGTGCGATCGCAAAGGAAGGTTCGGTCCCAATGCCTGTGAGACCTGATTCGAGTGGTCGTACCGTGTTGCGAAAGCCGTCCTGCTGCAGAGCTGCCATGGTGGTCCACGCCTGTCCCTCATGTCGAACATATTGGCGTTTGTCGAGACAAATAGGACATCCTTGCGGAGGCGTTTGGCTAGCAGGGTATTGCGTCCCACACGTGAGACAGATCCAGTGCTCCATCTGTTCCTCCTTCGCTAGCATTTCCTGCTCAGCATTGTATCATGCGTAGGAGAGCAGAGCACTGGACGAAGGAACAGGATAATGATCGCCTTGTCTATCGAGACAAAGAAGGGCGGTTGGGAAATGAACAGCGATCCAGCCGACCCCCTCGTCGTGCGCCTGTTTCACCTACCGCTCAGTGGTCACGCATCCAGGAGGACGGGTTGATTCATTGTGGCAGAACGGTTCGCCGCCTCCATGAGCCTGGAGAGGTCGATGGCGGCCTGGATATTCTCACGAGCACGGCTTCCTTGCTGCATGTGTGTGACCCATTGCGAGAAGGGCGTCGGCAGATCGGGAGGGATGTCGGTCCAGACGCGCCACTGGGAAGATCCCGCTGTGCCTGCTTCTGCACTGCGTATGCGCAGGATCCCGTCCGGCGTCCCATAGAGCAGGCTCCCCTGTGTACCATGAACCTCGATGGTGAACGGCGAGAAGGGGTTGACAAAGCTGGCTTCGACGATCCCCACTGTCCCCTGTGGAGAGCGCAGCACTACCACCGCGTGATCCTCCACGGCACGTCCGGTGAGCGAGGCATAGATAGCACTGACGCTCTGGGGCAGGCCCAGGAAGAGCCGGGCCAGGTACATCGGATGTGCCCCAGATCGATCATCGCGCCTCCAGCCGATTGCTGGGGATCGAAAAAGGAGGGGGGTAACCAGCCCTGGGGATGTTGCCTGGTCTTGAGCGCGCCATCATGAGTCAGACGCGTCCGCACCTCGGTCAACTCCCCTAGCAACTTCCGGTCGAGGATGTGCTTGATAGCCAGCGTCGAGCCGCTCGAGAGCCGTGGCAAGGAGACCACCAGCACGACCCCGGCCTGCTCAACCGCTGCTGCGATCTCGGTGCATTCGCGCAGGGTGGGGGCCAGCACTTTTTCGGTAAAGATATGCTTGCCCGCCTGAGCCGCTGCGATGATCACCTCCCGATGCATCGTCGTCGGCGTGGTGACAATGACGCCATCCACCTCGGCCTGGGCCAGCAGCTCAGGCAGATTCTCGTAGAAGGGCACGCCTAGCGCGTGTGCCTGGGCACGGCCGCGCTCCGGCGTTTCGTCCCAGACCGCCGTGATGGTGGTCGCGGAGTTGGCCCGTGCCTGTTGGACATAGTCGCGCTCGTGGACATGCCAAGAACTGAGGAGCGCCAGTCGAATCATCGTTGCTCTCCTGCCTCCCGGAGACACTCGGGGACGATCTGAAGCGAGGCCAAGCGCCAGCGGCGGGATACCTGCCAGCAGAATCAATGCCTGACGGCGTGAAAGCGGTCGCGGGCATATGGTCTCTTTTGACATGAACATGACCTGGTTGATGGGAAGCCCTTCTGCTGAGACACATCTACCTTCGCGGCTCTCCCCCTCTGCCTATAGGCGCAGTGAGGATGGCGGAACGGAAGGTGAGCGCCTGTTCATGGCCGAGCCCTCGCACAAGTAGGTATCAGGTGGTGAGGGAAAGGGAGGTTCCCGGTTCTGTCGGCTATCACTCTCTTCCCTGCTTGACCCACTTCTACAAAAAACGAAAGTGCTTCTATACCTGTATCCGACCATGCAGCACGTGGTCTGACAAGCAGTACTGGGCAGCCACGTCCTTGCCGCTTGAGTGTAGTGCCTGTGCTGAAAGGAGAGTGGTTATGGTCCCAGGTGCCTGGACGAGAAGCGTCTTTTGAGGGTCTGCAATCCTCCCAATCTTCGAGCCGATCATAAGCCCTGCAAATCTCTGCCAAGCGAGGTCCCAGACGTTCACTGACCTGTTTCATGTAAATAGCAGCCCCTTATGTGATCTGTTATGATATACGTTGTGCGCAAGCGGCCCTGTGCTGGCTACACAGCACATCCGTTCTCAAAAGAGACAGTTTTCACCTTCGAATGTCGCCGGTGTGATCCGGCTTTTCCCGCCTTTTTAGCAGGGTCTGGCAGCTTGCAGGAAGGCCTTGGTTGTCCAGATCACGACGGCTTTTCCGCCTGTTTATCAAGTGCAATCCACCTTGTATCCAGGTGTGTCCTGTCATCACCTGCTATGCTCACGGTATGGCAGCGAGGCCGGGTTCCGTGTCGCCACCATGCAACGCCAGGGGTCCTGCCACTCCAACCGCCTTGTAGGGGTGGACAGTAGTTGGGATGACCCTTCGTAGATGAAAAGAGATAGTGCCTCTGGTAGCCATGGTGTTGGTTATGCAGGGGATCCGTTCTGGAACAGAGCAGGAAAACACAATGCGAATACCCATCATGACAGATTGGACCGTTGCGCTTCTTGCTGTACATGCTCTTTCGTCGCAGCACGAATGAGGCGACGGATCGTTTCATGAGAAACACCGTATGCTGCTGCCACCGTTCGGAGTGGTTCCTTCTGCTCCACCACACGATGAATGATTATCGGCCAGTGTTCAGCGGGAATACCGTATTTCGGGTGTTTTGGCCCTGGACGTCGGTGCTTGATAAGAGGAGGGTTGCTTCTCTGAGAAGTTTCATCTTCTGCCAGAAGGTGTTGCACCTTGAGATACAGTTTCCCAGAGGGGCAAGGAAGAGGTAGAAAATTGGTGACAGAGGAGCCGAAACCCGTCGGTTCCGCTGAGATTATTTATGCATCTTTCTAGTATTAATAGAACATCTGTTCTTTCGCATCGAAGACTCCTCCCTGCGCTGGCTAGCTTGTCTCTGCGTTCTCACACATCCTCTTCAGTGATGCATTGCTGATTCCTCCTCTGCCTACTCACTCAGCAATAATGGGCCTTCAGTTCGTACTTTTCTCTCATCATCCTAGAACAGATATACCAAGTAGCCAGCACAGGTATGATGGTATCTTTGATGTCGTTGGAAAGAGAAAAAGCTCACAATTGAAAGTGCAGTGCAAGAAAGCACTCACTCCCAACGGGAAATACCTCTCAGTCGATGATGGATCACCAAAGCTGCAGAGTGAAGATTTACTCTTCCTCAAAGAGCTGGTTGAAGCGGGAAAGGTAAAACCAGTCATTGATCGAAGCTATCCGCTGGAACACATGGTCGAGGCTCACAGGTATGTCGAAACAGGACACAAAAAGGGCAATGTCGTCATCACGGTGCCACAGAACAGCTCGCCCCAACAAAGCGCTGTCGTTGACGGCGGAGACCTCTGATTTTTATAATTGATCTATGCCTACACCCATTCTCGCCACGAAACTGTATATCCCGCGGCCTCGGCCGAACGTAGTCAGCCGCCCCCGTCTGCTCGAACGGCTGAACGAGGGTCTGCACCGCAAACTGACCCTCATCTCGGCCCCCGCGGGCTTTGGGAAAACCACGCTGGTCAGCGAATGGCTGGCCGGGTGCGGGCGACCGGCAGCCTGGCTGTCCCTGGACGCAGGGGACAACGACCCCGCACGCTTTCTGACATACCTGGTCGCTGCTTTGCAGACAATTGCGGCCACTATTGGAGCAGGGATGTTGGGTGTGCTCCACTCCCCTCAGCCACCGCCACCCGAAGCGCTGCTGACGGCCCTGCTCAATGACATAACCACCTGTACTGGCTACTTGGATTATCTGTTCGAAAACGTGCCGCTTCACGTCGATAAGCAGCACGGAGGACACGGAGTTGGTTCCATGGCAGAGCTGATCCCAAACAAGCTTCGTAGGGATGACTCGCATGTATCAGAGGGCAAACTGCCTGCAGAGCAGACTGTGGAGGCAGGAGCGATCGTTCGTGAAGCGGTGCCTGCCCGAACGGATGCCTCAAGCAGCCAGCGCAGGATGTTCTTGCCATCCCAGACAAGAAACTACTTGCTCGCTCTCAACACAACGGCACGAGTGACTCTTGAGGTATTCCGCGCATGCCTCAGGCAATCAGGCCTTCATCTCTGAAAGAACTCAGGCACTTCGGCGATAATCATGGTGCAAGCCGCCCAGGATGGGGAAGGAGAGGATCTTGCCACGTTCATGATCTGGTGGCACTGACTCAGCTCTCTGCTCTGGAATCTGCTGCCTGACCCCTTGATGCGGCCGAGCCTGGTTGAAGTACTGGACATAGGCGTTGAGCACGCGGTGGAGGCCCTTCTCATGCAGGATGAGCAGGTGATCCAGGCACTCTCGACGCACACTGCCAAGAAACCGTTCACAGATGGCATTCGCTCGCGGAGCGTGATAAGGTGTTCTGAGAATCTCGATGTGACTTGTTTTCGCAACCCGCGCGAAGCCCACCCCAAACTTGCCATCATTATCACGGATGAGGTACTTCGGTCCTGCTCCATAGGCGGTGGCTTCCCGCAGCCGTTGTGCGGTCCAAGCGTCGGTAGGGCATCGGGTGACGCCCACATGGATCACCTTCCGCGATTGCAGCTCGATGATAAAGAAGGCGAAGAGCGAACGGAAGAATATGTCGGTGACTTGCAGGAAATCGCAGGCCCAGATATCCCCGGCATGATTGTGAAGGAAGGTCGCCCAGTTCTGCCCATGTGGTCGAGTCGTGTGCACCTGTCTCATGTATTTCTGAATGGTACGTTTACTGACTCGAATATCCAACTTGAGTAATTCGCCGCGGATTCGCTCCGCGCCCCAAAGCCGATTCTGCGCCGCCATTTCCTTGATCAGCGCCACGTTCTCTGCGGCTATCTTCGGTTTGGGAGCAGCTGATCTGGATTTGTATCTCCAATACAGTTTGAATCCCTGGCGATGCCATCGCAGGAGCGTCTCTGGCTGGACAATTAACAGGGCTTGCTTCCATGCTCGAGACGCTCGAGCGAGCAGGATCAAGATCATCCGATCCGTCTTTGACAATGCTGGTCGTTTGACCTGTCGACGGAAGATAATGAGTTGTTGCCGCACGAAAGCGTTTTCTGCCACGAGTTCGGACTTGCTTCTGCTGAGGTCTGTCACTGTTCCCAACAGGAGTGAGGTAGTGTCCGGTTTTGTCCAGTCGACGAAGAGTTGGTAGAGTGTTTGAAAGCAAAGGCCTGTCAACCGCGTGATGAAAGTGAGAATCCCAAGCACAGTGTATGTTACCCCTTCTGAAGATGAGCAGGTGAATGTATTTCGATTCTACTCTCCTTCAGGGGAATCAGCAAGGTGCGAGAGTCATGGGAAGGTGTTCTCAGAAGCCTCATTTGGCGACCGGATATGGCACGTAGCCAGCACAGCCCATTTCGTTCCCTTGAACCTACTCATTGCAGGTCGCTCGCCGCAGAGAGCCTTCGCCAGCCATCCGTTCCAACTGACTCGTACGGCGTTGTCGTGTCAGATGTGCTACGACAGGTGGAGGAATGCACCGCTGGAAACTTGGATTCAACCAATGCAGGTTTCACCATGCGCACAGGACTTGCGGAGCCACGTCTTACACATCTTCAAACGTCTCCGCTTTCCCGCCATGCTCATGTCCCCCTTGCCTTTCGCCGTAAGGTAGGGCGGGTGTCCTAAAAGGCTATATTGCTCTCAACCTTCTACCCTTCAAGGGCTATCTCACGAGCGCCGAAGCGGCGCACACGGATATCCTAAGTAGCCAGTACAGGCGGGAAAAGCTAGAAAGCGGGCCTGGTGGCGATCACGATCTCCCCTATAGTTTCAGCTTGCCACTCTCGCTGCCGCAAGTCTTCGCCTGGATGACCATCCTGGTGAGGGCGCATCGTGGCGAATTGCACCCCTAGTGTCATACTAGAGAGGAACATCCGTAGTCACGTAAAGATGGCATCGTAGTTCGCAACTTCGTTTGAAACAGCACAGACAAGGAGAAAGGTATAATGGAACAACAACACAACACAATCACTTTGCAGGAGACGGCGGTCCAGGAACTGGCATCTCACCTGCGTGGCGCGCTGTTTCGTCCCAGCGATGCTGGCTACGAGCAGGCTCGCCAGGTCTACAACGCCATGATCAACAAGCACCCCGCGCTGATCGCCCGAGGCAAAGATGTCGCCGATGTGATCGCCGCAGTCAACTTTGCGCGCGATCACCAGCTGACGTTGGCCGTCCGGGGTGGCGGGCACAACGGCCCCGGCCTGGGCACCTGCGACGATGGCCTGGTGGTCGACCTCTCGGACATGAAAGGTATACACGTCGATCCTGCTGCGCATACCGCTCGTGTGGAAGGTGGCTGCACCTGGGGCGATGTGGACCATGCCACCCATCCCTTTGGGCTGGCGACGCCGAGTGGCTTCATTTCAACCACCGGCGTCGGTGGGCTGACGTTGGGCGGAGGCATCGGCTACCTCGCGCGTACCCTGGGCCTGACGATCGACAACCTGCTGGGCGTTGACATGGTGCTCGCCGATGGCAACTTCATCATGGCCAGCGCCCAGGAGCACGCTGACCTGTTCTGGGCAGTCCGCGGTGGTGGCAACTTCGGTGTCGTCACCTCGTTCCTGTTCCAACTGCACCCCATCAGCACGGTCTATGGCGGGCCGATGCTCTGGCCGCTCGCACAGGCAGCAGACTTAATGAAGTTCTGGCGCGACTTCATCTTGAACGCTCCCGAGGAGATCAACGGTTGGTTCGCGTTTGTCACGGTGCCACCAGCCCCACCCTTCCCGGAGCAGTTCCACCTCCAAAAGATGTGTGCCATCGTGTGGTGCTACAGTGGCGCGCTGGAGCAGGCCGACACGCTGTTCCAACCAATTCGTGCAAACGTCCCGCCGGTGGCTGATTTCGCCGGGCCGATCCCGTGGCCGGTGCTCCAGTGTCTCTTTGATGCGCTCTACCCCAAGGGCTTGCAGTGGTATCGGAAGACCGACTTCTTCACCGACCTGAGTGTCAAGGCGATCGATCTGCACGTGAAGTATGGCGCGCAACTGCCGACGATGCACTCGACGATGCACCTTTATCCGATCAACGGGGCAGTCCATCTCCTCGGCACGAGCGACACCGTGTTCAGCTTCCGTGAGGCCAACTTCGCCGAGGTGATCGTCGGGGTCGACCCCGACCCGGCTAACAACGAGCGCATGATCCAATGGGCCAGGGACTATTGGCTGGCGCTGCATCCCTATTCGGCAGGTGGGGGCTATGTCAATATGATGATGGATGAGAGCGCAGACCACGTGCAGGCGGCCTACCGCGACAACTACGCCCGACTGGCACAGATCAAAGCAACCTATGATCCGAGCAATCTGTTCCACGTGAATCAGAATATCAAGCCAACCAGATAATGCTGCCCAAGACTCGTACGGATGGGGGTAATGCGGCTGTTGTGCTGGCTCCTTCGACTATCCGTTCTTGAATAAGCGGCGAGCAGGAGGAAAACAGAGAGAGCTGAAACAGAACAAGTAGTTGAATGTGTCTGCCTGGGCATTTGAACTCAACCATCATGACCTTCGGTTCGTACGTTTCCCTCCTTATCCTAGAACGGATAGTCGAAGGAGCCAGCACAGGTATGTGACCCTCTTGCTCTTCTCTCATACGGAAACGCGTGTATTCCTCCTTACCCGAAACTACACCCAGATGTCGGAGGTGCAGTCGCCACCAGGATAACGCATCTCGTGGGCTCGTGCTGGACCAGCAGGTTCTTTGCCGAAATCAACGTAGAAGTTCTCGTTGATCTTCAAGCCACCGTCCTCCGTATCGCAATCCATTTGCAGGAGATACGACCCTGCTTTGGCGATCTCGGGGTAGAACTGGTTATCCCACGAACTGTAGAGCGAGTTGGTGACGTACAGCCGCTTGCCATCAAGACTGAGCTGAAGCATCTGTGGACCACCGTTGAGCTTATGATCTTGAACGCTGGCAGCTTTTCCAAGCAGGCCACCGCACCAAACTTGCCCGGTAAGTTTCGGATGGGAAGGATCGCTGATATCGTACTGGCGAATATCGCCATGGAGCCAGTTCGAGAGGTAGAGATACCTGTCGTCCATCGAGACCAGGAAATCGGTGATCAGCGATGGTACTGCAATGGGCCAACCTTCTAGTTCAATTGAAGGGATATCAATGACCTTTTCAAGCTGCCACTTCTCATTGGGCTTATGCCAGTGCCACATGTTGCTACTGAGCGTCGCTCCGACGAACCCATGTGGGCTATCAGGGTTATGGTGGAAGCGTACCTCAAGCGGAATCATGCCTTCTTCGCCCAGATCGAAACTCTGGACAATGTCATGCTTCTCCCAATTCCAGAAGTACAGGTGGTGACCGTATTTGTCCGCAGCCACATCTTCCAGGTTGAAGCCTTTCGTAAACGTATTAGGCGCAGCCCATCCACTGCTCACCATCACATTGTAGCGTGGCTGATACCAGTAGTCATAGTTGAAGCGCATGCCCTCAGCGTTGTGTTCCCAACGGCCTGCAATATTGAACTGCTCGTCGAGCAGAAGGAAACCGCCAGGGCCATTGCCCTCACTGTCACCGAGCATCGAGATCATAATGTTACTGTCGGCAAGACAGTGAACAGTGTGGGGAGTAGTGAGGTTCGTCTTCTGCTTGACCTCTTCGGGTTCGATCACCTTATGCAGTTTTGGTACCCGTTCATCAGAGACATCCAGGATGTGAATGCGGCTGGAAAACATCCCCGGAACGATCAGAAAGCCGCGCGATTTGCTTTCATCTGCGTGACATGAGCTACAAGCATTCCAGCCAAAATGATGCAATTCGTCACCAACGTTGGGCATCGGTGTACGATGAATCACCTGGGAGTAGGTTAGGGATGTGAGATCAACATCGACTGTGGCCAGGTAATCGGGCTCCTCGATGCCTGTTCCTACGTAAAGTGCGATGCTGTAAAGCACCTTTTCGGGGGTGGCCTTCATTGCCTCATCGGGTGAAGGGTAGCCTGGCCCAGAGCCGGAATGATCTTCATGATGCATTACAGGTTCATTTTCCATACTGTACAGAGCTCCTTTCTGAATAACAGATTGTTTGACGACCTTTATTTTTGCCGACGAATTGACTCACCGAAGATCTTACTCTTGACGAGGTGCTTGCCTCACCAGTAATGTAACCCGAAGCTAGTTCACAGCGGAGGGTAAAGTGAGGTCACACTTGAGTTTTCGATCCAAAAGAGAGTTGTTACTCCAGATT
>WNFD01012403.1_pt2 | contig 14254 bp, 16 predicted proteins | sample 5400491 | NCBI WGS metagenome assembly WNFD01 (sample SAMN13153343, study PRJNA577476) | soil metagenome | isolation source: 120 cm saprolite under Douglas fir tree site 2 hole 2 replicate 2 | place: USA:California | collected 2015-04-18
CCGTCGATTTGCCCTCGCATTGTCGGATGCTGAGGCCGGCCACCTCGGTCCGCTTCGGCAACTACCCGTTTCGTCACAAAATCCAAGAGCCGATAGAGCGAGATCCGATTGCCTTCTCGAACCTCCTCAGCACCCTGGAGCGCCTCGAGAAGAAAGTGGGTCAAGAATCCATGACCGCGTGTTGAGTCTTCGTATGCTTCTTCGGTGGCCATCGATGCCGTGAATACAATGCGTCCCTTGCCCGACAGCTGCGCAAGCAGGCTCTCTGTCGAGTCAAGACTTCGCGCCTTTATTCCAAGACTCAGGACTTTCGCGCCCATGCCGCCAGAGAAACAACAGTCGAGGACACACAGCAGGCGGTGCGACGGGATCTGACTCACAAGCTCCGTCAGGCGTTCAAGCGATATCGATGACGTCGAGAGAGTGAACGGATCGGTGTCATAGGTCACGAGCTCGTGCGAGTCGGTACCATGACCCGAGAATCCGATGACGATAAAGTCGTCAGCGTCAGCCCCTTGCAACTCAAGGAGTGCCTGCTCTATGTCTGCCTTAGTGGCCTGCTCGTCCACGAGGAGCCGGGCACCATCGCCTAGGTTATCCGAGAAGAGTGCGTGGAGCGCGACCGCGTCTCGGCGAGCGCAGCTCAACCAGTTGATGCGCGGAGACGCATAGCGATCGATGCCGACGAAGAGACCACGAAACATACGGAGAGTCAGGACGCTCTAGGCGTCCCGCCGCGGGAACCCGAGATCAGTAAGCATTGCCTGGTCTTTGCGGATTTTCTGCGGGCGATGGTCTCGAGATACCCTTTGATGCTTCCGAGCTGCCGCTCGAATTCCGCCTTCATCGCTACGGCGTCATGGTCGGTCCTTGTGAAGCTCACGACGACCGCCTTTCCTTCGACCTGGCCGTGCGGCGGGTTCAGCGTATAGGTCGACGGCTGACAGACAAAGAGATCCTCCTCTCCGGCGAACGGCACGAAGAACGAGACGGAGACACCCTTGATGTGGAAGGGGCGGCTCCGATCAAAAATCGCCCGGCCGAAGTCGCGGCTCACGTCAACCTCAGGTTCCTGCTGATCCACAGTAATGCCCGATTCATCGAGGGTGATCGGCGTGATCGAATACTTGGCTGCAAGCTCCTCGGCCCACGCGTCGGCGGTGCGACTCAGCAGTTGCTTGCCTTCGATCTCGTCGATCGCGGCCACCATCGTGCGTGTCTGATTGTCCATGACTCTTCGAAGGTCATACTTACAGAAAAGAAATTCGTTCGCGCGGGACATATCACTATTCTCCTTTCACGCGGCGAGCCGTCAAGAGGAACGCACCGTCTTCTTCGGCGCCGGCTCGTATCGTCACAGTTCTCTTCTCAGAAAAGACTTCAACGCGTCGACCGGCCTCGAGTTCTCCGGAGATTCCACTACGAACATTCCGGCAGCGCGAGAAGATTGTTGTTCCAGACCCCATCGGCATAGGTCTGCAAGAAAGGAGCTCGACCATCTGTTGGCCGCACCACGCCGACATATGTCCGCTTCCCGCTCACGGGATCGACGACGTGATACATGTTGATCTTCGCATTGATCATTCGGATCACTTCCTCGCGAGTCCACTTCATACCGCCGCCGCCGAGATGAGTAATGTGTTCGTGTGCGCTCGCACGGTGCGGCTTCGTAATGCAGGTCACGCGAAGGTCAGCCATTGCGATCTCTCCAGTCTTTAGCAGCAGTTTTGGGGGCCAGAGTTGGCCAGGTTGCCGCTCGACGCCATACGAGCCGCGGCAGGCAATCGGCCATATATCAGTACGGACCCTAAGGCTTGACTTCGGGCGGGAGAGCGCTGTAACCTGACAGCGCCTGAAACCCCAAGCTGTGGTGTGAGCGGCCAAGCTTCCCACCACTTACGGGGCTACCGAAGGCAAGCCCGCGGTCATCCTCGACGCGGGCTTCTTCACCTCCCTTTTTAGAGACTTTCAGTCATTCGGGGCACTTATCCTATCCGTCATGTCCCCGGAGTGCAAGTGATTTTCTACCGTATATAGACAGTCAGAAGGCTATCGTGTAGAAGCGCTTAATAAGACCACAATCTATTAATAGGTAAGCGCCGACGCTAATCTAGACTTCTTCTGAGTGTTGCGTCTATCTTGCTGAAGGGAGTCTGATCTGAATGGCTAACAGCAAGGTGCCTCGGCGGTCACGCAGTCTTCGACGGAACAAATTGGGGCAAGGCTTCGACAGTCGAGGTCAAGACCAAACTCCGCGATATAAGATCGTGTCGCTAAGTCTCTACCGCACTCAAGCAGAATCAGTCGATCAAGCCACCGAGAGTCTGCGGGCCGCCGGATTTCTAAACGTCAGCAGATCTTTTGTAATGCAAAGCCTCGTTGAGCGAATTCTCCAAGGTAAGACGCCAGAAGAAATTGTGGCTTTCTTTGATCAATATCCGCTAAGAAAACCGACTCATCGCGCTGGTCCTCGCTCTCGTCGCCTTAAGCTAGATACAGGCTAACCAGTAACACTTGTCACCGACCCAAGCATCGCCTGCCTCTTTACAAAGCGACGCTATTTCTAATCGCTGAGTGTCTAGGGGGCGCGCCGCTAGGCGGGTGGTGTCAATGTCACGGCACTGAATCCTCGAGAAACCACACCATCGATCATCAACCGCACGTAGATGTGATACTGGGCCAAGTTAACAAGATCCTCCACCGAGAAATCAGGGAAGAACTCGTCAGCTAGAATCTTGGCGTCCCGCACGCCAACCCGAAATGTGATGAATGTCCCGATGTTCCCAAGGATCGCCTTCTGGACTCGCTCGTCGAGCTGCTCCAAGTACTGGTTCGCCATGACTAAGCCGAGCCGGTACTTCCTCGTTTCCTGGAGCATCCCGGCCAGACTCAACGTTGCGAAGTTCTGGACCTCGTCGAGGTAGAGGTAGAAATCCAGCCGCTCTGATTCCGGAGTATCGGCCCGCCCCAGGGCCGCCTGTTCGAAGCCGGCCACCAGCAGAGCACCTAGCAGGCTACTCGCGTCCTCCCCAAGCTTTCCTTTGGAGAGGTTGGCGATTAGGATCTTGCCCTCGTCAATGACTTGACGGAGGTCGAGGGTTGCCTCCCGAACCCCCAGCACCGCTCGGGCCACCGGGCTCGCCAGGAAGGCCCCAATCTTGTTCAAGATCGGTGCGACTGCTTCGCTCCTAAAGTTCGGAGAGTAGCGGTCGAACTCCGTCTTCCAAAAGCTTTGAACTTGGGTATCAGTAACACGGTCGATCACTGACCGCCGGAATGGCTGGTCCGTCAGCAGACGCGGCAGGTCAAGGAGGGTACTGCCGGGGAACTCAGCTAGGGTCAGGAGGGCATGGCGCAGGATGTGCTCCATCCGAGGACCCCATGACTCGCTCCAGACCTTTCGGAATGCACTGATGAGTCCTGAGGCCACGAGGTAGCGGCGAGAGGAATCGGAAGTTCGGAGCGGATTGTAGCCGATCGGCCGCTCCGCCGGATCAAAGTCTATAAGATCGAGGATTCGTTTCTCTGGAACCTGCGCCCGAACCTTGGCCGCCAGATCACCGTGCGGATCGAGCAGCGCGAGGCCGTTCCCGGATCGGAGGTCCGAGACGATGAGAGTCTCCAGAAGGCTGGACTTGCCCATGCCGGTTCGGCCGATGAAGTACATGTGCGCCCGGCGGTCTCGCCTCCGGATGCCAAAGCTGCGTCGCTCACCGCGATAATCTGTCTCGGCAAAAAAGGTGATTTCGTGGTCCCGATCAGGAAGAGGCATGCCACCACCGTAGCCCTCACCTGATATCCACAAAAAGGCGGAGAAAGTTGGACAAGTACCCAACTTTCTCCGCCTTTTTCCGTTTCTATCACCTCCGTACGATTCCTTCAGTACCTTTTCGCGTCGAGTTCCTTCACAGCGCATACACCGGAGGACACCCATGCTCGGAATTCTTTATCACTCCCACAGCCAGCTCGTCACCCGCTCAGAGCTCATGACCATCCCGCCACCGACGGGCACTTCAACCTGGAGACCGATCGCTCATGCGGATCTGATCCAAGCGATCGATCGACAGCTCGCGGTCCGAGGCATCGAGATTCGGAAGGAGCAGTTCGCCATTCAGCGTCAAGGCGCTCGCCTCTTCGCGGTCCTCGATCTCGCGCTCGAGACCAGTGAGGAGTCCTGCGCCGCCATCGGCGTCCGAACCGCCAACGACCGCTCCATGGCCCTTGAGATTGCCGTCGGCGTCAAGGTCCTCGTCTGCGACAACCTCGCCTTCTCGGGCGACCTCATCGCCCTCAGACGGAAGCACACGACTAAGTTCGACCTCAACGCCGACATCTCCCGCGCCATCGACCGGTATCAAGCGCATCTCCAAGTGCTCCAGCGGAGCCTCGCGGCAATTCAAGAGACTGCCGTTTCGGACGGAGAGGCCAAGACCATGATCTTTGACGCCTTCCGACAGGAAATCGTACCGATCCGGTACTTCAAAAGGGTTTCAGAAACGTACTTCGAGCCGGCCGCCGAGATGACCGACGTCCAGCCGCGGACTCTCTGGGGCCTCCACAACGCCTTCACCCGCTCAGTACGGGAGATGGCCCCAGCCCCGGCGTTTCAAGCCACCACCGACCTCGGAAAATTCTTCGGACTCAGAGCCCACTAACCCAACTGCAGGACAAGGAGAATGCGCAATGGCGAATGACAAGACTACTTGGCGCTTGACCCTCACGACCCCGACTGGCGATCCGCTCTTCACGCTACGCGTCGAGAGCGAGGAGACCAACGGCCCGAAGCCCAGCCCTACCCCGCCGGCCGCATCCTCCTCGCGGCCCCAGCCAGTGGCCCCAGCCCAGGGCAATGGGGAGATCCGGATGACCGAGCCCCAGAAGCGCTACCTCTTCCGCCTGCTTGCCGAGCAGAGCGTCGAGGGCAAGAAGGCCGAAGAACACCTGAAGGACTTCTTCAAGGTGAAGACTCTGCGTGAGGTCTCAAAGTCCGCCGCCAGTCAGCTCATCGAGCAGATGGTGGCCGACCGCAAGGAAACCCGCGATGGCGCCGCCTGAGGCGATCAGCGTTAGTCAGATCAATCTCTACCTGACCTGCTCCCTCAAGTACCGCTTTCAGTACATTGATCGCCTGCCGCGGCTCTTCAGCTCGGCAAATCTCACCTTCGGCAGCGCTGTACACAAAGCGCTCGAGTGGCTCCACAAGGAGCAGAAGGCCGGGCGGCAGCCGACGCTAGAGCGATTCCTCAAGATCTTCGAGGCTGATTGGCACGCCCTCTGCCTCGACCAAGATATCCGATTCAACGGGGATGACACCGCCGAGAAACTGATCCTTAAAGGGAAGGAACTCCTCAGCCAATACTACCACCTGCCAACAAAGCCCGTGGCCGACGCCGAGGTCCACTTCCAGATTCCCCTGGTAAACCCCACCACTGGTGAGGTGCTCGACGTTCCGCTGCGGGGCGTGATCGACCTCATCGAAGCTGTCGATGAGATCGTTGAGTTCAAGACATCCCAGAAGAGCTGGTCCCTGTCTGATCTTCCCGACAACCTTCAGCTCACCACCTACAGCTACGCCTACCAGATGCTCTTCGGAAGATCGCCCAAAGAGCTGCGGCTCGTGAATCTCGTACGCACCAAAAGCCCGAGGATCGAAACCCAGATTACAGGAAGGGAGAAGTCCGACTACGAACGCCTGTTCCACATCGCAACGGAAGTGCTCAAAGGCATCCGCGCCGAGGTTTTCATCCCGAGCCGTGGGTGCTGGCTCTGTCACGACTGCGAGTTCGATCAAGACTGCCGAGAATGGACAGGCAATGAGGAGGTGGTCATATCTACAAGGAACCAGTAACCGGCTACCACCAGGCGGTCGAGGAGTTCAAGAAGCAGCTTCTCGCGCACGTTCTCCGCACTTACTGCGGCAACCGCACGCATGCAGCACGAGCCCTAGGCATTCAGCGCACCTATCTGCTCCGGCTCATTAAGGACTTCGCTATCAATGCTCCTCATCTTCGTAGCCTCTCTAAGGAGTGACCGTCAGGTCACTCCTTTTTCTTCTTCCGAAAAACAAACACCTCATCAAGATGGAGACAAACAGTCCCAGTCTTGTCGGCAACACGGCACCCCAATCATCTCGGAGACTTACGCCTTGAGAACACAATATTTCTAAAGAAGCGCAACCCACCCATCTCCGTTCCACCAGCACTTCTCAGTCAGGATATTGAACCCCTGCTCTTCTAGGTCATGAAAGAACCCGTGCCAGCTCGCGAGACCGCCCAGCCCAGCAAGGTTCTGAAAGCGTGCTTCGCTATGGAACGCTACGACCAGCGTATCTGCATCAACCTTACCCGCTAGCCTGTCCAGCCGCATACCCTCTGTTGAGTTGTCAACTTCGAGCTTATAGGTCCGGTCGTTCAGCTCGATGACGGCGTCCGGGATTCTCGCGTTGTGCTTGCTAGACTGGCGCCAGGTCATCACGGCACCCGCCTCTCTGGCCGATACTACGAACAACGCTCGGAGATGCGCGGTGTAGAGCCAGTGAACGATGTGCCCGCGCTTGCCAGAACCATAGATGTAGGTCTTCTTAGGGTAGAAGGTCGGAGGCAGCCGCTGAGCGGAGCTGACGATCGGCAGGTGTCCTGCATGGCGAAGCTGTCTGACCACACCCGATAAAACCTGACGACTGCGGCCATCGATTCGGTAGAGATCCGTCGAGGCGATAAACCTACTTTCCCCGACGATCTCGACTAAGCGGCGGTTTTCCCGGTTTCGGATTAGCCTCACGCGTCGCAGCAGGGCGAATCGGTTCCTCGAGAATCGAATTCTTTTCCTTTTGATATTCGGGCCGCTCGTAGACGCTGGCCTTGTACGGCTCGACGTCCTCGTATGACTCGGGCGTGGGCTCCAGTCGAATGAATTGGATCGGTTTGCGATCGAACACCTCGAGACAGGTGAACGAGCCGCTTGAACTCGGCTGGTGCCTACCGTGTAGTATTCCGGCACTGTCCAGCGGTATTCGCTGGGAATTTCGCCAAAGAAGAACTTCGTCCGGCAGCCCCATTCGACCGCGCCCTGGAGCCTGCCATCAAAGCTCTGGTGATGGATCAACATCAAAAACAGTTCGAAGTGTCGGCCCAAAGTCAAAAGCTGACCAACATGAGCCGGTGTGTAATCGGTGGCATCGTCGATCACGGCGTACCAGCGCTTCTTCACTGGCGCCAGTCGGGCATGCTCGAGGAGTCCGGTCAAAAACATCGCTGCCACGGCCTTCGAGAACCGTAACGATCCCGCCATGCTCGCGAGGTTGACCAGGACCACGGGCTGCTCGGCATAGACGCTTTCCCATGTAAATCCATTTGCGCTAAACATTTCTTTGAGGCCGTCATGCTCCCAGAAGGCCGCAAAGAAGTTCATCGTGCTCTTTAGATCGTTCGCGGAGGGCCCACGGGCCCACTCTTTGAGCGTTTCCTCGTGAGAGATTGCTCGCAAGTACTTGGCCCGGAAGGTTTCATCGGTGAGCCAGTCAAAGGCATCAGCCAGCGTCAGGTTTGCTTCGATCAACGCCCGGAGGGTGGATGTAACGAAACGTGCCACCTGCTTGTGCTGACCCGGTGAACTGTCGGACTGGATCAAGTGGAGCGCCTCGTAGAGCCCAGAGACATGACTGGCTAGCTTGAGAGGATCTCGATCGACAGCAAGGGGATTGTAGTGCAATACCTTCTCACCAGGGTCGACCAACCAAGCCTTCCTTTGGAGCCGCCCATCGGCAAGCCAGCCTAAGTACTTCTTGTAAGAATCCCCCGTCGGATCTATCAGAAGCAGCCCAGCTTCGTTTCGCTCTAGGATGCCGAGCATGAGCCATTCGGCAAGAGTTGTCTTGCCTTGCCCAGATCCGCCTACGATCTCGATGTGTTTTTGGCAGTGATCCGATTTGACCCACGCCTCACCGATCGGGATGTCGTTGTCGAACTCGTGAACATAAATTGGGCTACTCACAGGCGCCTACTTGTCTGCAAATACTGCAATGTTTCGGAGCTGGACCGATAAGGCCCCAATACTCCCTTGGTAGAAAATCAGCGCGAGACGCTTAGTCTCCTTTTCAAATGGGGGAAAGTCGAATGACATTCGGATCGAGTCCTGAGGAGCAAATTGAATCTCTCCGTAGGCGTTGGTCGTCCATTGTCCTTGCGGTTTCCCCTGGACAGACACGCGCTCTAACGAATCTGATATGAGCTGGATCTTCTTCAAGTCGTACAAGCGCAACACTGTCTCGTAGGCGTCGCCGTTCGTGACAATCAAATTGGCTCTGAAGCCCTTCTCAGGAAGGACATCGATGGACTCAACACGGACTTCAAAGTTATTGGACTTTTGGGAGATATTGCGTTGCACATACCGCCCTTGCGCCTGCGCTAGTGCTTCGCCAGCAAGCATTAGCGTGAGGGCTGATACGATGCTCCACCAGATCCAGGCTTTTCCGCTGGAATCGGCTGATATGCGGCGCCCGGTGACTCGCCAGCCTGGGGAGGAACGTTCTCGACTCTTGCCGCTCCACGGGTAACCTCGACTTTCGGAGCCTCTTTCCATGGGAGAACGCCTCCAGAAGGTTGTTCTTGTCCAGATGTCTTCTCTGTACTCGGTCGGGGCGACGGAGGAACGGTCTGATGCGATTTAGGAACCGGCGGAGTAATGGCAGGTTTTTCTGTTACAACCGTTGGTGTAGCGCTTCCCGTGGATTGAGGAATGTTGTCCTTCAGATAGCGGAGAATGGATCCGAATCCGCCACCCCCGATCAACCAGAAGAGAAACCCTAAGCAGACCGCGTAAACGATGAACCCCCGCGGCCCGATTCGATAGAGGAACCAAATCACGAAGCTGACGATCAGTACGAGAATATACCAGAGGATCCACATCATTTCTCTCCTCGGAGGACCGCTCGGATTTTCGCGGAGAAAGCATGCCTGATATCCCGCGCCTCGTCCACATCCATAATTTCCTTCAGCGCCTCGCGCATACTCTCGCGCATCGTTCGGGCTTGTTTGATCCGGCCCAGAAATTCGTCCGGCGCGGGGGCGGATGGTCCGGTACCGACCTTATCCATCATTCGGATGATCGCTTTTATTTCCTTCTTTTTGAGGATATCGGCCTGCTCGAACTCAATCAACGCATCCTTCTCTTCACGCTTAAGCTTCAGTCTTTCGATGTCGCGACGGATCTCGTCGCTGGTACGATTCTCATGGAGACGTTCACGAAGGAAGGAAAAGACACGCTGCCAATCCATGTCCTTGGCCCCATTTCTAACGAATATGTGTATAAAGCCCGGACAGGATAGCTCAGGAGAGCCGGGTTTTCCACCCCCGGCCATGTACCGTCCTTGTACCAGATGTACCGTGAAGGAGTCGGATTTGGGCGGTCGGAGGCTGGCGAGGCCTGAAAGGAAACTAGCAGAACTTGCGGGCAAAAGTGGTGGGCAGGGACGGGATTGAACCGCCGACACCAGGATTTTCAGTCCTGTGCTCTACCAACTGAGCTACCTGCCCACCACGAAGTAGGGAGGATACCAGACGGGGCTGAAGCTGTCTATGAAGGGCGGTTCGATCCACTCCCTTGCCCCCGCCCCTCACCTTGCCCTCTCCCTCGATGGCGGAGAGAGAAGTACAGGGAACTGCTATTTGTCGGGGAGGTCGGCGCCGGTGTCGGACTCGAAGACGATTTCGTCGTCTTCGTTGACCGTGAAGGATTCGGTCAGGACGAAGGGCACCTCGTGCTGGACGAGGAAGCGGGTCAGCCGCGCCACGGCGAGGGGGTGGGCGTCGAGGTGGAACGAGAGCGCGAGGTCGCCGATCTCGTCAATGGCGAAGAAGGCCCAGTCGCCGACTACGAGGGCTTCCATGTCGTCCTCGAAGGTGATGCCACCTTCGAACTCTTCGGAGCCTTGCGCCAGGTCGTGAAGCTCCTGGAGCTTGGCGCGGCGGTCGGCTTCGCTGAGAGGCATTGGGACAGTGAATCGGTTACACGCCCTTGAAGACGCCCTCGGCAGCCATGGCGGAGAGGGCCTTCTCATAGGCGCCGAGTGTCTTCGCTACGTCTTCGTCGGAGTGCACGGCGGAAAGCCAGCCGTGGTAGGAGGAGCAGTCTACGCCGTTGTTGAGGAGCGCGCAGCGGAGCATGTGATAGAGGTCGCCGCGCCGCGGCTTATCGAAGCCGGCGAGTCCGGGGCGCCCCTCGAAGGACACGTGGAAGATGGACGATTCGCCGAAGCAGGTGCCCGGGGCGCCCACGCGCTTCATCACGTCCGCGATGCCCGAGCGCAGCTCGTCGGCCACCTTGTTGGCGCGCGCGTGCAGACCGCCGTCGGCCACCAGCTCGAGCGTGGCGATGGCGGCGGCGGCGCAGACGGGGTTGGAGTTGAACGTGCCGTTCTGCGCCACGCGCTCGGCGCGGTCCCAGACAGGGTCGCCACGGTGGGCCATGGTCGCCATGAGCGGTTTCTTGCCGCACACGGCGGCGCCGGGGAGGCCGCCCGCGACGATCTTCGCCAGCGTCGTCACGTCGGGCGTGACACCGAAGTATTGCTGGGCGCCGCCCGGCGCGTAGCGGAAGCCGGTGATGACCTCGTCGAAGATCAGGACGACGTCGTGACGCTCGGTCAGCGCGCGCAATTCCTGGAGATAGCCGGGGATGGTCGGCGTCGTGCCGGACTGTCCGCCCGCGGGCTCGAGGATGACCGCCGCCACGTCGCCCCGCTGGAGGAGCCCATCCACGGCCTTGATGTCGTTGGGCGGGCAGATCAGGAGCTGGTCGAGGATCTGCGACGGCACGCCCGCGGACATCGGCACGTCGAAGGGCGGGTTGACCGCGGCCACGACGCCGTCGGCCCACCCGTGGAAGTGACCGTTGAACTTCACCACCTTGGGATGACCGGTGTAGGCGCGCGCGATGCGCAACGCGAGATGCGTCGCCTCGGTGCCCGACATGGTGAAGCGCACCATCTCCGACGAAGGAACGAGCTTGCAGATGAGCTCGGCCCAGCGGACCTCGAGCTCGTGGCAGGCGCCCAGATGCGTCCCGCGCGGCGCCTGATCCTGGATGGCCTTGACGACGGCCGGGTGGCAGTGACCGAGGAAGAGCGCGCCGTGGCCCATCCAGTAGTCCACGTACTCGTGGCCATCCACATCCCACTTCTTCGAGCCCTGGGCGCGGTCGACATACACGGGAAAGGGCTTGAGGTGGCGGCTGTCGTGGGTGATGCCGCCGGCGATCACGCCGCGCGCCCGCTCGTAGAGCGCGGCGGATTTCGGGTGCATCGCGCGGTAGGTGTCGAGGATCCTGGATGGCTTCGAGGGCTGGGTCATCGGGTTTTGCCTCCGTGGGGTGTCGAATCCTGGACCAGTCGCAACAACTCTACCATGCCCGCGTGCGCCTCCAAAGGGAGCGCGTCCACCGTCGCCTCGCGCTTTCGCGTGATGCCGTCCACCGCGCCGGCCCCTACGCAGGCGCGCACCATGCCCCGCTCGTCCTCCGCGGTGTGCAACAAGGGACGCTTCGAGAGGCGCGCGAGCTCGACGACGATGCCGTAGGCGCCCCAGTTCGACACGCCGGCGACCACCACGTGCCGCGCGGGCACAATCGAGGCGACCTTGCTGACGCGCGCTCCCGCACGGGCCAATCGCGCGCGCAAGACGCCCATGCCGATCTCGTTGCCTCCGTCGCCCACACCTACCGTCACCACCCGCCGCGGGGCCTGGAGAAACAATTCGTCGAGCGCGGCGTTCCACTCGCCGACGGACTCGCCGCGCATGCTCAGGTAGTCGCCGCCGCGCGCTCGCCCCGGTCGCTCGATGGATACCAGGTGGGTCGGCGCGTGCTCGGCAAGCAGCCGTCGCGCCGTGAGCGCGGCGTCGCCGTCCGCGTGGAAGGTCAGGATCCGGGTGGGCTCGCCGAGCACTTCGAGTGCGGCCTGCAGCGGCGGCAGCGACGCGGCGTCGGTGATGTACATCACCTCGGCGCCGAGAGCGCGCAGCGCCCGGCCAAGCGACGCGGTGCCGGGCGGGCCGTCGGTCTCGGGCAGCCCCGGGCCAATGGAAAAGCCGGTGGTCAGGAGCACGCGCTTGGCGTGCCGAAGCGCGAGGGCCGCGCGCGCCGCGCCGCCCGGCACGAAAAAATGGGCGATGCCCCGGCCGCCCGGGTCGAAGGCCAGGAGCCTGTCAACCATCCGCTAGTTACGGACGCGGGCCGGCGGGCTGGGGAGGTTTGGGCGCGGCGGGCGCCGGCGGAGACGCGGGGGCGGGAGCGGGCGCGGGTGCGACTCCGGCCTCGGGGGACCGGGGCAGAGGCTGGGGAACAGTGAAGGTCATGGACTCTGCCCAGAGGGTCTGCTTGTCGAAGACGACGACGAGTCCTGCCTCGTAGACCATCGTGGGAAAGCCGCCCGAATCGCCGGCCGCCGACGGCAAACCCCAGCCGTCCACGATGGTCTGCACGGCGAAGATGGACGGCCTGGGCTCGATCACGAAGACCCGCACGAGGTTCGCCTTGAAGCCGTCGGGCTTGAGGATGCCGAAGTCCACCACCATGCGGTTGATTCCCGCGGGCGCTTTGTCGGCCTCGTAGATCCAGGTCATGGTGTCGTAGGTGTCGACCTTCTGCTTGGTCTCCTGCGAGGGCGGGCCGTAGCGCTCACGCACCTGTTCCAGCGTCGTCTCGCCGGGCTCGATGCCTCCCCAGCTGGCCGCGCATGCCGCCGCCGGCAGCGCCAGCGCCAACCCCGCGACCGCCGCGATGAATCGGATGGACCGCATATCCTTAATATCCCACAGCCGCGCCGTCTCCGCGCGGATCGGCGCCTCCCCGCAGAACACCGTCCTTCAATATGGCGACGGCATGCGCCTGCCCTTCCTGGAAGCGCGGCCGCTCGATGGCCTCCTGGATCTCCATGCCGAAGTCGAACGTGTTGGTGAGGATCTGGGTGTGAAACATCGCCTGCCCGTCACCGCCCATGTTGGCGAGCCCCAGCACCGGCCGCCCGTCGCGCGTCACGATGCTGGCGATCAGCGTGTGGAAGGGCTGCTTGTGAGGCCCGAAGCAGTTCGGATGCCCGGGATTCGTGTTGAAGTAGGCGCCGCGGTTCTGGAGCACCACGCCGGTGCCGGGCGCCACCACGCCGGCGCCGAACCCCTTGTAGATGCTCTGGATCCCCGAGAGGACATTGCCGCGCCCGTCGGCGATGACGAAGCCCGTGGTATCGCCCTCGACCTCGCCCGGCTCGTAGCGCTGCGCCTTGTCCGGATCGAACCGCGTGCGCCGGCGCGCGGCGTAGTCCTTGTCGAGAAGAGCTTCGATGGGCACGCGCGACGCGACGGGGTCGGCGACCCAGCGATCGCGGTCGGCGTAGGCGAGCTTGGTCATCTCGAGGAGCAGGTGGAGGTGCTCGACGGAGTGGATCGGGTGCGCCGTCACGTCGAAGCCTTCGAGGAGGTTCAGCGTGAGCAGCGTGGCGAGGCCCTGCGTCGGAGGCGGCGTCTCCCACACCGTGTAGCCGCGATAGGTCGTGCTGATGGGCTCTCCCCACGCACCCGTGTGCGCCGCGAGATCGTCGGCGGTGAGGAAGCCGTCGCGCTCGAGGCGCTTCGCGATCGCCTGCCCGACCCGGCCGCGATAGAAGAGGTCGGGGTTGTCGCCCAGCTCGGCCAGCGTGCGCGCGAGATCGGGCTGGCGGAAGACATCGCCTGGCTCGGGGAAGGCGCCGCCGGGGACGAAGACGCGGTGCCACTCCGGATCGTCGAACAGCACCGAGCGCTCGCGGGTGGCCTGGCACACGATCAGCGTCAGCGGAAATCCGTCGGCGGCGTAGTGGAGGGCGGGCGCGAGGAGGCTCTTGAGCGGGCGCGTGCCGAAGCGCTCGAGGAGCATGGACCACGCGCGCGTGGCGCCGGGCACCGACACCGAGCCGGGACCGATCAGCGGGACGGCGGCAAGCCCGCGGCGCGTCAGCTCCTCGAGCCCCGCGCGCGAGCCCGATCGTCCCGCACCGTTCAGGAAGTGGACGCGCCTCGTGCTCGCCTCGTAGTAGAGGCAAAAAAAGTCGCCCCCCAGACCGCAATAGTTGGGCTGCGTCACCGCCAGCACGGCATTGGTTGCGATGGCGGCGTCGATCACGTTACCGCCCGACTTGAGCACCTCCACACCCGCGAGCGAGGCCAACGGGTGGCAGGAGGCGACCATGCCGTCTCGCGCCATCGGCGCCTGCCGGCGCGCATAC
>WNFD01017719.1_pt1 | contig 14252 bp, 21 predicted proteins | sample 5400491 | NCBI WGS metagenome assembly WNFD01 (sample SAMN13153343, study PRJNA577476) | soil metagenome | isolation source: 120 cm saprolite under Douglas fir tree site 2 hole 2 replicate 2 | place: USA:California | collected 2015-04-18
GGAACTCGAGCGCGTCATGATTGACGTGAAGCGCGCCCTTGTTGATCTGGCGAAAGATCGCAACGGTGTGGCCGGTATTGGCTCGAAACATGAGGGTGGCGTGATACTTGACTGGCTTCTCGAACGCCAGTTCGGTACCAGGAAGTACGCAGACAGCCACCGAACAATCCTCCGGCGCGGCGAATCCTCGTGTGCCGGTGCCGAAGTTGTATGTGACGAGTTTTTCGCCGACTTTGGCTGGGCGTGTTCGCACACTGTGCAGACTGTAGTCGCACATATCAAGGACCTCCTCTCTCGGAAGCCCCCCATAGCACAATGTTAACAGAAAAGACGCAGCAGCGCATCAAGTGCGAAGGCCAGGTGGTGGGTCAATAGTTGTGCACGCTAGCGTTTGGTGGACTGCTTCCTAGCCGAAAAACCAAACCACCGCCGTGAGGGTTGGTGCGAGGTCAAGGGCGGATGGTCATGTACCTACTGCCAGGAGCCGGACGCCAGGCGAAGAGCGCGGGCCGGCAGCATCGTCTGAGTCGCGATTGCGACCTTGCCGCCGAATACAAATCCGATGCACCATGTTGAGGTGCCGCCTTTGGATGTCGAACAAGAGGGCAAGCTGCGCGACCTATGGCGGGGCGCGCGCTGCTTACCGCCACCGGAAGGGCGCCGCGATGACCGTGCTCGTAGAGCCCTTCGCGTCCGTTTACGATGATCGAAGCCGTCTCGGCGTCATCTTGGCGCGCGGGAGGAGCGGCTTCGAGGCTTACGCCGCCGATGATCACAGCCTGGGACTGTTTCCAAGCCCGCGCAAGGCCGCTGCCGCGATCACCACGACGCGCCCGTGGGTCAAGACAAGCCCGAATGGAGCCAACAATCACCGCTCCGGTGCAGGCGCCGACTAAGTTGGAGATCAACTTCAAGATCGGCTCTTTGGTCTTGTTTTGCCGGAGAAGTTGCTTGCCCGCGCCGACCAGGTGATCGAATAAAGCGACGCAAGTTCATCACGCTGCTCGTTGGCGCGGCGGCGTGGCCGCTCGCGGCGCATGCGCAGCAGCCGGCGAAACTGCCGACCGTTGGGTTCATTAGCAGCGACACACCCGATGCGTATGCAGTGAGCTTTCGGGAGAGGTACGCCCGCGACACGGCCGGAACATAAGTGCCCCGGGAAGAGAATGCGAGTCCTGTGCGGTTTTCCTTTACGCGGACGGTCGGTTCAACTGATCGAGGATCAGTTCGCGATGCTTCTCGAATATGCGCAGCGCCCCTTCGAGCGCATGGAGCATCGACTCAGCAACTGCCGAGGGGTAGCCAGAATCTAGCGCATGCTCGATGATTACGCGCTCGCGAGCGATGTCGGCCCTCATTTCGGCAATGTAACGGTTGGCTTGGGCAAGATGACTGCGAATCATCGAATCGAAAGTTAGCTGCTCGCCCTGTCGAAGGATCGTGAGCTGCGCAGCCAATGGCAACGGGCGGCTGAATTGCTACTTGCCGGGACTTGCGCTAGCACTGTTGGGCAGGGCGTTCCCCACGGCCCCGCAATCATATTGTCCCACAGCAGATCAAGCTTAGGGTAGCTATTCGGTACCGCCGGCTGCGCAATCGATAAAATTTGGAATGGTAAAGCAAAACCGCGCGGACCCAATGTCGTGCGTTCTTCGTGCGCCAGAAGAAAAGGAACCTTGCGGCTGACGCAACGTCAGTACGCAGGGAGGCCTGATCATGACCAACCGTCGCCGGGGTGGTAAATCGGGTGTGGGCTCATGCGCCGCTCTGTGGGCGATTGCCTCTAGACAGACGACGTGGCAGGGTTCGTTTGCTCACATATTGAGGGCGTTCACACGCTGACACTTCGATTAATCAAAGAAAAGATCCGTGGCAACTTGCGGCCATACCCGTTGACTTTAGGCTGGGCTCGTCGCATCGGTCGAGTTTTCGGGCTGACTTCGCGAATAGACATCGATTATATCTTTGATCTTGCGAATAGACGTGGTCGAGATGTCTTCTTTTTGCAGGTCGGCGCGAATGACGGTTTGATGGACGACCCGATTCACTTTCTGGTCCGCAAATATGGATGGTGCGGCGTTCTGTTGGAACCGGACCCGCAGTTTTTCGAGCGTCTAAAGGAAAATTACAGCGGAGTTGATGGCCCGATCCTCGTCAATGCGGCACTATCTCCAATCAATGGCAAAACGACCTTTTATCGCATTCGCATGGATGAGAAGATGCCAAACTGGTGCGCGGGACTCGGAAGCTTCCGCCGCGATGTCATCCTTTCCAACCAAAGCGACGTGCCAGAAATCGAAAGCCATATCGTTGAGGACAGAATCGAATCCATTTCCTTCCATTCATTAGTCGCGCGCTACAAGCTGCCGCGGATTGATCTGATCGTCATCGATACCGAAGGCTACGATCTTGAAATCTTACGACAGCTTGATCTCATTCGCTTTAAGCCGGATTTAATCGTCTACGAGCACAAGCATCTGAATGAACTCGAACGGACCATTGCCGCCGATCTGCTGATAGCAAAATATAGCGTTCAATCTACCGCGTGGGCGAATACTGTCGCGATGCGGCGGCGCTAAGGCCTCTCCCCCTCATCCATGCCACACCGCTGAGGTTTATGCTCAGGTCCTCCGAGAAGCTGGGCCCGGGGTGTGGGTACGGATTCAACATCACTAACGCCTGGGGCAAACCGCTAGTTCTTTTCGCTTACGATACGCAAGGCGTAGCCGAGGCAGCTCGAGCGCAGATCAAGCTCGCAATCGAAGAGGTGTATGACGTACGTCCTTGGGACGAATGGGGCGTCGGCGGGCTGTCTAAAGATGATAAATTCTAATTGCGCGCTAACCGATCTTGGGCGACTTTAAGGGCCCCGACCCGCCGGGGTTGTTTGAAACGACGGGCCGGGACTTGCGCTAGCACTGCAGAGCGGGGCCAACCTTACGGCCCCGCAATTACATTGTCCCACAGCAGATCAACGTTAGGATAGCTATTCGCTACCGTGTCGACCGGGCAATCGGAAAATTTGGAACGGTAAGGCGTAACCGCGGACGTAATGTCGTGCGTTCTGCCGCGAGAAATGTGCCCCAGAAGGAACCTTGCAGCTGTCGCAACGTTATCTGGTTCCAGCAAGCATGGAGGGCGTGATCATGACCAACCGTCGCCGTTCCGCCACTGCTCGTTCGGTGCCAGCCCAGACCCCCGAGCAACTCCTCGAGCTAACCCAGGAGCATATCCGCCCGCTGATCGGGATGATCGACCGGCTCAACCAAGCCGGCGCGGAGGATGAGCTGAAGGTGATCAGCAGACAACTCACGCGGCTGGTCTTCAGGGCGCAGCCGCTCCCCAGCGGTAAGTAGCCCCAAGAGCCGCTCGGCACGCCGCAGAACAGGCAGAGCCGCGCCTCCGTGTCGCCCCGCCTCAAGCTATCGGCGTCATAGTGCTCGCTGCCGGGAACGCCGACAGCCCGTCGTATGAGGTGGCGGCAAAAGCTATCCGGCATCATCGCGGAACGCTTGAATTTGGAGCATGAGATCCACCACAGTGTCTCGAAGCTGTGCATTCTCGGCTTCGAGCCGCTCAAGTAGTCTTTGATTCACTGACACTACACTCGAACCGCCTCTTGGTTGCCAAGTTCGCTCACGTACAAGGTGCAAGATCCGCACATCCTCTCTCCTGTTTGATCGAGATATCTTGTTCGTGAACCCGTAACATTCCCGAACATCCGGTTTGATGGTACCGTTGCGCGATGCCAACGAGAATCTAGCTAGAGCTGTGTTTGCGGTATACGCTCGCCACTCCACCCGCTTACAATCATTCACTACCCATTGAATGAAGGGGCGAGTACCCACGTGGACACCGGGGAAGCGACGGCCCGGGATTGGCTGTCAGACACTTTGTCCGGGGCGTTCCCCACGGCCCGTAATCACATTGTCCCACAGCAGATTAACGTTACGGTAACAATTCGCTATCGCACCGCGTAGGCAATCGAGAAATTTGGAAACGGTAAAACGAAACCGCGCGGACCAATGTCGTACGTTCTGTGTGCACCAGAACCCGCACCGCGGCTTTCTGTTAGCCCGATCCACATTGCCCAGCAGTGTGGCCCGCTTACTACATACCGCCGGGCAAGTTGCCTGTCTGCTTCGACGATTTGTAGATGCATAACAACTTATAGGTCGGACGATAGGCGAGAAAGACTTAACCCGGGCCACATTGCAGGGCGAATTTCATGGTCCACTGCCGATGCTTTGCCGATTCGGGGCCTTATCATGACCATCACCAGCCTGAAATCGAGTCAGAAGGCAACGGCTACGAGTGAAGTCCTTGCCTTCCTTGATGTCCGCACCCTCATTGCCAACCAGCTAGGCGTCGACGTCAAACGTGTGACGGATGAGGCGCACTTCATCGATGATCTAGGGGCTGACTGGCTTGACCGCCTGGAACTAATGATCGTGATCGAAGATCGGTTCGCGGACGTCGTAATCACGGACGAGGATATCGACCAGCTAGAAGTCGTCGGTGATCTGATCCGCCACATCGAAAACGTGGATAATGGGAGGCGACGACGCTCCATCGTCGAGGCGCCGCTCCCAGTAATCCGCAGATATAGCCACGTTTAGCGCGCGCCGTGACGCCGCCGAGCAGCAAGAAGGCTGCGAGGAGGAGGCATGCGCAGGCGGCCGGCGACAGTGTCGAGGAGGAGCGGCCTTTTTCACGCGAGGACCTTTTGGCGCGATTGACGAGAGGGAAGGCGGACGTGCAATGACGAGAGGTCGAGAATATGGAAACCCAAAGTAGCGCGAGCCCGGACCTAGAAGCACAGAAGGGGCGTGTGTCAACGAACCTCGACGAATATGCCCGAGGCGCTGAGTCCGCTTGCGCGAGAGCTATGGCGGAAGCCGAAAGGCTCCTTCGTGAAATCTCCGTCGCCGCGCCCTGGACGCACTTCGACTTGAGCCTAGCCAAAGCCGTGCCCGGCTGCCTTCTCCTCGACCCCAGCCTGGATTTCGTCGTCCATGATGATGGGATGATTGAACTGACCAAAGCCGGATTTCGGCGCATGGGACAAGCGCACTCCGCCGGCCTCGACAGCGTGATCAAGATCGATAGCCGCGACGTGTTCCGCTTCCCCGCCACGAAGCTGGGAGGAGCGTCGCCGGATCGGTAACGTCTGTTAACTGGGGCGAACGCTCGATATCGACCCGGCCGCTGCCTCGCATTCCTGCTCCTGCCCTCAAAGCCGATATGCGACGTTAGGCAGGCTCGCTAGAAGGCCCTATCATCAGGTCGGTGTCTACACTGCTCGCGTCCTTACGCTGAGACGCGCGAGGCCGCGATGGCAGCCTTCGCCAAGAGCTGGCGGCGGGAATGATCGGGAGTTTCGTAAGGCATTAGGCAGCGCGCTTCCGGGCAGCGCTTGTGACTAAGCCCTTGCGGGTCCCATTTTCGCGCTCGAAATTCAAGGAAACTTCGACCGGGCAAGTTTCAAAAAATCGCGCTAAAGGGCCGCGTCGTTGTTTAACTTTTGCGTGCAGAGAGCGCGCCCCCGGCTATGGGGTGGTAACCATCTGCGCTCTTGCGGCGCCGCTCAATGACATGCGCTGGCTCTCGTGTAGGCCATCACTCGATTGAAATGACCATCCGGTATAAGAGAATATCGCAGCAGAGATTTAGTGGGCTCTGGCGTTCCTGATCGATGCGGGGAGCCAGTGGAGGCGCTCGCAAGGGTAAGGCGGGCCTCCACTGGCGACCATCAGCACTCATGGGAGGTGCCAATGGCCTGCACCTAGACTAGCCCAGCACAACCCAATCCAGTGGGTACCTTGGCACTGCCGAAGCGGTATCTTTGGCACTTATGAGGTAAGCGAATCAAACCCCCAATGGCTGCATGAGATCAAGCACGACGGCTTCCGCATCATTACCCGCAAGAATGGCGCGCAGCTGAGGCTCTACAGCCGTCCTGGCAATGAACTGACCCACCGCGTCCCGCTAATAAGCTGTGCGATTACAACGGCGTCGTCTCGTTCGATCTCGGCCGGCACCATCGTGCTCAGAACTTCCCGCTGAACCTTCCGACCAATCGGCGCCTCTGCAGCACGGTAGGAGGGCGCATCGTTGAAGGCTGGACCGCACACTGCTGCGCCGTTTCTGCTGCGCGCTCTCGCGCCGCCCCTATGACCAATTTGGCGCGCTCGAGCCTAGCCTTGGCCTTGCCCGCCCTTTTTGGCGCAGCAAAGAGCTGCGCGCTCGTCAATCTCTTCATGATCTGCCCCCGTGGTCGGCTCGTGGCCAGCCGGCAACGACCAGGGATTGGCTGTCAGACGCTTTTGCGTTCCCCACGGCCCCGTAATCACATTGTCCCACAGCAGATCAACGTTAGGGTAGCTATTCGCTACCGCACCGCGCAAGCAATCGAGAAATTTGGAACGGTAAAACGAAACCGCGCGGACCAAATGCACAGCTGGCGCGCCGTCACTGTGCTAAGCTTGAGACCTCGCATGACCGCGAAGCAATATCGCGATGCCATCCAAGCGCTCGGGCTGTCGCGGGCCGAAGCTGCCCAGTTTTTTCAAGGTCGATGATCAGACCTCGCGGTGCAGGTCGCTAGCCGAGCCCCGATTTGTGGTAATGGGAGACTGTCAGATGCTGAACGGAGGGCGAATGCAGGGTGCTATCGCTAAAAAGACACATCTATACGCTTTCGCGGCTATTCGACTAGATCGCCCAAATTCAAACTGAGGCGCTACCGGTTCCCTTCGGACTCGCGTTCTAGAGCCGCCGCCTTAACGTCGCCCAAGTTCCTTGATGCTGATAACACGTAAAACAAAAAAAACATTGAGGAAACGCAAAAGGGGGTAGGTCATGGAACCGACCCAGGCCTTTTTACTCGGGATCATGGTCGCGTGGACTCCTAGCTTGGTCGTACTGGCCGTACTACTGCGCGATCTGCGCTGACCCTACGGGTCTGTGTGACCAAGCAATCTCGTTCTCGGCTCAACAGAAACCACGTACGAATGCTGCGACCGCGGCAGGCAGGGTTTTGTGCGTTGCGCGCGGATACGCGACCGCCCCATCTCACCGAGGTCGCCCTGGCAGAATGCATATGTTGAGCGCCTGATCGGAACGCTCCGGCGCGAGTGCCTGGATCATGTCCTGATCTTCGGCGAGCGGCATCTACGGCGGATCCTGGCTTTGTATTCGTCATATTACAATCAGACGCGGACGCACTTGGCCTTGCGGAAGGATGCGCCGCTACGGCGAGCTGTCCAAGAATCAGGAACCATCATGGTCACACCAATCTTGTCCGGATTGCATCATCGCTACGCGCGGATATGATTTTCGGGAAGGACAGGTGGGGCTTTCTTTTGGGCCGAGGAACCTGAAGTCCGTTTTTGCTCAAGGTGCGCTCCATCAGTGCATCGTGCGCTTTCAGACAGACTCTCCCGGAACTTTGTGCTACAGTCGCACCATCACCGACAGCGGCCCCGCCCAACGAGGTGAGGATTTGCCAGGCGCCGGTGGCTGAGAGACCGATTGCGCTCCCGCCTGAGAGTGGAGGAGCGCGCCATGCCATCATCCCCCAAAGAATTTCGTGAGTTCTCTCAAATGGCCAAAACCTGGATGCAAGCGGCATTGCAGCTTGAACGTAGCTTGGCGCTGATTGACGACGATTTGAGACGCCCACGCGTACCGAGACTCGTCCTTAGGCCAGCAAAATAGGCCGCCTCAGTTGGCGGCCGCGTCGTCGGTGCGCGGCCGACTGTTCAGCGAACTCGTCGTTTTTCTAGCCAATCGGCCGAATCGTTTGCAATCCAATCGAGCGCGTCGGCCTCGGTCTTGAAGCCCGTGATGCGTTCCTGCTGTCCGCTTGGATAAGTTCCCACTAAGGTCGACGACTTTCGCTGATCGCTCCCGGCGCTTCTCACACGAGATGTCCCTGAGGCGATTTCACAACATGGTCAACACGTTCACCCTGACTATTGCGGTTGGCACTGGGCAAGAATGTTCAAAAAAGGGAGAAGCACAGCTCCGTCGAGCAGTGCGAGTCGTTGGCAATCGTGAGGCTATCTTCCGTCACAGCGGTCGTTCATGACCTGCCATCAAGGAGGACGACGACCGAAGCCCCGGCGATTTTCACTCGACCGGGGCTTCCTACGTACCGCGCATGGACAGTCGGGGGACGAAGCCAGCGCTGGCCACCCCTTAGCTGTGGCCCGAACGCGCTATATCAAGGGCCGCCAAGCATTACGAAATAAATAAAATTACAACGAAACGTGCCAATGAAATGGGGGCTTGCATCTTGCCTGAAGGCCATCCGCAGGGCATCTCCCACTGGCGAGCTGCGCCCCATTGCCATCGCTGCCAGCATACTCACGCTTTTGCTTTAACTTACTTTGCCAAGATCCGCGCGCCACTCGCGTTCCATCCGCGGCGATTGAACCAATAACTCGCGTGGACGTTATGTAAATATCCAGCGTATGGCGGCAAACAAGGTAACGGCCGTACACGCGAAACCGTTTTCGCTTTGAAAGCGACGGCATACTCCGCCCTCTCGTGGGGCGGTCTTTTTATGATCGCTTCTGGCTGAAAACTCACCGTCGCTCCGTCCGGGGCTTCGCAGCTTGCAGCTGAGCTCCATCACGGAGCCGGCGCTGGTCTCGTTCGCGGTGCAGAGCTGCCTCAATAATATGTTTGCCAGGATTGCCCGTGTAGACCCAGCGTGAGAACTCGTTTCAAACGTCACTCCACTGGCCTGAATTGACTCCCAAGCTGTGTCCAATGCAGCGACCAAAGTACGAATTTCGTGCGGACTAAACGCCCCTATGTGCTCTTTGAGATTCGCGCCAGGACGGCGCGCCATACCGGTACTGGTCACGGCGATGGTTCTGACCGCGCGCCGACTTCTGCGCTTTCTTGGGCGTAGCAACAGCATTCTGCGGCTCCGTCGAGCTCGCGGCCGCGACCGCTGCCTCGCCCGGCCTCGCCGGGTCGCCTTGGGAGCCGGTGCGGGCAGCGAGAAGCGCCGCATCGATGCTGCCCGTCGTTGGAGCGGCGTTGCGGCCGAGAGCAACGGCAGCGATTGCTGGGCGATGGTTCGCCACCCAAACCATGCGTGGCTTGCGCAGCTTGACGGAAACACAGTTGCCTTCGGTCCGGGTGTCGCCGACGCAGGACGGCTTGTCCGCGGTGGTCTGCGCGCCTGCGACGATGGGTAGTCGGGGGACGACGGCGGCGAACGGTGCCAGGCTCGTGGCTGGGGTCGTCTCGGCGATGGATGCCTCATCGGCGCGTGTGACCGCCGCAGCCAACTTCGGACCGTCGGCTGTGGCCATCACAGCTGCGCCGACCCCCGCGACGACAAGACACGCCAGCGCCACTCGTAGCCTGCGACGAAAGCGTGGGGTGGGACAGAAAAAGCCGAATTCGGGATGAATGTAATAGGATCCGGGTACGGGGGCGTCTCCAACAAGGCCAAGCCTCGATCCCAAGCCCCCCTGGGAAGTACAATGCCCGCTTGTACGGCCGCGGTCTGAGCAAAATCGCTCACTCGGAGGGCGCGCCAGCCAGAACGGGAACACATTGCGGCGGCAGCACGTCCGACGCGATCTCATCAACCAACTGGCTTGCTGTTCTCACGCTAATTCCCCCGCTTCAACATCTCCGGTAGCTTGGCGATGTTGGATGCGACCCGTCTCGCTTCATCCATCGTCATTTGCTTTGCCGTGATGGCTTCGTCTTCGGTCGAGCGGCCATAGACATACGCTACAGCAAAACCATTTGCGTCCCGCACCACGTAGCCGCCGGAAAATTTCTCGGCATGCCATGGGGGAGGCAGCCGGCGCGTCATTTCATTTGCCCCATCGCTCACGGCGCATGGACCGAGCCTCGCGATCTCTCTTCGTCTTCGATGGCCGGTTCATGGCCTCGATCGCGGTCTGCATGTCCAAGAACCTCTGACGCGCCTGTTCGGTCTTGCCGCGCTCGTAGGGACCGGCGAGCACTTTAACAAACGCTCGGCGTTGCTCGATCAATCGCGCTCGCGCCTTTTTGAGATTGTCGGTGTGCTCTTCGCTCATAATTGCTCTCACGGCCCATCCCTGGGTCGGCTCTCGGGCGCAACGATAGCGCATGGACCGGATTGGGGCATAGTCGGCGGGCTGGAGAAGAAAGTCTGCCTGTGATCTCTGCACTTGTCTGTTCTTGGCTTCTAAGCTTATCAACAAAACGGGCCACGGGGGCATGGAAATGGGCCCGCATCAGATGCGCCACGAAGGCCGTCAACTGAGGCGGCGGGTCGATCAAACGATTTGGCGGTTGCTAAGGCTGCTAAAGCCCAACGCTTTCACTGCTCGCACGCATAATTCGTCGGGGTCGCGCTCCCCGTCGCGAGCCACTTCGACGATCCGCTTCGCGATGATTTCCCGGACTAGATCGGGTTGCCCAATGTCATGAAGGGAATGGCACGCGCGATCAAACGCTTTGCCCATCGCTCGGGTTGCATTGTGATCGAACGCTGCACTTGGAAAAAAAGGAAGAAGATTGGCCATATCTCCGATAATCCTTGGGATTTTGCATCGCAGGTTGTCCATGGCTGTCTCCACGCCAACGTCCCCTCAATAGTCAAAGTTCCATCAGCTTTTCCCGTCGCACAACCTCGGGAACCGAAATCAGTTTCCGCGCATTACCATTTTTGGCGTGAGCGCGCTGGCAACGAAGTTGAGGGGAGAAAGACGGCGCGGGTTGATGAATACCGACGCTACGCAGTAGAATGTATCCGTAGCTCAGCAAAGCCCCGACCCGAACGATAAGACGATATTGCTCGACATTGCACAGAAGTGGCGAGAGCTTGCCCACAAGCTCGAAGCCGAAGAGAGCGACGGGGGCAACCGCTAGAAAAACAGCAAATCCACCAATCGGGCATCCGTGTTGCAGTGTTGGACGGTCAACGTATGCACGAGCTAACGCCTGAACAAGAGGAGGAGGTGGAAGCCACCGTAGGAGCCATCCAGCGCATAGCGATGGCAATCGTGGCGCTGTCCAAGGAACAACGCGCCGTGCATTGTGCCCTGGTCCGATGGAAGTTCGAGGCGGCGATCAGGGAATTCGGCATTGAAGGTGACAAGGCGCATACGTGGCTGGACAGGACGATGAACGGCATACAGACGCTTGTCACGGAAATTGAGGCTGGCGGTGGGGCTGCGGGCGGGAAGGCATAGTGGAGTTTATCTGCCGCTTGAATCTGAACGCGGCGGTACACGTTCGATGATGTAGACGTGGAAAGAAATGAGAACGGGTCTATCTAGATCAGTAACCTGCCCTGATGTCTTCATCGGGCAATTCTCAGGGAGAAAGTCGCGGTACAAAATGTTAGCAAGCACGCATGGACCACATGTCCCTGCTACGAGAGAACGTATCCCTAGCTCAAGGGCATTTGAGGACCTTCTTCGTCAAGCGCCAGCCGATTACTTTACTATTGGCTGGCTGTTGTCCACCTTGCGCCAGCGTTCATTCGGCGTGATCATTCTGTTTCTTGGCTTACTCGCGACGGTGCCGGTAGGCTCGACCGTGCCCGGCTTTATGCTCGCAATCATGGCGGTTCAGATGATCACCGGGCGTCGTGAGCCCGTTTTCCCTCGATTCATCACCACCCGGAGCTTGCCGACGCACTATCTATTCCGCCTCGGTAGGCGCGCTATTCCTCTACTGCAACATCTTGAGAAGGCAGTCTATCCGCGTTGGCCAACGGCTTTTGAGGCAGGCAAGCCATTTGTCGGGGTCGTGGTTCTATTGCTGACTGGAGTCTTGCTTCTCACCCCGGTTCCTTTGAGCAACGTAGTACCTGCGATTTTGGTCGTACTCATCTCCCTTGCATATATTCAGAAAGATGGACTGTTGCTTTGTGTCAGCTTCCTTGCCGCGCTCATCTTGATAGGCGTCGGATCAGTCGCAGTTTGGGGCACAATTTTCAGCGCCTCCCTAATCAGCAGCATCTGGTAGCAATTCCGATCAGTCTTTTCGCACGTGGCATATCCATTTGCGAAGCGTTGTTTCGCCTAACTCTCTCTCCGCTATTCCGGGATCATCTGCTGATCGTTGAATTCCCGCAGTGCGCTTTCAAGACCCCCAGCGCCGCGATGTCGATCCGCGCAGAGCATTAGGGCCAGCGGCCATCCGTGCCGCATCAACAGGCCGGATACATGACCGCACCCGACCAATGCTGCATCGACGTAAAAAATCTCTTGTCAATCAGGCGCCGTCCAGACATGACCGAAAGATGGGGTAATCGGCCTGCCAGCTGTCGTATGGGCCGAACATTTTCGATATGTATCGCCGCGTAGGCGGCATCGCGCAAAATTGGCCAAACGCGTTTTCCGCATCCGTGCTGATGAGCGATGACAGGTCGGCGGTCAATCAAACCAACGACTTTGAAACCGGCCGTCGCGCCAGATTGGCTGCTGGCCGTGTTGCGAGCTAGGCAGCCTGTTTCTCCAACCGCGCCACCTCTCGCCGCACCAAGTTGCAATAGACGCCTTTGCTTCGCACGAGCACCTGCGGGGGGCCGTCTTCGCAGACCTTGCCCGCTTGCAACACGACGATCCGATCGAAATTGCGCAGGCTCGAGAGCCGGTGCGCGATGGCGATGACGGTGCGGCCGCCCATCAAGCGATCCAACGCCTGGCGGACGGCTTCCTCCGACTCGCTGTCGAGCGCCGAGGTCGCTTCATCGAGCAGAAGAATTCGCGCATCCTTGAGGAACGCGCGGGCAATGCCGATGCGCTGCCGCTGCCCGGGCGACAGCTTCACGCCCCGGTCGCCGACAATCGTTGCAACACCCTCGGGCAGGTTTTTGATGAAGTCGTCGCAATTGGCCGCGACGATCGCCGCATGTACGTCGGCGTCGGAGGCGTCCGGCCGACCATAGCGGATGTTCTCCATGATCGAGCGGTAAAACAAGGATATGTCCTGCGGAACCACGGCGATGGCGGCGCGCAGGCTCTCCTGCGTGACCCGGGCGATGTCTTGGCCGCCGAGCAGAATGCGCCCGCCCTGCACGTCGTAGAAACGCTGCAGCAGGACGAACAAGGTCGATTTGCCGCAGCCCGATTGCCCGATCAGGCCGGCGCGCTGGCCGGCCTCGATCCGCAGGCTGAAATTGGTGAACACTCTGCGCCCGTCGGGATAAGCAAAGTCGATATTCTCGAACACGACCGTCGTGCCCGACCCCACCAGCGAGGTCGCCTGCGGATGATCGCGCAGGCGGTGCGGAACGAGAAGCGTGGCGAGCGCCTCCGAGAGGCGCGCCAGATGCTGGGTGACGTCCACCAGCGCCACCGCCAAATCCCGCGTCGCGTGCAGGATGGAAAGGCCCAGCGTGCAAACCAGGACCACATCGCCCGCGGTCGCCGCGCCCTTCTGCCAAAGCACGATAGCCCAGCCCAACAGCGCGATGATCAAGACCACGGTCACGGCGGCGTGGAACAGGCGCAGTTTTTCAAGATAGAGAAGGCTGCGCCGGCGCGCCGCCATTTCCCGGTCGATGGTGGCGTCGAGCCGGCGATGCTCGCGGCCGATCCCGCAAAACGACCAGACCAGGGGCATGTTGCCGACGACGTCCACCATTTCGCCATCCACGGCCGCCGCTCGGTGGGCGAATTCGTGATGCAGCGGCCGCCCCGCGGCGGCGAGGCGGAACATGGCCAATACCAAAATACCAGCAATGGCCGTCAATGCCGCGGCCATGGGCGCGCTCACCGTCACGACTAAGGCGATGGCGATCAGCGTCGCCATGCACGGCGGCAAAACGTTCCAAACCGACATGTTCTGTAAGATGAAGACGGCGTTGGAGGTGGCCGTGATCCGGCTCGTCAATGTCCCCGGCATCCGATCGGCGAAGTAGCTGGGCGCATGCCCGGTGAGATGGCGAAACAAGTCGCGGCGCAGGTCGCCAGTGACCGCAACAAAGGTGTAGCTCGCGATCCAGCTCGCCACGCGCCACAGCAAGTTGTCCGCTGCAATCAGCGTCGCCAACAGAAGAAAGCCCAGCCACGCATCCCTGGCATGGGTGCCGACGTAAAGTCCCCCCGCCAGCGTGTCGACCAGAAGCTTCACGCCGTACTGCGCGCCCACCGAGCAGCCGACGGCGGCGACAACGGCGGTCACGATCGCAGCATGGACGACCGGCCGCCTCCTTACGTAGCGGGCGAGAAACGCAAGGGGACGATCGCTGTACCGACAAGCGTCTTGCATTGCGG
>WNFD01009946.1_pt1 | contig 14251 bp, 15 predicted proteins | sample 5400491 | NCBI WGS metagenome assembly WNFD01 (sample SAMN13153343, study PRJNA577476) | soil metagenome | isolation source: 120 cm saprolite under Douglas fir tree site 2 hole 2 replicate 2 | place: USA:California | collected 2015-04-18
TCGTCGGCTCTGCCATGACCGGATCACCTCCTTGTTCTGCGCTCTCTGAGGGGGCAAGGGATGTGCCAGGGGGAAATGGGGTTGGGGCGGCTGATCCGGGCTTTCGCGGGGGTCGGCTGGGTCCTTCTTTTCTCGGTAAGGTGGTAAGTGTTACTCGGTCTCGCGCCCGAGGGATGCCGTGGCTCGCGCGACCTTTTCCGTATTTGCGGGCCCTTGCGGCGCGCGAGCCGGTGGCATGGCGATTGCGGAGGAAAGCGCCAAGGAGGCGTCGGTGCGCCGATCGCTGCTGCGGGGAGCGCTGGTGGGTCTGCTTGTCGCGCCGGCCGCCGCCGGGTGTGTGCTCCCGCCGGAGCCGGGCCCGTCCACTCCGCCAGAGGCACAGGTGGTAGCGGCCGATGCCCGCGCGCTCGCCTACGGCCGCTCGGCCGGCGAGATCCTGGAAAATCCCCAGGTGCGTGACAAGGTGCAGGCGCTCTTCGGCGTCGACTGGGCGCCGCCTACGGGAGTCGGAGTGGGCAAGCTGAGCGCAGCCGCGCCTCAGTACTTCGAGCTGGGCGGTCCCGTGCGGATGGTCCGGATCGGAGACGCCAACTACATCGCGGTCACGGGCTGTGCGGCACAGGCCTGTACCGGCCGCCGCGGGCTGCTGCTGATCCGCGAGGGTGGCGAGCAGCTGATGGCGCGGCTCGACGAGGGCGGCTTCTCGCACCACTACGCCTACGGACCCGGTGTGGTCGGCGGACCTGCCGGCGCTGGGCCCGTGCTGGCCAGCGCCCTGCGCGCGCTCGAGCGCGTGTCCGACGGGAGCCCGTTCCCACGCCCCGCGCCCTGAGAACACCGCCGAGGCCCGTCAACGCCCGAAAGCCACAGGAGGGCTGACGATGAAGAAGCTGCGCGAGATCATGCGGGTCGGATTTCTCTTCGTGGTGCAGCGCGAGGCCATGGTGCGGGAGGCGGTGCGGGTCATGACCGCCAACAACGTGGGCATCGTCCTGGTGCTCGAGGGCGAGCGGCTGGTCGGGGTCTTCTCCGAGCGCGACGTGGTCCGGCGCGTGGTGGATCGCGGGCTCGATCCCGACGTCACGCCGGTCGGGGACGTCATGACCACCGAGATCGTCGTGGGCGACCCGGACGAGGACTACCAGTCGGCCATGCGGAAGATGGATCAGGCCAACATCCGGCACCTGCTGGTGGTGAAGGGCCCGCAGATGCTCTCCATGATCTCGATTCGCGACCTGATCCGGGTGGACGCGCAGGACAAGGGCGAGGAGATCCGTTACCTGCGGGAATACCTCTATCAGGTGCCGCCGGAGCCGGTGCGGCCGGGCGCGCGCTGCTGAGCACGCGCCCGGCCGAGGTCGGGGCTCTGAAGCCGCGTCAGGCGCCGGCGGCGGAGGGGGTGTTCTGCTCGACCCACTCGAGCGAGCGGCCCACCTCGAACTTCTCGGCTTCATCCTCGGTGGCGAAGCGCGTGTCGGAGACCGGCAGGTCGATGTGGCGCTCGCCCGACGGGGTGGAGTGGTGGATGGTCGCGACGGCCGACCACTTGCCGTCCCGCATGCGCTCGGTTGCCACGTCGATGGTGTAGCCGGCCGGAGCGGGGAAGCGCTTTCTCTGCACCATGAGGGTCACCTCGCGTTGAGCCGGCCGGCCGGGTGCCCGCCGGCGGGGTTAGCGGCTAGCGGTGCGCGGGAAGGCCTGTTCCGGCCAGAGCCCGGGGACCACGGTCTGGCAGGTGTACCGGCAGCGCGCGCACTGGAGGAGGGCGACGCTGGGATGCCCGTACTGGGTCACGGTGTGGATCGCCTTGAGCAGGCGCCCACAACGTGGGCACGGTCCTTCAATGGAGCTCTCTCCGAGAAGTCCGTGGTCCCGTGGGTCCATGGCCGTGCCTCCTGTCGGTATCTTCTTGGAGCTTGTTCCATGGCAACAGGCATGCCGCGACGACAAGTCCAGATCGGCGCGAGGATACGAGCAGGGGGCGTGAGTGGGCCGGTAACAAGGTCGTGTAGTTTCTACAAGGGCACGTAGGAGACCGCGCGGACTCGACACAGTGCGTCTAGCGAACGGGAGCCGATGCGGCTACGATGCCCACACGGAGGTAGCCGCGATGAAGAAGCTGGCTGCTGCGGTCCTGATCGTCGTGCTGCTGCTCTCGGTGACCGCCGTGCCGAGCGAGGCCTGGGGCCGTCACGGCGGCCACGGATGCTGCTGGGGTGGCTGGTGGCTGCCCGGCGCGATCTTCGGCGGGCTGGCTCTCGGTGCCGTGGCGGCCGCGACGTACCCGCCGTACTACGCGTACGCGGCACCGCCGCCGTACTACGTGGCTCCGCCGCCCGTCGTCTACGAGACGGCGCCCGCCTACACGCCGCCTCCGCCCCCCGCGGTCCAGCGGGAGGTCGTCTACCCCAACGGACGCTACGTGCTCTACGGCGACGGGGTCCGCCAGGCGTGGCAGTGGGTCTGGGTACCGGCCGCGCCCGCGTCGCCTCCACCGCCTCCGCAGCGCTAGCTCGCAACGGGGCTACGAGCCCTCGACGCTTTCGTCGTCCTCCTCGGTCCACTGCGGCGGGCCGGGAGCCGCGGTGGCGAAGCGTCCGGCCACTTCCATCAGGCTGCCGGGACACGGATCGCCCAGCGCGGTCAAGAGGTCCTGCGCTTCCGCCAGCGTCAGGATCAGGGTGTCGGGTCGATGCGCGTGCATCAGGCGCGATTGCATCGGAGACGAGACCAGCCAGAGGAGCCCTTCCGGTAGGTAGCTGAGACGGACGGCCAGCACCTCGCCGTACTTCAGTAGCGCCTCGCAGAATGCGCGACCGTCCGCGGACAGGCCCTTCTGGGCGTTCAGGATCTGCTCCAGCGTGTATACGGCTGACATTGGTCTTCCCCCCTTCCGACCTCGACTGAGCAGACGAGCAACCGACGTGCCACCCGCCGCCGCGCTCCGTGGCGCGGTGGAAGTCACGAGAATCCCGGGCGCCGAGCTGGGCGCGGCCCGTCGCCGTACTACCGCCGTCCACCCGCGAGCCGAGGCGGCGTGACCGGGTAATCCCTTCCTCCGGTATCGGAGCGGGAGGCCGTCCCATGCGTGAAGCCAGGCAATTGCGCGCCGCCGCGCATGCACCGGCCCGAGACCGCCCAGTGGGGTCTCTTCCTGCGCAACCACGACGAGCTGGACCTGGGCCGGTGATGGCGCTCGCGCCGGACGCAGTGGTGCCGAGGTCCATCGTCTGATCTACTGGTGATCTACTCGAATGTGAGGGAGGCCGAGAGCGATGCGTAAGCGTGTGATCAAGCCGGCGGCCGCCGAGGCCGCGGCCACCGATCAGGAATGGCTCGACGTGGAAGAGCTCGCGCAGGTCGAGGTCACGTCCGAGGACGCGGCCCATCCCATCGAGTCGGCCCTGGTGCCGGGCGACGGGGCGGGGTGGCGGGCCGCTCAGCCGGGCGAGCAGACCGTGCGCCTGGTGTTCGACCGGCCGCAGCGCCTGAGCCGGATCTGGCTGCTGTTCATCGAGCCCGACACCGTGCGCACCCAGGAGTTCCTGCTGCGCTGGTCGCCGGACGGCGGGCGGTCGTTCCGCGAGATCGTCCGCCAGCAGTGGAACTTCGGCCCCCCGGAGACGATCCGCGAGGCCGAGGACTACCGCGTGGAGCTGTCCGGCGTGACGGTGCTCGAGCTGGCGATCACGCCCGACAAGAACCGGGGAGACGCGCGGGCGTCGATCGCGCAGTGGCGCCTGGCCGGCTAGCTGCGCGTCGACGCCCGCGGTTACGCTACCGGGTCGTCCGGGTTGCCCGGTCTACCGGGTCGTCGGCGGCGGGAGCGGAGCCCCCGGCATCGCGGGCATGCAGATCGAGCTTCCCGGGCGGCGGGCCTGGCCCGGCGGGCACTGCACGCCCGGGGTCGGGTCCGACATCCCAGGCGTGGAGCTGCCGGGCAGGCCGGGGGTCGTGGTGCGGGCATGCGCGGAGTCGGGGCGCCGGGCGTGGTCGGGGTAGTGGGGCTCGGGGTGCTCGGGGACGGCACGCCACCGGGGGCCGGGGTTCCGCCCGGGGACGGTGTCTGCGCCATCGCCGGCCCGGCCAGGATCAGGCTGGCTGCCGCTATCGTGAGGGATGTTTTCCAGGTCATTGGATTGCTCTCCTTCCGGGATCGGCAGGGAGCAAGGCGTGTGCCGCGTGGGGTGACGCGGGGATTCTGACGGCTGCGCGAGCGATGGGCGGCGAAGGCCGGCGGCGGTGGGAAGAGAGTGCTCGGTGGGGGTTACCGAGCGGGGCTAGTCGGAGGCGAGGCGCTTGGGGGTGCGGGCGGTGTAGCCGCGCTTGCCGAGGCATTCGGCGACGAGGCCGGCGAGGGCGCCGTCGCGCATCCGCTCGCCGCGTCGGAGCACCTTCACGTTGACCCAGTCGACCGCCTCGGCCAGCTCGAGCGGCCGGGCCCCGGCGACGGCGCCCGCGTCGGTGGCGCAGGTCTGGAGATCGAGGAGCACCTGGCTCTGCGCCTGCTGGGCCTGCGCCTGCTTGCCCTTGCCGGCGGCCAATACGTTCAGCTCGGCCAGGTTCCAGTAGGTCGCCACCGTGACGTAGGTGCGATAGCCGCGCGAGATCATGCACGCCATGTAGTCCGCGCGGCGCTCGAACTCGGCGCGGCCGGTGGCGCCCTGCTCGCAGGCCTGCGTGTCCACCTCGAGCTGGCTCGCGGTGGGATAGGCGGGGATGTCGCCGGACAGCGGGGCCGCGCATCCGGCCGCGACCCCGGCGCTGAGCGCGACGGACACGAGCCACCGCTTCGACTGCACGAGACCTCGCCTCATCGATGCACCTCCGTGAGTCGTGCCACTAGAGCATCTGGCGGATGACCCGGCGCAGCGCCCGGATCGTGAAGGGCTTCGGCAGCACGTGGGCGCGGATCACCTTCAGGAAGCCGTCGTAGTCGGACGTGCCGCCGAGCCCGGCCAGGAACAGCAGCGGGGGCGGCTGAGCGGGCCACCGCTGGGTCACCGCGGAGTAGAGGCTCGGGCCGTCCAGCTCCGGCATGCGGAGATTGGACACGATCAGGTCGTACCACTCGCGGCCCAGCAGGCGCAGGGCCTCGATGCCATCGCTGCTCACGTCCACGTCGTGGCCGTCGGCGCGCAGGCTCGAGACGATCAGGTCGCGCTCATGGCTCTTGCGACGACGCCGTCGCGATCGGTATGCATTCGGTGCATCGGGGGTGCCATGGGTTCTCGCGTGTGTTGGCGCGGGGTTACGCGGCACGGGGTCTCAGCGGGTGTCTTTGGCGTGACGGGGTGTGGGGTAGGAATTACATGAGAGCCCCCTAGGGGGTGACGGCGGGACCCCTCACCCTGCCCTCTCCCCCGGGGGAGAGGGAGAAGGGGGTGGGGTAGACTGCGGCGATGGAAGGCAGCGCCGCCACCGCCGTCGTCCGCCGGGAGCGAGCCCACCGCGCGGTCGAGCTGGCGGAGGCGCTGCTGCGGGAGGCGCGGGCCGGGCAGACGCCCGACGAGCGGGGGCGGGCGGAGCGCCTGGCGCGGCTGATGGAGGATCCGGCCGGCAAGGAGCTGACCATCGCGCTCACCGACCAGGCCTTCCGCAGCCGGCGGCCGGAGCGCATCGCCGATCAGCTCCACTACCTGCTCGAGCGTTACGGCGCGCCGCGCTTCATGGAGTGGTGGGAGCGCATCGGCCTCACCGTGGGCGCCCTGATGGGCCAGTACCTGCCGAGCCTGGTCGTCCCGCCGATCGTGGCCCGCCTGCGGCACGAGACCGAGTCGCTGATCCTGCCCGGCGAGGACGCCGACCTGCGCCGCTACCTGGCCGAGCGCCGGGCCGACGGCATCCGGCTCAACCTGAACCAGCTCGGCGAGGCCATCCTGGGCGAGGCCGAGGCGGCGCGTCGCCTCGAGGCCTATCTCGCGCTGCTGGCCCGCGACGACGTCGAGTACATCTCGGTGAAGGTCTCCTCGGTGTCGAGCCAGATCGACCTCACCGCGTTCCGCCACACCGTGGAGGTCGTGAAGGAGCGGCTCCGTACGCTCTATCGCCAGGCGCAGCGCCATCACTACCGCCATACGGACGGCCGGGTCACGCCGAAGTTCGTCAACCTCGACATGGAGGAGTATCGCGATCTCGACCTCACCGTCGCCGCGTTCCGCGAGGTGCTGGACGAGGACGAGTTCCGGACGCTGCCGGCCGGCATCGTGCTGCAGGCCTACCTGCCGGAGTCGCACCGCGCGCAGCGCGCGCTGGTGGCCTGGGCGCTCGGGCGCGTCGAGCGCGGGGGCGCGCCGATCAAGCTGCGCATCGTCAAGGGCGCCAACCTGGCCATGGAGCGGATCGAGGCCGATCTGCACGGCTGGGCCCAGGCCCCGTACGCGGCGAAGCTCGAGGTCGACGCCAATTTCAAGCGCATGATCGAGTACGGCAGCCGCCCGGAGCACGCGCGCGCGGTGCATCTCGGCGTCGCGAGCCACAACCTCTTCGACGTGGCCTACGGGCTCCTGCTCCGCGCGGACGAAGGCATCGAGCGCTGGGTGGAGTTCGAGATGCTGGAGGGCATGGCCAACCACCAGGCCCGCGTGGTGCAGGCGCGCGCGGGGGGCCTGCTGCTCTACGCGCCGGTGGTGCGGGCCGAGGACTTCCACAGCGCGATCGCCTATCTCGTGCGACGGCTCGACGAGAACACCGCGCCGGACAATTTCCTGCGCCACGTGTTCGGCCTCGAGCCCGGCTCGCCCGACTGGGATCTCGAGCGCGACCGCTTCCTCCAGGCCTTCGACCGGCTCGACGGCCTGTCGGACGCGCCGCGGCGCACCCAGGATCGCGCGGCGGAGGCGGCCGACCTGGGGGCGTCGGACCTCGCGGCTCCCTTCGTGAACGAGCCGGACACCGACTGGGCGCTGCCCGCCAACCGCGACTGGATCGAGCGGGTGAGGGAAGCCTGGCGCGAGCGCCCGCCGGAGAGCGTGCCGCTCCAGATCGCGGGCGAGCTGATCACGGGGGGCCGGCAGGCGGAGCGCCACGATCGCTCGCGCCCGGAACGCGTCGCCTACCGTCACGGGCTCGCCGACCGCGCGCAGCTCCACCGCGCGCTCGACGCGGCCCGGGTCGCCCAGGCGGCGTGGGCCGCCCGTCCGCCCGGGGAGCGGCGCGTGCTCCTCGACGGCGCCGCGGCCATGCTCGCCCGACGCCGCGGCGACCTCATCGGCGCCATGATCGTCGACGGCGCCAAGACGGTGGCCGAGGCGGACCCGGAAGTCTCCGAGGCGATCGACTTCGCGCGCTACTACGCGCGCGCCCTCGGCCCGGGCGATGAGGTGGACGGTGCCCGCATGGAGCCGCTCGGGGTGGTGGTGGTGGCGCCGCCCTGGAACTTCCCGCTCTCGATCCCGGCGGGCGGGGTGCTGGCCGCGCTGGCCGCCGGCAACGCGGTGCTGCTCAAGCCCGCGCCGGAGGCGGTGCTGGTCGGCTGGCACCTGGCCCGCGCGCTCTGGGACGCGGGCATCCCGCGCGACGCCCTCCAGCTCGTCCCGCTCCGCGACGACGAGGTCGGGCGCGACCTCATCATGGATTCGCGGGTGGACGGCGTGATCCTCACCGGCGCGGTCGAGACCGCGCGGCGGTTCCTCGACTGGCGCCCCGATCTGCATCTCTTCGCGGAGACGAGCGGCAAGAACGCGATCGTCGTCACCGCGCTCTCGGACCGCGACCAGGCCATCCGCGACCTCGTCCGCTCGGCCTTCGGCCACGACGGCCAGAAGTGCTCCGCGGCCAGCCTCGCCGTCTGCGAGGGCGAGGTCTATGACGACCCCGCGTTTCGTCGCCAGCTCCGCGACGCGGCGGAGAGCCTGGCGGTCGGCAGCGCGTGGGATCCGGCGAGCCGCATCACGCCGCTCACCCAGCCGCCCGGCGAGGCGCTGCGCCGGGCGCTGACCACGCTCGACCCCGGCGAGGAGTGGCTGCTCGAGCCGCGAGAGGTGAGCCGGGAGGCGCCGCTCTGGTCGCCCGGCATCAAGCTGGGCGTGCGCTCCGGCTCGTTCTTCCACCTGACGGAGTGCTTCGGGCCGGTGCTCGGCCTCATGCGTGCCGCGGATCTCGACGAGGCCATCGCCCTCGTCAACGCGATCCCGTTCGGGCTCACGAGCGGCATCCAGTCGCTCGACGATCGCGAGATCGCGCGCTGGCTCGACCGTGTCGAGGCCGGCAACCTCTACGTCAACCGCCACATCACCGGAGCCATCGTGGCGCGACAGTCCTTCGGCGGCTGGAAGGCCTCGTCCGTCGGGCCCGGGGCCAAGGCCGGCGGGCCGAACTACGTCGCCCAGCTCGGCCACTGGCGCCAGGTCGGCCTGCCGACCGCCGGCGCGCCCCTGCCCCCCGCCACGGCCGAGCTGCTGGAGCGCTGCTTCGAGGCGGTGCCGCCCGGAGAGCCGGCCGCGGTGCTGCGGGCCAGCGCGGCCAGCTACGCGCACGCCTGGCAGGAACACTTCGGTCGCGAGCACGAGCCGGTCCGGCTGCTGGGCGAGCGCAACGTCTTCCGCTACCGCCGATGCCGGCGAGTGCTCGTGCGCGCGGAGGCGGCCACGCCCGCCGGCCGGCTCGCCCTCGCCCAGGTCCTCCTCGCCGCGCGTGCGTGCGGGGTACCGGTCGAGGTCAGCCTGGCGGAGGGCCTGCCCGGTCCCTGGCTGGCCGACCCGGCGGACGTCGCGGTGGCGGTCGAGCCCGAGCCCGCGCTCGCCGCGCGGCTGGCCGCGGGTGGAGTCGAGCGGCTGCGCGCGCTGATGCCACTCTCCCGCGAGGCGCGGGCGGCGGCCCACGCCTCGGGGGTGGTGGTCCTCGACGGGCCGGTGCTGGCGGCGGGGCGCCTCGAGCTCCGCGCGTACCTGCGGGAGCAGGCGGTCTCGCGCACCGTCCACCGCTATGGCAATGTCATGCAGGAAAAGGAGACCTCATGCGCATCGGCGTCCTGATTCCCACGCGGGCGGTGGTGATGGAGTCGGCCCGGCGTCCCCCCGTCGAGGACTGCTGGACCATGGCCCGCCGGGCCGACCGGGCCGGCTACGACGCGGTGTGGGTCGGCGACAGCATCGTGGCCAAGCCGCGGCTCGACGCGCTCACGACGCTCGCCTACCTGGCCGGCATCACGGACCGGGTCCGGCTCGGGACCGCGGTGCTGCTGCCCGCGCTCCGCCACCCGGTGGTGCTGGCCCAGCAGCTCGCCAACGTCGACCAGATCTCGCGCGGCCGCCTGGTGCTGGGGCTGGGCGTGGGATGGAGCCTGCCGAGCGCCGAGCGCGAGTGGGCGGCCTGCGGGGCCGACCACAAGGGGCGGGTGCGCCGGCTCGAGGAGCACGTCGCGCTCTGGCGGCGGCTCTGGACCGGCGAGCCGGTGACCCATCACGGCCACGATCTCGACCTGGTGGATCACACCATCGGGCCGCTGCCGTGGCTTCCCGCGGGCCCGCCCATCCTGATCACCGCGGGCAACCGCGGGGAGCTGCTGCCCGCCCAGTTCGATCGCTTTGGCCGGCTCGGCGACGGCATCATCACGACCTACGTGCACGCCCGTGAGTGCGGGCTGATCCGCGAGCGGGCGCTCGAGGGCCTGGCGCGCCACGGCCGGGCCCGCGCCGACTTCCCGCTCGTCGTCTACACGACGGTGCGGCTCGAGGACGACGTCCGCACCGCGGAGCGCGCCACCGCCGAGTTCCTGGCCACCTACTACGGCGGAGGCGTGCACGAGCGGGGGCTGATGGGGCTCGGCCCCGCGGACGTGGTGATCGAGGCGCTCGGCCGCTATGCCGCGGCGGGGGTGACCGATCTCTGCATCCGGTTCGTGGGCGCCGATCAGCTCGCCCAGCTCGACCGATTCACCGCGGAGGTGCTTCCGGCGCTGCAAGCTGAGAAACCCGTCCAAACGGAGGAGCGCGCGCGATGACCGAATTCCCGAAGCTCACCTACGAGACCCTGACCGTCGGCGAGGAGTTCGTGTCGGACACCCACCTGGTCACCCCCGAGGACATCGAGGCCTACGCCTTCGCGGTGGAGGACGACCATCCCTGGTTCTCCGGTCCGTCGCCCTTCGGCGGCCCGGTGGCGCACCCGACCCTCATGGCCAACCAGGCCCTGCTCCTCCGTCACGGCAAGTACATCGTGCACGCCGGCCTCCACGCCAGGATGGAGTTCAACTTCCTCGAGCCGGTGCGGCCCGGCATGCGGGTGCGCTCGCGCGGCCGGGTGATCGACAAGTACGAGCGGCGGGGCCGCCAGTACATGGTCACCGAGTACGTCACGGAGGACGAGCGGGGCGCGCCCCTCGTCCGGGGGCAGTTCACCCAGATGCTGATCCCGGAGGGCACCCGCCATGCCGGTCGCTGAGACCATCGCGGTCGGGCAGGAGCTGCCGTCGCTCCAGAAGGAGCCGACGCAGCGGCGGATCGACGTCTACTCGGGGGTGCGGCCGCGCTCCATCCACACCGACCCGTCCTGGGCCCACGCCAAGGGATTCCGCACCACGCTGGCGCAGGGGATGATGTCCACCGCCTACGTGTCGGAGATGATGACGCGGCTCCTGGGGGCCGGCTTCGTCAAGGGTGGCACCCTGTCGATGGCGTTCATCAAGCCGGTGTACGCGGGCGATCGGCTCACCGTCCACGGGGTGGTGAAGGAGACGCGGCGCGAGGGCGCGGGGACGAGGGTGGTCGTCGAGGTGTGGTGTCAGAACCAGGACGGGGAGAAGACCGCGGTGGGGACGGCGAGCGGCCTCGCCCCTCACCCTACCCTCTCCCCGGAGGGGAGAGGGTTCTAGACGGAGAGGACGTTGCGGCCGAGCGGCCGGCCCTCGCGGAGGGCGTCGAAGGCGGTCTCGACGTCGGCCAGCGGGATCACCCGGTCGACGATGGGCGTGATGCGCCCGCCGGCCACCAGGTCCATCGTCTCCTGGAGCTCCTGCTTGGTGTTGGCCCGCGAGCCCACGATCTCGAGCTCGTTGCGCACCAGCTCGTGCGGCATCACCGGCAACGGCAGCTGGGGCGTGTAGCCGACGAAGACCAGGCGCCCCGCCCGTCGGACCGACTGGTAGCTCGACGGCAGCGTGGTCTCGTTGGCCACGAACTCCAGCACCACGTCGACGCCCTGGCCGTCGGTGAGCTTCCGCACCGCGTCGTGGAACGGCCCGCGGCGCGCGTCGATCACCGCGTCCGCGCCCAGGCTCCGCGCCAGCTCGAGCCGCGCCTCGCTCACGTCGATCGCGACGACCCAGGCGCCGGCGAGCCGCGCCATCTGCAGCGCGTGCAGGCCCACCCCCCCGACGCCCACCAGCGCCACCGTCGTGCCCGGCCGCACCTGCGCCCGCTTGGTGATCGCGTGGTAGGACGTGGCGACCGCGTCGCCCAGGATACAGGCGCCTTCGAGCGACACGTGGTCCGGCACCTTGCAGAGGTTGACCCCCGGGGTCTTCACGTACTCGGCGAAGCCGCCGTCGATGCTGAAGCCGTGCTGGCGCGTCTCGGGGCAGAGCGTGTCGCGGCCCGCGCGGCAGAACCGGCAGCGGCCGCAGGTGAGATAGAAGTTCACCACCACCCGGTCGCCCGCCGCGAAGCCGTGCACCTCCGCACCGACCTCCGCCACCTCGCCCGCGATCTCGTGGCCCATGATGAGCGGGATCACGCCCAGGCCCATCCGGTTGGCCCGGATCTTCACGTCGGTGCCGCAGACGCCCACGTTGCGCACTCGCACCAGCGCCTCGTGCGGGGCGATCACGGGGGTGGGCACGTCCTTGGCGACGAACGGCCCGCCGAACCGCTCGAGGACCAGCGCGCGCATCAGTGGCCGTTCGCCCGCATCGCCTGCCAGACCCGCTCGGGGGTCACCGGCATGTCGAGGTGGCGGACGCCCAGCGGGGCCAGCGCGTGGTTGACCGCGTTGAGCAGCGCGGGCAGCGCCCCCACCGTGCCGGCCTCCCCCACGCCCTTGGCGCCGAGCGGGTTGACCCGCGTCGCCACCTCGTGCGAGTCCACGTCGAACAGCGGCAGCTCGTCCGCCCGCGGGATCGCGTAGTCCATCAGCGACCCGGCCAGGAGCTGGCCCGAGGCGTCGTAGGGGAGCACCTCGGCCAGCCCCTGGCCCAGGCCCTGGACGATGCCGCCGTGGATCTGCCCCTTCACCAGCATCGGGTTGATCATGCGGCCCACGTCGTCGACCACCGCGTAGCGCGTCACGCGGACCGCGCCGGTCTCCATGTCGATCTCGACCTCGCAGACGTGGCAGCCATTGGGGAACGTCACCGCGGGCGGCGTGAACGCGGCCGTCTCGCTGAAGCCGGGCTCGAGCCCGGCCGGGAGCTGGCGCGGCTGGTAGGCGGTCCGCGCGACCTGGCTCCACGGCACGCCCCGGTCGGTGCCGGCCACCGTGAACTGGCCGTCGCGCAGGGCCACGTCCTCGGGGGCGGCCTCGAGCAGGTGCGCGGCGATGCGCCGGCCGCGCTCGACGATCTTCTCGGTGGCGCGCAGCACCGCGGAGCCGCCGACCGAGATGGCGCCCGAGCCGCCGTTGCCGCGGCCGGCCCCGAGCGCGTCGCTGTCGCCCCAGAAGACCTGGATGCGGTCTGGCGGCAGGCCGAGGCGATCGCTCACGATCTGGGCGAAGGCGGTCTCGTTGCCCTGGCCCATCGACGTCGAGCCCGCGAAGAGCGAGACCGAGCCGTCCGCGTTGACGCGCATCTCCGCGGTGTCGGGATTGACCGCGGTGTAGGGGCCGCCCGCGACCTCGATCGGGTTGGCGAGGCCCAGGCCCAGGAGCTTGCCGCGGGCCCGCGCCTGGGCCCGCCGCCGCTCGAAGCCGGGCCGGTCGCCGAGGGTCACCGCCAGCTCCATGATCCGCTCGAACTCGCCGCAGTCGTAGGTGAAGACGAGGCCGGTCTTGAACGGCATCGCGGCGGGCGAGATCAGGTTGCGGCGGCGCAGCTCGAGCGGGTCGAACCCCAGCTCGGCCGCAGCGACATCGATCACCCGCTCGATGGCGTAGGTCGCCTCGGGCCGTCCGGCGCCGCGGTAGGGGCCGGTCGGGGTGGTGTGGGTGTAGATGCCGGTGGTCTCGACGTGGATGGCGGGCGTGGTGTAGACGCCGGCCACGCCGCCCACGTTGTTGGTGCCGGGTCCCGCGCTCCGGGTCGTGAGATAGGCGCCGATGTCGAGCTTGATGGCGACCCGCAGGGCCAGGAACTTGCCGCCCGCGTCCAGCGCCAGCTCGGCTGAGGAGACGTTGTCGCGCCCGTGCTCGTCGGAGAGAAAGCTCTCGCGCCGGCTCGACGTCCACTTCACCGGCCGGCCGAGCCGCTTCGCGGCCCAGAGCACCAGCACCAGCTCGGGGTAGATCCCGCTGCGCATCCCGAAGCTGCCGCCCACGTCCCCGGTGACCACCCGTACCTGGGTGTGCGGCACCCGGAGGACCTGCTCGGCGAGCAGGGTGCGCAGGCCGTGGGGCGCCTGGATCCCGGTATGGAGCGTGTAGCGTCCGGTGCGGCGGTCGAACTCGCCCACCGCCGCGCGCGGCTCCATGGGCAGCGCGGCCACGCGCGTGACCACGAAGTCGAGGCGCGTGACGTGCGCGGCGCCCGCGAAGCCGCGGGCGACCGCGTCGCGCGAGCCGGCCTCCCAGACGAAGGCCACGTTGCCGGGCGCCTCGTCCCATACCGCGGGCGCTCCGGCCGCGGTGGCGCCCGCGGCGCCGATGGCGGCGGCCAGCGGCTCGTAGTCGACCGTCACCAGCTCCGCGGCGTCGGCGGCCTGCGCCGCCGTCTCGGCCACCACCAGCGCGAGTGGATCGCCCACGTGGCGCGCCCGCCCGCTCGCCAGGGCGGGCCGCGGGGTCCGGAACGCGGGCGTGCCGTCGCGGCGCTTGCGTGCGCCGTCGGTGGGCAGGGGGCCGAGCCCGTCGGCGGCCACGTCCAGGCCGGTGAGGACCGCGATCACGCCCGGCGCCTCGCGCGCCGCCGCGGTGGCGATTCCACGCAGGCGGGCGTGCGCGTGGGTCGACCGGATCACCACCGCGTGCGCCTGCCGCGGCATGTCGACGTCGTCGGAGTAGCGACCGAGGCCCTGGATGAGCCGCGGGTCCTCGAGCCGGCGCACCGACTGGCCGATCGCGAACTTCTCGGTGGTGATCGGCTCACTCACGGCAGCACCAGCTCGCGCGCGACGCCGCGCAGATCCATCTCGAACTCGAGCCCCTGGATGGGCGGCCGGCT
>WNFD01004971.1_pt1 | contig 14248 bp, 13 predicted proteins | sample 5400491 | NCBI WGS metagenome assembly WNFD01 (sample SAMN13153343, study PRJNA577476) | soil metagenome | isolation source: 120 cm saprolite under Douglas fir tree site 2 hole 2 replicate 2 | place: USA:California | collected 2015-04-18
CTTCGTGGTTACCGTTATCTGGATTGTCCTGATCATCCTTGTCATCATCCTGCTGGCCTGGATAGTGCACCTGGCCGGCGGGGGCCTGTTCGAGCTCAGGCTCGGGCACTTCAGGCTGCAGATCGGGGTGACCTGACAAGCGACGGCTCACCTCTGGGGTTCGGTGACGGATCCCCGAGCCGAGTGCGTGATCGCGCGCGGCGTTGGCTTCCGCGGCGTTCCCTCTGCCCGGGCGCTGACCGCCCGGATGCAGCGCCGGGCCGACGCCGACCGCTGGGCAACTGGGAGGCTTGCGATCGGTCCTGCCGCGGGCATGGATGGGACGTATCCGGGCCGATCGCTGGTAGCAGCCATAGGATCCCGGTGCCCGGGGTAGGAGCACAGGGTGCGATTCACCGGGTACTCATTCGGTTCTGTGCGAGTCGACGGCGTGACCTACGATCACGACCTGATCATCGACCGCGGGAAGATCCGCAAGCGCAAGAAGGCCGCGTCCAAGAAGCTCCGCGGCGCGTACGGGCACACTCCGCTCTCGGTCGCCGAGGACATCCCCTGGCGATGTCGCCGGCTGGTGATCGGCACCGGTGCTGATGGCGCGCTGCCGGTGATGAAGCAAGTCCAGGAAGAGGCCCGCCGCCGCAAGATCGACCTGGTCGTCCTGCCCACGGCCGAGGCGATCGGCGTGCTAACCGGGGCCGCGCAGAGCACCAACGCCGTCCTGCACGTTACGTGCTGAACCAGCAGCCGCAGCACCGCTATCCGCCGTGGCGATGAGGTGACATATGGCGGTCCGGTCCTCACTCACCAACATCAGGGCTGAGGGCAGGCCGAGCGTCACCTCGCAGGGGACAGCTGGCCGTCCTCATCTGCCGCCGTGTGCGCCGCCGGGGATAGTTATCGACTAGTGAGCTTCCTCGTACCGGCGGATAACGTCGGCGCTGATCCGGCCGCGCTCGGAGACCTTCAGTCCAGCCGTCCTGGCCCAGGCCCGCACGGCCGTGCGATCGGCTGATGGGCCGCCCGCACCGCTGGCGGGACGGCGCCGGCCGCCGGCCGGCGCTTTCCGGCCGGCCGCGATGAACGCAGCGAGTGCCTTCTCCAGCTTGGCCTGGTTCTTCTTGCCGAGGTCGACTTCGTAGGTGACGCCGCGGAAACCGAACGATGTCAATGCACCACACGGAGCAATGGCCGAGGTAGCAAGCTCATCGGTTTACCCGACCCTTGCCACCGGGTGAGCGGAGCCCCGGACCATCCCGGCCACGTTCGTGGTCGCCCGCGGTCATTGCGGGCTGCCTGACGGTGCCGTGGGCCTACTATAACGAGTATGCTAATCGTTATGAAACGTGTCTGGCTCGGCCGGTGAGCGTCCGGCACGCCCTGCTGGCCCTTCTGAGCGAGGGGCCGAAGTATGGCCTGCGGCTGCGGCAGGAGTTCGAGGAACGAACCGGCGAGGTGTGGCCGCTGAATGTGGGGCAGGTGTATATCACCCTGCAGCGCCTTGAGCGCGACGGGCTCGTGGAGTCCGACGACGAGGGCGGGGCGGGACCTCAGAAGAGGTTTGTGATCACCCCGGCCGGCGGTGCCGAGTTGGACGGCTGGCTTCGCACCCCTGCCGGCGACGTCCCGCCGCCGCGGGATGAGCTTGTCATCAAGGTGCTGATCAGCCTGCGGGTCCCCGGGGCCGACGTGCACGACATCGTGCAGGTCCACCGGCGGCACATGATCGAGTTGATGCAGCGGTACTCGCACCTGAAGGCGGCGACCGCAGAGGACGATATCGGGCTGGCCCTCATTGCCGACGCCGAATTGTTCCGGCTAGAGGGGATTGTCCGCTGGCTCGATGCGGCCGACGCTCGGCTGAAGCTGCATCCGGCACCCGATCCGGCCGGCCGACCTACGGCGGCCGGAGTTCCGACACCCGTGGCGCGAAGGCCAGGAACGGGGATACGGCGATGACGGCGGTACTGGAGCTGCGCGAGGTGTCGAAGGTCTACGGGACCGGTCCTGCCGAGGTGGATGCACTGCGGCGGGTCAGCCTGTCGGTCGGCGGTGGTGAGCTGGTGGCGGTCATGGGGCCCAGCGGCTCCGGCAAGAGCACGCTGCTGACCATCGCGGGCAGCCTGGAGGAGCCGACCGGCGGCCAAGTGCTGGTGGCCGGGAACGATCTGTCGGGTTTCTCGCCTAACGATCAGGCGAAACTGCGCCGCCGCCTGATCGGTTATGTCTTCCAGGATTTCAACCTGCTCGCCGGGCTCACCGCGGTCGAGAATGTCACGCTGCCGCTGGAACTGGACGGCGTCGGGATCAAGGCCGCGCGCCCGGCGGGGATGAAGGCCCTGGAGGAGCTGGGCGTTGCTAACCGGGCTGACCGTTTCCCGGATGAGCTGTCCGGCGGAGAGCGCCAGCGCGTGGCCATCGCGCGCGCGGTGGTGGGCGACCGCCAGGTCCTGCTCGCCGACGAGCCAACAGGCGCCCTGGACTCAGTGAATGGCGAGGCAGTCATGCGGCTACTGCTCGCCGCCTGCCGGCGCGGGGTGGCCGGGGTGGTCGTGACTCATGACGCGCAGTTCGCGTCGTGCGCTGACCGGGTGGTGTTCCTGCGCGACGGGCGGATCATCGACCAGACCCGGACGCCGCCGGGCCCGGAATCGCTGCTCACGCCCGGTCCGCAGCAATGAGCGCGACGCTGCGGGACCGGCATGGCCTGGCCGGCCCCGCTGGCGGCGGCGTCCCGGCCCGCCGGGCAGTGGCCCGGTGGGCGTGGCGGCTGTTCCGCCGCGAGTGGCGGCAGCAGGTCCTGGTCCTCGCGCTGCTGATCCTCACGGTCGCGGCGGCTGCCTTCAGCGTGTCCGCCGCTTACAACGTGGCGTCCCTGCCCGGCCCGCAGTTCGGCTCCGCCAACCACCTCCTGCAGCTCAACGGAACTAATCCGAAGGCCCTGGCGGCGGACATTGCGGCGGCCAGGAAGGCATTCGGGACCATCCAGGTAATCGGCCGCCGGTTCGTACCGATCCCGGGCTCGGCCCAGACGGTCGAGTTCCGGGCGCAGAACCCGCACGGCCCCTACAGCGACCCGATGCTCGCCATAACCCAGGGCCGCTACCCCACGGGCGCCGGGCAGGCCGCCATCACCGGCCAGATAGCGCAGACCCTCCAGCTGCATATCGGCTCCCTCCTGTCAATCGGCGGCCATCACCAGACGGTGACCGGCATCGTCGAGAATCCCAGCGACCTGAGCGACCAGTTCGTCCTCGTCTCGCCCTCGGGCGCAGGCCCGCCGCAGTCGGTGACGGTGCTGCTGAACGCCAGCCCGGCCAGCTTCGGCGCCTTCCGCACAGGATTCCGCGGCCCGCTGGAATGGCAGGCGCGGGGCGCCAGCACCCAGGCAGCAGTAGCCGGCGGCATGCTCGGCGCTGTCACAGTCCTGCTGCTCCTGGTCTCCCTGGTCGCCGCCGCAGGCTTCGCCGTTATCGCCGCGCGCCGCCAGCGCCAGCTCGGCATGCTCGCCGCGATCGGGGCGACGCGCAAGCAGCTTCGGATGGTCATGGTCTCAGGCGGAGCCGTCGTGGGCGTCATCGCCGCCGTTGCCGGGACCGCCGTCGGCCTGGCGGCGTGGATTGCCACCGCCCCGGGCCTGGACACGTTCGCCGGGCACCGGATCGACCGGCTCAACATCCCGTGGGGCCTGGTCGCGCTGGGCATGCTGCTCGCCGTCGTGACGGCGACCGCCGCTGCGTGGTGGCCAGCCCGGGCCGCCGCCCGGCTGCCGGTCACGCTCGCCCTGTCGGCCCGGCCGCCGCGGCCGAGGCCCGCGCACCGCCCGGCCATGCTGGCCGCCCTGATGATCGTGGCGGGCGTGGTCTGCCTCGGCCTGGCCAACCAGACCCGCCCCCCGCTGATCATCGCCGGCGCGCTGGCGATGACCCTGGGGATCCTGCTCATCAGCCCGCTGGCCATTCGGGCACTTGCCGCGCTGGGCGGGCGGGCGCCGGTCGCGGTGCGGCTAGCGCTGCGGGACCTCGCCCGTCACCAGGCCCGCTCCGCGGCGGCCCTGGCCGCGATCAGCCTCGCCCTGGGGATCACTGCGGCGATCATCATCAGCTCGGCCAGCGACAAGTCCGCCGCCAATGCGGGCAACCTGTCGGACACCCAGATCCTGGTCTGGATCGGCCAGCCAGAGGGCGGAAATGGCCCGGATGGTCCGGTCGTCCCGGTCCGGACGCCCGCCCAGCTGCGCGTCCTGGCCGCTGCCGTGCACCAGATCGCCGGACCGCTGCATCACTCCGAAATGATCGCCCTCGACATGCCCGTCAACCCCGCCGACAAGCCGCAGCCCGGCGGGCAGGGCAGCCAGGGAGGGCAGCCGGTAGCTGGCGTGGGCGCCCCGCTGAATCCGGCCTCCGGCGGCCAGGGAGGGACCTACAGCGCGATCCCCCTCTATGTCGCCACGCCAGCGGTACTCCGCTACCTGGGGATCAGCCCCGCCACGATCGGCCCGGCCACCGATTTCCTCACCGTCCACTCGAGGCAGCTTGCGGTCACCACACCCTCGACCTTTGCGAGCGCCACCCACGTGCAGCGGATCCAGGCCCCGTCCTACACCTCCCAGCCCACCTCGCTTATGACCCTGGGCGGCCTGCGCCGACGGCACTGGATCCAGATACAGTCGGGCTGGCTCGTCCAGTCCAGCCAGCCGGTCACGGCCGCGCAGCTCGCGGCCGCACGGGACGTGGCCGCGAAAGCGGGCCTGATCATCGAGGCCAGGAATAGCCAGGCCTCATTGGCCACTATCAGCGCCGCAGCGACGGCCGCCGGGGCACTGCTCGCCCTTGGCGTCCTCGCAATGACCGTCGCGCTGATGCGCACCGAGGCCGCCGGCGACCTGCGCACCCTCACCGCCGCCGGAGCCACCAGCACGACCCGGCGCGCGCTCACCGCCGCCACCGCCGGCGGGCTGGCCCTGCTTGGCGCGCTGCTCGGATCCGCCAGCGCCTACCTCGCCCTGGCTGCCGGACACCTCAGCGACCTCAGCACCCTGAGTCGCGTCCCACTGCTGTACCTGGCCATCACAGTTCTCGGCGTTCCTGTCGCCGCTGCCCTCACCGGCTGGACTCTCGCCGGGCGCAAGCCACCATCCATCGCGCACCGGGTGCTCGAGTGACACCAGCCTCCTGAGCAACGATCACAGACCGCGGCCGGACGATGCCGATCGTCCGCAACCCCCGGCAGACCGTGCGCAATCAGAACGCGCTCCTACGGCTCGTTCTGTACTGATCGCTGGCGGCAGTTACTGCTCGCTAGCAGTGTGCAGAACCGCCGTTATCTGCGCGGCCTCTCGACGTCAGCCATCGTTTTTCGCGGTACTGCGTAACTGGGTGTTCCGCACGCCGGCTCTGGTGTCGTGGCCGTCAGAGCAGGCTCTTCGCTCCCTGCGGGCTTCGTCGGCCATCAGGCTGCCGCGCTGCGCGGCGACCCGGCGCGGCGGGCATGCGACGTCTCCGGGCCGACCCGCCGCACCGGCCGACTTCGTCAGGACCCGAAGCATCCCTGGGGGCAGGGCACCAGGGCTCCGGCAGAGTCGGTAGCGCAGGTTTGGTCGTTTCCTGGAACCGCAACAGCATCCCGCCCGGCTAACCTGTCCACTCATCGGCGACGGTCAGGTCGGTGAACTCCGGGGGTCCGGCGAGTATGTCTGCCATCCTCGCCTGCATGGCTTTCAGTCCTTCCTGGCGGCGCGGGTCCTGCTCGCGGGCGCGGGCCTTCTCCTCGCTTTCGAACACGGCCAGGATGTAGGCCTGGTCAGGGTCCTTCTGGTCCCTCAGGAACATCTCCCGCACCAGGCCCGACCCGGGCTGCTCGGCGGCCCGCAAGTGCGCGGCCGCCACGGCCAGGTCCTTGCCCGGCTTCAACCGCACCTTGATCAGCTGCGCCCACATATCCCTTCCCTCCCACTCCTTGACCGCGTCATCCCGCAGCGCCACGCCCGCCTGCGAGCATGACAACCCCCGGGGCGACGCTACGGCCGGGTGAAGATACCGTTCACGACCGAGTTCCGCAGGTCCCGGCGCGGCCCGTGGCCGGTGTCGGCGGCTGGCAGGGAATGGTCGCGGTGATCGCCGCACCGGGCTGCCGAAGCCTTGAACGCCCCGGAGCCGCGCTCCCGCCAAGTGCTGTCCTATCGCTGGACGTAGGCGGTCATCGGCATGATGACCCCGTGGGACTCCGCCTGGGCCGCCATCTCGGGGGGGACCGATGACAGCACCGCTGTGAGGGCATCCAGGTCATCGATGTCGAACGCCACGGCGGCGTGGTTGCTCCCGTCCATGGCCACGAGGTCAGTGACGTCCGTGGCACCCGGCAAGGCCGCGGCACGCTCGGCCTTACCCGCCAGCCAGCGGTCAACATCCTGGACGGCATGGGTGATGACGATTCTCGGCATTTGGTCCTCCTGCACTGGAATAAGACATATCGGTTTGGGTAGCTGTCACGGGTCCGGCAGTTGATCTAGGGCGTTACCGCGGCGCCGGGTCCGGTCAGGGAAGCTGGCTGATGACCGTGGCCCTGAACGGGGCGGCCAGCAGCTCGAGCAGCGGTGCGTACGCGCCCGTCGCCGCGGCTTCCTTCATGTGGGCCTCCCGCGCCTCGGCCGACTCCCAGTCGGCGATCTCGACCAGGACGCCGGGGTCGTCGAGCACCCCGTAGCGTGTGCTGCCAAGGAAGCCGTCCTGGCCCGGTCCCGACGTCGCGATCAGGCTTTCGAGCACACGCTTGAGCTCATCCCGCCGACCGGGCTTGGCCTGCAGTTCGACAATCACCTTGATGGCCATCTGGTCCTCCCTGGTTGTCCCTCGTGCACGCCTGCCATGCTCGTCCGCCTGCACCTGTCAGCCGGACGAGGATGCGAATCGTCCTGCCGGGGGCCTGGCCTGGAGGGCTGATGACGATTAAGCCGGAGGGCCGGCGGGCACGACACCGAGCTGCTGCATGAGCGACAGCATGTCCGCGACGCCCCAGTGCTCGCAGACCAGGCCAGCGCCGTCGAACCGCATGATGTCGATGAGCTGCACATCCACGCGCGTGCCGGCCGGCGGCACCCCCATGAACTCGCCCTTGTGCGTTCCCGTGACCTTCACCCGCGCCACGGTCTTGTCCCCGCCCGCGATCAGGTCCTCGACGGTCATACGCCAATCGGGAAACGCGTCAAGCACGGTCCGGAAGAACTGCAGCGTCCCCTCCTTCGTGGCGGGAAAACCTGGCCCGCCGCCCTGGTGCTCGACGAAGTCGTCCGCTACCAGGTCGCCGAACCCGGCGATGTCTCCCGCGTTGATCCGCTCGTAGGTATTCCGCATCGTCGCAGCGTGGTCCACGGTCGCACCCCTTTGTTAGTGGTTGCAGCATGCGTTACTGCACGCGATCGATTGTGCCGGCGGCCGGCGGCGAAGACATCACTCGATCGAGTGATGTACCACGGCGGCGAGCGCAACCCGGTTCGATACGCCCAGCTTGGCGAACACGTGCCGCAGGTGGGTGTTCACGGTGTGCGGCGAGATGTACAGCCGCCTGGCCACGGCACCGTTCGTCAGTCCCTCGGCCACCAGCAGCGACACCGCCCGCTCGGTCGCGGTGAGGCTCTCCCAGCCGCCCGCCGGCCGGTGCCTCGAACCGCGCGGACCAGGACGGACGCCAAGGGCCCGCAACTGCGCCCGGACCCTGCCCGCCCAGGCATCGGCGCCCGCCTGCTCGTAGCGTTCCAGCGCCTCAGCCAGCAGCGCCGCTGCCTCGTCCCGCCACCCGCCTAGTGCGAGCAGCCTCGCCGCGTCCTCGCAGGCGCCGGCGTGCTCGACCAGGAGCGGCGCCCGGCGGGCGAGCGCGACCGCCTCGATCATCGGCTCGGCCTCGCCGTCGACCAGCCCCTGGCAGCGCAGCGCCAGGCTGCGCACCGTGGGCACCTCCGGCGCCAGGGCAACTCCTGCCGCGACGGCGCCGGCCACCTCGGCAGCGACGTCACGATTACCCAGCGCCAGGGCCAGGCGCACGAGATCAGGGGCGAGACAGCGGTGGTAGTAGCGGTTCTCCCGTGCGGCGTCGAACCGCCAGCACCGCAGCAACAGGTCATAGGCGCCCTGCCGGTCGCCCTCGGCCGCCCTCAGCCCCGCCACCGCGAACGCGAGGACTCCCGCGTTGTAACTCAGCTGGTCGCCCTCCAGCGAGCCGGCGATCCCGGCGGCCAGCTCGCCCGCGGCCCGGTGATCTCCAGCGGCCGTCGCGATGATGACCCGGTAGGCGAGCGATTGTGACACCAGAAGCTGGTTGTCCTTCTCCTGCGCGGCCTGGCCGCCGGCAATCAGGCCGGGAACCGCGTCCTCCCACTCCCCGATGACAAATGACACCTGAGCGTCGGCCATCAGCGTCTCCGACAGCCACCACCCCGAGCCGAACTCGTCGTCGAGAGCCGCCCGGAACGCGGCTCGCGCCTCGCCGACAAGGTCGCAGTCGAACAGCGCCAGGCCCAAAAAGAGCTTCGGCTGGAGCGGCAGCGATCTCGTGTCGTGCGAGTCAGCAGCCAGGGCGGCGGCCCGCCGGGCGTGGGCCAGCGCCTCACCGTAGCGGCCTTGCCGCCCCACCGCCACCAGCAAGGCCGTCAGGGCCCACACCATCATCGCCGCATCGCCCGCCTGCTCGGCGATGACGAGCGCCCGGCTGGCGGCCGATTCACCCGCGCGGCGGTCGCCCGTATACGTCAGAGCCCAGCTTTGCTGGGCCAGCATCAGCACCTGATCGGAGGGCCGAAGCCGAGCCGGGCCGGCGAGGCTGGCCTGCGCTACGGTGATGAGCTCGGCGGCGCGGTTCTGCAGAGCCAGCGCGGCAACAAGCGCAAGGCGCAACGGGGTGTCCACCTCGGCGGCGTGCTGCCGGGCGAGCACCACTTCCGCACGGGCTGACGCCTCGGCTACCTTCCCGGCGCGCAGCAGCGCCTGGACCACCTCCGACGACACCAGATCCGCGGCGCGGTGACCGCCTGGCAGCAGCGCCTCGGCGCGGCGAATGAGCTCGACGGTCACCAGCGGCGCCTGTGCCGACGCCTCACGGGCGGCGTCGCGCAACCACGCGACCGCCTGCTCGTCACCCCGCTCCGCTCCGAGCAACAGATGATCCGCCACGGCCAGCCGCTCCGCGCCCGCGGCCATCAGCGCGACCGCGGCCTCACGGTGCAGAAGGCGGCGGGCCGGCAGGGGCATGTGCTGATAGATCGCGTCGTGTACGAGTTGGTGCCGGAACACCACCCGGTCGTCAGCCTCGTCGAGAAGCTGAGCGCCGAACGCGTCGCTGAGCTGCCCGACGACCTCGGCCGGCGGCCGGCGCGCGACAGCGGCGACATCGCGAAGCGACACGGCATCGCCGAGCACCGCCGTGACCTGCAGCAGCTCCAGCGTTGACCTCGGCAGGTGCCGCAGGCGGCGAACCACCAGGTCACTGAGCGAGGCCGGCAGCTCCGAGGTCGTCGCCTCGACGCTGTCCCCGGCGCGGCGCAGCATTCCCTCATCGGCCAGCGAGCGCAGCATGGCCACGGCCCACAACGGGTTCCCGCCGGCCTTGCCCAGCATGTCGGTCAGGGCAGGACCAGGAGACGCCCCGAGCACGTGACAGGCAAGCACGGCCACGTCGCCGGGCGTCAGCGGCTGGAGTCGCAGGGTGCGCGCGCCCCCGGCCGCCAGATCATCGAGCAGCCGGGCCACCTCGGCCGGCAGCGGCGACGGCCGGGCTGTCACCACCACAAGCAACGCCGCAAGCGGCAGCTGCCGTGCCACCGACAAGATCGCCAACAGGCTCGCGCTGTCCGCCCAGTGGATATCTTCAGCCACCAGCAGCACCGGGCGCTCGGCGCACGACGTCTCCACCAGGTCCACGATCTCCTCGACGACCCGGTACTGGACGTCGCCAGCGGCCCGCGCCGGCGCCCCAGCGCCCTGGCCGGCCAGCAGCGCGCCGATCGCCGCCCTGCGCGGGTCCGGTGACCGCCGGCCCAGACCCAGCGCCGCGGCGACCACACCGAACGGACGGGAGCGCTCAAAGGGATGAGCCTGGCCGCAGAACACCGCCACGTCACGAGAACGCGCATCATCGACGATGCTCTGCACCAGGCGGGTCTTGCCGATGCCGGCTTCCCCCTCGATTGCCAGCGCCAACGCCCGCCCCTCGCTGAGCTGGCTGACTGCAGCAAGAGCCACGGCGAGCTCGGCCTCCCGCCCCACGAGCCCCTCCGCCGAAGACACCCCCAAAGCCTCCCCCACGCCCAAAGCTTCCCCCAACGCCAGCGTCAGAGTCCAGCCGAAAGCCAGCCAGAAGAGGCCAGCCAGGGGCCAGGGAAGGGCGACGGTACCCAGTAACGCGGCAACATCCAAGCCGTGACCGTCCCGGAGGGTGAGCGCGACCATGTGGACCACGAGCTCCCGCGGCGCCGGCTGGTGGAGGAGCACGAGGCGACAGTGGACCGCGTCGAATGGCTCGCTGGGGGCGTACGTCAGCGCGTTGGCCTCAACAGCTCCACCCACGGGTAACTTGCCACCTGCTCGCGGGCTGCCGCCGGCAGCCGCGCGTCACGATCAACGCGCCCAGCCGCCGACGCTCAGCGTCGGTGATCCCGCCGGGGAATGCTGCGGCGTGACTATCCGCTGTCGCCGACGCCGCCCCCGCGGGTTGGCCGCCCAACTGGTGATCCGCCATCAGCGCTCCTCTCGCGAGCCCACACCGCGGAGCCAAGACAGCTCAGCGCACACCGACAATCGCTCTCCGTGATCTGTAGGGTCAAGGAATCCGACGCGCTCATCCGGCTCGATCTGAGCGCGAGCAACTGAAGTGCGCGATCTCTCGGCGGGGCGCCCATCTCAAGTTGATCTGGCGGGGTAAGCCAGGTGATCGGGCGCAGCCACCCGGGAAGCCCGGCGTCCGGCGCCCAAGACCTGACGTCATAGGCGCGGTTTAGCCGCTTCAGGTCGGGTTGCGGCCAGCGCGCCTGGATAACGCGCATGGATAACTAGCGTTGCCTGCAGGCATGTGAAGACTTCGAGGAGCTGAGATGCCCGGCCAGCCGCGCACGCGTTGACACCATAAGCATCCGGCCTGTCTTTCGCGTGCTGCTTTGACGTGCGGCACAGCGAGCCTGCTCGTGGGCGTGCTCAGCGCCCCTGTGGCGCGGCACAAGCCAGTGGGCACCGCCGTCTGCGATGTCGGCCGTGGTCAGCGTGATCCCGGTATCGGTCGGCCTGACCTCGGTCCGAGGCGACGGCGCCAACGCGATTTCGGTCCGCCGCGGGACCGTTTGGCCGCTCCTGCGATCTGCTGGATGCCGAGGGCGGCGGCCACGCAGAACAGCGGGACGTCGCTGACAAGGTAGCGCGGATAGGATTCAGCGATCGCGGCGGGGGCCGCCAGGAGGCAGAGGCCGACCAGCCAAGGCAGCAGCGCAGGGCCGCCGAAGCGGCGCCAGGCCACGGTCAGGCCGCCCAGGCCGCCCAGCACGATGGCGCCCAGCAGTGGCCCCGGAACGATGATGTAGCGCTGATAGGCCCGGATCCAGCCAGCGTAGGGCTGGACCACCCGCGCGCCTGGGCCACCCAGGTCGTATTTGGAGAAATCGCGGGCAGTTTGCGGCGATGCTTGCCTGGGAGACCCGACGGGGAACATGAACTCGTTCAGATGCTGCGCCCGGTTACGCTCCGCTATGTCATGTGAGTGAATGCTCGGTGGCGGCAGGAAATCTTTCCAGAAATAGTGACTTACCGTCCGCAGATAATCCAGTGGCTGCGCCCTGATCGCCTGCAGGGCAAAGCTCTTGCCGAGGCTGTCGGCGCGCTGGCCGAACGGCCCGCCTGGAAGGCTGCTAATGGGGCCGCTCCAGATATAGAAATCTGGCCACTTCCGCTCGCTCACGGGCACGTTTATGCACAGCTGCCGTTCGGGGTCCGGCGGCTTGATCTTGGCGCAGTCCGCGAACGTGGCGACCCCTCCATACAGGAAGGCGCCGGTACTGGAGGTGAGCTCGAACGTGCCATGCGCCAGGTCGTACCAGGCGGCGTAACCAGCCACCGGGATGGCGAACGCCGCGCTCATGACGAGAACGCTGGCGGCGGTGCGCCAGCCGCCGGATTTGCTGACAAGGAAGACCAGAAAAACGATCAGCAGGGGGATGCCCTCGGACCTGGACAGCGCTGCCGCCGCCAGCAGCAGCCCGGCCAGCGCACAAGCCCACACCGGCGGGGTCGGCCACCACGGCATAACCGCTACCGCGATCATGACCAGCAACGCGAAGAGGGTGTCGCTCATTATGAAATGCTCGAGCTGGATGGCATATGCGGACAGCAGGACGGGAACCATCGCGGCGGCGGCACCCCAGCCGGGCAGCCCGGTCCGCCTGAGCAGCGCATACCCTGTCACGCCGATAGCCAGGCCCATCAGGTGCTGCAGGGCTACGACGGCCGTCAAGCTGTGGAGGGGTTCGAGCAGCCACAACATGACGGAGTAGCCGGAAGGGCGGACTGAGCTCGGTGCCAGCTGCACTGCGCCTTGGATGTAGCGCGTGCTGTCGGGAGTCCACAGGGGGCCACGGATACCGAGCAACGCGATTACCCGGACCGCGGCTCCAGCCAGCAAGACCGCGCCAAATAGCCCGTGCCGGCGGGCAAACCGGGTAACGGCACCGGGCACCGGGCCGGTGTCAGGCCGGTCCGGCGGCCTCGCGAGATCGCCGCGATCCGCGGCGCCTTGCGCGGTATCCGCAATTGGCGATACCGGGTCGCCTCCCGGGCGGAAAGTCACAAGTCGAGATAGTACGTGGCCCCAGCCTAGACCCGCGTGGTTAAGGCATAATCCTTGGACAAGACGCTCACCAACCAGGCCGCAAAATGCCCTGCGCGACCGGATCTACCGCGCCTTTCATCAGGGAACGGAGCACCAACGGGCCCGATGGCCCTGGCCAGCGCCCGCGCCGCAACCGGCCCGAGCCGCAAGCGGCCCGAGCGCTGACACAAGCCGCACAAGAGTCTGTCCGCGACCGCGATCGCAACCCTTGAAGGCACGCATCCGGCTCGTTCGGTGCGGCTGTCGACGTCAGTACCTGGCTGTCGGTCCAGCACCGATTGGGGCGATCTGCGCGGGACCCGGTGGCGCGGCCGTGGCAGTCGATGGCGCGGGCAACGAGTACCCCCGCTCTTGTGACAGAGCCGTCCGAACGTGCTGGCTAACCCATTTTGGCACCTTCGTGCCATCTCATATTCGATAGGTTGTTGAGCACAGCCTTATGAGGCTGGTCGAACACTGGGACGAACCTAACGGCGGCTGCGAGCGCCGGACCTTCGGGCCTGTCAGATCGGGTCGCGGTGCGGTCAACAATATGACCCTGCACCTGGCCGGCGATGCCGCGTTTGCCGACCTAGAACCACAGCGCCTGGAGGCTGGTGAGCCGGGTGATCTCCGGTGGCAGCGCGGTCATATCACGGCACGAAAGATCGCAGCGGCCTAGTAGCGTGACTCAGTGCTCGGACGAACCGTGTCCTCACGCCCGCTCCATTGCCTGGTCGCGACCACCGGGAACGGGAAGCCTTCGCGCCGGATCCGCTATGCCCGCCACCTACTCCGCGGGGTCCCTGCTGCTCAGCAACGTGCGGCCTTGGAGGAGGCCGTCCGCGGAAGGCGACCGGAGAGGCTGAGCTTAACGGTGAGGCCCTATCCGCTACCCGAGTGATCCTTGCTGCCCGCCCGAATGGCGGCGATGTCGCTGGTAGTGTCGCTTTTTCTGGGTTTGCCCTCGCCCGCTGGCCCGGGTTCGTTAAGTTCTCCAGGACAGGCGTTCCCCGCGCCGCCTGACGTCAGCGTGATGTCAGCTCGCCGGGCGGACGCGACGCTACTCCGACTGGAGGGCGATGCCGGCACGATCTCGTCATGCCAAGCCGAAGTCCCGGGCCAGCACGTTCGGACCGCTGGCCGCAGCCGCAGCGACGCTCGCAGGCGTGGCTGCGGCCTTCGTGTTCCTGCAGGGCGGACCTGCCGACGCCGGTCCGTCCCACCCGACTTCGGTGCTGAGTTCGGCGAACAGACAGTCAGGCCTGGCCGGCAATCTGATGGCCGCCGCCATTCACCGCGCCTCTTCTGTCGCCCAGACTCGCATGGCCGTCCAGCGTGCACGGGCGGCCGCCCGACGACGGCACCTGGCGCGTGCCGCTCGGCAGCACGCGCAGCAGCCGCCAGCTCC
>WNFD01004332.1_pt1 | contig 14247 bp, 14 predicted proteins | sample 5400491 | NCBI WGS metagenome assembly WNFD01 (sample SAMN13153343, study PRJNA577476) | soil metagenome | isolation source: 120 cm saprolite under Douglas fir tree site 2 hole 2 replicate 2 | place: USA:California | collected 2015-04-18
GCCCAGGTCGTAGACGAGCACCTTGTGGTCGAACCCGCGGTTGAGGCCGTAGGCGAGCGCCGCCGCGGTGGGCTCGTTGACGATGCGCTTCACCTCGAACCCGGCGAGCCGCCCCGCCTCCTTCACCGCCTGGCGCTGGTTGTCGTTGTAGTACGCGGGCACCGAGATCACGGCTTCCTTGATCTCCTGCCCCAGCGTCGCTTCGGCGACGCGCTTGCAGTGCTGCAGCACGAACGCGCTGATCTGCGGCAGCGAGTACACCTTGCCGGCCAGCGCCACCGCCGCCTCGCCCTCCGACCCCTCGACGATCTCGTAGGTGAAGTAGTGCTTGATGTCCTGCACCACCTTCGAGTTGTACTTGCGCCCGATCAGGCGCTTGGCTCCATAGATGGTGTTGCGCGGGTTCACCACCATCTGGTCCTTGGCGACGTTGCCGACCAGGAGCTCGCCCTTCTCCGAGACCGCCACCACGCTGGGCAGGATGAGCGCGCCCTTGTCGCTCGGCACCACCTTCGCGATCTTGTTGCGCACGTACGCGACGCACGTGTTCGTCGTGCCGAGGTCAATTCCGAGCAGGATGGGTTTTTCCGCCATTTCCGGAGGCTCGAGAAGTTGGCCCGATGCTACGGTGCGCGGCCGGGGGGGCGCAAGAAAAGCCCGTACCGCCGCGACCCTACCACCGCACCCGGTAGCGAACGCTCGCACCTGCGGGGGTGGACTCCGCCACCTGGGCGGGACCCACCTCGCCACTCACGCCGCACAGCTCGAAGATGAACTGCAGCGAGCCCTGCAGGACGTGGTAGGCCGCCTCGGGCGTGTCCGGGCCGTCGAAGCGCGCCACGACCAGCCCCGCCCGGGGCGAGTCCGCCGTGTACGAGAAGGTGATCCCCCGGGTGACCAGAGCGAAAAAGCGATCCAGGTTCTCGAACACCACCGCGGGGGTCTGCCCGAGCAGCAGGAAGGCCATGCGGAGGACCGGCCGGACCACGGTGGTGCCCAGGTTCTGCGAGCAGACGCGGCCCAGCTCGACGGTCGCCTCGCGCCCGGCGACGGCGAGGAAGGCGGCCTCCAGCTCGTCGATGTGGACCGAAGGCACCCAGCTGAACCAGCCCGGCGGTTTTTCGCACAGCGCCCGGGTCTGCGGCGAGACGCGTTCCAGCACCTCGGCCTTCCGGCCGCGCTCGTCGATGAAGTCGACGATGTTGCGGAAGAAGGTGCCGATACCCTGCCTGGGCGCCTCGCTCGCGCGGGCCGTGGCGGGGGCGGGTTGCACGCTGCGACGCTAGCACGCGCCAGCGGCCGCCTATAGAGCGGCGCTGAGCTCTTGATCGCGGCAGGTAGGGCGCGCTACTCCGTCAAGCGTGGAGGTGCACCCTCCACCTCGATCGCCCATTTCTCGTACGGCGGGTGCGGCCGCGTGGGCAGCTCGTCGAGGAAGCGGCTGGGCTTCATCAAGACGCGCGCGCGGTCCTGCTCCTCGTGCATGAGCGGGTAGCAGAGGTAAAGCTCGTCGCGGGCGCGGGTCACGCCCACGTAGAAGAGGCGCCGCTCCTCCTCCTCGCCTCCCTCGTCCTTGAGCGCCGGCGCGCTGGGGAACCGCCCGTCGGCGAGCCACACCAGGAAGACCGCGCGCCACTCGAGGCCCTTCGCCTGGTGGACGCTGGAGAGCACGAGCCGCTCGTCGGGGTCGGACCCCTCGATGACGTCCTCGCCTTCCAGCGAATCGAGCAGCGACAGATCGCCCAGGAGATGCTCGAGCGACTCGGCCTGCAGCGCATAGTCAGCGAGCTGCCGGACGTCATCCTCGCGCGCCTGGAAGTTCGAGTAGCGGATCTTCAGCGCGTCGCGGTAGCCGGCCTCGTCCAGCACGAAGCGGACCATCTCCGAAGGCTGCGAGCGCATCGACGGAGCGGCGAGCTGCGCGAGGGCCCCGCGCAGCTTCTTCAGCCCCGGGCGCGCCTTGGGCGGAACGAGCTGGTCCAGCTCCGGCCGCAGAAGCTCCATCCGCGGGTCCCGTCCCTGCTCCGCCCAGGCCTGCAGCTGGGACCACAGCGCGTCGGCGCTCGCGGCGCCGATGCCGGGCGCGAGCTTGACCACCCTCTTGAACGACAGCTCGTCGAGCGGGTTCTGCACGAAGCGCAGGTGCGCGAGCACGTCCTTGATGTGCGCCTGCTCGAAGAAGCGCACCCCGGCCCGCACGTAGAAGGGGATCCCGCGCCGCGCCAGCTCCATCTGCAGCTCCATCGCGTGGTGGTGCGCGCGGTAGAGCACCGCCGTCTCGCGCAGGGGGATACCCTCCTCCCGCAGCTCCAGGATCCGCTGCGCGACGAACTCCGCCTGCTGGTGCACGTCGCGCAGCGGCACCAGCGCGGGCAGCACCCCGTCCTCGCGGCAGGCCGACAGCTGCTTGGGGAACTGGCGCGCGTTGCACGCGATGGAATGATTGGCGAGCGCGAGGATCTGCGGCGTGCTCCGATAGTTCACCGTGAGCTTGAACTGCTGGCAGTCCGGGTAGCGGCGGGGGAACTCGAGGATGTTCTCGAAATGCGCCCCGCGGAAGGAGTAGATGCTCTGCGCGTCGTCACCCACCACCAGCACGTTGCGATGCGGCGCCGCCATGCGGTCGACGATCTCGCCCTGCAGGAGGTTCGTGTCCTGGTACTCGTCGACCAGGATGGCGTCGAACTTGCGCTGCACCGCCTCGCACGCCTGCGGCACCTCCACGAGCAGCCGCTTCCAGTTCATCAGGAGGTCATCGAAGTCCATCGCGTTCATCTGCGTCTTGCGCTCGGCGAAGCGGCGCGCGACGCGCAGGATCTCGTCCTCGAGCGCGCCGAACTGGGGCCGCTCGCGCGCCAGCACGTCGGCGATCGGCCGCTGCGTGTTCACCGCGGTGGAGTAGAGATCGACGAGCACATCGGCGCGGGGAAAGCGGCGCTGGCCGACGCCCAGGCCCAGGTCGGCCGTCGCGCTGGCCATCAGCTCCTTAGCGTCCTCCCGGTCGAGGAGGCCGAATCGCTCGCCGTAGCCGAGGCGCCCGGCGTGCTCGCGCAAGAGCCCGTGCGCCACATGGTGGAAGGTGCCGCCCAAGAGCTTGCGTCCGTCGATCCGGCAGAGCCCGGCGACGCGCGTCATCATCTCGCGCGCCGCCTTGTTGGTGAAGGTGAGCAAGAGGATGCGATCGGGCGCGACGCCCTCCTCGATGAGCCGGGCCACCCGATAGGTGAGCGTCCTCGTCTTGCCCGAGCCCGCGCCGGCGACCACCAGCGTCGGCGCCTGCGCGCACAGCGCCACCGCGCGCTGCTCGTCGTTCAGCTCGGCGTCGAAGTCGACCAGGCCTCGCCGCGGCTGCGCGCTCTTCAGCGCGTACTTGCGTATGGTGGGGACGGGCTCCTGCGGGACCAGTTGCTTGGCCGAAGCGCTCTCGTTGGGCATCGGCGCACGGTAGTGAACATCCGTACAGCCCGTCAAGTTCGCGTGTCGGGATCGCCTCCCACCTGGTCCGCGTTCTCCGCGTCCGCACGGTGATCCCTTTGACTTTTCTGCGTCGGGCCGAGGCGGTTGTGCGCCAGCTCCCCGGAGCTCTTCACCAGGAGGATCTCGGCGAGGATGGAGATGGCGATCTCGCCCGGCGACTTGTCGCCGAGCTTGAGCCCGATGGGCGCGTGCAGCCGCGCGTCCGCGCGCGGATCGCGCCCCAGCCGCCGTGCGATCGAGCGCAGGATCAACGCGACCTTGCGGCGGCTGCCGATGAGCCCGACGTAGCGGGCAGGAGTTCGCAGGGCCGCCTCGAGCACCGCCTCGTCGAGCGCGTGGCACCTGGTGAGGACGACCACGAAGTCCTCCGGCCCGGGTGACAGTCCGCCGAGCGGCTCTTTCTCCAGATCGGCGCAGCGGACCTCGGCGGCGCGCGGGAACCGCTCGCGCCGGGCGAAGTCCGGGCGGTCGTCCACCACCACGGCGCACAGCCCGGCCTCCGCGGCGAGGTTCGCGACCCGCTCGCCCACGTGCCCCGCGCCGTAGAGCACGAGCCGGGCGGCGGGACGGACAACGTCGATGAACAGGCTCACCTCGCCGCCACACTTCATGCCCAGGTCCTCGCCCGGCGACGGCACCGCGGGAAGCGGCTCGGCGGCATCGCCCGCGGTGGTCAGCGCGAACCGCCGCATCCCCGATCCGCCGCCCCCGCGCAGCAGCTGGACCGCCTCGAACAGGACGCTCGCCTCGAGCGGTCCGCCTCCCACCGTGCCGCAGATGGATCCGTCCGGCGCGACCAGCATCTTGGCGCCGGCGTCGCGAGGCGCGGACCGGTCGGTCGCCACCACCGTGCACAGCGCGAAGGGCTCGCGCGCCGTCGCCCGCCGCGCCGCCTCGGCGAACAGCTCGGCGTCGCTGCGCGGCCCGCCGGGCGCGACCGCACCCTTGGCGTCGATCACGATTCGGCCTCCACGAGGAGAGTCTACAATGGCTCGGAACTTCGATCTTGCGACAGTCGCGTTCGCCCGGTTATGCACCTCCGGTGCAGACCACTCCGGTCGCCGTCGTCTGCGACTTCGACGGCACCGCCACGCTCCTCGACATCGGCGACGAGATCAGCAAGCACTTCGGCGGTGCCGCGCACTGGGAGGCGGAAAGCGCACGGTTCCGCCGCGGCGAGCTGGGCACGCGCGGGATCATCCAGGCCATCTATACCGAGGTGTTCGCGAGCGAGGACGAAGTGCGCGCCTTCGCGGCTCGGGAGGCGCGGCTGCGGCCAGGGTTCTCCGAGCTGATCGCGGCGTGCCGCGCGCGCGGCGCTCCGTTCGTCCTCGCGTCGGGCGGGCTGCGGCAGTACATCGAGGCGATCCTCGAGGCGCACCTTCCGCCGGAGCTGCGCGCTCACGTCCGGATCCTCGCCAACGAGGGCGTCTTCGGCCCCGGCAGCCTCCGGGTAAGTTTCCCCACCGAGGACGCCGCTCGCGAGCTGGGCTGCGCGGCGTGCGGCTCGTGCAAGCGCGTCGCCGTGGCCGAGGCGCGCAAGTTGGGCGCGCGCCACGTGATCGGAGCGGGCGACGGGTTCGCGGACCGCTGCCTGGCGCGGTCGGCCGACTCGGTCTGGGCGCGCGAAGGGAGCTTCCTGCACCGCTGGTGCGTCGAGAACCGCGTCGCGCACACGCCGTTCTCGGCCCTGGACGGCCTGGCGAGCGCCGTCGCCGGATTCCCGGAATAGCTTTCGCGCTACGCGGGCTGCTGCGCGACCTCGAGCGCCAGCATCGCGAGCGCCCGGTTCAGGAGCGACAGCCGGCGCCGGGCCGCGGCGATCGCTGCGCGCGCGCGCGGCGAGTCGTCGTGGTAGCGCTGCATCGTTTCCTTCAGGTGCTCGTAGGCCAGTTGAACGCGGCCGATGAGCACGATCCGGCTGACCCTGTCCTGCCCCACCTGCTTCGCTTGGCTGCGCATCTTCCGTCCCTCCGACGCGAGCGCTGCTGCCCACGCTGAACACTCGTTGGATGCACGCGGCCGGCCAGTTCTTCAGGTCTACCATAACCCACTGGAATCATTAGGGAGCGCAGGTGGATGGACGTCGAAAGGTGCCGGAAGATCCAGCCGACCGTCGAGGATCCGACGGGCGGCGGCCGTCATTTTTTCCCAACCGGGGTGACGGACTGTCACTCCTCGGGTCCGACCAGGCGTGACAGCGTCTTCCGATCGATGCCGAGGGCCTCCGCGGCACGGGTCTTGTTGCCGCCCAAATCGCGCAGCACCCGCTCTGCGTACCGGCGGTTCAGCTCATCCAGCGTCGGGCGGTCCGCCAGCAGCGGATCCGGCGCCGGCGGCGGAGGAAGGACGGCCACCTGGGGCGGCGTGGGCGCGCGTTCCGGCAGGCCGCGCGACTTGCGCCACTGATCGCGCACCGCCTCGGGCAGGTCCTCGGGCAGGATGGTCCCTCCGGGGTTCAGGGCCAGCGCGCGCGCCACCGCGTTCTCCAACTCGCGCACGTTGCCGGGCCAATCGTAGGCGAGCAGCGCCTCGCGGCCCTCGTTGGTGATGTTCGCGCCGCGGGCGCCGGCGTGCCGCGCGGCGAAGTGCTCCGCCAGCAGCGGGACGTCCTCGGGGCGCTCGCGCAGCGGGGGCAGCCGGATGGTGACGACGTTCAGCCGGTAGAAGAGGTCCTCGCGGAACCGACCGGACTTCACCTCGGCGGCGAGGTCCTTGTTGGTGGCCGCGACCACGCGCGTGTCCACCTTCACGGCGGACGACTCGCCGACGCGGCGGATCTCCCCTTCCTGCACCACGCGCAGGAGCTGGCCCTGGATGCGCTGCCCGATGTCGCCGATCTCGTCGAGGAACAGGGTCCCGCCGCTCGCTTCCTCGAACAGACCGCGCCGGGCGCCCGTCGCGCCGGTGAAGCTGCCCCGCGCATGGCCGAACAGCTCGCTCTCCAGCACGCCCTCGGCGATCGCGCCGCAGTCGACGGCGATGAACGGACCCTGCGCCCGGCGCGAGGCCCCGTGGATGGCGCGCGCCACCAGCTCCTTCCCGGTGCCGGATTCCCCTACCACCAGCACGGTCGCGTCCGTCGACGCGACTCGCGCCGCCGTCTTGTAGACCTGCAGCATGACCTCGCTGCGCCCGACCACGTTCTGCAGCGAGTACTTCTCGCTGATCTCGCGCTTGAGCCGCCGGTTCTCGGCGCTGAGCCGCCGGTGCCGGAGGGCGCGGTCCACCACCAGCTTGATGGCGTTCACGTCGTACGGCTTGGAGATGTAGTCGTACGCCCCGCGCCGGATGGCGTCGACCGCGCCGTCCACGTTGCCGAAGGCGGTGACCAGCAGCACGGGCGTCTCGACGACGTTCTTCACCACCCAGTCGAGCACCTCGAGCCCGTCCGCCTCGACCATGCGGATGTCGCTGACCACCGCGTCGAAGCCCTCGCCGCCGCGCTGCTGCTCCTCGCGCAGGAGCTTCAGCGCCTCCGCCCCATCGGTCGCGACCGCCACCTGGTGGCCGTCCTCGGCGAGGATCTGCGCCATCAGCCCGCGCGAGGCCAGGTCGTCGTCCACCACCAGGATGCGAGCCAGCTCTCCCATGCGCCTCCAGCTTAGCGCGTGTTGGCCTTGAGGAAGACCGCGACCTGCGCCTTGTCGGTCCGTCCCTCGGCGACCCCGAGGACCAACTCGACGAGATCGTGTGGTTCCGCCGCGAGCTCCAGGTCGTTCAAGCCGAGGAACGCGATCGCGCACATCAGCCCGGCCCTCTTGTTCCCGTCGACGAAGGGATGGTTGCGGATGAGGTGAAATAGATAAGCGGCAGCCATCTCCGGCAGCGAAGGATGGAGCCACTGGCCGCCGAACGTCGCCTGAGGCATCGCGAGCGCGGATTGAAGCAGCGCGAGGTCGCGGATGCCGGTCTCGCCGCCGTAGCGGGAGATCTGATCGGCGTGCAGCGCCAGAACTTCGTCGAGCGAGGGGAAGGCTGGCTTCACTCCGCGAGCCGCTTGAATACCCCGGCGTACTTGCGGTGGGCCTGCTCGACGATCTTGCGTAGCTTGGCCGAGCGCTTCGGAGACGACACGGGCGAGACCACCAACACGCGCCCGTCGGTGGACACCTCGAGTTCCGTATCTCCGTCAATGTTCGCTTCCTCGAGAAGGGCCTTGTCGAGGACGAGCGCGAGGCTGTTGCCTGTCCGAACGAGCTTCTTGCGCATCGTACGTACAGGATAGCGTTTCGGTCCGTACGTCGCAAGCACCTGCCGCGGGATCCGCCGTGACTAGCTGCAAAGCACCGGGTCGTCCTTCGTGTCGAAGCAAGCCACCGCGCCACTGGCGCGCTTGCCATCGCGGCAAGAGACCCCGAGCCAATTCTTCGCGTTGGCACCGCTACAAGAGCAGCAAGTCGGAATGCACTCCAGGGCGTCCTCGCAAGCGGCGCCTTCAGGCTTGGTGCCCTTGAGCTTCTGGGGGTTCGAAGGGCACTGGCCGTCGACGGTCCGCTCGAAGGCCTTGCTAGGCCCCGGCGTGGACGAACCGCAGGCCGCGAGGAGCAATGCGAGAAAGACGGCAAAGTTGCGCATGGTTTCCCCCCAACGAATCGCCGCGCGGCGCACTCCGGTCACATAGTACAGACCTAAGTCGGGGGATAGGTTGCGGCCTCCGCTGGGGCGCGGAAGTGCGGCGTGGCCTGAGCGCGATCAGGACGTCGCTTCTGCCGGGAAGCGAACCGTGAAGGTCGACCCGCGGCCGGGCTCCGATTCCACGTCGATGCGGCCCTTGAGCGCGCGGGCGATCTCCTTGCAGATGGCCAGTCCCAGCCCGGTGCCCATCCCGGCGGCCTTGGTGGTGAAGAAGGGCTCGAAGATGCGCCGCTTTACCTCCGGACCCATGCCGCTTCCCGTGTCCGCGACCCGGAGGACCACCTCCGGCCCGTCGCGGCGAGCCTGTACCTCGAGCTTGCCGCCGTTGGGCATCGCGTCGACGGCGTTGGCGACCAGGTTGGTGAGCAGGTGCCGGACGAGGCCCGGATCGGTGCGCACCACCGAGGCGCCGTCCAGCACCTCCCGCTGGACCTGGATCTTGGCGCGCGCCTCTGTCCCGAGCGTCAGATCGAGCGCCTCGTCCACCAGCGGCTCCATCTGCACCGTCTCCGCCGAAGGCTTGAACCCGCGCGTCTGGTCGAGGAAGCGCCGGATGGTCTCGGCCATCCGCAGCACTTCCGCATTCGCGATCTGGACCTGGGCCCGGGCGGGCTCCGGCAGGTCGGTGCGCCGCGCGAGGAGCTGCACGTGGCCGCTCACGGCGTTGAGCGGGTTGCCGAGCTCGTGGGCGATGGTCCCCGCGAGCTGGCCGAGAGCCGCCAGGCGCTCCTGCGCGGTGAGGTCGCGCCGGGCCGCCACCAGGAGCTCGTTCAGCTCCTCCAGCGCCCGGTTCTTGCGGGTCAGCTCGGCGGTGGCGTCCTCGATCTTCGCGCGCAGCTCGGCGTTGAACCCGCGGATCTGCGCCAGCATCCGGTTGAAGCCGCGCGCCAGGTAGGCCAGCTCGTCGCCGCCTTCGGCCGGTCCCGGGGCGCTCACGTCGTAAAGCCCGTTCTCCACCGCTCGCATGGTCGAGGAGAGCAGGTCAACGCGGCGCACCAGGATCCGGCCCAGCAGGATCCAGAAGGCGCCGATCAGGAACAGGCCGGCCGCCACCGCGGTGGCGAGCAGGGCCCGCCGCTCCGCCGAGACGAGCCGCTCGGCCTCGGCGAGAGAGGCGATGAGGACCAGCCTCGCCCGCGCTCCCCGGCCGTCGGTGAACGGCTCCGCCCATCGCAGCGCGCGTCCCTGTTCGGGCTCGTCGACGATGGCCGAGGCGCGAGGCAGGCTGGGCAGAGGACCGCGCCAGCGCGTCAGGGTGATCCCCTCGACCGTCACCCGCGCCGAGACGAAGTCCGAATCGAGTCCCAGCGCGGCGGGCCGGGCCAGCTCCGCGCGCAAGAGGCCGCGGTGCATGCGGATGGTGGCGGCCAGCTCCTCGGAGATCTGCTCGTCGTCGGTGCCGGCGCGCCGCAGCGCCGCGGTGGCGGCGCGGGCAAGCTCGACGGTGCGGTCCCGCACCTCGGTCTCGACGGATCTCTGCGCGATGCGGAGCCCGAATCCCGCGGCGACGAGCAGCGTCGCGGCCAGCACCGCGGCGAACAGCGCAACCAGCTGGAGCCTCAGGGACAATGCGGCTCCAACCGTACACCGGAACTGCGCCTACCGCGCGCGGATCAGGCGCCGGGTGGCGGAGGCAGCTTCTCCTGCTGCTTCTCTTCCTCGCCGAGCCCCGACACGCCCTTCTTGAACCCGCGGATCGCCTCGCCGAGGCTGGCACCCAGCTGCGGCAGCTTGGACGGGCCGAAGAAGAGGAGCGCGAGCGCGAGGACCACCATGATTTCGCCGAAACCGAGCCTCATCGAAGCCTCCGGGGAGGATGTCTACACCAAGACCCGCCTGCCGGCGACCGATTCCGGTCGGATGCGGCAAAAGCGAGCGCCCCGGCCGGATTCGAGTAATCTCGGGGCGTGCCCCTCCTGCTGTTCGCCCTCGCCGCTGCGCTCGCGGTCCCGGCGCACGCGGGCCTCCCCGGCCAGCAGGCGCTCGAGGCGGCCCTGCGCGAAGCGGTCGCCGGATCCTGCCCGTCGCTCGCCTTCGCGGTCGACCCCGAGCTCACGCGCGCCGCCCAGGCGTTCGTGGCCGCCGCCCAGGCGGAACGCGCGCCGGTCACCGGAAGCTCGCTCGGGTTCTACGCCGCGCTGGAGAGCTACGAGCCCTCCCCCGTCTCCGGGATCGCCAAGGTATCGCCGCCCTCGAGGGCCGACCGCGCGGTCGGGGACCTCTTCGGGCGGGAGTGCAGGTTCAACCGCGCCGGTGTGGCCGCGGCGGTGCTGCCCGGGAACGAGGCGGTGGTCGCGCTGGTGACGGTGGCGCACTCGACCGACCTCTTGCCCATCCCCGGGCGGGTGCAGCCCGGCGCGATGGTGGAGGTCGACGCGACGCTTTCGCCTTCGCTCTCGTCGCCGCGCCTCTTCGTCCTGGCTCCCGGCGGGCGCACCGAGGAGCAGCCGGTCTCGGTGGACGGACGCCGGCTCCGCGCGCGGGTCACGCTCGCGGCGCGGGGAGAGCACACTTTGGAAGTGCTGGCCAGCGGCCCGGGAGGTCCGGAGGTGGTGGCCATCCGGCGCATCTTCGTGGGCGTCGAGCCGCCCGGGTCGCCCCCGCCGGAACAGCCGCGGACCGATACCGGGCTGGCCGCCGTCGAGCACGCGATCGGGCGCCTCCGCGCCGCGCGCGGGCTTCCCGCCCTGCAGCGCGACCCGGCGCTGGACGGCGTCGCCGAAGGCCACAGCCGCGAGATGGCCCGCACCCGGACCTTCGCCCACGTCCTCCCCGAGGACGGAAGCATGACCGATCGGCTCCGCAAGGCGGGCTATGCCTACAGATCGGCAGGGGAGAACATCGGGCTTTCCGTCGATCCGCTCGCCGCGCACGATGCCATCGCTTCGTCCCCGGCGCACCTGGCCAACCTCCTGGACCCGCACCACCGCCGCCTCGGCCTGGGCATCGCGAATGGGACCTCGCCGGACGGGTCAGAGGGGGTGTACCTCACGGAGGTCCTCGCCGCGCCCATCGAACAGTCGCGCGACCCGGAGGGGGAGGTCGCGCGCCTGCTGCAGCAAAAGCGCCGTTCCCTGGGCCTCAAGCCGCTCGCCCGCGACGCGCGCCTCGACGCGATCGCGTCTCGCGAGGTGCGCGCGCTGGCGTCCGGAGGCGAGCTGTCGCGCGACCTGCAGCGCCAGGTGGTGGACGAGGCGCTGCGATCGCAGCCACGGCTGCGCAGCGCCATCGCGGAGGCGTTCGTGGGGAGCGGAGCCTCGGCGACGGGTTCCTCGCCCAACCTCGCGTCTCCCGCGTGGACCCGGCTCGGGGTCGGGGCGATCTACGCCAGCTCGGACACCTATGGGGCGGGAAGGCTCTGGGTGCTGCTGCTCTATGCCCGGTAGCCGGCTAGGCGGACTTGCGCTGCGTGGCGAACGCCTCGATCGAATGCTCCGGAGACTCCGCGATGGTGTAGTTCGGGCAGCGCACGCAGGTGAAGCTGTTCCAGCCGCGCTTCACGGCCTCGTTGAGGCAGTCGTCGTACGCGGTGCAGAAGAGGTTCCGGTGCGCCTCGACGGACATCTTGCGATTCCCCTCGAGATTGATCGGCGTGGTCAGCTCGGTTGGCATCGGCTTGGCCATGACGCGCATGCGGAAAATCCTCCTGGTCCAGCGATGAAGGCGGGGCGTATAACAGAACGCGTCAGGCCTCGCCAGTCGCACAGTGACCGACGCTGGATAGGCATCGACCGACCGGGATGCAAGGCATTGTGACGCAATGACAATTTTCGCGTCGGGCGCCCTGCTCCAGGCGCTCCTCCTGGCCGCGGCAGGCGTTGGCCAGCCAACATCCGAGCAGGCGGGCGCCGCCCTGTCCGCGGGGCGGCTGGACGAGGCCGCCGCGGGGGCCGAGTCGTGTCTCCCGGACCCGGGATGCGCGCTGGTGCGGGGCCGAGCGCTCTTCGCACTCGGCCGGCTCGCCGATGCCGCTCAGGCCCTCCAGGGAGCAAGGACGGGAAACCTGGCGGCGCACGCGGCCAAGCTCCACGGGGAGGCCTTCGTGCTGGCCGGCCGCCCCGCGGACGCGTTGGAACCCCTGCGCGCCGCCGCGCAGGCGGACCCGGACGGGCCGGCGGGGATCCGCGCGTCGGCGCTGCTCGCGGACGCCCTGCTCGGGACCGGCGAATTCGCCCAGGCGGCGGAGCAGGCCCGGAAGGCGGCGCAGCTCCCCGCCCAGCCGGGCGACGTCCGGGCCGGACTCGACCTGATCCGGGCCGAAGCGTTCTCGGGCCGGGTCGACGCAGGGGAAGAAGAGGTCGCTCGGGAGGGGGCGCGGCAGTGGCGGGAGTTCTGGCTCGAGCATCCCGAGCACCCCGCCGCCCAGACTGCGCGCGCGGAAGAGGCGCGGCTGTCCGAGGTCTCCGGACGGCCCCTGCCGGAGCCCAGCGGGCGCGAGCTGCTCCTGCGCGCGCAGCGGTTGCTTTCCGCTGGCAAGCCCGGCGCCGCGGTCGCGCAGGCCGAGGCGGCCGTGAAGGCGCTGCGCGGCGGCGAGGCGGCCGAGGCCCAGCTGACCCTCGCTCGCGCGCTGGCCGCCGACGGCCGGCGGGGCGAGGCCGGGCCCGCGCTCACCTCGGCTTGGAAGGACGGCCCTCCGCGCGTCGCGGCGCCCGCCGGGATGCTCTTCGCGCGAGACCGCGCCCGGCGCGGAAACGATCCCGAGGCGGTGCGCATCCTCGACCAGCTGGCGCGGCGCTACCCGCAGTCCGGCGAGGCCGAGGAGGCGGCGTACGTCGCCGCGCGGCTGCAGCTCGACCAGGGCAACGAAGCGGACGCGCGCCGCCGCCTCGCCCGGATCGCGCGCCGGCGGACCGGAGCGCACGCGTCCGATGCGCGCTGGACGGTGGCCTGGCTTTCGTACCGGCGCGGTCTGCCCGACGCCGCGGAGCGGTTCGCCGAGTTCACCGCCAGCGCCGACTCCGACGCCCAGCGGGCCCAGGGGCTGTACTGGCAATCACGCGTGGCGGACCCGCGCCCGGCGGGGGTGTTCCTCCGGCGCGTGGTGGAGATCGACCCCCTCGGGTACTACGGCCTGCTCGCGCGCCAGCGGCTCGGGCAGGTGGATCCGGAACCGCCGCCTTTTCCGCCCCCTGCCCCGCCGCCCCGGGGCGATCCGCTCCCGCCGCGTCTCGCGCTGGCCGCCGACCTGTTCCGCCTGGGCCTGCTCGCCGAAGCCGGCGCGGAGGCGGACCGGTTCGTGCGGCAGCGACCGGCGCAGGCCGTGCTCGCGCTGCCCGTGTACGAGCGCGCGCAGAGGTATGACCGGTCGCTCGCGCTGGCGCAGTCGCTGCTCGGGTGGAAGACGCCGCGGCCCGGCGCCGACCCCGCGCTGCTCGAGGGGGCGTACCCCGCGGCGTACGCTCCCCACGTCGGCTCGAGCGCCGCGCGCGCGGGGGTCGATCCGTACCTCTTGCTCGCGGTCGCGCGGCGCGAGAGCCTGTTCAAGCCGGACACCCGCAGCGCCGCCGGCGCGGTGGGCCTGATGCAGCTCCTGCCGGCCACCGCCCGGCGCGCGGCCATCGTGCTGGGCCGGCCCTCGCCGACCGACTCGGACATGGCCGAGCCGCAGACGGCGATCGACCTGGGCGCCTGGTACCTGTCCGAGCTGCTGGGGCGGTTCGGCGACCCGGCCATCGCCGCGGCGGCCTACAACGCCGGCCCGCGCGTCGCCGCGCCCTGGGCCGTGCGCTCCGCGGGCCAGCCGCTGGACCGGTGGGTGGAGGAGATCCCCTACCGCGAGACGCGCACCTACGTGAAGGTGGTGCTCGGCGCCTGGAGCGCCTACCGCATCCTGGCCGGCGGCTCCGCTCCCGCCCTCTCCGACGCCGTCCCCACCCCGAAGCCCGGCGCCGCCTTCTAACCGGCCTAAAGGATCAACGCGGAGGCGCGGAGTCGCGGAGTCTTTTTGAAACGAATCCCTCCGCGTCTCCGCGCCTCCGCGTTGATCTCTTGGTCTAGCACTACTGTGTCAGCTGCTTGGCTGGACAAAGCCGAAGCGGATCGATCGCTTACGCTCCGGGGATTGCCTGGTGGATCGAGTCGTGATCTCTACTGGTCATGCAAACACCCCTCGACCAGGGCGCGCAGGGTCGA
>WNFD01004334.1_pt1 | contig 14247 bp, 13 predicted proteins | sample 5400491 | NCBI WGS metagenome assembly WNFD01 (sample SAMN13153343, study PRJNA577476) | soil metagenome | isolation source: 120 cm saprolite under Douglas fir tree site 2 hole 2 replicate 2 | place: USA:California | collected 2015-04-18
CAGCCAGCGCTGAGACGAGCCCCGCGCCCCAGAAGGAGAGCGCGATGCGGTTCTCAGACCAACCCTCGTGGTGGAACGTGTAGTGGATCGGGGCCATCTTGAAAACACGGCGTCCGCGGCTGGCCTTGAAGTAAGCCACCTGAATGATGACAGACAGGGTCTCCAGCACGAACACGAGAGCGACGAGCGGCAGCAACACCATCAATCCTTGCTGAATCGCCATGGCCGCCAGCGCGAATCCGATCGCGAGCGAACCTGTGTCGCCCATGAAGACCCGCGCCGGGTGCCGGTTGTACTGCAGAAAACCGATGAGGCCGCCGGCAAGGGCCATCGCCGTGATTACCTCGCCAGTCCCAATCGTCCCGCGCAGCCCGATCATGCCGCCAACCGCAATCACGGCCAGGCCGCCCGCGAGACCGTCGATGCCGTCGGTGATATTGACTGCGTTGGCTGTCGCAACGATCGCGACGACAGCGACTGGAAAAACGATCCACAGGTTGGACCCGAAAAGGACCTGATGCGACCCGCCCGCCGAAATCGCGCTGGCCGCCACCGGCAACGCGAAAATGGTCTGGATCGGCAGTTTGAGGCGAGCGGGAATCCCCCGCGTGCCCCGCAGCAGCTTGGCTCGGTCATCTGCAAATCCGATCAATCCCCCGGCGATCAGGCCGGCCACTGGCGGCATTGCGGTCGAATGACCTGTCGCCAATGCGACGACCCCGGCGACGACCCCGACGGCGATGAACAGCAGGCCGCCGCCGGTGGGCGTGCCCGCCTTCGCCTGATGGGTATCGGGCAGCTCTGCCTGGATCACCTGGCCCGACTTCAGCGCTCGCAGAACAGCGATCAGGACCGGATACAGGACGACTGTGAGAAGGGTCGCTCCGAGGCTTGGAACGACGAAGTACCAGAGCAGAGCGCCGTTCACCTCTCCAGCAGCTCCTTCACGACCTGGTCGAGCCCCGCGCTGTGCGATCCCTTGACCAGCACCCGATCGCCGTGGCGAGCGTTGTTCTTGACCCACATCACCGCCGATTCACGATCGGGCACGAGATGCGCGCCCGAGGCGTCCGCGAGCACCCGACCCAGGTCGCTGTCGAGCACGGCGACGGCGTCGAACACTTCGGCGGCGCGGCGGCCGACGCGCCGGTGAGACTCTCCGGCGAGCGGGCCGAGCTCGCCCATGGCCCCGAGCAAAGCGAGCAGCCGGCCCTGCCGCGGGCGCTCGGCCAGCGCTTCGAAAGCCGCCAGCATCGATTCGGGGCTGGCGTTGTAGGCGTCGTCGACGATCACCACGCCCTTGGATGTCGTGTGCTCCTGCAGGCGGTGCGCCACGGCGACGCCGGCGAGCGCCGCGGCTCCCTCTTCGAGCTCGACTCCCGCGAACTCTCCCGCGGCGAGGGCCGCCAGCGCATTGCGCGCCTGGTGGCGACCCGCGAGCGCGAGGCTGACCGAGACGTCGCGCACCGTGAACTCGCAGCCGCCGGCCGGGTCGGCCTGGTAGCGCTCACCGCGCAGGTCCCCGGCGTCGAAGCCGAAGGTCCTGACAGGAGCCGCCGACATCGCCGACAGGAGCGGAGTGAAGGGATCATCGGCGTTCAAGACCGCCAGGCCCGCTGCCGGCAAGGCCGCGACGAGCTCGCCCTTGCCGCGCGCGAGCTGCTCCTGCGAGTCGAAGAACTCCATGTGCACGGTGCCGACGTTGGTGACGATGCCGATCGAAGGCCGCGCCAGCTGCGCGAGCCGGCCGACGTCGCCCGCGCGCTGCATCCCCATCTCGACGACCAGCGCCGTGTGCTCAGGCTCGAGCCTGAGCATCGTCAGCGGCACACCTGTCTCCGTGTTGAGGTTGCCAATCGTGCGCAGGACGCTGTACTTGCGCTCGAGGATCGCGGCGACCATCTCCTTCGTCGAGGTCTTGCCGTTGCTGCCGGTCACGCCGACCACCAGTGGATCGACGCGCTCGCGGACGTGACTGGCCAGTGCGTACAGCGCATCCCAGCTGTTTCGGACCAGCACCTCGACGACGCCGTGGGCCAGCTCCGTCCGCCGCTCGACCACCAACGCCGCGGCACCACGCGCGAGGGCTTCGGGGATGAATCGATGGCCGTCAGTGCTGCCGCCGCGCAGGGCGAAGAACACGCCGCCCTGCACCACCTCACGCGAATCTGTGTGGTACGTCCCGAACGTGTTGCCGACCTGCGTGCCGCCGATCTCCCCGCCGCCGGTCGCCGCGAGGAGCTCGAGGAGCGTCAACCGCATGCGTTAACTGTGAAACGAGAGGGATTGGCGGCGGGTTTCTGAACTTGTCCAGGTGGAGCGGAAGCCCGAATTATTCGGGATCCTCCCCGCCACCACGGGGCGGGGGCCCCAGTAGGTAGATGCTTGCATCGCCCGCTTTGCAATCGAGTTTTCCTACCTGTGAAATCGAAGATTTCACAGGTCCCTAGCTCGAGGAGCGTCAGCTTCATACGTATAAGTGTGAAACGAGGTGGGTCGCTGACTGGTTCCTGAGTTCAGCCAAGGGGAGCTCTAGCCCGAATTCATTTCGGGATCCCCCCGCCACCACGGGGCGGGGACCCCAGTAGGTGCATGCGTGCTTAACCATTCTTTGCAACCGAGTCTTTTCCACCTGCGAAATCGCAGATTTCGCAGGTTTCCTAGTCGGGCGTCATGCGCCAGTCGACGACCATGGCCTGGGCGATCTTCTGCCAGACCGGCGCCGCCGTGAAATAACCGTCGTTGAGGGTCCAGTCGCGATCGCTCCCGGGCACGTGCGGCTTGCGGATGACCACGAGCATCGTGAACTTCGGGTGCTGGACGGGCATGAAGCCGACATACGACGCCCAGACGTCAAGCGTGTATTGACCGTTGACGGGAATCTGCGACGTCCCGGTCTTCCCCGCCTCGTCGAGCTCGAATCCCTTCACTCGCGCGGTAAAGCCCGAGCCGCGCTGCACGACGCCCTCCATCATCACGGTCATCTGCTGCGCGGTGGCCGGTGTGATGACCTGGCGCTGGGGCTTCAACAACAGCGGGTTGATGGTCGTGCCCACACGCTCGACCACGTGTGGCGGCGCGTAGCGCCCTCCATTGGCGATCACGTTGACCGCGGCCAGCATCTGGACCATGTTCACGCCGATGCCCTGCCCGAATGCGGTGGTCGCGTACTGGGCGTCGCTCATCTGGTCCTGCGCAGGCAGGGGCACGGACGTCTCCGCTGCGACGTCGATGCCGCTGGCCTGCGTGAGGCCGAAGCCTTTCAAGTAGCTGTAGCACGCGGCGTGGCCCTCGGCCAGCATCGCCTTCATCGCGCCCACGTTGAGTGAGTGCTCCAGGACGTACCTGTAGTTGACGTTGCCGTGGTTGCGGTGGTCCCAGTCCGCGATCCGGTAGCCGCCGATGTTGACGTAGCCCGGGTCGTTGATCACGGTGTCGGGCGTTATCGCGCCCTGGTTGATGGCGCCTGACAGCGTGACCACCTTCATCACCGAGCCCGGCTCGTAGAGATAGCTGGACACGTTGTCCCGGAAAAGCGAGGGGTCGGTGTGGTTGAAGTTGTTGGCGTCGTAGCTTGGGTAGTCGGCCCAGGCGACGATGCCCCCGGTCGCCGGGTCCATGATCAGCACGCTGCCGCTCTCGGCGTTCGCCTTCCTGACCCCGTCCGCGAGCGCCTGCTCGGCCTGGTACTGGACGTTGGCGTCCAGCGACAGCACGAGGTCGGACCCGTTGACCGGGTCCTGGTGCGTGTGCGTGCCGAGCACGATCTCGCGGTTGGCGAGGTCCCTATAGCTGGAGATGTATCCGGGCGTGCCCGCGAGGGCATTCTGGTAGTAGGCCTCGAGGCCGTACTGGCCCTGGCCGTCGTACGTGACGAAGCCCAAGAGGTTCGCGGCGAGCGAGGTGCCCGGGGCGATCCCGGGAAGGTACGAGCGCTGCGTCTCGTCCTCGAGGCCGACACCCGGCAGCTTCAACGCGCGCAGCTCGTCGGCCTTGGCCTTGGGGAACCTCCTCAACACATACGCGAACTTCGCTCCCGACGCCAGCGTCTCCATGACGCCTGCCTTGTCGACGCCGAGCACGCTCGACAGGCCGCTCGCGACGCGGTCGCGATTGGCCGGGGCGATCTGGTCGGGGGAGACGAACGCCGAGTACACGGTGGTATTGACGACGAGCTGGGTCATGTTGCGGTCGAAGACGACGCCGCGCACGGCCGGCAGCTGGACGAGCTCGTGGTACTGGGCCTGGGCCTGCGCCGAGAGCTGCACGTGGCGAAGCACCTGCCAGTAGGCGAGCCGCGCCCACACCGTGCCGGCGAGCAGCGCCGCCACGACCACCAGGGCGAGGATGCGGAAGCGCGCACCCATGACGTGCTCGACCCGTCCCGGGGCCCTTTTGCCAAGAGCCCGGGTGCTCAACTAATGACCGGCCGCCAAAACATCGCGGGTGCCGCCGACCTTGTTGAAGAGGGCGGCGAGGTAGCGCTCCCACAACGGCGTGCCGTCGGTGGCCGAGGCGCCGGCGGGCGCCGTCAGGTCGATGGCGACCGGCTGGGCGGGAACGTAGGCGACGGGCGCCGCCCGCTGCATCCCACTCTGGGCGGCCTGCTGCTGGACCTGCGCCGGCGCGTGGAGCGTGACCTCCTGGTAGCGCAGCTGGTCCTGCTCCGCGATGAGCTGCCGCTGCTGGTCCTGCAGCCGCGTGATGTCGTACGAGGACTGCGTGACCTGGGCCGCCAGCGCCAGGTAGAAGAGGATGCCGATCAGCACGGCGCCGAACCCGAGGTAGGCGTGGCCGTACGCGCTCAGCTGCAGGCGATCCGCTGCGACCGAGCCTGCAACCTGCACGAAGCCGCGCGTGCGCCGACGCCGGCGTGCCGGGGCGTGGTGCAGGGCGACCGCGCCGAGGCGGCGCCGGGTGAGTATTCGGGTCGATGTCAAGACGTGTTCCTCATGTGTTGCTTCCTATTGGGGGAGTGCTACTCCCCACCGGCGCTGGGCCACTCCCGCGCCTGCGGCGCGGGGACCCCAGTGGTTGGCGGGGAGGCGACGTTGAATGTTGTGCCTGGCGGCCGGCGGGGTGAACCGGACGCCAGGACTTGGTTGGGAGGGATGGAGTCAGATCTTTTCCGCCACCCGCAACCGCGCCGAGCGGGCGCGGGGGTTGGCCGTCACCTCCGCCTCAGATGGGCGGACGGGACGGCGGGTGACGATGCGGAGGGTTGCCCGGTGGCCGCAGGTGCAGACTGGCTGCTGGGGTGGGCAGATACAGTCTTTGGACTCGACGTTGAAGAATGACTTGACCAAGCGGTCTTCCAGGGAATGGAAGCTGATCGTCGCCATACGACCACCGGGTTTAAGAATCCCTAGAGCTGCCTTCAGTCCTGCTTCGATCTCGCCCAACTCGTCGTTGACGGCGATGCGGATGCCCTGGAAGGTTCGGGTGGCGACATTGATGTCGCGAGGCCAGGCCCGACGGGGGATGGCCGACTCCACGGCCGAAGCCAGATCGCGCGTCGTGCGCAGCGGGCGGCGGGCGACGATGAACTGTGCGATCCGGCGTGCCCAACGCTCCTCTCCGTAATCGCGCAGGATCCTCTCGAGCTCTCTGATATCGAGCTTGTTGACGATCTGCGCGGCGTCGAGCGTCTGGCTGGTGTCCATCCGCATGTCCAGCGGCCCCTCGGCGCGAAAGCTGAATCCGCGCTCTGGGACGTCGAGCTGAACGCTGGAGAGACCGAAGTCGAAGAGGATCATGTCGGCGGGGACGAATCCCGCCCTGCGGGCCAGCGCGTCCAGCTCGCCGAAGCGACCGTGGACGGCGACCGCCGCCGGTCCGTACGGAGCCAGCGCCGATCGGGCGGCCTCCACCGCGGCGGGATCGCGGTCGATCCCGAGCAGCCGGCCGCCTGGCTCGATCCTGTCGAGGATCTGGCGGGCGTGGCCCGCCAGCCCCAGGGTGCAGTCGATCGCGACCGCCCCCCTCTGGGGTTTGAGCAGCTCTATTACCTCTTGTGAAAGTGCAGGTAGGTGCCCGCTCAGCGTCCTGAGATCACCCTGTCAGCGAATTCTGTAAAGCGCCCTTGCGCGTCGGTGTTGTAGCTGTCCCATCTGACCTCTGGCCAGATTTCCACGCGTGATCCCATTCCGATCACGACCGCCGTCGACGGAGTTTCGATTCCGGTCAGCCGGCGCTGCTCCGTTCCCAGCGTGATCCGGCCCTGGCCGTCCGGCTCGAACGCCTCCGACATCGAATACAGCGTCCGCGCCAGCGCTCGCTGATCGGGGCCCGGCAGCGGGCTGCGCAGCTCCTGCGCCAGCGCGTCCCACAGGTCCGGCGGGTAGATCGCCAGGGCGCTGTCCTGGCTCACCGACACGTAGCTCCCCTCCGGGAGCTGCTTCCGAAATGCCACCGGGATGGCGATCCTTCCTTTTTCGTCCACGCGGACCCGATGTGCCCCTGTGAACACTCATCGGGCCTCCCAGATATTCCCCACGAAGTCCGAGGCTTCGCCGTGACTTCGCGGGGACCCCTTTTCGAACTTGAGCTGGGCGCGGCGCTGGCGTGCGCAGAGCCCGCATCCGCAGCCATGCAGCTCGAGCGGGAGCGGGTTGCCCAGCTTGTCGTAGCGATGGCTCAGCGGAGCCGCGGCTTGATCCCAAATGTCCCTAGCGAACCGAGGTGGGTTCAGAAGCGTCTCCATCCGGTTCACGCGAAGCCGCCTGTTCATCTGGGCCATTCAGCTCGGCCTCAGAATCGGGAGCGGCTTCGCCGGCACCATCGCGGCTGCGGGGAGAAGTGGCATAGAGGAGGTGTATGGCGTGCCGGACTTGGACGTAAGGTGCGACGTATGCTTCCATGCTGCTTGATTCACCACTTCTCCCCACTGATCACCGCGATTCGCCGCAAACCTTAACTACAGGGCTTGGCCGTGTCAATACCCTTACCACAAGATGTAGAGGTGCTCAGGAGGCTCCAGGCGGTTCAAGCCCCATATGTTGTGTTTGGTGCTCTTGGCGCCACCACATTCAGGGGCCGAATGTGATAGTAACGAACATTAGTTTGGCTTAGCCGCTTCTTTTCAGCAGACCCAGCCGCTTGGCGCGGTTCTCGGCCCAGGCGAACACGAGGATGCTGGCCGGGATCAGCACGGCACCCATGCCCAGGAGGATCGCGATCGTGGGCAGCTCTGCCCCGACGCTCGCGCCGTCGAGGAGGCTGGCCCGGATGCCCGAAAGCGCGTAAGTGAGCGGGGAGGCGGCGCCGGCGATCTGCATCGGGACCGGCAGCACCGACAGCGGGTAATAGACGCCCGAGACCAGGAGCAGGAAGCCCTGGAGGGCGATCGACATCTGCTCGCCCTTCTGCGGAGACAGCAAGGGGAGCACCGCGGTCAGGATGCTGAGCCCGATGAGGGGCGCGGTCGAGGCGGCGAGCACGGCCAGAGCCGCCGGGATCTCGGCGTGTGAGAAGTCCAGCCCGAACATCGCGATTGCTATGAGCAGGACGACGAAGGTGCGGGCCAGCCCGTAGCCGATGGCGAACAGGCAGATGCCGAACAGATGCGTGACCCGACGCACGGGCGCCATGAACGTGTACTCGATGGTCCCCTCCCATCGCTCCCAGGCAATCGCGTATGCGGCCTCCATGAAGACCAGCGACAGGTAGCCCCACAGCAGGGCGCCGACGAGCAGGTAGAGCTGCGCCCTGTGCAGGTCGAATGAGCCACCCTCGACCCCGAGCGCCCCCAACCCGGAGGCCAGGTAGCCGATCGAAAGCACGCTGACGAGGCTGTAGAAGAGCCAGACGACCTCCCATACCCAGTAGCGCTTGACCACGTGGAGCTGCCGCTCGGCGAAACCGAACAGCGCGTTCATCTCGGGATGACGTGTATCGATCATGTTTCGGCCTCCTCGTCATCGAGCTCGAGGCTCTTGCCGGACAGGAGCATGAAAACGTCCTCAAGCGTTGCAGCCGAGTGACGGCGGCACAGCTCGTCGGGCGTGCCGTCGGCCAGGACGCGGCCGGCATCCATCATCAGCACGCGATCGCACAGGGCCGCCGCCTCGTCCATGTCGTGCGTGCAGAGCAGGACGGTCACCTCGCGCTCGGCCTTCAGCATCCGGAGGAGCTCGTGCACCTCCTTCTTCGACCGCGGGTCGAGCCCGGTCGTCGGCTCGTCCATCAGCAGCAACGAAGGCGCCGTGAGGAAGCTGCGAGCGATGGCCACCTTCTGCTGCTGTCCACGCGAGAGCTGCTTCATCGGCTGGTCGAGGGTGTCGAGGGGAAGTCCGAGCCGGCCGAGAATCTCGACCACCTTCTGGCGGGTGCCTCCCGAGCCGCGACCATAGAGGCGCGCGGCATAAAGCATGTTCTCCCAGGGGCTCAGCTCCTTGAAGAAGGCGGCTTCAACCGAAACGCGGTTGACGTGCCGCCGAACAGACAGCGGCTCGTCGACGACGTCCCATCCGAACACAGTCGCGCGCCCGGCATCGGGGGTCAGCAGGGTGCCCAGGATTCGGATCAGCGTCGATTTCCCGCTGCCGTTCGGGCCCAGTATTCCGGTGATGCCGCCCGTCTCGATGACCAGGTCGAGCTCGTGGAGCGCCACCTTGTCCTTCCACTCCCGGCGCCACCAGGGCGCGCCGGCTTCGCGCTCGCGGCGCCGAAACGCTTTCCTGACGCCCTGGATCTCGATTGCTGCAGTACTCATCACTTACTCCAAAAGAAAAAGGACCGGCGCGGTGCCCAACAACCGCACGGTCCTTCTGGTGTCTAGAGGGTGGTTATCGGTGGAAGGTCAATGTGCGGTCAGAAGGCAGACTTCGCCCTCGATGGCGAACGTCAGCTTCATACCGCCCATCAAATTTGGCTCCCAAAGTAGACACACCCGGGTGGGTGTGGAGACAGCCCTAGAGTAATCGCGGCCAGGGTCGAAGTCAAGGTCAGCCCGCGGCTGCCAGCTGCTCGACCACGAAAGCGGAGACGAACGCCTCCTCTCGCCAGGATTCGTACCGGCCCGACGGGCCCGAGTGGCCCGACTCGAGGTCGATCTTGAGAAGGATCGGACGCTCGCTCAGGGTCGCGGCGCGCAGCTTCGCCACCCACTTGGCCGGCTCCCAGAACGGCACCCGCGGATCGTTCAGGCCAGCGGTCACCAGCAGCGCCGGGTAGGCCGCGCGATGCACGTTGTCGTACGGCGAGTAGCCCTTCATGTACTCGTAGAACTCCGGGTCGTTGGGGTCGCCCCACTCCTCGTATTCGTTAACGGTGAGCGGGATGGATTCGTCGAGCATTGTTGTCAGGGTGTCGACGAAGGGAACCTGTGCTACCGCACAGGCGAAGAGGTCCGGGCGGGCGTTGAGGACCGCCCCGATCAGCAGGCCGCCCGCGCTGCGCCCCCGGATGGCGAGCTTTCGCGGATTCGTATATCCCTCCTCGATTAGCTCGGTCGCGCATGCGATGAAGTCGTCGAACGTGTTCGTCTTGCACAAGAACTTGCCGTCCTCGTACCACTCCCTCCCCATCTCGCCACCTCCTCTCACGTGGGCGATTGCGAAGACGAAGCCCCGGTCGAGCAGGCTGAGCCGCGCCGCGTCGAACATGGGATCGCTCGGCAGCTCGTAGGCGCCGTAGCCGTAGAGCAGCGTGGGGTTGGCGCCATTCCTACGGAGCCCGCGCCGGTACACGATCGACACCGGCACCTGCGCGCCATCCCGCGAGGTCGCCCACAGTCGATCGGTGATGTAGTCCGCGCGGTCGTAGCCGCCGGGAACCGGCTGTTCCTTGACGAGGGTTCGCTCCCGTGTGTTCATGTCGTAGTCGAACGCTGACCACGGGGCATTCAGCGACGTGTAAAAGAAGCGCATCACGGAGCTGTCGTAGACCGGGTTCGATCCGGCGTACGCGGTGTACGCGGAATCGGGTTGGTCGACGACGTGCAGCCGGCCGGCCCTGGTGTCGAGAACTTCGAGCCGCTGCAGCCCGTCTGACCGCTGGCCGAGCACGACATGATCGGCGTGCACGTCCATCGCGTTGAGACGCACACCGGCGCGCTCCGGGACCAGCTCCGTCCACGCCTCCCGCCCGGGATTCTCGAGTGGCGCCGCCACCAGCCTGAAGTTGCGCGCTCCATCGTTGGTCAGGATCACGAAGCGATCCCCCTGGTGGTCGACCGAGTACTCGACGCCATGACGCCGGCCCTCGATCAGCAGCGGCACGGGCGCCGTCTCGTCGCTGCGCATGTAACGGCTTTCGCTGGTGACCTGGCTCGCGCTGGTGAAGATGATGTAGCGCTCGCTCTTGGTCAGCTCGACGGTGAGCTCGTAGTGTTCGTCATCCTCTTGAAGGACCAGCGCGTCGTGGTCGACCGGCGTGCCGAGGGTGTGGCGCCACACCTGGTACGGGCGCATGGCCTTGTCCGGCCGCACATAAAAGAAGGTCTTGCTGTCCGCCGACCAGGCGGAGCCGTAGTAGACGCCGTCGAGCACGTCGGCGAGGTCCTCCCCACTCGTCAGGTCGCGGAAACGAACCTGGTGGAGCTCGTCGCCGGTGAGGTCGACCGCATAGGCAAGGATGTTCTCGTCCGGGCTGCGCTCGACGAATCCGAGGTCGAAGTAGTCGTGGCCCGAGGCCAGCTGGTTGACGTCGAGCTCGACCTCCTCGGGGGCCTCCATCGACCCCTTGCGGCGGCAGTGGATCTCGTAATCGAGCCCCTCGACCGTCCGCTGGTAGTGCCAGTAGCCTTTGAAAAACGAAGGTGCCGAGGTGTCAGTCTGCTGGACCCGGTTGACGATCTCCTGGTAGAGCCTGTCCTGGAGGCTCGCCAGGGGCGCCATCACTGCGTCCGCGTATTCGTTCTCGGCTTCCAGGTAGGCGATAACTTCCGGGTTGGCTTTCTGGCGTAGCCAGAAGTAGGGGTCGACCCGGCTGTCGCCGTGCTTCGTGAGCACCGTCGGGTGCTGAGCGGGGATCGGGGGCCTGGGAGCCCCAGCCGGCTCTTCCATGGGGCATACATCCTGCCAGGTTGGGGCGGCGCCCAAACCCTGTCCCAGGCCCTAGTTTTTGACGCCTCCGGTGCCGGCTCCGCCGAGCTTGAACGCCTTCCGAACCAGGCGCTTGACGGCCGGCGTGGCGGCCTCGGCCGGCGCGCGCAGTGTGATGAAGCGCGAGTCCTTGCCGCCGCCCTGGAGCAGGCCGCTCCCATCGTCCAGCTCGCGGCCGCGGTAGAACCACAGGGTCGCGTGACTGGTGAAAGTGCCGACACCGACCACGTTCCCCCCGCCGACCGCGTAGCGCACGAGCTTCCACATCGCGCTGCGCGAGCTTGGCGGCCGGCTGCGGTATGCGATCTCGTCGGCGCTGGGGGCGATCTCTGTGACGGTCTTGATCGCAGCCTTGACGGTCGGGCGCACCCTTGGCGGAATCTTCTCGAGATGCTCGGAGAGCGGGGTCTTGGCGGCGGTGGGCATTGGCTCGTCACTGATTCTATGGACCCGGGCGAGACGCAGGTCGACGCGGTCCCCGCGCATGGGGACGCCCTCTGCGATCAAGAGCTCGCGCTGCCGCTTTCCCATCGGAATGCTTCCGTCAGCGTGGACGACGCGATGCCACGGGAGGCGCTCCTGGGTGGTCGCAAGGACACGCCCGACGAGTCGAGGCGCGGTGGGCTCGATGTCGCCATAGGCGCGTACAAACCCAACCGGGATCGCGCGGACTCGGCCGGCTATGAGTGCGGCGCGCGACGCGGTCATCACATCAGCCCCCCGCGATCGCGCCGATGATCAGGAAGGGCTCCTTGCCCGCCACCACCTCGTCGGGCAGTGGTGCATCTGGCGAAACGTCCGACCAGTCCTCCTCGCAGGCGAAGAACCTGATCATCGGACGGCGTCTCTTGGTGGCCATGTCCCGAATCGTCCCGCGCAGCGCTGGATGGTTCGTTTCCAGCGCATCGAGGATTGCCCGCTGAGTCACCGGAGCGGCGAGCTCCACTTCGACCACACGACCGACGCCGGCCAGCCTTTGAAGATTCGCCGGGAGGACGACCTTGATCACGCCAGGGTCTGAACCTCGACAGAGAGCACGCCGGGCAGGTCGCGAACGATCGGAGCCCAGGTGTCACCGGCGTTCGCCGAGGCGTAAACCTGGCCACCACTGGTGCCGAAATACACGCCGCAAGGATCGAGGGCGTCGACCGCCATCGCATCGCGCAGGACATTGACGTAGCAGTCCTTCTGCGGGAGCCCGTTGGTCAATGCCTCCCACTCGTTGCCACCGCTACTACTGCGGTAGACGCGCAGCTTGCCGTCGGGTACGTAATGAAGTGAGTCACTCGTGATCGGGACCACGTATATCGTGTCCGGCTCGTTCGCATGAACATCGATCACAAAGCCGAAGTCCGTCGGCAGGTCACCGCTGATCTCGCGCCACGAATCTCCGCCGTCGTCGGTCCGCATCACGTCCCAGTGCTTCTGCATGAAGAGCGTTTGCGGACGTGATGGATGCATGGCGAGGCGGTGGACACAATGGCCCACCTCAGCGTCCTGGTCAGGCATGGTGTTGGAGCGCAATCCCTTGTTGGCCGGCTGCCACGACGTGCCGCCGTCGTCGGTCCTGAAGACCCCGGCGGACGAGATCGCGCCGTACATCCTGTCCGGGTTGCCTGGATCCATGAGGATGGTGTGCAGGCACAGGCCGCCGGCGCCAGGCGCCCAGCTGGACGCCGTCTTGTGGGTCCGAAGGCCGGGCAGCTCGCTCCACGTCTTGGCACCGTCGCTCGACTTGAAGATGGCGGCGTCTTCGACGCCCGCGTAGACCGTGTCCGGGTCACTCAGCGATGGTTCGAGGTGCCAGACGCGCTTGAACTCGTAGGGATGTGGCGAACCGTCGTACCAGGTGTGCGGGCCGACCGCGCCCTCGTACACGAACTCGTTGCCGGCGACCTCCCAGGTCTTGCCGCCGTCGGTCGAGCGCTGCATCACCTGGCCGAACCAGCCGCTGGATTGGGAGGCGTAGAGACGATCCGGGTCGGCCGGTGAGCCTTTCAAGTGGTAGATCTCCCACCCGGCGAAGTGGGGTCCGTCGACGTCCCATTTCTTCCGGTTCGCATCCGCGTTCAACACGAACGCTCCTTTTCGCGTTCCGACCAGCACCCGTACCCTGCTCATGCCCCTCGCTCCTTCCTAGTCATTCGATGGTTCAGACCGATCGGCGGCGCAAAACTCATCGGTCCCCGCGGTCTATTTTCGATCGGCGGGCTCGTATTCGTCATGGCGGCGCCACCACTCGTAGGGAGCGGTCTGCGGGTACCCGGCCGGCGAATCCTCCCAGGCCTCCTGCCGGCCGAGCGGCGTCAGGTCGAGAAAGGTCCAGGTCGGGCCGAGCGCCTCGACCCCTCGAGCGGTCGTGAAGTAGGTCCGAAACACCCTGTCCTCGTCACGGAGAAAAACGCTGAGGCCGAAAGTCTCGCCCTGATCCGTGGTGAGGCCGAAGTCTTTGTTGAATTCTGTCCCATGAGAGGAGAACCACGGGACCGTCCACCCCATACGGCGCCTGTACGCGTCGATTTTCGCCAGTGGCGCAAGCGACACAAGAACGAAAGACGTGTCCCTCGCATGCAGATGGGCCAGGTCCCCGACCTGGTCGACGAAGAACGAACAGCCGGGGCAGCCGGCGGACGGCCAGCCCTCGACGTCGGGGGCGAACATGAAGTGGTAGAGGATGAGCTGACTGCGCCCATCGAACATGTCGAGAAGGGTGGCCTTACCGGTCGATCCCTCGAATGCGTAGTTCCTTTCGATCAGAACCATCGGCTGCCGGCGACGCTCGGCCGCCAGCGCGTCTCTAGCGCGTGTTGCCTCTTTTTCCTTGGCCAGCAGCTTCTCATGAGCCGCCTGCCACTCATTGGATGACACGATTGGGGGAAGTCTCATCGCGCCTCCTTTGCGTGCCATGTTAACGAGCCACGTAACCGATGAATTACAGCCTATTCGGGAGTCATATCAAATAAGGGAGAAGCCTATGGACACAGTCAAGTCAAAGGACGGCACGATGATCGCGTTCGACGCGCAGGGCGATGGCCCGGCGGTGATTTTCGTGGACGGAGCGTTGAGCATGCGTTCGGGCAAGCACGACCTCGCCAAGCTTCTTGCTCAGCACTTCACTGTTTACGGCTATGACCGTCGGGGTCGTGGAGATAGTGGGGACACCAAGCCGTACGCCGTCGAGCGGGAGATCGAAGACCTCGAC
>WNFD01004336.1_pt1 | contig 14246 bp, 14 predicted proteins | sample 5400491 | NCBI WGS metagenome assembly WNFD01 (sample SAMN13153343, study PRJNA577476) | soil metagenome | isolation source: 120 cm saprolite under Douglas fir tree site 2 hole 2 replicate 2 | place: USA:California | collected 2015-04-18
GGGCGGGCGCAAGAGCAGTGAACCGAGCTCGGTCATCATGCCGGAGTGGCGGCCAGCGGGGGCGCGGCGGCGGGGGCTGATGCTGTGGGCGGTCCCCTTGGTTCTCGCGGCAGGCGCGGTGGGCTGGGCCGCGTTCGGCGGCCGCCCGACCTCTCCAGTCCCGCCCCCCAAGAGTCCTGACACCGCTCACGGCGCGGCGCCGACGACGGCGGTCACATCGGCGGCCCCTAAGGGCGACTCGCAACGAGCGCGAAACCGCGGAGCAAGCCGGCCGCCGAATCCTGCTCTCACGCGCCGCCAGCGGGCGGCGACTCCGCCGCCGGATTCTGGGATCGTGTTGATCAACAGTCAGCCCGTCGCAACCGTCCGCGTGGACGGGCGGTTGGTGGGGACGACCCCGATCACACGTCTCAAGCTCAGCATCGGCGAGTCACACCGCGTGCGCCTCGAGCAGGACGGCTACGTGCCACTCGACACCGTGGTCACGCTCCGGCCGGGTGAGCAGCCGAGGAGACTCACGGACCTTACGCTCAAGCCGGTACGGCCATGAGCCGCCGCCACGCAGCGTTCCTCGCGCTCATCGCCGGGCTGCTGCTCGCGCCGCGGCAGGGCCAGGGGCAGTCCGCCCAAGGCGTGCTCGCGGCCGCGATCCGCAGCTACCAGAACCTCGATCTCGACGACGCGGCTGGGCTGCTGACCCGCGCGCTCACCTTCCAGGGCCCTGAAGCATTGAGTCGTCCCAACCGCTCCAAGGCTCTGATGTACCTCGCCGCCACCGAGCTGCTGCGAGACCACCGCGACTCGGCGTTGACCGTGTCTCGCCGGCTGGTCGCCTACGAGCCCCGTTACCGGCCGAGCGATCTGGACTTTCCGCCCCGGACGATCGCCCTGTACGACAGCGCCCGCCGCGCCACACCGGCGGTCTTCGCCGCCGCGCCCGCCGACACCGAGCTCCGCGACGGCGAGATGCTTGTCGTCCGGCTGTTCGGGAGCACTTACCATCAGATCCAAGCCGCCCTGCTGCGGGAGAGCGGCACGGCGCTGCGGATCCTGTACGCCGGCCCGATCACCGACAGCCTCGATTTACGTTGGGACGGGCGCGACTCGAGCGGGGTGAGCGTCCTCAACGGCGATTACCGCATCGCCGTCGAGTCTCGCGACGCAGGTGGGCGGTTGGTGCGCAGCCTGCGGCTGCCGCTTGCGATCTCTCGCATGATCGCCGACACGCTCCCCTCGCCTCAGCCGCTGGCGTCCGCGGCTTTCCTTCCGGAGCGACGGCCCGTGGGGCCTGCGCTGGGCGCGTTCGCGCCGGCGCTGGCAGCCGGTGCGGCGGTGCTGTTGCTGCCCAATGTGGTAGCGGGTAGCGAAAGCAACGGCAGCTCGAAGGGCAGGCTGGTAGTGGGGGCTACGGCGACCCTGGCCGGCATCTACGCGTTGTTCCGTCGCCACCCGGGGGACGCGATTCCCGAAAACGTCGCGCGCAACCAAGTGATGCGCGTGGGGTGGCGCGCCGCCGCCGACTCGGTCGCCCGCGCGAACAACGCTCGCCGCCGCGACGTGCGGCTCCGAGTCCGCGCCGGCGAGCCCGCGGTCCAGGGTCCGGAGGCGCCGTGAGCCGCGCCACCGCCATCGCGCTCGCCGCCGGGCTGTGCATGGCCGCCGCCTCCCCACCGCTCGCCGGCCAATCCGCGCTGCGGCTGTCGGCAGCGGCCGAGGGCGCAACTGTCCGTGCGCGAAGCCTGATCCCGTCGGGGCGGGAGCGTCTTGATGGGTATCTCTTCGCCGGCGAGGGCCTGCTCTCCCGCGGCCGCGCGCTGCTCCGGCTGCGCTACGGTCAGGGTCGACTCACCTCCGACTCGGCCGGCGTGCAGCCACGCTCCCTCACCGACGGAGCGGCGCTCCTCGGGGTGGTGGCCCTGCCCTGGCTCGACTTCTGGGCCGGGCCGCACGCGCGCAGTTACGTCACGGATCTGGGCAACCAACGCTGGCTGTACTGGGAAGCTCGGGCGAGCGCGAACGCTCAGCTGGTGCCCGGTCAACTGCAGAGCTCCTTCGACGGATGGGTGGCGGTGGCTGGCCGGGTAAACGTCCCCGAGAGTTTCGGCAGCGCCCGAGGGGCTGAGGTGGGAGTGATCGCGCTCATCGCGCGGCCGGCGCTGCGGCTGCGACTAACCTATCGCATCGACCAGGCCCGGCTGGCCGCCGGTCGCCGGGAGACGGTCGAAGCCGTCGCGCTCAGTCTCGGTCGCGACCTGCGCTAGCGCGGCGAACGGCTAGCGGTAGCGCTCGATCAGCCGCGTGGCGCCGCGACGGGTGACTCGCACCAGCGCCCCGCCGCCCGGCACCGTCGGATCCTGCGGTAGCAGGGTCACGAGCGCGCCAACGCTATCCCGCTCGAATTTGAGCACCTGCACTGGAATACTGCCCCACCCGTGAAGGGAGTCATCCCGCTGGAGGGCTGCGACGGCGGCCGCCACGGCCGCGATGCTGTCGGAGTCCGCCAGGGTCGAGGGCGGGGGAAGAGACCGTGTGGCGGTGTCCGAGGAATCGCCCGCCGTGGCCGTCGGGTGCGACACCCGCTGCTGCACCTGCTGCGCTCGATGCCGCAGCGTCAGCAGCCCCAGCGCTAAGACTACGACGGCGATCGCGATGAAACGCCCGAGCGGCAGCCCCATTCCACAATATACGTGCTACGGGAGATCCATCAGCACGAGGTCGGCGGGCGCCGCGCCGGTGAGAGTGAGACGCGCTCGTCGGTGATCAGCGCCGCGTCGCCGGCGTCGAGCCGCTGTGGGGGTGCTGATGCACATCGCGACCGCGTTGAAAGGGCGCCGATGGTCGTGGCGATTGCGAAGGTGCACGGCTCGAAGGGGTTCTTCAGTCAGAACAGCGGCTACCAGCACAACCTGGTGCTCCTCGTCGCTTCGCTCACGCTCGCGGCAACGGGCCCCGGCGCTTACTCACTGGGCCGCCTGCTCGGTCGGGAGCCGTCCCTTTAGGGCCGGTGCGGGTTCCGGGGGGGGTGCCCCTTGTCGGGATTCCCCTGCCCGGGCGGGGGGCCGCGAACATCATCCGGCCGAGCCAACCAAGCTGCCGCCTGAGCGGGACTGGCGCCTCGCGCCACCCGCGACTGCAGCTTGGCGGGCAGGGCGAGGAGATCGGCGCCAGACCGCCCGCTTTGGATCGTTTCGCGCACCAGCTCTACCGTCTGCGGCGCGGGCACCCCTAATGCTGTCAGCGTGCCGGCGACGCGTAGCGTGGCGGCGGGCGGGTATGGGTCGGTGCTGAGCCGCACCAGTTCGGTGACCTGCGGTCCGGCCATGCCAGCGGCGAGCGCGAACGCGCCGGCCTCGATGGTTTCACCGTCGGGGATCGCGACGCGACCCGCCCGGATCGCCGCAGCCGCGGCGTCGAGCTCGCCAAACACCAGCCGCACCGCCGCGATCACGCGCTCCGGGGCCACGCCCTTCGCACCGCCCTCGATCGCCTTGTCCACGAGCGGGTCCGCCGGCAAGCCGCGGGCGGCCGCCGAGTCCGCGAGCACGCGAACCGCCGCCGCGACCGCGGGTGGCACCCGGCCGACAAGGCGGGCCGTGACGTCGCCTTGCGCCGCAAGCGGCCCCGCCCCAACGACGGCTGCAAACACAAGCACCCCACAGCGCGGAGTCGTCACAGCACCCGCCCCGCTCGGACCGTGCCGCCGACCGCGATCACGCTGTTGCGCCGGCCGAACCCGTCATCCACCGCTGGCGCCGCGGGGTCGGTGACCCAACGCCGCCCGTCGACTACGAACCCATATTGGTGTTGGCCGGCGGGAAGAGTGAGCGTGACCGTCCAGACGCCGTCGCTGCTCGCGCGCACCAAAGGCGTGGCCGACTGGTTCCATTGATTGAACGTCCCGGCGAGCCCGACCTGTTTCGCTCCCGGGGCGTAGAGCACGAAGCGCACCAAGAGGCTCTCGGGGAGGGCGCTAGCCGTCGCCGCCGGCCCCTGCTTGGAGATTGTCCCACCGGGACCACGGAGCACCAGCACCAGCGCCGCCGCGGCGGCGAGGGCGGCGCCGAGTGCCCACGGCCGCACGCGCAAACGCAGCTCCCAAGGCTCCGTGATCCATCCGAGCGAGCGACGTGTCAGCGAGACCGCCCTCGCGCGGGTCCGCACGGCGTCCATCACCCGAGCGTCGAGCGTCTCGGGCAGCATCACCGCCCGGCGGTCCACCGCTGCCAGCAGGCGCAGCGCCTCGGAGGCTTCCGCCTGCAGCTCAGGCGGCAGCTCGGCAAGCGTGAGCTCGCCGTCGAGCAGCTGTTTCACCAGGGGGTCGTAAGCGTTCATCGTGTCACATCCTGTCCTTCAAACGTTGCCGGAGCCGATCGTAGGCCCGATGCATCCGCATCTTGAGCGAGGGCACGGAGCCGCCGATGCGTGTGGCGATCTCCTCGTACGACAGGCCCTCGACGTGCTTCAACACGAACACCTCTCGCTGCTCCGGCGTCAGGTCGAGGAGCGCCTGCTGCAGCGCGTGGAGCCGCTCCTTCGCATCCATCATCCCGTCGGGCTGCTCGGCCGCCGGGATCGGTCGCGACTCGATGTCCCCCGACCCCGCCCCCATCCGCGCCTCTCGCCGCCGCTCCGCGAAGCAGCGGTTCCGCAGTATGAGGAAGAACCATCCCGCGAAGTTGTCCGGTTCGCGACACTGGGCCAACTGGTCGTAGGCCCGGATGAACGCGTCCTGGACAGCGTCCTCAGCGGCGTCCGCCGAGCCGAGCATGCGCGCCGCATAGCGCGCGTAGCGGTCGCGATAGCGCCGCACCAGCTCGGCGTAGCGCTCGACATCGCCGCCGAGCACCGCCCGCACCGCCGCCCCATCCGCCGTTTCGTCGCGTAGACCCAACCGGAGCCCCGTGAAGTTCCTGACACGATGCTAGAGGCCCCTGCAGAGTCCGGCAACTCCTCACGAATAAAGAGTATACGCAAGGGCGCTGGTAACGGCTGCGTGGTGGCGTTACCCCCCCCCCAGCCTGGGCGTCTTTTAAACACTATGACCCTAGAACCTGAGCCGGGCCGGCTTACGCCGGATCGGGATTTGGTGCTGCGGATGGCTGCCGGCGATGGAAACGCTCTCGCCGAGCTGCGCCGCCGCCACGACGGCACCCTGTACGCCCTCGCGTATACCGTGCTGGGCGACTCCGGGGATGCGACCCACGTCGTCTCCGAGGCGTTCCTGGAAGCGATCCGGAGCGCCACGACGTTCGACGCGGACCACAACCACGTGCCCGGCTGGCTGTCGGGAATCCTCCGGCAGCGGGCCCACGAGGTGCTTCAGCGCCGCACCCCTCCCTTGGGGATCGCGGCGGTGCAACCGTAGACCAAAATGAAGAGGAGGGCTGTATGCGCTTCACAACGACCATGCTGACCCTGTTCGCGGTGCCCGCGCTGCTTGCTGCGCAGACGCCGCAGATTCCCAACGCCAACGCCTCGGACACCGCCAAGCACAAGGTTGCGCTGGCGCTGCAACATCGCGCTACGCACACGCGGGGCAGCGTCGTCGGGCCCGACAACCTGCCCGTGACGCCGGCGACCCCCGCGATCCCGGCCAAGCCAGCAACGCCGGCCACGCCCGCGTCGGGCGGTGGAGCGGCCGCGCCGGCCGTGCCCGCGAAGCCTGCGACTCCGGCGGTACCGGCCTCGCCGGCACAAAAGCCGTCCAGTCCGGGGCAGTCCGGCAGCCATCGGCCCTAAGGCGACGTAGCTTTGCGGCAGGATGCGATGGCTCATTCTGCCGGTTCTGCTAAGCAGTGGTGCCCCCGGAACCGTCGGTGCACAAACGCAGGCCTCTGTGGGTTTGGGGGTTGGCACCGTACGGTACGCCGGGGGCACTACTCTTTCCGTCGCCGCCATCTCTCCTAGTCTGCAAATCCTCTCTTCCACCTACGAATCGAATGCGAACGGCGCCCTCGCCGCGCTGCCCCATGGTGCCTGGTTCGCGCAAGGTCGCGCCGAGCTGTGGGCCGCGACGGCGCCGCTTGACGACGCCTGGCGGCTGGGTGGCGAGGGGATCTGGAGCGGCACGACCCGCAGCGACGACGGCCGGACTGCGGCGCTGCACGGTATCGCGGAGGTGCTCTGGGTCAGGGCCGACTGGGGCGTCGCGGTGGGCGCGGGGCCGTCGGCGGGGTGGAACTCGAGCGACTCGATCACGCCCTGGGTCAGCGCGCTCCACACCCGCGCCCGTGCCTGGTGGAGTGCGCGCGGCGCGAACTGGGCCGCGAGCGTCGAGCCGACGCACTTCCTCGGCGCCTGGTTCACCGACGTCACCACCAGTGTCACGTTTGAGCGCGGCCGGCTGAGCGCGACCGCCTCGAGCATCCTGCGGGCGAGCCGCGCGTATGGGTCGAGCGCCGCGGCGAGCGCGCTGGTCCAGCTCGCCGTGTCGCCCTCCGCGTCCCTCGAGTTAGGCGGGGGCAGCAATCTGCGCGATCCCTACCAAGGGTTTCCGCGCGCGGGATTTGTCACCGCCTCCATCCGGCTCCTCCGCCCGCGCCGCGCGCCGGCGGCCGTGACCGATCCTGCCTGGCCACCGCTCATCCCCCTAGTCCACGGAGACACCGTCACCGTGCGGTTTGCGATGCCGGGGGCCGGAGCCGTGGCGATCGCCGGAGACTGGAGCGACTGGGCGCCGGCGCCGTTGCGACCGCTGGGGAAGGATCTCTGGGAGGGGGACCTGCCGCTGCGGCGCGGCACCTACCACTTCAATCTGCTGGTTGACGGCAAAGAGTGGGTCGTCCCGCGCGGCGTCGCAACCGTGCCCGACGGCCTCGGCGGCATCGTCGGAGTCCTGATCGTCAACTAGCCACGGCCGGAGATAGAAAAACGAGAAACGGGAAACGCGGCGCTTGGCTCGTCACGTTCCCCGTTTCCCGTTCCCCAGTTCTCGTTGCGTCTTACGGACACCCCCGACTGGGCCGCGTGCGCGGCAGGCACTCGTCCAACGGGACCGGCATCAGTAAGAAAACTTTGTCAGTGGGCCAATTGAACAGCCGAAGGGTCCCTGTGGGGGGGAGGTCCCCGCCACTGGCGAAGTAGTGCCGGTGATCGATCCAGCTGTGCCCGCCCTCGAACAGCAGCGAATAGCGCTTCTGTTTGAGCAGCACCCGCAGGATGCTGTCCGTCGCTTGAGTACCCAGGTTCGCGATCGGGGCCAGGTTGCCAGAATGCACCCGGATGAAGTTGATGTCCTTCGCGGCATCGAGGAGGTTCGTGGCCCCGCCAATCCCCCGATTCGCTTCCGCCCGCAACAAGATCAGCTCCTCGTTGCGGATGATCGGGACGGGAGCGGTCGCACTCGCGTACCGAATGAACCCTAAGCTGTCGCTGTGGCTGCCGTAGGGCCGCAAGCTCACGAACTGGGTCTTGGTGAGGAAGCGGCGGTCTTTCAGGATCGAGGCGTTTTGCGTCTCGGCGGAGTCATAGAGTGACGCGTGGGCATACAGTTTGGCCGGCGTCGGGTCGTAGAGTCCGTTGGTCAGGTCCCCGGAGCCGGTACCGAAGGAGTGATAGACGCCCACGTCGAAACTGAATCCCGGGGTCGTGTCGATGAACGTTGCCCCGCCAGTGAGGAGCGTGAGGGCGTCCGTGAAGCAAGTTGCGCAGGCGAAAATTGCGCCGCGGTACACCTGCACCCGCGCCTTGAGCGCGCGGTTGAATTGCCGGAAGCTGGCCGGAGTATCGAAGCCCGAGAACCCGGCAGAGAGCTGGAAGGGGAAGGCTGCGCTGCCGGCGGCCAAGTGGGTGTCGGCCGAGTCGAGCAACCGTACGATGTGGTTGAACACCGAATCGCGCGGCTGGATCGGCGCGGGTGGGTCCCCGAGCTTCGTGTCTACAGCGATCGGCGCGCCGATCGTGTCGCGGGTGTTGATCACCTCGAGGAAATCGAGCGCCTGGATCGTCTGCGCGAACCCGGTCGTCGCTTCCTTCTCGGCTGCGCTCAGGCCGATCAGCGCTGAGTTACCCAGGGCGGCCAGAAGATTGTTCGCCGCGCGGATGTTGGCGAAGCGAACCACCCAAAGGTTGCCGCCGAACCGCGGGCCGCCAGGGTCGAGCGGGCCGAACAGCAGCTCCGTTTCGAACCGGTTGTCGCCCGGGTCGAAGATGTAGGACTCCCGCCCGAACACCCCTAGCTCGGACACGTAGCCGTTGTACTCGGCGATGTTGAGGCGGGCACCAACCAGGAGTCCCTGCGCCGCGGCGGCGACTTTCGAGGGCGTCGGATGGGTCGTCAGATCGTCGAGGCTCGGGTTGTTCAGGTCCGGCACGTTGGGATCCCGACAGGAGAGCGCTGCACCGAGCGCCAGCGAGAGATACGCGAGCTTCCTCATGTGCCGAGTCCTCACCGGGAGGAACGCAATGGTTTGCAGGAAGGGGGTCATGGTCAGAACCCCGCGCTGATGGTGAACCAGAAGCTGCGGCTGCGCGGATACGGCGCTACGTCGATGTTCCGCTGCACCGGTTGGTTGCCGAAGTTGCTCACTTCGGGGTCCATACCGGTGTAGGGGGTGATCACGATCAGGTTCCGTCCGCTGAGGCTCAGCCGCACGTCGCGCGCCCCGGCCCACAGGTGGGCCACCACGCTCGGCGGAAGGCTCCACGTCAGTGTGACCTCGCGCATTTTCAGGTAGGAGGCCCGCTCGGTGTAGGTCCCGGTATACAGACCGTATTGCGTCAGCCGGCACTGGCCCAACACCGTGGAGCCCGTACACCCTCGCGCGGTGGCTTGTGCCGCAGTGAGAGGGTTGGCGTAATCCTGTGTGACCTGGCCCAGGTCGTACAGCAGCTTGGTCAGGTTGATGACGTTCGCCCCGTGTTGCAGATCCCACAGCATCGAGAAGTTCCAGGCTCCGTGAGTCATCTCGTTGGTCCATGCGAGTTTGAAGTCCGGGCTGGCATCACCAATTTTCCCGAGCGCGCAACAGACGCCAGACTGGTCGAGGCCCTTGTTGCCGAAGATGGAAGTCGCGGACTGGCCCGGCTTGAGGAAGAAGCAGCCGTCCGAGCAGCCGAACCCGCCGACGCGGAACCCGGTAGTGTCACCGCCAGGCAGCTCCATCACTCGGCTCCGATTCATCCAGAAGCTCGCCCGGGACACCCATTGGAAGTCGGGACGGTTGAGCGGTGCGTACCCCAGCGCCACCTCGATGCCACGGTTGCGCAGCTTGCCGCCGTTCAGGAACTGGCTGGTGAAGCCTGTCGAGGGCGCCAGCGTGTGCGGCAACAGCAGGTCGGACACCGACTTCTGGTACAGCGTGAGCTCGAGCGTACCGCGGCCGCCCCACAAGATCGCGTCTACGCCTCCTTCGATCTCCGTCTGGCGCTCCGGCTTGATGTCCGGGCTGCCAGCGATCCCTGGTACGGTGAGGCCGGGGAGTCCGCCGATTCCCTGCGTGGCATCGAGCTCGGTGAAACGCTGGCCGTAGCTCGGGCGATTGCCAGTCTGACCGAACGCGAGCCGCAGTTTCGCCTCCTCGACCCCGCCGAGGGGATTCAGGAGGCGGTAGGATGCCGCGGCCTTCGGGTACCATGAGTAATGGTGCTGGTCCCCGTTGTTGCTGGAGCGGTCGGCCCGCGCCCCGAACGTCAACAGCAGCCGCTCGTCCCGCAGCAGCAACTCCTCCTGCCCGTAGAACCCGAAGTCTCGCACCTGCTCGCGGCGCTGATTGACGCTCACGTCGGTGCCGGCGTTCACGTTCGAGAGACCCGGGGGCAGGTTCTTGCTGACGATCCGGCCGATGTTGAGGTCGTAGTCCTCTTCTTGGACCCCTGCCGACGTCGTGGCGACGAGCCCGCCGGGCCGGTAGGTGTGGACAAGGTTGAGGTTGTAGTTGGTGTTGAGGTTGTCGCCGTTGGTCAGGAGCGACGCCCCCGGCTTGCCGGGCTGGATCACCGGCATGAACTGCAGCTCCGGCGGGAAGTACAGCGTGTTCTTCTGACCGAACCAGTCCACGCCACCGTTGCCGATCAAGCGCAGGTTATGGCGCTCGGCGTTGTACAGCTCGAAGGTCGCCCGCGCTCCGCCGAGGTAGCGCCACACGTCCTCATCGTTGACCATGAGCGCGGCGGTCTGCAGCGGGTTGCTTTGGATGAAATTGATGGGCGACAGGGTGCTGCCCCAGCTGCTGTCCGGCTTTTGCCGCAGATCGAGGAAGCTGGGGATGAACTGCAGGGCCATGTAGTAGCTGACCCCGTTGTTGTCGTTGTTGTTTAGGCCCCGGGCGCCGAGCGAATGCACCAAGTCCGAGCTGAAGCTGATGTTGAACCGGGAGCTCACGTGCTGATCCAGGTTCAGGCGCAGCGACTGCCGCTTGTATCCGGTGTTCAGCTCGATGCCCTCGTCGTCCTTGATGAGGCCGCCCACGTAGTAGCGGGTGTTCGCGTCGCCGCCGCTGACGTTCAGGGCCGTCTCGGTCGACAGGTTGTGGCCGCCCGACAGCTCTTTCTCGTGGTCGAACGCCTGGCCGGGTACGAAGTTTGGCTGGCCCCAGTTCGGGTTCGTGGAGTTGTTGCGGAAGAACGCCGCCGCCGCGGCGCCGAAGGCGGCGACTGCCTCGTTCGAATCCTTGAACACCCGCGACCCAAGCTCGTGCGCTAAGTCGAAAACGCCGAACCGCTGGCGGACAGTGAACCGGGGCGCGCCAAGCTGGCCGTGGTGCGTGGTGATCACCACGACCCCGTTGCTGGCCTTGGAGCCATAAATGGCGGAGGCCGAGGCGCCCTTGAGGATTTCAACGTCCCCGATGTCATCGGGGTTCAAGTCGGCCACCCGGTTGATCTGGTCCTGTTGCAGCGGCGAGGGGTTCGACCCTTTGTTGGAGGCGCTGATCACTTCCTGGTTGTTCGGGATGGCAGCGTCGCTCACGATCACGCCGTCCACGACGTATAGCGGGGTCGCCGCTCCGAACACCGATGTCGTCCCCCGTAGCGCGACCTGCACACCGCCGCCCGGCGCGCCGGAGTTGGTCTGAATGGCCGCGCCCGGCACGCGCCCCGCCAGCATGATTTCCACGCTGGGTGCGGCCACGCGGGCCAGCTCGACGCCGCTCACGGTTGCCACGGCATTCGGCGCGTTGCGCCGCTCGATCCCGGTGGCCTGACCCGACACGACGATGGCCTCGAGGTTGAAGACGTCCTGCTCGAGGGCGAAATTCACGGAGCTCTGACCGGCTGCGACGCTCGCCTGCCCCCGCTTATACCCGATCGCGCGCACCGCCAGGGTCACGCCCCCGGGGGGCGCCGAGACGGTGAACTCCCCTCGATCGTTCGTCGCCGCTACTGTCGCGGTGCCGACGATCGCTACCGTCGCCCCCGCCACCGGCCCGCCACTCAGGGCGTTGGTGACACGTCCGGTGATGGTGCGTTGCTGGGCCCACCCGTCCGCCACACCAACGCAGACGAGCAGGGCCGATGCGAGAAGAGTGATGCGGTGAACCACGGTGCCACCCTCCCAGGTTGCGCGGTTCAAACCGGAACTATCGGAGCTGCGTCGCTAGGTTGCACAGCCTTTTGCCAGGCCGCAAGGGGGCTATTCCATGGCGGCGGGGACCGCCGCCTGGCGCCGCCTAGTGAGCGCATAGGCCACGGGCCCGGCCAACGCGATCCCGATCGCGATCGCCACACCGGGCAGGCCGATTTCCCGGCTCTGTAGCTCGAGCGTTACGCCACTGGCGAGTAGCAGCACCGGCAGCACGGCGAGCAGCGCGAGCCCGGCCACGCCGAGTGGTACGCGGAAGCTGCCTCGCAAGGCGGGCTCCTGGCGACGCAGCCGCAGGAGCGCCGCGAATTCCATTGCGAGGGCGGCCGTATACAGCAGCACGTCTCCCGCGAGCAGCCCGCCGAACGGAATCAGGGCGAAGATCGAGTAGGCGACCGCCGAGACGAGCACCGCATTGCGTGGCGTCCCGCGGGCGTCGGTGCGCGCAAGCCACCCCGGCAACAGCCCATCCTGGGCCAGGACGAGGGGGATGCGAGAGTAGGCGAGCAGTAACGCGTTGAACAGGGCGAACGCGCTGACCATTCCCGCCACGGCGAGCCACAGGGCGAGCCACGGGCCCGATATCGTGCGCGCGATGTCGGGCCAGGCGCCGTCGTGCCACGCGGTCCAATCAGTGAGCGCGAGCGCTGGGATGATCGACACCAGGTAGACGCCGGTCACGAGCGGGAGTGCGCGGGCCAGCGCCCGCGGGTAGGTCGCACCGGCGTGCTCGATCTCCCCACCGATCGTCGAGGCGTTGTCCCAGCCACTGTAGTTCCAGATGCTCTGCGAGATGCCGATCCCTAGTGCCCCGGCGAACGATGTTCCGGCGGCGTGGAACGGCGTGACTGGCAGCCGGAAGGGCGCTGCGTCCAGCAGCCAGCGTGTGAGCGCCGTCGCGGCGAGAACGGCGAAGGGCGCCAGCACCAGCGCGATGAACCAGCCGGATGCCGTCCCCACGACGCGCGTGCCGCGCAGGTTAAGCCACGTGGCTCCCCAGATCAGCACGAGCGCCAGCGCCCAGGCTTCCCAGCGCGAGAGCCCCGGGGCGAGCCAGCGGGCGTACTGGATGAAGAGCACGGGGTAGATCGCCATGTCGAGGGCCGAGTACGTCCAGGAGAGCCAGCCGTTGAGGAACCCCGCAAACCGGCCGAAGGCCCGCTTCACCCACTGGTAGTAGCCGCCCTCGGCGGGGAGCATCGAGGCGAGCTCGCCGATGAGGAGCGTCTCGGGCACGCTGTAGACGAGCGGCGTGGCCACGAGCAGCAGGAGCGCCAGACCGGGGCCAACGGACCCCACGAGCCCCTCGAGCCCGAACGGGCCGCCGGAGACGGTGAAGTACATCACCGCCACGAGCGGCCCGAGGCGGAGTGCCGCGCGCTGCGACGCTATGGGCTGTACGCCCCTGTGGGTCTAGTGCGCGTGGTCGTGTCCGGTGCTCCAGATCACCGCCGGGTCGTCGCTCGCGAACGCCTGGACGTGCACCATCCAGCCGAAGATGCGGGGCAGGAACCGCCCGCCCACCGCGGCGCAGGCCGCCGCGTCAGCGATCGGCGACTTGGGCCCGAACACCGGCCGGCCGTCGCGAGTCTCCCGCCAGCGCTCTCGCTGGCCGCGCGGCGGCACACACCAGTTCACGTGCTGGTGCCAGTGGGCGATGCCGAGGGGGATCCGCCCGTGCAGCTCCTCCTCCGGTGTCTGCGCCCGGTCGACATACATCACCCCGACGAGCTCAAAGCGGCCGTCCGCGCTCTGGCGGTAGAGCAGCGAAGTCGGGTTCGCTGGGTCGAAGCGGAACGCTTCCGCGACCGCGTTGCGCCAGTTGGTGAAGTGGTAGACCGGCTGTCTCACGCCCGGCAGGAACTGCCGGAAGCCATCGGCTTCGGCGACTCGCACGTCGCGGTACTTGCCCAACGCCTCGCGGATCTGGACGACCAGGGCCGCGGCGCGGGCAGAGTCGGCCGCCGTGGCAGGTCGCGCGGCGGTCATATGCAGATGGGGGTCCGCCCCCATCGTGCCACTCATCGCTTCATGCGCGGCGGCGGTCGCGTTGTGATCGGTCGAGTCCATCGCTCCCATTTCGCCGGACTGGGCGGGCTGCTGGGCGCGGCACGCGGTCGCAACCAGCACGAGAGCGAGCAAATTGCAGAAGGACCGCATGGAGTCTCCCTATTTGATGATCACCGCCGGTACGTCCTTCGCCTTGACGAGGGCGTTGAACGCCGGTACGTCCGCGTCGAGCACTGTCTTCAAGCGGTCCAGCTGTGTCTGGAGCTGCACGGACAACGCTTCGAAGACCTGGATCGCCTGGTCGGTGGGCAGCGCGTCTGTGCTGCCTACGACGCCCGCGAGGGAGGCGATTCTATTGTTGAGCTTGATGGGGTAGTTGAGCGGGTCCTCGCTGCTCTGATTCTTGACCTGGTAGATCTCCTCCTCGATCGCGCCGAGCCGCGCCTTGAGCGAGTCGGCAGCGGCGGCAACCTCGGCGCCCCCCGACCGGCCGTGGGCGTGCTGCACCGCGGCCTCGAGCTGCGTTTTCACGTCGCGGATACGCGTGACCGCATCGTTCGCGGCGGACACCCGATCCCGGATCCGCAGCAACAAGTCTAACTGCCGCTGCAGATCCGCCGTCGTAGCATGGTTGCGCGGGTCGAGTCGCACCGTGAACGGCTGGGTCGTACTCCAGGCGCCGACCGACAGCCGGACTTTGTAGGACCCGGGCACG
>WNFD01016012.1_pt1 | contig 14245 bp, 12 predicted proteins | sample 5400491 | NCBI WGS metagenome assembly WNFD01 (sample SAMN13153343, study PRJNA577476) | soil metagenome | isolation source: 120 cm saprolite under Douglas fir tree site 2 hole 2 replicate 2 | place: USA:California | collected 2015-04-18
GCACGCGCATCGCGACACACAGGGGCGCGTCCCAGCTAGAAAGGAAGACATGCTTTTCTAGGAGGAGAAGTGACCCCAGAAAATGAGCATGAGAGTATGCCTCCCAACAACAATAGAAACCCGTCACATGGAGGGGCAAAACGAAAAGGGCCGCAGAGCCATCCGTACATCTGGCTCTTGCTGATGGGAGGCCTCGGGGTGGGCCTGCCTCTCCTCTTCTATGGATTGCTCGCGTTCGTTGCTCAGATAGGTGGGTGGAGATGGGAGTTTCTTGGTCATCCCGATGGCTTGAGCTGGGTTCTCCTGGCTCTCATGGTTCCTCCTCCGTTCGTCTCCCTGCTGCTGTGGTGGTTCCTGCTGGTGACACGTGCACAGCAGCCAACGTTCCGGCGTGGCCTGCTGGCAGGGGTCTGTGGAGCCGTCTTCGCCTTTCCACTAGAAGGCTTCTGGATGGGCGGTGTGCTCCTTGTGCTGGCAAACCCAGGGGGAAAGATCTCCGCTGCTTCCTTTGTGGGGGCGGCAGTCCTTGGAGCACTGCTGGGGCTGCTGGTCCCCATCTTCTCCTGGGTTGCCTGGCTGTGGATTGGGGGTATGGGTCTTCTTGGTGGGCTGCTAGGCATGCTCGCAGGCCGGAGAGACTTCCCCTTTCCTCGGGTTCTTGACGATTATGGCAATGACTTCACAGGATAATAAAGAGTCCGTTTGCAGCGTTGCTCCTTAACATGTCTCCTCGCGAAAGTCCCCTGCCTGCCCTCAGGAAGACCCTTTCTCCCGATGCTCCCACCTGATCCCTTATCTCCAAATGTCTATCTCCGGTCGTTTTTTGTTGCCTAACAGAGCACACGGTGCTATACTTGTTGGGTCACATTTGTTAGGCAACATCATATGCCCATTCTCATCTTCAGAAAGTATCATCTATGCCCAGGTATGCCCATTATCAGCTTCGGTGGTCCGAGCAAGCACAGAGCTATGTCCTCTCCATTGGCGATCAGACCAGTACACAAGCACTCACCAGTGATTGGCTTGAGCAAATTGCCTCCTTTTCCTTTCACAGTCGTTGGGGCATGCACTATACCGTCCGTAAGCAGAGGGTGCAACGCGGGAGCAGCTATTGGTATGCGTATCGACGCCTGCATGGGCGCATTGTCAAGCGCTATCTCGGCAGTCGCTTAGAGGAGATCGCTCGCCTCCTGGAAAGCACGTCCGGCTCGCGTCAATGTTCTTTAGAGCCAGATCAAGAAACGGCCTTGCCCCAATCCGCTCCACCCGTCTCGAACGCGGAGGACGCCGGACACCCCTCTCCTATTGGAACACTCCCGCTCCTCTTCTCCAAACTGTCTCCTCCACGCCTGCATCCCTTTCTCCTCGACCGCTCCCACCTGTTTGCGCTGCTCGATGCTGGACGAGAAGGCCCCCTCACGCTCCTCTCGGCACCAGCCGGGTTCGGCAAGACGACCCTCGTCTGCCAGTGGATGGCAGCACGACGCGCAAGCCTCGATTTTCCACCTGTTGCCTGGGTCTCATTGGAGACTTCTGACAACGATCCGGCGCGTTTCTGGCGGCAGAGACACAACATTGATCTGCTGTGAGGAGCGAGACACTGACAACAATGTGTCAACAGCATGATCGTGTGCTTTCAGAAAGGAACAGAGAACATCATGATAAGCGCAGCATTTCCCTATCAAAAAAATCGGAAACCTGTTCTGGGATTAGAGATGTCCCACCTTTTCCTACATCTGGCGCAATATTATTCCTTATACTGCCTTTGGTCTTGCCTGGCGGACGCAGTCCGTAGACGCGCAGCCGTCTGGGGTGGTGCGTGGCCCTCGGAGAGTCCAAGACCCATTTCAAGATATACAGGGGTTTGGCCGCATTATTGCACCGGATCTCATCGGCATGGGCGATTCGCAGAAGCTGCCCGATAGCGGCCCCGGTTCCTATACCTTCGTCGCGCATCGCCGTTACCTCGATGCGCTGCTCGAAATGCTGGATGTACGTGAACGCGTCACTTTTGTTGGGCATGACTGGGGAGCGGCCCTGGCTTTTGATTGGGCTCGTCGTCACCCGGACGCAGTGCGCGGAATAGCCTTTATGGAAGCGGTTGCTGAGACATACACCTGGAGCGAGTACCCGCAAGCAGCACGCGAACGCTTCCAGGCGTTGCGGTCTCCAGCAGGCGAACAGTTGGTGCTGGAACAAAACTCCTTCATCGAGTTCAATCTTCCCGCTACTATTCTGCGCAAGTTGACGGAGGAAGAGATGAATACCTATCGCCGTCCGTTTGCCGAGCCGGGCGAAGCGCGACGCCCCACGCTCAGCTGGCCACGTCAGCTTCCGATTAGCGGAGAACCAGCCGATGTAACCGAGATCGTCACCACCTTTGGCAAGTGGCTTTCCCGTAGCGACGTTCCCAAATTATGCATTCAGGCCAATCCAGGTACGAAACAGCCAAAGCAGTATGAGTTCTACCGCACCTGGCCCCAGCTTCGCGAGATTACCGTGCGCGGGCACCATACTCCTCAGGAGGACTCTCCTGAGGAGATTGGGCAGGCGATCGCAAGCTGGTTGCAAAATCTGAAATAGTTTCCGCTCTGCGGCTGCTTCCAGCATCTTCGGACTCACATCCCTCCCGAGATTATTCCAGAGCAGGGGCAACTTCAACTATCAAGAAGCACAGTAGTTAGCCCCCGTTCTGGAATGGTCTCGCCCCCATCATATTCCCCGTCAATTACTACTGCCCATGAACTGACATCCACTCATAAATCAGGCAAGTGACTTTGCTAGCTCATTGACAAGAACAGGCATCTGAGGAACAGTGGAACGAAAAACAACGCTCAGCCTACCGATAGTCTGCTGGTGGCTGAATCTACTGGATTTTTCGCTCACGAGAAAACATGAGGGAGGATCAGGATTCGTACAAAAATCGCTCACAACGTCCTCTCGTTCGAGAGTTCTCCTCGAGAAGCTCCCTATGAAAGGAGACAAAAGCGGTTACAGGGGCATCTGGCATTTCGTTGGAATGATGGTACCATAAAAAACCTGCCAGGGAATACTGGCAGGTCGCTCGTCGTATGCGCTACAGAATAATGCCGCTGAGGAGGCCGGCGATGACCAGGATCGCCAGCAGGACGATGAAGGCGATGACGCCCAGGCCAATCCAGGCATAGCGGGTGCTGACGCTTATGGAATCGGCCATGTATCATGTACCGGAACGCTCTAAGGGAATCTGTGCTTCTGATGGAGAGACTTGTGCCCGTCGAGCCATGAGCGGATGTACTTCCAGCACTTCTTGCCTGTAGAAGTACAGGCTAATGCGTGTACCGATGGCGATCACAGCCGTTGCTCCAACAAGAAGAGCGAGCAAACTGAGAATCGTACTCATTGTCTTTTCCCCTTTCGGCCTTTTACCGGCCTCGCGTTATGTGAACTATTACAGCGTCTCTTTCATGCCGTTCTCCTGGTCGCCTCGGCTTGCTTTCATGCCTGCTGGCACGAATCTTGGTCTTCCCTCTGCCACGTCCGGCTAGCTCGCCTGCCACACCCGTACATCATCGGCCACCGAAGCAATACGCTCCCCATTTGGCGACCAGGTGAGCGCACCAACGATAGCGTTATGACCGCGATAGATGAAGACCTGGCGCCCGCTAGTTGCCTCCCACACTTGCACCGTCGTATCCCAGGAGGCCGAGGCGATGCGCGTGCCATCGGGCGACCACGCCACCGCTTGCACCCCGTTGGTATGACCACGATAGGTCACAAGGCGCTTTCCCGTGGTCGGGCTCCAGACCTGTACGGTTCCATCCGTACTCCCAGAGGCGATACGCGTGCCATCCGGTGACCAGGCCAGGGTCCACACGTAGCTGGTATGACCACGGTACGTGAAGGCATGCCCTCCTGTCGAGGCATCCCACACTTGCACGGTGTGATCAAAGCTAGCTGAGGCGAGGCGCGTGCCGTCAGGCGACCAGGCCAGCGCCGCTACCGTCCCGCGCTGGCCGCGATAGGTCAGCAGCGGCTCACCGTTCGTCGCCTTCCAGACCTGCACCGTGCCATCACTGCCAGCAGAGGCGAGGCGTGTGCCGTTGGGCGACCAGGCCACCACAAGCACTTCACCGGTATGGCCGCGATAGATCAGGAGCAAGTGACCGGTGGCCGTGTCCCAGACCCGTACAGTCCCATCCCAGGAGGCCGAGGCAAGGCGCTTCCCCTCGGGCGACCAGGCCAACGCCCACACGGCACCGGTATGGCCGTACAGGCTGAAGGTGAGCGTTCCCGTCACCGCGTCGCGGACCTGCACCGTCCCATCCGCCTCGCCCAGCGCCAGGTATTTCCCACCGGGAGACCAGGCGGCGGTAAACACACCGGAAGCGCCTTGATAGGTCCACAATGTAGTTCCCAGCCGGAGCGCACTGGCGGGCGGAGCAGAGCAGGCTACTAATAACAGGATGAGCCAGCCGAAAGCAAAGCGCCCAGCGGCGATACGAGTACGCATACCCGTGCTCCTTCCTCAAGCGATACGCCGCTGGAATCCTTTTCGTAGCCTCATGCAGAGGGTGCGCAAGGACAGCATCACTCGCTCGGGCAGCAGCAGTACGCTGGGATTGGGCTGAGGCAGTTGCGCCGACAGCCGCTCTTGTTCTGCCTCGCGCAGCAACTCCTGGAAGTGGGCTTGAGCTAACCGCTCGCGGTCGTAATGGTTCAGCATCATGATGATTCTCCTTTCATGTCTTGTCCAGGTATCTGTGTCGCGCTCCATTGTTGCGCTGCTTGAAGTATCGCTGATGCGGCCCCTGTTTTGAACGTCAACCCTCGTCAAGTCACTCGTCAAGTTCTCGTCAAGTGTCGAATCGCTCGCTGAATCCCTTGCATAGCGAGGCGGACTCTGCTACAGTGTGAACAGGGGCAGCGAGTCCTCGCAAGGCAAGAGGAGGAGTGCATGGGATGGCGCGTTCACTACCGCAACCCTTTCATCAGATTTTGAAACGCGAGCGCAGAAAGCATGGATGGACCCAATCCACTCTTGCTGAGCTGCTTGGCATCGACGCCAATACCGTCAGCCGCTGGGAACGCGGCAGCCATGTTCCCTTTCCCATCTTCCGCACAAAACTGAGCGAACTCTTCGGGATACCCCTCGAAGAGCTGGGCTTGCTTGACGAGGAACCTGAGGGCATTGCTCCGCTCTTGCTCTCCTACGCCCAGGCTGACGAACTCTTCGCCACGCGCCTGAAACAGGACCTTGAGTCTCGCGAACTTCGTCTCCTCTCTGATGAAGCCAGGGACCTTCCCGCATCAGAGCGGCAGGAGGCCGTGCGCAAGGCATTGCAAGAGGCGCACGCGCTGCTCCTCATCGCCTCCCCGCAGAGCTCCACCTCGCCGACCGTTCAAGAGGACCTCAGTCTGGCCGAACAGGCTGGATGTCCCGTCTGTGTCCTGTGGATTGCAGGGCACCGGCGGCAGGATGTGCTGCCGCCTCTGCAAACAGCGGTGCGGGCTCTCGATCTGATCGACGCGCGCCCGCCTCGCTACGAGCGGGCTCTCGATGCCTTGCTCACGCTGCTGCGGACCCTGCCACCGCCCTCCTTCCGGGATGCGGACACCCTGGTGCTCTCGCCAACGTTTGAGCCACGCAACCCGTATAAGGGACTGCGTGCCTTCGGGTATGAAGATGCGCACGATTTCTTTGGACGGGAGCGCCTGGTTGACGCACTGGTCGATGCGCTGGAACAGCAGCTTGCGCGAGCGGAGCAGCACGCAGCGGCGCGTTTCCTTGCGGTCGTCGGCCCAAGTGGGTCAGGCAAATCGAGTGTCGTGCTGGCAGGGCTGCTGCCGCGACTGCACCTGGATGAACTTCCTGGCAGCAGCCGCTGGGTCTACTTGCCGCCAATGGTCCCAGGCAAACATCCTCTTGAAGCGCTTGCAGCAACGCTTGGGCATGCCATGCCCGAGCGGAGTCTCCTCTCCTTTCGGGAAGACCTCGAAGAGGAAAGCGGTCGCGGCCTGCATGCGCTGGCAACACAGCTGAGGACGCCGACCGTACCCACCGTGGTGCTCGTGGTCGATCAATGCGAAGAACTCTTCACCCAGACGACCGACGAATGGGAGCGGCAGCACTTCATCAAGCTGCTGGTGACCGCAAGTACTGAGCCAGGTGGTCCCCTGCTGCTCATCCTGACGCTGCGTGGCGACTTCTACGACCGGCCAATGTACTACCCGGAACTCGGGAGCCTCATCGAACAGCAGAGCAAGTCGGTCTTCCCGATGAATCGGCAAGAACTGCAGGCAGCGATTGAGAAGCCCGCTACGCTTGCCGATGTACAAGTGACCTTCGAGGAACACGTGATTGGCAACCTGCTGGCTGAGGTGCAGGAGCAGCCAGGAGCGCTCCCCCTCTTGCAGTTTATGCTGGAGCAATTGTTTGAGCGACGACAGGGACATCGCTTCACGCTCTTCGCCTATCATGAAATGGGAGGGGTAAAGGGAGCCCTGGCCAAACACGCGGAGGACACCTACGCGGCGCTCCCCTCGGAGGAACACCGTCGCCTGGCGCGGGTCCTCTTTCTCCGCTTACTCGATCCTGGAAAAACCGAACAGGAGCTGACCCGTCGCCGTGCGGAGCGAGGAGAGTTTTCCCTGGACGATGCCTCCGAGACGCGCCTGCTCAATGAGAGCATGGACGCCTTCATCGCAGCGCGCCTCTTGACGGCCAGCCAGAGCGAGGCGACGACGATGATCGAGGTCAGCCACGAAGCGCTGCTGCGTGAGTGGCCCCGGCTCACACAGTGGCTGCGCGAGGCGCGTGAGGATGTGTACCTGCAACAGGCGATCAGCCGCGATGTCGCAGCCTGGGAGCGCTCCGTCAGGCCGAAGGACCGGCTCTACCGGGGCTCGCAACTACGCGAGGCCACCGCCTGGGGGAAGCGCACCACGCCGAGCAAGCGCGAGGCCGCTTTCCTGCGGGCCAGTACGACCCATCACATCCGTTCGCTCGCCTTACGGATGGCAGTGGTGCTGCTGCTGCTGGCGACCACGGGACTGGTCTCCTGGCTCGCGCTGCTCGTGGCCGCCAATCCCACCCTGGTGACGGCGCTTTCAGATGCGGGGTCTGGCTCGCTGCGCCAGGCCATCGACACGGCCAGGAGCGGGACACGGCCAGGAGCGGCAGTACCATCACATTTGCCCCTCAGGTGCGAGGAACGCTCTTGTTGACGAGTGGGGATCTGACAGTGAGCAGGAATCTCACGCTGCGTGGTCCAGGCGCGGGCGTGCTGACCCTCAGCAGCGGCACACAGGGATACGGCATCCAGGTGCTGAAAGGGGCCTCTGTCGCGATCAGTGGCCTCACGCTTGGCAAGAGCACGCTGCCCAGCGCTGACTTCATCCAGAACGCTGGTACCCTGAATCTGACCAGGACGGTTGTCGCGCAGGTGACGACGCTGGGGCCGGGAAAGGCTCCCATCCACAATCTGATGAGCGGGACGTTGACGCTCACGACCAGCACCGTGTCCGGCAATACGAGCACGAGTAGCGCGGGCAGCATTCATAATGAAGGGCAGCTTTCCCTGATTAACAGCATCGTCTCCCAGAACAGGGGAGGCGGCATCGTCAATAATGGCGGCGAGGACGCCACGGTGACCGTGACGAAGAGTACAATCTCCGAGAATAGCACTGATGGCCCTGGTGGCGGCGCTATCTACAATGGGGGCACGCTCCATCTCACCAGCAGCCTCATCGCCAGCAATCGCAGCACGATCGGTCCTGGAGGGGGCATCTACAATCTCTCCGGAACCATGACCATCACCGCCAGCACGATCTCTGACAATACTGCTACGCACAGCTATGGTGGGGGGATTGAGAACCAGGCCAATCTCACCATCGCCAGCAGTACCATCACTGGAAACATCTCCTCTGGCAATGTCGAGCCCCATCGAGGCGGGGGAGGCATCTACAACTCTGGCGGCACACTCTCGATCACCTCGAGCCTGATCGCTTACAACACGCTGTTGGCCAGCAGGCAGAGCGGCAACAGCGGAGGGGGCATCTATACTTCGGGAACGCTGACGCTGAGCGACAGTACCATTGCCAACAATACTGCCTCTGGTGGCCCAGGTGGGGGCATCTCCAATGATCTCGGAGGCACGCTCACCCTGGTCAATAGCACCATCGTGGGCAATACCAGCACTGATGATGCGGGCGGGGGCATCTTCACCAGCGGAGGGCGCACCTCTCTGGTCTTTTGTACCGTGTATGGCAACACGGCGCACGGCGCCGGTGGGGGGATCTTTAGCGCAGCAGGCAGTATCCAGCAGGTAGCAGGACAGGGGCAGTTCAAGATGACCAACAGTCTGGTCGCCCAGAACCGGGCCGCCAGCGGGCCAGATCTGGCCGGAGTCCTGATCTCAGGTGGATACAACCTCATTGGGGAGCCTGCCGGCTTCAGCGTTGTCCCAGCAAACGGCAAGCCGGGTACTGATCTCATCGGGCAGGGAGCAGCCGGCCTGCGCATTGACCCCAGGTTGCAAGAGCAGAGCGGGCCAGCAGGACCGGTGTGGGTCCTGGCGCTGCTGCCAGGGAGTTCGGCCATCGACCGGATCCCGCTGGCAGCCTGCCATCCCGGCGGGATCACGACCGACCAGCGGGGCGTCAAGCGTCCCCAGGGCGCTGCATGCGATATCGGGGCCTATGAGTATAGTGACGAGTTTTTCACAAGCTAGCGTTTTCTAGCGATGCTAGGAGAGCGTGAAGGAGGTATCCTATGGCAAAGAACAGAGTTCTTCTTGTGTTAGAAATCGTCCTGCTGGTGGCAATGAGTGCCTCCCTTGGAGGCTGTGGTGGAGGTCACGCTTCTTCCCAGGCGACTCCTCGCGCGACCACCTCTCATCGCCTGGACACCGGTCCTTTGGGTCTTCCCCTGTATTGCCCCGTCTATGTCACGCACGATCAGCAGGGCAACATCTATGCCACCGACTCGGACGAGGGTCAGCAGAACAGCCATCGTGCCCGCATTGTCAAGCTCTCTCCTACGGGTCAACTGCTGGCCGAGTGGCATGTGTTCAACACGTTTCAGAGCCACCCGACGTTCATTGGCAACGTTACAGGGCCTTACGGTCTTGCCGTTGATGCCTCGGGCACCATCTATGTCGCGGATGCAGGCGACAATACCATCAAGAAGCTCTCTCCCACCGGCCAGTTGCTGGCTACCTGGGGCAAGACGGGCAGTGCGCCAGGCGAGTTGAGCTGGCCTGAAGGGGTAGCCGTCGATGCCCAGGGGAATGTCTACGTGGCCGATTTAAACAACTCTCGCATCCAGAAGTTTTCCTCTACAGGCACGCTGTTGGCCGTCTTTGGCAACACGGGCAGCGCCGCCCAACTCCTCAATGTCCCGGCTGGCATTGCTCTTGATGCCCTGGGTGATCTGTACGTCACAGATCTTCGCAACCATCGTCTTGTGAAGTTCTCTCCGCAGGGCACGTTTCTCACAGCATGGTATGGGCCCGGTGGCAAACAGTTCAGTTCTGCGAGAGATGTGGCCGTTGATCGCGTGGGCAATATCTATCTCGCCGATGCAAGGAACTTTCGCATTGTGAAGTTCTCGCCATCTGGCAAGCTGCTCGCCATCTGGGAGCGGCCGATGGATCCTGCTCTGTTCGGCATCACCGTTGATCCCCAGGGGAACATCTACGTTGCCATGAGCGGGGGGCCAGCAGGAGGGATCAGGAAGCTTTCTCCCAGTGGGGCAGTGCTGGCCACCTGGCCTGCCACGTGTCCTAACGGGTGATGCTTGACGGGCCAGGGAGAGGCTGAGGCAGCACGCACACACTTGGAGGCGAACGAGTCCGATCGGATATCGCAGAGACAGATCAAAAGGAGACGTCAGATGAGCAAGAAGAACCTTCTCTTGGTGCTAGAAACCGTCCTGCTGTTGGTGCTTAGCTCCTCTCCCCTGAGCTGTGGCAGCAGTCACGCTCCTTCCCAGGCGACTCCTCGCCTGACCACTTCTCAGCGCCTGGACACCGGTTCTCCAGGTCTTCCCCTCTATTGCCCCGTGTTTCTCGCCCTTGATCAGCAGGGCAACATTTATGTGGGCGATGCAGACTACGACAAAGGAGCCCATCGTGCCCGTATTGCCAAGCTCTCTCCTACGGGTCAACTCCTGAGTGAATGGCATGTGTTCACCGTTTTTCCTCCTGGAAGGGCTTGGGGCCCTGACGGAATTGCGGTTGACGCCTCGGGCACTATTTACGCCGCGGATGGAGGAGACAATACCATTAAGAAATTGTCTCCTACTGGCCAGGTGTTAGCGACCTGGGGGAAGAAAGGCAGTGCGCCCGGCGAGTTGAGCTGGCCAGAAGGGGTAGCCGTTGATGCTCAGGGGAATGTCTACGTGGCGGATTTCTACAATTCCCGCATCCAGAAGTTTTCCTCTACCGGCACGCTGCTGGCCGTCTTTGGCAACGCGGGCAGCTCTACTGAACAGCTCAAGAACCCGGTGGGTCTCAGGGTTGACGACCAGGGCAATGTCTACGTCGCCGATCTTCGCAACCATCGCATCGTGAAGTTCTCGGCTGACGGGAAGTTTCTCGTCGCCTGGTCTCAGGCTGACTCCATCCCATTCAGTTCAGCAAGAGATATCGCGGTTGACAGAGAGAGGAATATCTACGTTGAAGACGGTCGGAACCAGCGTCTGGTGAAGCTTTCGCCAACCGGCCAGGTGCTTGCCATCTGGAAGCCCTCCATATTTAAGGACGGGATGTTTGGGGTCGTCGTTGATCGGCAGGAGAATGTCTACGTTGTTAGCCAGACCGGGACGGGGAGCGTTGTGAAGCTTTCCCCCGGTGGAGCCATCCTTTCTATCTGGCCTGCTTCGTGCCACTGGTCTTGACCCGGAGTGGTAACGCTTGACGAGCCAGGGAGAGGCTGAGGCAGCAAGCACACACTTGGAGGCGAACGAGTTCGATCGGATATCGCAGAGACAGATCAAAAGGAGACGTCAGATGAGTAAGAAGAACCTTCTCTTGGTGCTAGAAATCGTCCTGCTGGTGGCGGTGAGTGCCTCCCCCGCAGGCTGTGGCAGTAGTCACGCTTCTTCCCAGGCGACTCCTCGCGCCACGGCTCCCCATCGCCTCGACACCGGTCCTTTGGGCCTTCCCCTCTATTGTCCCAAGTATGTCAAGCACGATCAGCAGGGCAACCTCTATGTGACCGACAACGACTTCGGGGGGCCCAAAGTGAGCCATCGGGCCCGTGTGGTCAAGCTCTCTCCCACCGGTCAACTGCTGGCCGAGTGGCATATGTTCAACACGTTTCAAAGCCAACCGTCGTTTCTTGGCAACGTGACAGGGCCTTTCGGGATCGCTGTTGATGCCTCGGGTATCATCTATGTCGCCGACGCAGGTGACAATACTATCAAGAAGCTTTCTCCCACCGGCCAACTGCTGGCCACCTGGGGCAAGACGGGCAGCGCTCCCGGCGAGTTGAGCTGGCCTCAAGGGGTAGCCGTCGATGCCCATGGCAACGTCTACGTGGCCGATTCCAACAATTCCCGCATCGAGAAGTTTTCCTCCACCGGCACGCTGCTGGCCGTCTTCGGCAACATGAGCAACTCCGCCCAGCGCCTCAATCTCCCGGTTGGCATTGCTCTTGATGCCCAGGATGATCTCTACGTCACCGATCTGCGCAACCATCGCCTGGTGAAGTTCTCTGCACAGGGCACGTTTCTCACCGCATGGTCGAGGGCCGGCGGTATACAGTTCAGCTCTGCGAGAGATGTGGCCGTTGATCGCGCTGGCAATATCTATATTGAAGATACGAGGAACTTCCGCATTGTGAAGTTCTCTCCCACAGGCCAGGTGCTCGCCATCTGGCAGCAGCCAATGGATTTTTTTCTCTTCGGCATCACCGTTGATCCCCAAGGGAACATCTACGTTGCCATGATTCCTGTCACTAATAATGTTGTGCCAAATGGGGGGATCAGGAAGTTTTCTCCCAGTGGAGCTGTGCTGGCCACCTGGCCTGCCACTTGCTTTTGAGTCAGGGAGGCGCTGAAGAAAGCAAGCAGACGAACAAGCGCTGTTAGTTGCTTTAGAGAGCGAAGGAGGTATCCGATGGTAAAGAACAGAATCCTTCTTGTGTTAGAGGTCGTCCTTTTGTTAGTGTGCATCTCATCTCTCGTAAGCTGTGGCAGCAGTCGTGCTTCTTCCCCGGCGACTCCTGCTGCTACGGCTCCCCAGCGCCTGGACACCGGTCCTTTGGGTCTCCCCCTCTATTGCCCTATCTATGTCACGCACGATCAGCAGGGCAACCTCTATGTGACCGACTCGGACCAGGGGAACAAAGGGAGCCATCGCGCCCGCATTGTCAAGCTCTCTCCCACCGGTCAACTGCTGGCCGAGTGGCATGTGTTCAACACCTTTCAGATCCACTCTTCGTCGCAATTTGGCAACATTACAGGGCCTTACGGTCTTGCCGTTGATGCCTCGGGCATCATCTATGTCGCGGACGCGGGAGACAATACTATCAAGAAGCTCTCTCCGACCGGCCAGCTGCTGGCCACCTGGGGCAAGACGGGCAGTGCGCCTGGCGAGTTGAGCTGGCCTCAAGGAGTAGCCGTCGATGCCCAGGGCAACGTCTACGTGGTCGATGCCAACAGCAACCGCATCCAGAAGTTTTCCTCAACCGGCACGCTGCTGGCTGTCTTTGGCAACACGGGTAGCTCCATTGAACACCTCAATCTCCCGGTTGGTATCGATCTTGATGCCCAGGGCGATGTCTACGTTGGAGATCTTCGCAACCATCGCCTTGTGAAGTTCTCTCCGCAGGGCCGGTTTCTCACAGCATGGTCTGGGGCTGGTGGTATACAGTTCAGTTCTGCGCGAGGTGTGGCCGTTGATCGCGCCGGCAATATCTATCTCACCGATGCAAGGAACCTCCGCATTGTGAAGTTCTCTCCGACAGGCAAGGTGCTCGCCATCTGGCAGCGGCCGATGGATCTTGCTCTATTCGGGATCACCGTTGATCCCCAGGGGAACACCTACGTCGCATATGTAGTCCCGTCCCCTAATGGTGGGCCAAGAGGGGGGATCAGGAAGCTTTCTCCCAGTGGGGCAGCGCTGGCCAACTGGCCTGCCACCTGTCCTCCTGGGGGTCCTTAAGTGGTGATGCATTTGAGCCAGCAACGCCCATGCACCTGGTAGCTCACTTTTAGAGGGATAGCACATAGCTTCACGCTCTCCTGGCTGAGAGTGGCTGCTTCTTTGGGGACAACCTTGACGGCTCTCCTCGGCTTGCATTGAATGACAGGCGTGTACGTCACGCAAACGAGCTACGAACTCAGGCTCATAAGCAGAAAAAAGTCCTCCCACATTGCCTCAGCTAGCTCTGCATCGCAGATTGTAGCAGAAATCAATCAGCTCTGCAATAGATTCTGTGGGGGCAATGAAGAGTGCCAGTCGATTTCTTGACGGGGGAACAGAAACAACGTTACGGGAGCTACGTGGGAGAACCCCCTCTGAGCAACTGGCTCGCTATTTTTATATGAGCGCTGTTTTTCGTTCCACTGTCCCTCAAAGGCCGAACAGTGTCGTCAGAGACGATCGGGCTTCTGATCTTTCTCCAATTTTATGAAAGACGATTTATGAGTGGATCTCAGCATGAAAGATTGACGCTCGCCGCATGAAGTGCTAAAATATATCCTAGTGAATAGGTCGGATTAATTTGGCTCCGCATTAAGGTTCTAGCACAAATCAGGTGTCGGCGGGAGTGAAGTCGTAGTATTGTAGGGGCGAGGGCGGTGGAGTGTGGCGGGGTGGGCCCTTGCGGTCGCCCTGCTCGCCAGCCCCTGATTCTTGGTGGAACCCTGCATTAAAGCCTTACAGGTCGCGGGCTGCACCGTCAGGCGAGAAGGAAATGACCATGTGGTTACAAGTATCAACAAAAGGCGAATATGGCGTACGCATCATGGTCGACCTCGCTCGTCACTATGGTGGACGGCCGCGCTCGCTCACTGATATCGCGCAGTCGGAATTGCTGCCCCTGGCATACCTGGAGCAGTTAACAAAGCTCTTGCGCGAGGCCGAACCGCCTCTTATTACAAGCACGCGCGGAGCGCACGGCGGCTACCAGTTGAGCCGGAGTCCAGAGAATATCACTATGGGCGAGATTTTGCGTGTACTGGAGGGCCCAATTGCTCCGATGATCTGCGCAACAGAGGGCGAGATGACGGAAATCTGTGGCTTTCTCGGCTCGTGCA
>WNFD01010306.1_pt1 | contig 14243 bp, 6 predicted proteins | sample 5400491 | NCBI WGS metagenome assembly WNFD01 (sample SAMN13153343, study PRJNA577476) | soil metagenome | isolation source: 120 cm saprolite under Douglas fir tree site 2 hole 2 replicate 2 | place: USA:California | collected 2015-04-18
GCGGCGAGGAGGCACGCGACGGCGAGGGGGGCCAGGCTGCGCATGCCGCGAGTGTACCGCAGCGTGCGCGTGTGCCGGCCTCCCACATCGCCCTCCTTGCGGCCGCGTCCGCCGCGGGAAATCGTCCGGAGATGTCCGTAAGAATGCCGTCGCTGCCGGTGCTCGTCCTGGCGTTCGCCGCGTGCCGCTCCAACAACGACCTGAACACCCGCCCCTCCTTCGTGAAGGGCGCCATCGTGACGACCACCTACGACGGGAGCACGGACGACCTGCTGACCGGCGGACTGGGCAAGTCGGGGCTCGGCTTCCTTTCTCCGGCCCCGGGGTTCGCGAATCCGGCGAGCCCGACCGCCGCGGAGCTGCGCAGGCTCGCCATCTTCCGGAACTACCAAGCCCTGGTGGACACCACCACGGCCGGCGGCTACGGCGTGCTCTACGGGCCCAACATCGACACCCAGGGCGGCAACACGCTCGGCGAAGGGAAGATCGCCGGCGACGAGACGCTCGCTTTCGACGACGACGGCACCGGGCAGGTGAACGCCACCATGATGGTGCAGGTGCCGGCGAGCTTCGACGTGAGCAACGCGTGCATCGTCACCGGCATTTCGTCCGGCTCGCGCGGCGTCTACGGAGCGATCGCCACGGCGGGCGAATGGGGGCTCAAGCACGGCTGCGCGGTCGCGTACACCGACAAGGGCAGCGGGATGGGGGTGCACGACCTGGCCGGCAATACCGTGAATCTGATCGACGGCACTCGCGCCGACGCGGTGGCCGCTGGCGCCGCGTCGAACTTCACCGCGAGCCTGAGCGACGCCGACCGCGCGGCGTTCAACGCCCAGCTCCCCTCCCGCCTCGCCATGAAGCACGCGCACTCGCAGCAGAACCCGGAGAAGGACTGGGGCAGGTACACGCTGCACGCCGTCGAGTTCGCCTTCTACGTGCTCAACGAGAAGTTCGGGGACCCCACGGCGAGCGGCACGATGCGGACGATCCATCCGGGCCGGACCATCGTGATCGCCGCCAGCGTCTCGAACGGCGGCGGCGCCGCCCTGGCCGCGGCGGAGCAGGACACGCAGGGCCTGATCAGCGGAGTGGTGGCCGGCGAGCCCCAGGTGCAGGTCGCCTCGACCGCGACGATCCAGCGCGGCGGGACCACGGTCGCCGCGGCCGGGAAATCGCTCTTCGACTACACGACATACGCGAACCTGTATCAGGCCTGCGCCACGCGCTCCACGCCTTACTCCGGTCTCACCGCTTCCACGCTGGGGCCGGCATTCGATGCGACGGCGGCGGACGAGCGCTGCTTGTCGCTGCAGGCGAACGGATTGCTCACCAGCGGGACAGGCAACACGACGACACTCGGGGACGAGGCGCTTGCGAGACTCAATCAGTCCGGCTGGGAGCCCCAGTCGAACCTGCTGCACCTGTCGCATTTCGCCTCGTACGCGACCCCCGCGGTCGCGGCCACGTACGCGAACGCTTACGCGCGCGCGAGCGTCAAAGACAATCTCTGCGGATACAGCTTCGCGATGACGGACACGACCGGCGCGGTGCAACCCGTTTCAGCCAGTGCCGGGAACCAGGCGGCCGAGGCGCAGATCTTCGCCAACGGAAATGGCGTCCCGCCAATGACGACCGGGCCAGCGGCGATCAACCTCGTCAACAACAATTCGCAGGGAGCCGCGCGGCGCGACCAGGTCTCGCTGAATGCGTCGGGCACCAACGATTACAACGCCGACGGCGTCATCTGTCTCCGAAGCCTGGCGACCGGCACCGACAGCAGCGGTGCGCCCTTGAGCGGCGCCGCGCTGGACCGGGCGAACGCGGTGAAGGCAGGGATTCAGCAGGTGCTGCGGACCGGAAAGCTTCGCAGCATCCCGACGATCCTGGTGCAAGGCCGCGCAGACACGCTGGTTCCCGTGAACCACTCTTCGCGCGCGTACTTCGGGGCGAACAAGATGGCGGACGGTACCGACAGCCCCACCGTCTATTACGAGGTGGAGAACGCACAGCACTTCGATGCCTTCCTGCCGTTCCCTGCGCTCGCCGCTCGCTTCGTACCGCTGCACCCGTACGTCATCCAGAGCCTCGACCTCATGTATGCCAGGTTGAAGAACGGCACGGGGTTGCCTCCGAGCCAGGTGGTGCGCACGACTCCCCGCGGCAGCGTTTCCATGCAGATCTCGACAACCAACGTGCCACCCATCTCCGCGAGCCCGGCAGCCACCAACCTGATCACCTTCGCGAACAACACGGTGAGCGTCCCGAACTAGGCCAGGCGGCGCGCGCGAGGGCGGTGCCTTGCCGCCGCAGAGAGGGTAGGGTACTTGCTGCCCTCTTTCGCGGAGGCGACTTGGCGCAGCTCTTCGTCGAGCCGGGGAAGGTTGCGCGCGCGCGGGAGCTGGCCCAGCAGGCCGCGCGCGGGGTGCAGGCCTTCATCGACCGGCACAGCACGGTGGCCATCGAGCGCACGGTGCTGCGGCTCCTCGGCATCGGCGGAGCGGGCGCCCGAGGGGCGCCGCTGGCCAACCTGCTGGTGGACAAGCTGCGGGACGCGAAGGTGCTGCACAAGGGCGCCGCGTGGTGGCTGGGCCGGGCGCTCAAGGCGAGCCCCGGCCGCGATCCACTCCAGGCCGTCGAGCGCATCGCCGCGCACCCCGAGAAGCTGCCGCCGCTCACCCCCGCCGAGGACGCCGAGCTGCGCGAGACGATCCGCGCCGATGCCCGCGCCGCCGCGCGCGACCTGCGCGAGAAGGTCGAGAAGCGCAAGGAGCTGAAGCGGAGTCTTCAGCTAAGCAGCTTCCCGGGCGCTCCCTGGAAGTACGTGATCGTGGCCACGGGCAACATCCACGACGACGTGGAGCAGGCGCGGGCGGCGGCGCAGCAGGGCGCCGACGTGATCGCGGTGATCCGCAGCACCGCCCAGTCGCTGCTCGACTACGTCCCGCACGGCGCCACCACCGAGGGATACGGCGGCACGTACGCGACGCAGGAGAACTTCCGCATCATGCGCGAGGCGCTGGACGAGGTCTCGCGACGCTTGAGCCGCTACGTCCACCTCACCAACTACTCGAGCGGCCTGTGCATGCCGGAGATCGCCTACATGGCGGCGGCCGAGCGCCTCGACATGCTGCTCAACGACGCCATGTACGGGATCCTCTTCCGCGACATCAACATGCAGCGGACCTTCTGCGACCAGTACTTCTCCCGCCGGATCTGCGCCTTCGCGGAGATCATCATCAACACCGGCGAGGACAACTACATCACCACCGCCGACGCGGACGAGGCGGCGCACACGGTGATCGCCTCCCAACTCGTCAACGAGACCTTCGCGCACCTCGCCGGCATGCCCGACGAGCTGATCGGATTCGGGCACTCCTTCGAGATCGACCCGGCCCGGGAGGACACGCTCCTGCGCGAGTTCGCCATGGCGATGATGGTGCGCGAGCTCTTCCCGCGCAGCCCGATCAAGTACATGCCGCCCACCAAGCACAAGGAAGGCGACATCTTCTTCAGCCACGCCTACGACGTCATGGCCGACCTGGTGGCGATCACCACCCGGCAGGGCATCCAGCTCCTCGGAATGATGACCGAGGCGATGCACAATCCCTTCCTGATGGACCGCTACGTCGCCCTCAAGTCCGCCGCGTACGTCTACCGGGCCGCGCGCCACCTGGGCGACGAGATCGCGTTCAAGCCCGACGGCATCGTCGCCCGGCGGCAGCGCGAGGTGTTCGACAAGGCGGTCGCGCTGCTCGAGGAGGTGGCGAAGGACGGCATGATGGCGGCCATCGGCAAGGCGCGCTTCGGGGACACCGCGCGGACGGAGACCGGAGGAAAGGGCCTCGACGGCGTATTCGAGCGCGCCCCCGACTACTTCAATCCCTTCCTTGAAATTCTAGAGGGCCGGGCGTGAGCGAGAAGCAGCTCATCCGGCCGTACGGCGATCGCAAGGACGACGGGGTCATCCAGCTCTCCTTCGTGCTGCCGGTGCCCGTCTCGGAGAAGGCGAAGGAGGCGGCGGCCCAGGTGGCGAAGAAGCTCGGGCTCTCCCACGTGCTGGTCGCCTCCATGGAAAAAGCCGGCGACGACTACAGCTTCTTCGTCGTGTACGGCCGGACCCACATGCAGCTCGACTACGGCTCGATCGAGGTGCCGGTCGTCGAGCACCGCAAGCACCCGTTCGACGAGCTGAACGACGTGATCGAGCGGGACGTCGGCCGCAAGATCGTGGTGGTCGGCGCCTGCATCGGCACCGACTCGCACACCACGGGGATCGACGCCATCATGAACATGAAGGGCTACGCCGGCGACTACGGCCTGGAGCGCTACCGCATGTTCCGCGCCATCAACCTGGGGTCCCAGGTGGAGCCCCGCGCGCTGGTGCAGAAGGCCCGGGAGGTGCAGGCCGACGCGGTGCTGGTCTCCAAGGTCGTCACCCAGCGCGACGCGCACAAGGAGGACGCGCGCGCGCTGGTCGAGGCGGCCCGGGAGGCGAAGATCTTCGAGAAGACCATCTGGATCTTCGGCGGCCCGCGCGTCGACCACAAGACGGCGCTGGAGCTGGGCTTCGACGCGGGGTTCGGCCCGGGGACCAAGCCCAGCGACGTGGCCAATTACATCTATTATCGTCTACTCGAGCGACAGGGCCGGGCCCCGCCGCCGCAGCCGACCGCGCACGGCACGCCGGACGCGACCATCCAGGGGGCGACCAAGCCATGAGCGGCGTGGGACTCAAGACGGTGCTCCGGCTGCGCCTCTCGGCGCACGACGCGCACTACGGCGGCGGGCTGGTCGACGGCGCGCGCGTGCTCGGGCTCTTCGGCGACGTGGCGACCGAGCTCCTGGTCCGGCTGGACGGCGACGAGGGGCTGCTCCGCGCCTACGAGTCGGTCGAGTTCCTCGCCCCGCTGCACGCGGGCGACTTCGTCGAGGTGGAAGGCGAGATCGTCTCCACCGGCAAGACCAGCCGGAAGATGCGGTTCGAGGCGCGCAAGGTGATCTCGCCGCGCCCCGACTTGTCGGACTCGGCGGCGGAGGTGCTCGCGCAGCCGGTCGTGGTGTGCCGGGCCGTGGGCACCTGCGTCACCCCCGCCGCCAAGCAGCGGCCTCCTCGCCGCTGACGCGCGCGGCGCGCGTGCGCATCTTCCGCGGCGGACTGAAGCCACCGGAGGCGCCATGACCCATTGAGCAGACATCCGGCGGGCGGGGTAGGATCCGGCGCATGCCGGCCCCGCCCGCCATCCTGACGGCGGCGATCTGCGGCGCGGAGACCACCCGCGAGCAGACGCCCTACCTGCCCATCACCGCCGAAGAGCTCCGTCCACCTGCACGTGCGCAAGGACGACGGGACGCCCACCCAGGACCGGGCGCTGTTCGAGAAGGCGATCCGGGCCATCCGCGCCCGCTGCGACGTGATCGTCCAGACCACCACCGGCGGCGCGGTGGGCATGAGCGCCGACGAGCGCGCGCAGCCCCTCGAGTGCAACCCGGAGATGGCCACGCTGAACGCGGGCTCGCTCAACTTCGGCGACGACGTGTTCTTGAACCCGTTCCCGATGGTGCGCGAGTTCGCCCGGCGCATGCGCGAGCGGGGCATCGTCCCGGAGCTGGAGTGCTACGACGCGGGCCACGTCGAGAGCTGCCTTCTGCTGGCCAAGGAAGGCGTCATCGAGCTGCCCGCCCATTTCGACTTCGTCCTCGGCGTGCGGGGCGGACTGGGCGCCTCGGAGGAAAATCTCAAATTCCTGCTCGGCAAGCTCCCGCAGGGGTCCAGCTTCAGCGTGGCGGGCATCGGCCGGCACCAGCTCCCGATGGCGGAGCTGTCCTTGCGACTGGGCGGGCACGCGCGGTGCGGGCTCGAGGACAACGTCTACCTGTCCAAAGGAGTGCTGGCGAAAGGCTCCTACGAGCTGGTGGCGCGGCTGGCAGAGATGGCCCGCGCCGCCGGCCGCGCGGCGGCCACGCCCGCGCAAGCGCGTGAGCTGCTGCGGCTGCGGCCCCGGGCCTGAGAGTCGTTCCAGCCAGAGCGAATCGCCAAGACGTCCACGCTGGGAAAAGCGCAGCGCCGCCGAATACGGCGGCGGCTGGCGCGCGGCGTCGAGGACGGGCAGACTGCGCCGCCATGCGCAAGATCCTCCTCGTCGCCTTCGCTCTCGGCTGCGCCTCCGAGCGGCCGGTCGCCGCCCGCGAGCCGTCCCAGGCCGGGTCTGTGCCCGCCTCGCGCGAACGCGCCGCAGCCCAGGTCGCGTCCGCCGCGCCCGCCGTCATCGCGGTGCAGCCCGTCTCGGGCCCGCCGCGGCTCCAGTACCCGCCCACTCGCCGCACCGACGTCGCCGACGCGGTCCACGGCGTGCGCGTCCCCGACCCCTACCGCTGGCTCGAGGACGAAAAGTCTCCCGAAGCGCAGGCCTGGATGCAGGCGCAGGACGGCTTCGCCCGGACACATCTCCGCGGCCTGCCGGGTCGGGATGCCATCGCCCGCCGCCTCTCGGAGCTGCTGTACGTCGACGTGCTCGGCGCGCCGAGGCATCGGGGGAATCGCTATTTCTACGCCCGCCAGTTCGCGACCAAGGAGAAGGCAATCGTCTTCGTCAAGGAGGGCCGCGGCGGGCGCGAGCGGGTCCTCCTCGACCCGAACGCCTGGACCGAGGACGGCAGCGACGCTCTGGGCGGCTGGTGGCCGTCGTGGGACGGCAAGACCGTCGCGTACACGGCGCGGCACAACAACTCGGACGAGGCGGTCCTCTACCTGCTCGACGTGGCGAGCGGGAAACGCTCCGAGGTCGACGTGATCGAAGGCGCGAAGTACGCCGCCGCGTCCTGGACCCCGAAGGGCGACGGCTTCTATTACACCTGGCTCCCGGTGGACCTACGCATCCCCGTCGCCGAGCGCCCAGGCTGGCAGACCATCAAGTTCCACCGCGTTGGCGAGGATCCCCGCAAGGACCGCGTCGTGGTCGACAAGCTCGGCGATCCGACCACCTTCCAGAGCGTCCGGCTGTCGAAGGACGGCCGCTGGCTGGTGCGCACGGTCGCCCACGGCTGGGGCCGCAACGACGTCTACTTCCGCGACGCCCGCAAGGCCGATGCCCCCTGGACGCCGCTCGCCGCCGGCAATGACTCGCTCTACGAGGTCGACGTGTTCCGCGGTCGCTTCTACGTCTCGACCAACGAGGGAGCGCCGCACTCGCGCATCTTCGCGGTGGATCCGGCGCGTCCCGCGCGCGACGCGTGGAAGGAGATCGTGCCGGAGCGCAAGGACGAGACGCTGGACAGCACGCGGCTGGTGGGCGGGAAGCTGGCGCTCGTCTACCTGAAGGACGCCGTGACGCACCTCGAGGTGCACGACCTCGATGGCGAGCTGGTCCGCGAGCTGCCGCTGCCCGACGTCGGCACCGCCGGCAACCTGGTCGGGCGCGAGGACGAGGACGAGGCCTACTTCGAGTTCAAGTCGTACACGCACCCGCCGGAGATCTTCCGCACCTCGGTGGCGCGGGGCGGCGCCGAGCTCTACTCGCGCGTGAAGCTGCCCGTCGACCCCTCGCTCTACGAGACCGAGCAGATCTTCGCCACCAGCAAGGACGGGACGCGCGTGCCCGTGTTCGTCGTGCACCGCAAGGGCGCTGCGCGCGACGGCAAGGCGCCGGCCCTGCTCTACGCCTACGGCGGCTTCAACGTGGCGATCACGCCGGCCTTCAAGGGGAGCATCTATCCCTGGCTGGAGCGGGGCGGCGTGTACGCCGAGGCGGTGCTGCGCGGCGGCAGCGAGTACGGCGAGGACTGGCACCGCGCGGGGATGCTGCAGAACAAGCAGCACGTGTTCGACGACTTCATCGCGGCCGCGGAGGCGCTTGTCGAGCAAGGCCTCACCCGCCCGTCGCAGCTGGCCATCCGCGGCGGGTCGAACGGGGGGCTGCTGGTCGGCGCGGCGGAGACCCAGCGGCCGGACCTGTTCGCCGTGGTGCTCTGCCACGTGCCGCTGATCGACATGCTCCGCTACCACCTCTACGGATCGGGGAAGACGTGGATCCCCGAATACGGCACCGCTGACGACCCGGAGCAGTTCAAGTACCTCGCGGCGTACTCGCCCCTGCAGCAGGTGCGCGACGGGGTGAAGTACCCGGCCACTCTGGTGCTCTCGGCCGACGCGGACGACCGGGTCGACCCGATGCACGCGCGGAAGTTCGCCGCCGCCCTGCAACACTCCTCCACGGGCGGCCCGGTCTTGCTCCGCATCGAGAAGCACTCCGGCCACGGCGGCGCCGATCTGGTGAAGGCCACCATCGAGAAAACCGCCGACGAATACGCCTTCACCCTCTCCCAACTCGCGACGCCCGAATCCCGCCCGACCGCCTCACGGTAGGACGAAAAGCAGAACGCGGAGACGCGGAGACGCGGAGGCTTCTTTCGAAAAACCAACTCCGCGACTCCGCGTCTCCGCGTTCTGCTTTTCGTCCCCTACACCGGGGAGATTTCCCGCTTGCGGTAGGGGCGTTCGACCCGTTTGCCTTCGGTGATGCGGAGGTAGTGGGCGAGGAGGGGGCGGGTGTCGCGGGGGTCGATCACGTCGTCCACGTAGCCCAGGGCCGCGACCCGGTAGATGTCGATCTTCGGCCGGATCCGGTCGGCCAGCTCCTTCTTCAGCGCCTCGGGATCCTCGGCCTGCGCGAGCAGCTTGTTGGCCGCGATCGCCACCATCCCCTCCGCGCCCATCACGCTGATCTCCGCGCCGGGCCAGGCCAGCAGCGCGTCGGGCTCGTAGGCGCGCCCGTTCATCACGTAATAGCCGGCGCCGTAGGCCTTGCGGAGCACCACGGTCAGCTTCGGCACCGTCGCCGAGGCCACCGCGTAGAGCATCTTCGCGCCGTGCCGGATGATCCCTTCCTTCTCGACCTTCGTCCCGACCATGAATCCTGGGACGTCCTGCAGGAACACCAGCGGGATCTCGAAGGCGTCACAGAGGTTGACGAAGCGGGCAGCCTTGTCCGCCGCGTTCACGTCGAGCACGCCCCCGAGGTGCATCGGGTTGTTCGCCACGATCCCCACGCTGCGGCCGTCGATCCGCGCCAGCGCGGTCACGATGTTGCGCGCCCAGCGCGGCTTCAACTCGAGGGTGCGGCCCTCGTCCACGACCGCGGAGACGATCTTCCGGACGTCGTACGCCTGGCGCGGGTTGTCCGGAACGGCGTCGAGGAGGGCCTCGTCGCGGCGGTCCACCGGGTCGGAGCTGGGGCGGCGCGGCGGCTTCTCCCCGCAGCGGAGCGGAAAGAAGGACAGGTACTCGCGCACGGCCGCGAGGCAAGCGGCGTCGTCCTCGACCTCGAGGTCGGCGCACCCCGAGATCTCCGTGTGCACCTTGCTCCCGCCGAGCTGCTCCTCGGTGACGTCCTCGCCCACCACGCTCTTGACCAGGTAGGGCCCGCCGATGGCCATGGACGAGGTGCCCTTCACCATCGGCACGAAGTCCGCCAGACCGGGGATGTACGCCGTCCCCGCCGCGCCGGGTCCCACCATCGCGGCGACTTGCGGCACCACTCCCGAGAGGACCACCTGCTCGCGGAACAGGTAGCCCGTGTCCGCGAACGAGCTGACGATCGCCGCTTCGTCCGCGTCGGCCGACAGGCGCGCGCCGGCGGAGTCGACCAGCCAGACCATCGGGATGCGCTCCCGCAACGCCAGCTCGCGCAGGCGCGCCACCTTCCGCTCGCCGACCGGCCCGATGCTCCCGCCGTGTACGGTGAAGTCGTAGGAGGCGACGCAGCAGGGCCGGCCGTCGATGAACCCGGTCCCGCACACCACGCCGTCGGCGGGGGCGGGCCGTTGCGCCTCCTCGGGCAGCTGGCCGAGGTGGGTGGCCAAGAGGCCGATCTCCACGAAGCGGCCCGGATCCAGCAGCAGCTCCAGCCGGGCGCGCGCGTCCAGCTTGCCCCGCTCGCGCTGGCGGCGCAGCCGCTCCTCGCCGCCCATCCGCAGCGCTTCCGCCCTGCGGCGCCGTAGCTCCTCGACCTTGTCGCGCATCGACATACCTGCTCCGCAAATTACCACTATTTGCCTACATATCGATAATCCGGATGTTTGACCCTCTGTAGAATGGTGGTCTAGCCTGAATTGACCCGCATGCCCGCGATCTCGGCCTCTCCGCAACCTTCGCCTACCGCCGACGCCGACCCGCTCCTCGGGCGCACCGTCAACGACCGCTACCGCATCGTCGAGGCGATCGGCCAGGGCGGCATGGGCCGCGTGTACAAGGCGCTGCAGTCGCCGCTCGACCGCGTGGTGGCGCTCAAGATCCTCGGCGCCGGCCACGACCGCGATCCCAATTTCTACAAGCGTTTCTTCCTCGAGGCGTCGGTCACCGCCAAGCTGACCCATCCCAACACCATCACCCTTTACGACTACGGGCGCACCGAGGACGGCATCTTCTTCATCGCCATGGAGTACCTCGACGGGCGGACGCTCTCGCAGGCGCTGCAGCAGGACGGGCCGCTCGCGCAGGAGCGGGTGATCCACGTCGCGCAACAGATCTGCCGCTCGCTGCGCGAGGCGCACGCGCTGGGAATCATCCACCGCGACCTGAAGCCGGCCAACGTCATGCTGCTGCGGCAGCATGACGACCACGACTTCGTCAAGGTGCTCGACTTCGGGTTGGTGAAGTTCTTCCACGGCGACAACCCGGACGGCGACATCACCAACGCAGGCACCTTCATGGGGTCGCCGCACTACATCGCGCCGGAGCAGGCCCGCAACCAGGGCCCCGACCAGCGCTGCGACATCTACTCGCTGGGCGTCCTGCTCTACCACATGCTCACCGGCAAGGTCCCGTTCACGGCGGTGAGCCCGGTGGACATCATCTTGAAGCACTTGCACGAGGCGCCGGTGCCGCCGCGCGAGCTGCGGCCAGACCTTCAGATCGACGCGCAGCTGGAAACGATCACGCTGCGCTGCCTGGCGAAGGAGCGCGCCGAGCGGTTCCAGTCGATGGACGAGCTGCTGGCGGCGCTCAAGTTCCTGCGGCAGCAGCTCACCGGGAGCACCGGACCGAGCACGCCCAGCGATGCGCTGCCCGCCGTCTCGACGACGCCGCAGGACGGCTCGCGCGCCGTGCGGCCGCCGCCGCCGCCGGAGGACGCCCTCGAGGAGCCGGCTCCCGCCCTGCGCTTCACCGGATTGGGCGATCCACCCTCGTCGATCCGTTCCATCTGGATCGCGACGGGGGTCGCGGTCCTCGCCGCCGTCGCGCTGACCCTCTGGATGGCAAACGGGCGGCAGAGCCGCCGCCGGCCGGTGGTGACGGTCGAACACGTCGCCTCCGTCGTGATCGCCGCTCCGCCTCGCCCCGCATACCAGCCCGCCAGCGCCGGCGTGACCCTGGTGACGCTCACCAGCGCCCCCTCCGGCGCGGAGGTGAACGACGCCGACGGCCGCGCCCTGGGCCGCACGCCCCTCGATCTGCCGGTGAGCGCCGGCAAGCCGCTGGAGCTGATCCTCAAGCTCGAAGGCTACAAGCCCTTCCCGGTGGTGCGCAGGTCGCTCGTAGGCGATCGCCTCGCCATCTCCGCCACGCTCAAGAAGGAACCTCCCAAGGCCGAGCCGCAGCGGCCGACCGTCCGGCGGTCGGTCGGCTACAAGGACGACCCGTACTGAGGACGAGCCATGACGCATGAGAGGCGCGCATTGCAGCTCCCGGTTGCGAACGGCGCTCCCCGCCTGATCGTGTGCGCGCTGCTGGTGGCCGTGCTCGTGGCGCCCGCCGCCAGGGCGGACGCGCGCAGCGAGGCCAAGCGGCATTTCCGCGACGGCATGGCCCTGATCGCCGCGGGGCAGGTGGAGCGCGGCATCGCCGAGTTGAAGCAGGCGTATGCCATCAAGCCGCACCCCGACCTCCTCTACAACATCGCGCGCGCCTACGTGGACCTGGGCAGGATCCCGGAGGCGCTCGACTATTTCCACCGCTACGTCGCGACGGATCCGGACGACCGGGCGCAGGTCGAGGCGGTCATGGCGCGACTCGGCGGGGCCATCGGCGCGCGGCCGCCCGCGGCGCAGCCGGCGCCCGGCGCGCCCTCCGTCGACACCGCGCAACTCCTCGCCGCCTTGCAGGAGCTGATCGAGCGGAACAAGGCTCCGCCGGCGCTGGCCGCCTCGAAGGGTGCAGCGCCCCGCGCCGCTTCCGCCGCCGCTCCGGCGTCCGCCAGGAACGAAGAGGAGGGCATGTTCGAGGCGACCGAGGTGACGGCGCGGACGCGGGCGACCGCGCGGGAGATCGCCTCGGCGCTGGAGGGCGGCCGCACCGACGAGGACATCTTCGAGGAGCAAGTGGTGACCGCCGGAGTGCACGCCAGCTCCGAGGCGAAGGCGCCCGCGTCCTTGACGGTGATCACCGCCGACGAGATCCGCCTCACCGGCGCGGCGACGGTTCCCGAGATCCTGCGCCGCGTCCCCGGCGTGGACGTCGCCGAAATGAACCCCTCCGACACCAACGTCTCGGTGCGCGGCTTCAACCGGAGGGTCGCGAACAAGGTGCTGGTGCTGGTCGACGGCCGTAGCGTCTACCAGGATTTCCTCGGGGCCACGCTGTGGCCCCTGCTGGACGTCTCGGTGCAGGACATCGCGCGCATCGAGGTCATCCGCGGCCCGGGCTCGGCGCTCTACGGAGCGAACGCGTACGCGGGCGTGGTGAACATCATCACCAGGACCGGTGACGAGGTGAACGGCGGGCGCGCCTTCCTCCAGACCGGGAACTACGGGACGATGCAGGGAGCGCTCTCGGCGGGTGGGCGCAACGGCAGGCTCACCTACCGCACCAGCCTCGCCTACGACCACGCCGACAAGTGGAGCAGCGAGGCCCCGGCCGGGTTCAACTCGCAGTTCTCGCAGCCCAACCGCAGCCGCGAGATCCAGCGCGCCGAGATCGCTGGCGACTACCAGTCGAGCGGCCTGCAGGTCCGCGCCGGGTTCGGGTTCGACAACATGAACGCGATGGAGGTCTTCCCCCTCGGGTCCTTGCGTACCTTCGGCAACGAAGGGCAGGGCGGATTCGCCCGCGCCGAGGCCAGCTACGGCGAGACCGACGTCAAGGTATACTGGAACGCGCTGCGCATGCGGTCCGGGCCGGAGTACTGGCCCAGCGTGCTCCCCTCCATCCTCGCCAGCGTCCGCGCGGACGTGATCGACGCCTCCGCCCGCACGGGCGTGCAGTTCCAGCTGCTCGGGCGCCACCGTTTCAACTTCGGCGCAGGGTTCCGCTACTCGACGGTCGACTGGGGCTTCCTCGCCCCCAGGGCGGACGGCGGCACGCGTTACACGCAGGAGCACTTCAGCGGGTTCCTGCAGGACGAATGGGAGCCGTCCAGGCGCGTGACCGTGACGCTCAGCTACCGCGTCGATCGGCATCCGCTTCTCGCGGAGCAGCACATCACTCCCGGCGGGCTGGTCCACTCGCCCCGCGGCACCGTGCTGGTCGAGGTCGCGCGCGACCAGTTCCTCCGGTTCACCGCCGGGACCGCGTTCCGTGCGCCGACCTTCCTGGAGAGCTACGCGAACCTGTTCGCGCCGGTGGTGCCGGGAGCGGGCATCCGCTTCCAGGGCGATCTGAACCTCAAGCCGGAAGAGATGCTGCAGGCCGAGCTCGGCTACAAGGGCCGCATCGGCGACCAGCTCACGCCTGAGGCGGTGGTCTACGTCGAGCGCGTGCGCAACCTCATCACCGACGGCGCGCTGCAGCCGGCGCCTCCCGGCACCTCGGCGGGCGGTCAGACGGTGCTCGGGTTCACCGGGTTCCAGAACGAGCCCAACCTCTTCGTCGGCGTCGGCGCGGAGCTGGGCATGCGCTACCAGCCGGCCGACGGCATCGACGTGGGCCTCAACTACTCCTTCGAGAAGCTGGCCGACTGCACCGCGAGCTGCACGAGCGACCACAGCGTGGCGAACCAGTCCTCCGCGACCGTGAGCAACACCGCCCAGCACAAGCTCAATCTGGTGGCCACCTGGCGCACGCGCGCGAGCTTCGACCTGGCCGTCGACGCTCACTACGTCTCGACCGTGACCTGGTTCGAGAAGTCCTTCGACCCCAGCGCTCCCGCGGGCGTCGTCCTCGCGCCCTACGCGCTGCCCGCGTACACCCTGATCAATGCGCGCGTCGGATACCGCTTCATCCGGGATCGGCTCGAGGGCGGGCTGGCCGTGTACAACCTGCTCGGCGACGACCACCGCGAGCACCCGTTCGGCAGCCCCATCGGCCG
>WNFD01006184.1_pt1 | contig 14237 bp, 13 predicted proteins | sample 5400491 | NCBI WGS metagenome assembly WNFD01 (sample SAMN13153343, study PRJNA577476) | soil metagenome | isolation source: 120 cm saprolite under Douglas fir tree site 2 hole 2 replicate 2 | place: USA:California | collected 2015-04-18
TGGATTTCGTATTCCTGGGGCAGGCGGGTGATCCATTCGGCGATGCGCCGCTCGGTTCCGTGGCGTTTATCGATGAAGGGAGAAACAACTGCAATCCGGACAGGTGGCATTCGTTTGAGGCGCTCCCTACGGGCTGACCTGCATGAGTTCACACCAGCGCTGGAGAACAAAAAGATTCCAGATGCGAGACCAGCCCACGGCACCCTCCGACCGCTCGTAGCGATCCCAGAGGCGATTCACGGCTGCAGGCTCGAGGATACCGGTGTGGCGAAGACGGTCCGGCGCGAATGCTTCCTTCAACACGTTTCGCAAGTCATGCGATAGCCACCGCTGAAATGGAAACGTGAAGGTGCGTTTCCGCCGGGCGCTCAAATCCGCCAAAAGAGAGGGAGGTAAGAAAGCCTTCGCGGCGTCCAGCAAAAGTCGCTTCTGCTGCATGCGAATGCTCGACGGAACAGGAAGCAGAAACTCCACCACGCGATGATCGAGAAACGCCGGGCGGACTTCGATGCTGTGAGCCATGCTCATGGCATCGAGATCGCGCAGCAGGCGCGGCTCCAGATGCGTGTGAATGTCCATGAAGGCGAGGCGCTCGCGGAGATCTTCGTTCTCGACCTGCTTGGACCAGTACGTCAAATGGTCCCTCGCTTCCGCATGATGTCCATTGCGGGGAAATGTGGGGGAAACTAGCTCAGCGACATCGCGGTCCAGGAAAAGCACCTTCACGGCAAGCTGTGCGGCCACGAACGGATCGTCTGCGCCTATCAAGTAGGAGAGCTTCCTCCAACGAAACGGAAAAGCGTTCTGGTCGAGCAAGCGGCCAAACGGGCCTGCGGGCAGCGGCCTGGCCCACCGCGCAACTGTATTGAACCGTTCGAACCAGGCGAGCGAATCATATCCGCCGAACAACTCATCTCCCCCTTGGCCCGACAGCGCGACTTTAAATCCGGCTTCCGCACCAAGTTTCGAAATCCAGTAGGAGTTCAATCCGTCCACGGAAGGCTCGTCGAGAGCCCAGATGGCGTGGTCCAGTTCCGCTTCCACGCGGCGTGCCTCGAGCGTAACGACCTCGAGCGGGATGCCGAGTGCATCGGCTGTGCGGCGGGTCAGATTGCTTTCGTCGAATTCAGATTCGCCGAAACCCACCGTCATCGCCGAGAGTTTCTGCGCTCCAGCAGCCCGCGCCAGCGCGCCGAGGCAAGCTGAATCCGTGCCGCCACTCAAAAAAATCAGCACGGGAACGTCCGAGACAAGATGGTTTCGCATCGCTTCGAGCAGAACTTCTGAAAGATCCGCGGTGAGATGCACGGTCGAGGTGGACGGCGAAGAATGGGGGGAAAGCGACCAATAGGCCTCCGTTCGCCACTCGCCGTCCTTCCAAACTCCAATATGGCCGGGCGCCAGCGGAGTCACGCCGCGGATGGCAGACCAAGGCGGAGGAATGTGCCCGAGTTGAAGAAAAGCGCGGAGACCCGCAGGGTCAAGCTGGCGGGACACCAGGCCGGAGGCGAGCATTGCTTTCAATTCGGAAGCGAATACGAGTTGGCCACGGGACTCGTGCAGGTAAAGCGGTTTGATCCCCAGCCGGTCGCGCCCAAGGACCAGTTTGCGCTCGCGGACATCCCAGATTGCGAAGGCAAACATTCCGCGAAGTTTTTCGACGAACCGCTCACCATATTCCTGGTAGAGATGAAGGACAACCTCCGTGTCGGAGGTGGTGCGGAAGGAATGGCCGCGCCGTTCGAGTTCGGCGCGCAATTCGCCGGCGTTGTAGCTTTCACCGTTGTATGTGATCCAGAACTGTCCATCCGGGCTGGACATGGGCATGCGCCCGCGCTCGCTCAAATCGATGATGGAGAGGCGCGCGTTGACCAGGAGACATGATGGGAATTCCTGAACACCCTGGCTGTCAGGGCCGCGGTGTTTCATGGAGATGGCCATTCGGTCCGCGGCCGGGCGCAACGAATCGTCAGGATGTGTTGTCGCAATCCCTGCAATGCCGCACATGAATTCGAACAGCCCTCCCCCGCTTACTGCGGATCTTCCGCGCCTGTTACTTTAGCTTTTCTCGATGAACACTTCTATGCCTTCATGAAGGAAGATGTCAGCGCAAGCAGCAGAAGTTCAAGGTGCGCTAGGATTGCTCTACAAAAGTGGAAGGAAAGGTACAAATGGGCGCATTACGGACGTCCAAAAAGATTGGCCCGTTTCTTGCTATTCTTCCGGATTCTGCTGACCAACATTTTCGTTGCTTACATTTCAAGAACCTGAGTGTCTCCCATCTGCCACAGTTGGCCAAGCTATGGCATTGATTGCTTCTACAAGGTATATTGCTCACGATTCGCTGCGGTGGTTGGACGCTGAGTTGTTCGTGCTGCTATCCACAAGAAGACGGCACGACGGCCGGAGAATTCCTTCCGAAGAAAGTATCTGCTGGCTCTGAAGTTCGAGTTACAGCAGTACGACGACCCATGGAGAAAGAGAAATCCTTCCCATCGCGTGTAAATGACGCATCGCCCAAGCCGTTCCGGGTCTCCATAGCGATTCCACTGCACAATGAGGAAGAGGTAATCCCTGAACTACTGTCTCGCCTCGGAAAGACATTGAATTCGATCACGGGTGGCCCTCACGAAATCGTTTTGGTCGATGACGGTAGCATGGACTCAACTGCAGCGGCGCTGGAAGAAGCAGCTCGACACGATTCCCGATTAGTTGTTGTGATCCTTTCTCGCAATTTTGGCCACCAGGCGGCTCTCACCGCGGCGTTGGATCACGTTACGGGCGACGCCGTCATCCTGATGGATGCGGATTTGCAGGATCGACCCGAGGCCATTCCTCTGTTTCTGGAGAAATATCGCGACGGTTACGACGTTATTTACGCGCGGCGAATGAACCGGAAGGAACCTTTGTGGCTTCGCGCGGGCTACAAGGCCTTTTATCGACTGATGGGGACAATTTCCGATATGCAGATACCGATGGATGCGGGAGATTTTGGACTGGTGTCGCGGCGCGTGGTCCTGGAATTGCGCCAACTTCGCGAGCATCATCGGTATTTGCGCGGCCTACGCAGCTGGGTGGGTTTCCGCCAAATCGGCATTGAGGTCGAGCGCGATGCAAGGTTTGCGGGCGAGGCAAAATACAATCTTCGGCGGTTGTTCAAGCTCGCCTTCGATGGCATCTTTTCGTTCTCCACATTACCCATTCGTGCAGCGGGACTATTCGGAATCATTGCACTAGGCGCGTCCAGTTCTTACGCCCTCTATACGCTCTATGCGAAGCTGGTACTTCACATTTCGCCGCAGGGATTCACGGCGATCATCATCCTTGTCACTTTTCTTTCAGGCGTGCAGCTGACATTTCTGGGAGTGATCGGCGAGTATTTAGGCCGTGTGTATGAAGAAGCGAAAACCAGGCCAGTATATATTATCGACCACGTGACTCGTCATAGCGCATCCTCGGATAGTCGGATAGGATGACAGCCGATTGACCCACCGATCAGGATCTCGTTTCTGTCGTGAGGGCCTGCCGACACCAATGGCAAATCAAGATCCGAAACGGCTGGTGAAAACGATTCTATGACAATGGAACGCGAAATTACTTATTTGTCCGCACCCGCCGGGGTGAGCATGGCGGATCGATGGTACGAGATCGCTTCCGTCGACCATTTCTGGATACACCGGCGGTTCAAGGTGCTCCAATTGCTTGCAGGCGAACTTGTTTCCCAGGCTCAGACCCTCGCTGAGATTGGGTGCGGCAGCGGCATACTTCAGCGTCAGATTGAAGATGCATACGGAAAAGAAGTCGCGGGGTTTGACCTCAACGTGGTTGCCCTGAAACAAAACGTGAGCCGCCGGAGCGCAGTCAACTGCTACGACATTTTTCTGAAGCACCCGCCCCTTCGAGAACGGTTCGACCTTATTTTTCTATTCGATGTTCTCGAGCACATATCGGATGAAAGAGGTTTCCTGGAAGCCCTGATTTTTCACCTCGCTCCGGGAGGGCACCTAATTTTGAACGTTCCCGCAGGCCAATGGGCTTTCTCTGAATATGACGAGGCGGCTGGACACGTAAGGCGCTATTCGATTGAAATGCTACGCGAAGCCGTCGAGCCCACTGAGCTTAGTATCACGAATTGGACGTACTGGGGCTCACCGCTCGTGCCTATTCTCTTGCTCAGGAAACTATGGCTCAGAGGCAGAAAGAAAGAAGACGAAATCATTTGTGCGGGATTTGATTCAAGGGGCGAATCAATCAATCGTCTCATGGCCCTGCTCGCCAGTTGCGAACTTATTCCGCAGAAACTTATCGGGACTTCATTAATGGCGATCTTACAGCTCGGAGAGAGTGGAAAGTTCGTCCAGCCATCGGATTGAGATGGGGGCGAGATGAAATAGCCGCGGCCTAAAGCCGGAATTCATCCGATATCTCAAGACAATACTTTTACGCAATGGCGTTTGTATTCGCAGTCGATGCACTCTCAGCAATTCCTTTAATGTTTTGGGTGCGCCGTCCCGTGCATGACGATCAATAGTGCTTGCGCTTTGGACTGCTGGTAGGAGGTATTGAGTGAGTATTCTCATATCGGGCGGCGCGGGGTATATCGGAAGTCATACCGCCAAGAGTCTGTCACGCGCCGGATTTGAGCCCGTCGTATACGACAACCTCTCGACAGGGCATCGCTGGGCCGTGAAGTGGGGTCCGCTCGTCGAGGCAGACCTTTCCGACAAGGCTTCGCTGAAACAAGCGCTGAAACAGTACAACGTTACCGCCGCCATTCATTTTGCCGCACACGCCTACGTGGGAGAGTCCGTGCTCGACCCGCGCCGATACTTTGAAAACAATGTTATAAACACACTTCATCTCTTAAATACGCTGATGGATTCGGGTATAAATCACATCGTGTTTTCCTCGAGTTGCGCCGTATATGGAGAACCTCAAAGCTTTCCTATATCAGAAAGTCATGTGAAGCTGCCCGTGAATCCATACGGCGATTCCAAACTTTTTATCGAACGTGTTCTCGATTGGTACGGACGCGCCTATGGGTTACGCTGGGCCGCTCTGAGGTATTTTAATGCCGCGGGAGCTGATCCATCCGGCGAACTGGGCGAAGTGCACAATCCTGAAACTCACCTCGTCCCGCGTCTCATCGAAGCTGCACTCGGCCGGCTGGAGTCCGTAGAAATATTCGGCGTCGACTACCCCACCGAAGACGGGACGGCTGTCCGGGATTATGTGCACGTTCTGGACCTCGCTGAAGCCCATGTTGCCGCGGTACAGCATCTGCTTTCCGGCGGCGAAAGCTTTTCAGCGAATTTAGGAACCGGTCATGGCGTTTCCGTCAGGGAAGTCATAACCGCTGTGGAGCGCGTTTCGGACAGTACGATCAATGCTAAAACTGCTCCTCGACGAGTAGGCGACCCCCCAGTATTGATTGCTGATCCCACAAATGCGGAGAGGATATTGGATTGGCATCCGAGATTCTCGTCGTTAGATAACATCGTAAATAGCGCCTGGGATTGGCACTGTCGCATCCCTTCGCTCAGAAACATTTGAGGTTGCGGCAACAATTATGGTGTATTGACTACGTAGATCGGTTCAGAGCTGCCATTGCAACAAATGGGAGCCACTTCGGGCACATCAAAACCGAAGCCGGAAATGAATGGGTTCGCGGGCGCGGCGGTTCCAGCGTTCCACTGGATACGATCCACAGTCCGTATGTCCTATTTCCAAGAGATTGGTGCGGGACGCGCTTTTTCTTTGCCCACCGCCTTGACGAGCACGCGCCAGCACAACAGGATCAGTGTGAAGAGCAACACACCATAGAGAAGCCAACCGAGAAGGGCGTGTCCGCTCTCAATCCACGGATGCTTGTATTGGAACAGGGTCAGCCAGGCCATCATCAGCGCGACCAGCAGGTACACACCATATAACCATCGCCGTGGCGACATCGTAGACGCCCATGCCCATGCCTGTGGCAAAGTCATGGCGAGGAATATATAGCGATAATTGTAGTTCATGCCCAAGGACCAGCACGCGCAATAGACCAATGCGCCGACTGGAAAAGCCCGACCCAAAATACTATCTGTGGGCTCCAAGCCTAAATCGATTCTTCGGTGAACTAAAGCGGCTGCCAGAATCGCGACCGAAATCGTGTACGCTGCTAGAGCGAGGGCCGGGATGACAGAGTGCAATGACGGCACCGGGTGGCCCATTGCCTCTAGCTTCTTTGCGAGAATTAGGAATAGCTCTGGGCTGCCGAAGGACTGATACTCGGATTGAGATACGGTAACGTATACAACTCTGAGCTGCCGCCGAATAGCCATTACATAAACCAGAATCGTTGTGGCACCCAGTCCCGCGGTAATCACATCACCTTTCTTCCGAATAAATGCGAGGAATGAGACTGCGGGATAGACCTTCAAAAGCGCAGCAATCCACACGAACCCGAAAGCACCCAAGACGGCTCGACGACTTGCGAGGGCTACGGCCAGCCCAAGCAGAAGGAAGATCAACACATCCATATTGCACCGTTCGAGCGCGAGGACGAAGGGTGGAGAGACGAGGAACAGGGCATCGTAGCAAACTTCCGAGATCGATCCTGGAGCGCACAAGTACGAAGCCATTGCGACTAGCCCGATGTAAAGGAGCGCCGCCGTGGGGACAGTTTGACGAGCCGAAAGACCAGTGTGGACAAGCAAGAGCCAAGCGGAAGGGTAGGCCCAGGGAATAGGCGAGCCCAGAGCACAGGGCTTGTCAGTGGGCGCACCGGAGCGCACGCAGTCCAGCCATACCAGATAATACCGCCAGTCCTCAAACGCCTGGGGGGACGACGCTGGAAAAGAAAAGTAGTTCTGGTAAAAATGCTCCCGGACTGCCAATGGCCTTGTGTTGATTGTCCACAGCGCTGCGTAGGCCAGCGTCACAAGGCCAACGAGTAGAATTCGCAGGTAGAGTCGCTGTAATGAGGTAACCGATGTTTCCTGCAGAGTCGTACCCGCCTCGGTCTCCATTCAAAAAGCTCCCTGAGGGATCCGTTAAGTCTCCGGCGGTGAGAGTCTAATGGAAATCCGCGTGTGTGTGAATGCTCATGAAGGCAGCCATGCGGTCCGCAGCCTGGCGCATCGAGTCTCAACGGGGTGTGTGGTTGCAATCCCTGCAATGTCGCGCACGCGGCCTACTTTCCAATCAGCGCGAGCCGCCAGCGGGGGACTCCGCGCAGCTGTCGAGGAATGGGGACGGGCTGAGGCATTTTTGCGAGTGTGGGCAAGCGGTACAGCACGCCGGTTAGGAGCCACAAATACGCGTTATTCACAAAGTTCTGGTAGAACTGCATACCGAAGTACATGAGCAGGACGAGATCCACCACCGCATACCACCAAATTGCAAAGCCCAATGGAAAATATACGGTCGCGCGAAGTTTTCGAACGACCTTCCATCCCTGCCAGAGCAACACCGAAACCCAAATAAACCAAAAGAGGACTCCAAAAACCCCCATCTCCACCAGGAGGGAACCGTAGCCGCTTTCCACGTTAAACGTCGGCAACGGCTGGTCCAGGAAACGGGCAACATATTGCATCCCCAAGGAAGACATGCCGGTGCCGTGTCCGGCGACCAAATTCCCTTCAGAAACGGCGCCCATGAGATTTTGAACGGGGTAATCCCACATTCGGCTCACGAGCTCGGAACCTTCGCCGTTCACCGAGAGTGATTCCGAAAAGAACGACCAATTCCCGCCGATGACCGTGGGAAACACCTCGACCATGAGGATCAATCCGAGTCCACCGATTAGGAAACCCCGGCGGAGCGCTATCACCAACCGATGTCCCTGGCCCCAGCGCCAGGGCGCGCCCCAAAGAAACGCAGCCGTCATCACAAATGCGCTGCCAATCACGAAAACGAATGGGGTGCGAGTCCCCGTGATCATGACGGCGACGGTAACGACTCCGATCCCCCAAAAGCCATATTTGGCGCCCGGCTTCCGGCAGAGCAGAAAGTATCCTTGTGCGCCCATCGCCAAAATCCAAAGCAGGATCAAGTAGAAGGAGAAGCGGCCCGCGCTGACAAACACGGAACTCGGAGCAAACACCTCTTTGTGACTAACTGGAGAGTATCTTACTAGATGAGATAATTCATAGATTTCGGCTTGGGTATCTTCTGGCGTAAGGAAGGCCACGCCCAGCACCGACTGGGCAATTCCCAAACCTGAAATCACGATCCCCACCACCAAACTCACCGTGAGAAGGCGGTCCAAATCCGCAGGACGTTTTAGCATCGCGTAACCGAGATACATCAGCGGAGCGTAGTAGAAATAGAGTTTCATCCCCAACAATCCATACATTATATTCGGGGAGAACGTGTTGAAGACCTGGACGAACGCAAGCGAGGCAAAAAGTCCGAGCGGAATAAGGAAAGGGACTTTGAAAACGTCAACCTCCCCTCTGCGTTTAGCGAAATAGAACGAAAAGTAAGCGATGGCAACCAGGAAATCCTTGGCAAAATAGACAGTCAAGCTGTTGCCAAGATACTTGCGGGCGAGGTCCTCAAACAGGAGCCAAACCAAGAATACTAGAACACCACTGCGCCAATCATTTAGGATATGGACGACGAGCGCAACCACTACCAGACTCAACCCGAACATGATCAAGTTCCGGTCGGAGCCGGCGACAATCCAGGCCGCTAGTTCCCAAATGGTGGCCAAGACGATCAGGCCCACGACCGCAGCCTTGACCTGCCGATTGCCGCTGAGGGAACCTGTGGTGGTTAGCTGCATACTCTATCTGCGGAGATCAACTCCGCCTGGTGATTATGCTTGGGCGATTCGCGTACTGCAACGGGCAAACTCACATTGACGTACGATGCGCTCACCTCCAATGAAAGTGAAGATTCAAGTATTCCGCTTTATACTAATTTAATCGCGTTCTCACTCCGCTGACTGGGGCTGAAATTTAAAAATCTCTTGGAAATTAGCCGAACTAGCAAATCGAAAAATCTGTGGTCACGATGTAGAATCTCTGAATCGTTGCGGCGTCAAAAAGCTGCGATGGACTACCTGCGGAAGAGGATTAGGCGCTCGAGGCGAGGTCCGGGAATGAGTTTGCTGCCGATGCGGGATCGGATTCGCCTTTGGGGAAAGGAGATACTTTTCCCCGGTCTCGATCTGCACACACGATGCCGCTATCGATTCCTGTCCAGATATTTCAGGAAGGGAGCGATCGACACACTGGATGCGGGGTGTGGCAATGGGGCGCTCTCCTACGCCGCGTACCGGTGCGGGAATCGGGTCCTGGGCGTGACCATGGAACCGGGGCAGGTGAAAAAGGACAATGAATATTTTTCTTTTCTGGGAACTGACCCTGATCGGCTAAAGTTTGAGGTCTGCAATCTTTACGATTTAACTCGGATCAAACAAACCTTTGATCAAATCATTTGCTCGGAAACTTTGGAACACATTACAAGGGACAAACAGGTGGTTCAACATTTTTACGACATGCTTCGCGAAGACGGGGTGTTGCACCTCTGTTGCCCGTACTCGGAGCATCCCGGCAATAAGGGGCGAGTTTGTGCCGATGAATCCGTCGGTTGGCACGTCCGCGATGGATATACGCTGGAAAGCTACCGTGTGCTCCTTGAACCGGTAGGATTCCAGATCGTCAAAAGCACAGGGTTTGGTTCACCCCTTTTGGTGAAGTTGACGAATGTCATTCAGCCCGTGCTGAGCCGAATGGGTGCCACGTTCGCCCTGCCTTTGTTTCTTCTCACTTGGCCCCTGCAACTTCTCGATTACGAGAATCCTCCTGTTCCGATCTCACTCTATGTTCAATGCGTAAAGACTCCGCGAAATTAGGACTGGCGTACATGTTTGCGAATCGAATTTATCTCGATCGGAAAAAAGGGTTCGCGCCGGCAGGATTCAATAGGAAACTCTATCCTTTGCTACCAGATTAACCGCGCGAAGGAAGCCATCCTCGTACTCTCGCGGCGACCATGTTTCCATTCGCCGCCGCGCGGCAGCGCCCATGCGCGCCTTCTTTTCCGCATCAGGTAATACATCCTGAAGGATCGTAGCCAGAGCATTCAAATCTCCCGCCGGGAACACGTAGCCGGTTTCGCCTTGAATCACCAAATCGAATCTCGCACCCACGCAATCGCTGACCGCCACGGGCAACCCGCAGAGCATGGCCTCATTGACGACCAATCCAAAAGGCTCAAACAAGGAAGGCAGTACGAACAAATCCGCAGCGCAATAAACTGATGGCAGTTGCGACTGGTTCAGAAATCCAAGAAATCGCGCGCGGTCAGCGAGGCCTAACCCTTTTGCTCTGTCCTCGAGATTGCTTCGTTCCGGGCCATCGCCGGCAAAGACCAGATAGGAATTCGAAACATTCGCCCGGGCAAAAGCTTCCAGCAGGTCCATGGGACCTTTCCAAGGCTGGAGCTTGGCGCAGAAGAGCGCTACGGTCCCTTCGGCCGGAATCTTCCATTCCGAGCGTACACGATCGCGATCGACCTTCGCTGCTTGCTCGGTCCACCATCCGTTGTCGACTGCGGTGGGAGCAAGGACAACCCGTTCGCCGGGAAATCCGAGGGAATTCAAATATTCAACACCTCCGGATGACGAAACAATTACTCCATCGGCAAGCGAAAAAATCCGCCGCAACAAGATCTTCTTTATTCGTAGCTTCCAAGATGATTGTGCCCTCCAGCTTCGCAGACCATGGGAATCCGAGACGAAAAGGATGGGAGTGCCGTAATATTTCGCCGCAACCAGGGCAATCCAGGCAGTAGCAAAATAATACCCGCAAATGAGAACGGCATCAAAATGTTCATCCCTGATCAGAGTCCAGATGCCTGGATTGAACAAACCAAAAAAATGCCCTGGGCCCGGCCGAAAAGCACGGTTCGGAACATTCTTCCACGAATATCCTTCGAGCAAGGACGTATCCCAGGAAACTTTTACGCCAAAGCCAGGATCAATGGCAGATTCCGCTCCTTGCATACTGCAATACGCAACCAATATGTCCAGCCGTGACAGCTGTGCAATTTTCCGAAACAAAGGGGAGGAGTATTGCACGACGAGTGGAGCAACAATCAGGAGCCGCTTGGAAGTACGTTTCGGAAGATCTGGGTCCGAGAAGTCCCCCGTGGACCGAGATGGCGCACTGTTCTTAGATTGCTCCTCAGGGGGATGGCTCTCGCTCAGACCTCTGCCCACCATGCGCTCACCCCCGATATCCATTGGTTCGCGAGACCCCAGTCGCGTTGGTTATCAATTTGAATCGACTTCGAATTCTCAACCTCTATTGGGAAAACTTCACTATCATATGTCTTATCTCGTCCGCGGATGAGATAAGACGCATGTCAAAACAGACTTTCCTCGACATTAGTTCCAAGGTTCGTTACCTCAGGCGCATTCTTTACCATCGTTGGCAGAGCCAACCGCGCGTCTGTCCCTATTGTGGCCCCTCCAGCATTGTAAAACTCGCGCGTCGAAAAAAGATGATTGTAGAAATCCTTCAATGCCAGTCCTGCCATTTGTGGTTTCGCTGGCCGGCGGACACGCCCTATGAGCATGACTCTTACTATCAGGCGGATTTTGCCGGAGACGCTCCGCAGATTATTCTTCCCGGAAGCGATGAATTGCGTTTTCTCGAAAGCACGAATTTCTCCGGATCTCCGCTGGATATCAACAATAAAGTCCGAGTCCTGCATGCGTTGCGCCCGGGAGGCCGTGTCCTCGATTTTGGGTGCTCCTGGGGTTACGGAACCTACCAGCTGCGGCAACAGGGGTTTGACGCTGTCGGCTTTGAGATTTCAAGGCCTCGCGCGGAGTTTGGCCGGACAAAGTTGGGTCTGAATCTCATCGACAGCTTTGATGAACTTGCAGAATTACAAGAGGGAAGTTTTGATATCGTCTTCTCCAACCATGTCGTCGAGCATCTGCCCAACATTGGCACAGCTTTTGGCATGCTCACGCGTCTCCTCAGCCAGATCCGGGTACTGGTTGAAATGGATTGGGGAGGATCACCCAATAGCCCCGGCAATGCCGTTTTTCGAGTTTGCCATTCCACGCGCTGGATTGACAAAGCCGGTCTTTGGATCGGACCCCTTCGATGAGCAAATGGCACGGGCGCTGACCGATCAACCCAGCACGAGTCTTTCGACGGAAGGTGATGAATTGCTCGTTTACGCCCATAAAAGAGCGCCGTAAGAGGCTAGCAGACCGGCGTCCACTCGATTGGCGCAATCGAAAAGGCAAACTTCAGGGCTTTCTTCCTCTCGCGTTGATGCCATTGAACCCAGTTCCAACATAAACATCGACGAGACCCGAGTCAGAAAACCACTGGCGCACGGTGTCGAGCGTCTGTGGATGGTCGTGCACGGGAGAGAACATGTCCAGGGCGCTCAGGATTTTCACTTGAATCAACTCTTCGTCCGTGAATATTAATCTCGGCGCATGCGACACCGGACCGATGGGAATGAGATTGCCAATCGTTTTTCCCATGAACGGCACCTTGTACAGCGCCTTTTTCAAATAGAATGCCGAGGGAATCACCAACGAGAGAAATTTGTGAACCCCTTTGGGCCCCATCCACGTGAGAAAGGGACGCGCCCAATATTTCAGCGGGGGAAACAGACCCAGGTGCTTCTGATAGACGTCGATCACAATTTCACCGCCAGGCCGCAGGAAGGGCACCAGGCTCATAAAGGCGGCGCGCACGTCGGGACAATGCTGAAGAACACCCATGCAAAATACTTTATCGAACGATTCCTTCCGCAAGGGGATTTCGTAAATGCTGGCCTGTAGGATACGCACGCGATTGGAATCGCCGTTATTCCTCAAATTCGCTTCGACGGCGTTGCTCAAATCGAAGGAGAATACTTCGGCGCCGGTTTCGAGTACGATCTGCGTGAAACGTCCCATTCCACAGCCCGCTTCGAGAATCACTTGCCCGTCCATTCTTTGCGGCCATTGCGTAGTGGCGAAAAAACGCTCTCGGCTCAGGTCGTTCCCCATATGGCTATCGAGCTGAGTCTTGTCAAAGTAGTTCCATTGATAACCGAAACTGTGGGCGTATTCCTCACTGGGAACAAATCTGGGCATGGAACGTACGATTGGAAATGTGCGTCCGCAAGAGGAACAGGCCAGTAGACCTTCCGTGACGTTTCCATTGTTCTGAGCTGACGCGGCCGCCTCCGCGTGAAGCGGGGCGCCACACCCAAGGCACCTGAACCATTCAACAGACCGCAAATTCATCTCTTCCAGTAACTCCTCGCGTCAAATTCAGGTCATGAGGTCGAGTTCAAGAACTCATCAAATCATAGAAATCTTATTCGCCAGACGCAACGCCCTGTCCATCTCTTGGACGCGCAATCAGTTCATCGGCCGATTCCACCGGTGTCCCGTCCAAAGACGTTAAACGATAATTCCATTTGGCCAGTAATTCGCTGCACGCCGAGTGAATCTCCCGCCCATGGGTAGCGAGAAAAATGATGGGGCGAGACTCTTGAATTACATTCGAGGCCCCACGCAAGCACTCCAATTCAGCGCCTTCGATATCGATTTTCATGAGGTTCGGAGAGCGAATTTCATTTCGCGAGACCAGTCCATCCAACGTTAGAGTCCGCACACGGAGGCTGCCGTTGGCGGAAAGGTGTCCCGTGCAGCGGTCACTGGAAGGGTCAAAGATCGCCTCCCCATCGGCAGAGCTTACAGCGGCGCCGACCACAGTGCAGTTCTTGATGTGATTGATTTCCAGATGCTTTTTCAATTCCCGCAAATTTTCCGGAGATGGCTCAAACGAATAAACGTACCCGTTGTCTCCAACCGTAACGCTGGCAAGGAGAGAATAAAAACCCACATTGGCGCCGATGTCATAAACCACATCTCCGATCCTCAACTCACGCTGCAGCGCCCTCTGTTTATGATACTCGTAGCTCCCCAACCAGCAACCATGTGAGGCTGACCCTGCAGTCCACTTTTTCCCCCGAAGAGGGCCTTGTAAAATTGGAAGGACTGCCGCCCGGGGAATCAGACGCAGAGGAGCCCTCAACAATCTGCCGATAAAGGTCTCTTTCGAAATTCCAGAGAGATTAGCCATGTGAATGAGCGGTTCAAGCAACTCGCATCGTACTTGACGGCTTCTTCGTCAAATCGTCTTCTTTTCCGGCAGGAATCATTCCCATCGCCGCCGCAAATCGTTCCGTAATCGCCGTCCACGAAAAGTATTTTTCATGGG
>WNFD01015808.1_pt1 | contig 14233 bp, 11 predicted proteins | sample 5400491 | NCBI WGS metagenome assembly WNFD01 (sample SAMN13153343, study PRJNA577476) | soil metagenome | isolation source: 120 cm saprolite under Douglas fir tree site 2 hole 2 replicate 2 | place: USA:California | collected 2015-04-18
TGGTTCTTACGAGAAACGCGAGTCGTTCCTTTGCTGCGCTTTACTTTTGCTCGCATTTAGTAAAGGTTACACGGGTTTCCATTCCTCAGTGTCCGAGTCCAGCTTGCTAGTCCCCACCCGGCCGGCCCGCTTCGCGGGCGGGCCGACCTCCTACAAGGTGGGGAGGCGAGAAGGCGATATCCTGACGGGCCATGGCGCAAGCGATCAAGACCACCGGCGCGGAGCACGTCCGCTGGGATCTGACCGACCTCTTCAAATCCCCGACCGATCCCGCTGTCGAGGCGACGCTCGCCGAGGCGCTCAAGCGAGCGCAGGCGTTCGAGGCGCGCTACAAGGGCAAGGTGGTCGCACTTCCGCCCAAAGATTTCGCGGCCATGATGCGCGAGCTCGAGGAAGACGAGGAGCTGGCCGCCAAGCCCGAGGTCTACGCCTACCTCCTGCACAGCCAGAACACCGATGACCACGCGGCGGGCCGGCTGCTGGCTCGCGTGCGTGAGGCCGGCGCCGAGCGCGGACGGCACGGCGTCTTCTTCACCCTGGAAATGGCGCAGGTCAGCGACGAGCAGGCAGCGCGTCTCTACGCCGACCCGGACTCTGCTCGATATCGCCACTTCGTCGAGGAGGCGCGGAAGTTTCGCCCGCACCAGCTGTCCGAGCCCGAGGAGCGCGTGCTCACCGACTTCAGCCCGGTCGGCAACTCCGCCTGGAACCGGTTGTTCGAAGAGCTGTGCGCGCGCATCCGCGTCGACCTGGACGGGCGGCATCTGCCGCTCGAGGAGGCGCTGGTCCGGCTCCGCGAGCCTGACCGCAAAGTGCGGCGTGAGGCAAGCGGCGCGATAACGACGGCGCTGGATCGCGACGCGAGAACCCGCGCCTACATCTTCAATGTCATCCTCGGCGAGAAGGCGATCGACGATCGCTTGCGTCATTTCCCGACGTGGATCTCATCGCGCAACCTCGCCAACGAAACCTCCGACCAGGCCGTGCAGGCCCTCGTCGAGGCGGTGATAGGGCGCTATGACGTGTGCGTGCGCTACTACCGCGTCAAGAAGCAGTTGCTGGGGGTCGGCGACCTCCACGAGTGGGACCGCTACGCACCCATCGGCGAGGCCGCCCGCGACCTAAGCTGGGACGACGCGAAAGAGCTCGTGCTCGGCTCGTACCGCCGCTTCTCGCGGCGCGCCGGCGAGCTGGTCGAGGAGTTCTTCGAACACAGCTGGATCGACGCCCCGGTCGTTCCGGGCAAGGCCGGCGGGGCCTACTGCATGCAGGTCACGCCCCACCACCACCCTTACGTGATGCTCAACTTCACCGGCAAGCTGAGGGATGCGCTGGTGATGGCGCATGAGCTCGGCCATGGGCTCCACAACCGGCTGGCTTCCAGGCAACACATCTTCGACTACCACCCGCCGCTCACCCTTGCCGAAACCGCATCGGTGTTCGGCGAGGCGCTGACGTTCGACCGGATCATGGCCGAGGAGAAGGACCCCAAAGTTCGACTGGCGATGCTTTGCACGCAGTGCGAGGACGCGTTCTCCACCGTGTTTCGGCAGGTCGCGTTCAATCGCTACGAGGATGCCTGCCACACGCTGAGGCGCAAGGAAGGGGAGCTGGCGGTCGACCAGCTGGGTGAGATCTTCCAGGACAAGCTGCAGGCGATGTTCGGCGATGCGCTCATCCTCACCGACGAGCACAAGGTGTGGTGGAGCTACGTCGGGCACTTTCTACATACCCCCGGCTATGTGTACGCATACGCGTTCGGCAACCTGCTCGCGCTATCCGTTTACCACCGCTACCTCGAGGTCGGGCCGGGCTTCGTCGAGGACTACCTCGAATTCCTCGCGGCGGGCGGTTCCACCCGGCCGGACGAGCTCGTCCGGCGGCTGGGCATGGACATCACCGATCCGGGGTTCTGGGATGCGGGCCTCAAGATCCTCGACGGCATGGTGACCGAGGTGGAGCAGCTGGCGCCGGGCGGGGTGTGATCGCCAACTCACGCTCCTCTCTTTCAAAAGGGGGGAACTCCCCCCTTTACGCGCCGGGCCTGGCGGAGCCAGCTCCCGGCGCACCCCTCTCCTTCCCCTCTCCCCTGCGGGGAGAGGGGATTCCCAGAGACCGATAGACTTATCAATTAATTCCGCTGGGGCCCCAGGCCGCAGGGCCTGGGAGGGTCGCCACTCTTGAGTGGTAGGGAGTGAGATGACGGTTACCACCGAGGCGCTGGCCACCACCGATCTCGAGTTCGCGCGTCAGCTGGGCCAGCAGCTGCGAGTCGATTCCATCCGCTGCAGCACGGCCGCCGGCTCCGGTCACCCGACCTCGTCGATGTCCGCAGCCGATCTGATCGCGGTCCTGATCTCCCGCTATCTCCAATATGACTGGAACAAGCCGAAGGACCCCAACAACGACCACCTGATCTATTCGAAGGGACACGCGTCGCCCCTGTGCTACGCGATGTTCAAGGCGGTCGGCGCCATCACCGACACCGAGATGATGACCTTCCGCAAGTTCGGATCACGCCTGCAGGGCCACCCGACGCCGGTGATCCCGTGGGTGGACGTCGCCACCGGCTCCCTGGGCCAGGGGCTGCCGATCGGGGTCGGCGTCGCGATGGCCGGCAAGAACCTCGACAAGCTCCCGTACCACGTCTGGGTGCTCTGTGGCGACTCAGAGCTCGCCGAGGGCTCGATCTGGGAGGCGTTCGACAAGGCCGGCTATTACGGGCTGTCCAACCTCACGGCCATCCTCGACATCAACCGGCTCGGCCAGCGGGGCGAGACGGAGTACGGCTGGACGCTCGACACCTACCGCCGGCGGGTGGAGGCGTTTGGCTGCTTCCCGATCGTGATCGACGGCCACGACGTCACCGCCATCGACCGCGCCTACGGAACCGCCCTTTCAGCAACCGGCAAGCCGACCGTGGTCATCGCCAAGACCATCAAGGGCAAGGGCTTCCCGGAGATCGAGAACAAGGACGGCTGGCACGGCAAGGCGCTGCCGCCCGACATGGCCGAGAGGGCGATCAAGGAGCTCGGCGGGATCCGGCACCTCAAGGTCAAGACGGCCAAGCCCGAGTCGACCACGCCGGCCATCAAGCACACCGACGCGCCCGTCACGCTGCCCACCTACAAGAAAGAGGACAAGGTCGCCACCCGCAAGGCGTATGGCGACGCGCTGCTCGCGCTGGGGGCGATCCCGGACGTCGTCGCGATGGACGGGGAGGTCTCCAACTCCACGCACGCGGACGAGTTCGCGAAGGCATTCCCCGACCGGTTCTTCGAGATCTTCATCGCCGAGCAGCAACTGGTGGCGACCGCGGTCGGCATGAGCGTCCGCGGCTACCGGCCGTTTGCGTCCACGTTTGCCGCTTTCTTCAGCCGGGCCTACGACCAGATCCGGATGGCCGGCATCTCGCAGGCGAACATCCGGCTCACCGGCTCGCACGCCGGCGTCGAGATCGGGCAGGACGGCCCGTCCCAGATGGCGCTGGAGGACCTGGCTTCCTTGCGCGCGATCCACTCGTCGACGGTTCTCTACCCCAGCGATCCCAACCAGACCGCCAGGCTGGTCCGGCTGATGGCCGATGAGCCCGGCATCGTCTACATGCGGACCACCCGCGGCGCGTATCCGACCATCTACGGGCCGAGCGAGACCTTCAAGATCGGCGGCTCCAAGGTGGTCCGCCAGAGCCCGAAGGACCGGGTGACGCTCATCGGGGCCGGGGTCACGCTGCACAACTGCATCGCAGCGGCCGACACGCTGGCGCAGAAGAAGATCGCCGCCCGGGTCATCGACCTCTACTCGGTCAAGCCGGTCGACGTAAAGACGCTGCGCGAGGCTGCCCGCGCCACCAAAGGCAGGTTCGTCATCGTCGAGGACCATTACCCCCAGGGCGGCCTGGGCGCGGCGGTGATGGAGGCGCTCGCGCCCGAAGACGGCCTGCACGTGGCCCACCTCGCCGTCAAGGGCCTGCCAACGTCTGGCAAGCCGGAGGAGCTCATGAACGCCGCCGGGATCTCGGCACGGCACATCGTGGCTGCGGCGACCAAGCTGCTCGCTGGCAAGTAGCGGCATGGCGACAAAGACCCGCATACCGCCTCCGATCCGGGAGCTGAAGAGCATCGGCCAGTCGCTGTGGCTCGACAACATCCGGCGCCAGCTCATCACCTCGGGCGAGCTGGCCCGACTGCGCGACGAAGGGATCAGCGGCGTGACCTCGAACCCGACCATCTTCGAGAAGGCGGTCAGCGGATCGGACGACTATGACGAGGCCATGGTCCGGCTCGTAAGGGCCGGCCAGAAGCCTGAGCAGATCCTCTGGGAGCTGATGGTCGAGGACGTTTCGGCCGCCGCTGACGTCTTCAGGCCGATCTACGACCGCACCAAAGGACTTGACGGATTCGTGAGCATCGAAGTCTCTCCCACGGTGGCGAACAGCACGCGGCGAACCATCGCCTACGCCGAGGACCTCCGGACGCGATGCCACCGGCCGAACGTGATGGTGAAGATCCCCGCCACCAAGGAAGGCATTCCCGCCATCTACGACCAGATCTCGAAGGGTCACAACATCAACATCACGCTGATCTTCTCGGTCGACCGGTACGGCGAGGTGGTCGAGGCCTACCTGTCGGGCCTGGAGAAGCTGCACAAGGGGGGCGGGGACCTGCGCAAGGTCGCGAGCGTCGCCAGCTTTTTCGTCAGCCGCCTCGACACGAAGATCGACAAGACCCTGGCCGCCAAGATCGAGCTGAGCACGGATCCCGCCCAGAAGCGCGCGCTGGAACGGCTTTACGGGAAGGCTGCGATCGCCAACTCGAAGATGGCCTACGAGCGTTTTCGCCAGCTGTTCGGCGGGCCCCGCTGGGACAGGTTGAGGAAGGCAGGCGCCCAGCTGCAGCGTCCGCTGTGGGCGAGCACGTCGACGAAGGATCCGCGCTATCCCGACACCTACTACGTCGAGGAGCTCATCGGTCCGGACACGGTCGACACGATCCCACCGGCCACCCTGGCCGCTTTCAGAGAGCACGGCGAGGCGCGGCGGAGCATCGACGAGAACCTCGAGCTCGCCAAGCGTCAGTTGAAGCAGCTCGCGGACGTCGGCGTCGACCTCGACCAGGTCACTCGCGAGCTCGAGGTCGAAGGCGTCGAGTCCTTCACGAAATCATTCGAGAGCCTGCTCGCCACCATCCGCAAGGAGAGCCAGAACATCAGGGCCGGCAAGGGCCCCAGGCAGTGGTACACCCTCGGCCCGCTGCAGCCGAACGTGGACGGCCGCGCCGCGCAGCTCCAGAAGGCGGACGCGCCTAGGCGCCTGTGGGCCAAGGACTCGACGCTGTGGACCTCGGACCCCGGCAAGCGCGAGGAGGTACGCGACCGCCTCGGCTGGCTGAACGTGGCCGAGAAGATGCTCGAGCACGCGTCCGAGTTTCGAGCCCTCGCCACCGACGGCCGCGCCTACTCGGACGTCGTCCTGCTCGGCATGGGCGGCTCTAGCCTGTGCCCGGACGTGTTGCGGAACACGTTCGGCCCCGTCCGCGGCCATCCCCGGCTGCACGTTCTCGACACCACCGACCCGGCCACGATCCTCTCGGTGCGTCAGCGCATTCGCATCCAGGACACGCTGTTCATCGTCGCCTCGAAGTCTGGAGAGACGACCGAGACGCTCTCGCATTTCGCCTATTTCTGGGAGGAGGTCCACAAAGCCGGCAGGGACGCGATGGCCGGACGGCACTTCGCCGCGATCACCGATCCCGGCACGTCGCTCGAGAAGCTGGCCAAAGACCATGGCTTCCGCTGGATCTTCCGCAACCCGCCCGACATCGGCGGCCGCTACTCCGCCCTCAGCTATTTCGGGCTGGTGCCGGGAGCGTTGATGGGCGTCGACGTGACCGAGATGCTCGAGCGCGCAGTGGAGATGGGGCATTCCTGCGCCGAATCGGTGCCCGTCGAAAGCAACCCCGGAGTGTGGCTCGGCGCCGTGATGGGTGAGCTCGCGCTCCAGGGCCGCAACAAGCTGACGCTCATCGCTTCGCCCAAAGTGGCCACGTTCGGCTACTGGGTCGAGCAGCTCATCGCCGAGAGCACAGGCAAGCAGGGCAAGGGGATCGTGCCTGTCGAAGGCGAGCCGCCCGGCAAGCCGGCAATCTACGGAGACGACCGGCTGTTCGTGCATATCCGCATGGACGCGGATCCGCCCAGCAAGGCGGTGCAGGCGCTCGAAGCGGCGGGGCAGCCGGTGGTCACGTTGACTCTGCGCGACAAGCTCGATCTCGGCGGCGAGTTCCTGCGCTGGGAGATCGCGACCGCAATCGCCGGGTCGGTCCTCGGCATCGACCCGTTCGACCAACCCAACGTGCAGGAGTCGAAGGACAACACCAAGAAGGTCCTGGCCAAGTACCGCGCCAGCGGCAAGCTGCCGGCCGCGGAATCGGTCGCGGCATCCAAGTCTCGGGCCGGCTTGAAGTCGCTCCTCGGCCATGGCAAGCGCGGGGCGTACTTCGCGATCATGGCCTACACGACCCGCTCGGCTGCCTCGGAGGTGGCCATCGCCACGATACGGACGGCCGTGCGCGATGCGACGCACTACGCCACCACCGCCGGCTACGGGCCTCGGTTCCTGCACTCCACCGGTCAGCTGCACAAGGGTGGCCCGAAGACCGGGCTCTTCTTGCAGATCGTCCAGGAGGACACCCGCGACGTGGCCATCCCGGGCCAGCCGTTCAGCTTCTCGATCCTCAAGCAGGCGCAGTCGCTGGGCGACCTCGAGTCGCTGACGTCACGTCGCCTACCCGTCCTGCGGGTGACGCTCGGCCGCGATGCGGCGGCCGGTTGGAAGGCGCTCGGGGCAGCGGTCAAATCAGCGGTGAAGTAGCCGCGCACCGGAGGGGATGACCATGGAGATGGGAATGGTCGGCCTGGGCCGCATGGGCGGCAACATGGTCCTGCGCTTGATGAAGCGCGGCCACCGCATGATTGCTTACGACCGGTCGGTCGACGCCATCAACGAGAAGGCGTCACAGGGCGCCGTTGCCGCCTTTTCCCTGGAAGAGTTCGTCCAGAAGTTTCAATCGAAGCCGCGCGTGATGTGGGTGATGGTGCCCGCGGGCGAACCCACGACGCAGGCGATCGACCAGCTGGTCGCGTTGGGCGACCCGGGGGACATCATCATCGACGGCGGCAACACGAACTGGAAGGTCGCGATGCAGGACTGCGCGCGGGTGAAGTCAAAGGGCATGCACTACATGGACGCGGGGACCTCTGGCGGAATCTGGGGGCGATCCACAACGGCGTCGAGTACGGCCTCATGCAGGCCTACGCCGAAGGCTTCCAGGTCATGAAGCTGTCCAAGAGCTTTCCGGGCATGAACATGCAGGCCATCGCGGAGGCCTGGCGCACGGGGAGCGTCGTCCGGTCGTGGCTGCTGGATTTGATCGCGCGCGGCCTGGAGCAGGACCCCGACCTGGCCGGGATCAAGGGCTGGGTCGAGGACACAGGCGAGGGCCGCTGGACGGTGGAGGCCGCGATCGAGGAATCGGTGCCTGTGCCGATCATCGCCGAGTCGCTCTTCGCCCGCTTCCGCAGCCGGATGGAGAACACCTTCGGCGACCGCATGCTCGCGATGATGCGCAACCAGTTCGGCGGGCACGCCGTCGTCACCGACGCCAAGGGAGAGGCGGTCAAGGCGCTGATGGTCATCTTCGGCGCCACCGGCGACCTGAGCGGGCGAAAGCTCCTGCCCGCTCTGTACAACCTGGCCAAGCAGCGCCTGCTCCCGGCAGGGTTCGCGGTGATCGGCGCCGCGATCGACGACCTCACCGACGACGCATTCCGCAAGCATGCGTCGGAGAAGATCTCGACCTTCTCGCGCACCCAGCCGGTCGACCCCCAGGTGCTGCAGTCGTTCCTGGAAGCCGTGTTCTACGTCAAGGTTGACTTCGGGAAGCTCGACGACTTCAAGACGTTGGGGCGAAAGCTCGACGAGCTCGACCACTCGCGGCACGTCGGAGGCAACCGGGTGTTCTACTGCGCCACGCCGCCGCCGACGTACGAAACCATCACGGAGCAGTTGAAGGCCGCCGGCCTGAACGCCGGCGACGGCTACCACCGGATAGTCGTCGAGAAGCCGTTCGGAACCGACCTGAAGTCCGCCCGCGAGCTGAACCGGATGGTGCAGCGGGTTTTCCACGAGGACTCCGTCTTCCGGATCGACCACTACCTCGGCAAGGAGACGGTCCAGAACATCATGGCGTTCCGCTTCGCGAACTCGATCTTCGAGCCGATCTGGAACTGCCATCTCATCGATTCGGTGCAGATCACCGCCGCCGAGGAGATCGGGGTCGAGAATCGCGGTGCGTACTACGACAAGGCAGGCACCCTGCGAGACATCGTCCAGAACCACGCGCTGCAGCTGCTCGCTCTCACCGCGATGGAGCCGCCCGTGGCGTTCGAGGCCAACGCCGTCCGTGATGAGAAGGTGAAGGTCCTGCGAGCGATCCGCCCGATCACCGAAGAGGAAGCGGCAAAGGCTACCGTGCGCGGCCAGTATGCAAGCGGGTGGGTGCTTGGCGAGCACGTCCACGGGTACCGCGAGGAACCCAATGTCGTGTCAGGCTCGCTGACCGAGACATTCGTCGCGCTCAGGCTCTACATCGACAACTGGCGCTGGGCGGGGGTGCCGTTCTACATCCGGGCCGGCAAGCGGATGCCCAAACGCGCGACCGAGATCCGGGTCCTCTTCAACCGGCCGCCGCACCTGACGTTTGGACGGGACGCCGCGCAGGAGCTGGACCCCAACGCGATCACCCTGCGCATCCAGCCCGAGGAGGGCATCTCGCTGAGGTTCGGGGCCAAGGTCCCGGCTGCCGGCGTCCGGCTGCGCAGCGTGGCGATGGACTTCCTCTATGCCTCCTCGTTCCTGGTCGAGGCGCCGGAGGCCTATGAGCGGCTGCTGCTCGACTGCATGATCGGTGACCCGACCCTGTTCACCCGCGCGGACGAGGTGGAGACCGCATGGTCGCTCATCGATCCGATCGAAGCTGCATGGAGGGAGGGCCGCCCGCCGCTGCAGACGTATCCGGCCGGCACGTGGGGACCGGCCGCGGCGGCCAAGCTGCTCGAGGCGGACGGGAGGGAATGGCACAGGCCCTGAACCAGCCTTCGCCGGCGGCCACCCTCGACTGGAAAGGCGAGGCGGTCACGATCGCGCAGGTCCTGGACGCCCTGACCGAGTTCAGGAAGAAGTTCGCCCAGGCGCAGGTTCCCGACGACGACCATCCCCACCCGCGCAACTGTGTGATGACGCTCGTCGCGGTGGCCGCCACCGAGGGGGAGGAGGCTCGAGCGCAGGCTATCTGCAAGGCGATCGCCGTCCAACATCCGTCGCTCGCGCTCGTGGTCAGGGAGCAGGCCGATGTCAAAGCGGGTCGGATCGACGCATCGATCACCGCGCCGCGCCCGGTGCCGGTGACCGAGGCGACCGCCACCAGCCCCGCGTCGCCTGCGCATTACGAGCTGGTCACTCTGCGCGTCGGAGGCGCTGCGGCGACCCACCTCGCGGGCCTGGTCGATCCTCTCCTGGTCAGTGGCGTGCCGACGTTCATCTGGTGGCTTGGGACTCCGCCGTTCGGCTCCAAGGAATTGCGCGACGCTCTGCAAATCGCCGACGCCCTGGTGGTGGATTCGTCGCGATTCGCGCGCCCGTACCACTCGTTCCTCGGTCTCGCAGGCACGAGTGCGCACGCGCACCGCCACCTTGGCCTGGCCGACCTGCACTGGGCGCGGTTGGACCCGTGGCGGGAATCCATCGCGCAGTTCTTCGCCCCGGCGCCCCGGCGCCCCTTCCTGTCGGGGATCAGCGAGATCGGCGTCGACTACGCCGGAGCGGGCCGCGGCAACCGGATCCCGTCGGCCGTGCTGATCGGCTGGATCGCAAGCGCGCTGGGCTGGAAGCTGAAGCGCGCAGCCGGAGGCGCGGGAGGCGTGGTGTCGGCTCAGTTCGAGGCGGAGGGCTGGAGGATCGTCGACGTGGCCTTCCGGCCGGTCGTCAAGGCGGGCCTTGTGGAAGGGGAGATCGGCGCCATCCGGATCTTGGGAGCCTCAGGCGGCACCACGTTCAGGCTGTCGATCGATCGAGCCCCGGAGCGCACGCGGCGCCCGGCTCAGGACCTGGGGCCGGCGCAGTTTCAACACCTTCATGCCACCGGCGGCGAGGACGAGGCGGGCCTGGAGATCGCTCACCGCAAGGCGGCCCAGCATCGCGAGATGGCTTTCCAGAACCGCGAATCTCTTCATCACACGGCCACCGGAGATCCACCCGGCGAGAGTGTGCCCCCACGTCCCACCGTTTTCGTGCGGGAGCGCAGGAGCGCGGACAACTCGATGGTGCTCCTGACCTTGATCGACATCGGCGGGGCCGACGTCCTGCGGCACGTGCAGCGGATCGAATCGAATGACGATGCATCGCTGCTCGTCGAGGTGCTCGCGCTTGGTGCACACGACCCCGTCTACACGCGCTCCCTTTCCGCCGGCTCGGAATTGATGCGGGCTCTCTGACGTTGGAGGTCACCGTCCTCGAGACGGCGGAGGACGTGGCGGCGGCGGCGGCATCCGAGATCGCGGCCACCATCTCGGATGGCGCCCGAACCCTCGTGCTGGCCGGAGGCACGACGCCGAAGCGCTGTTACGAGCTGTTGTCCCGGCTGGAGGTCGAATGGGGCCGCGTCACGATCCTGTTCGGAGACGAGCGCTGCGTGCGCCCGGACCATCCCGACAGCAACTACCGGATGGCGCGCGAGGCGCTGCTGGATCGCGTCGCCCCGGGGAGCGTCCACCGCATGCCGGCGGAGCTCGGCCCTGACGAGGCGGCGGGCCTGTACTCGCATGTGGTCGCCACGCTGGCTCCCCTCGACGTCGTACTGCTCGGAGTGGGGGAGGACGGACACACCGCGTCGCTGTTTCCAGGGCACCCCGGGGTCAAGGCGAAAGGTTGGGCGATCGGCATCCGCGACGCGCCCAAACCGCCGCCGCAGCGCGTGACTCTCACGCTGTCGACGCTGAGCGGCGCGCGACGCGTGATCATCCTCGCCACCGGAGCGGGGAAGGCCGATGCGGTGGCGAAGGCGAAACGGGGCGAGGTGCCATCGGGGATGATTGCGGGCGCGCGATGGCTCATCGACCGCGAGGCCGCAGGGGTGGCGTGACGAAGATCGAGGTGGTTCCTTCGATCCTGTCGGCGGACGTCTCCCGGCTCGGCGACCAGGTGCGTGAGGCGGTGGCTGGGGGCGCAGATCGCATCCAGGTGGACGTGATGGACGGCCATTTCGTACCCAACCTCACGTTTGGTCCGATGGTGGTCGAGGCGGTGCGCAGGGTCACCAATCTGCCCATCGAGGCGCACCTCATGGTCGAGCGTCCTGAACAGTTCATCGAGGCGTTCGCGAAATCGGGAGCGAGCCTGATCGAGGTCCAGGTCGAGTCGACTACGTCGCTGTACCGAACGGTGCAGGCGATCAAGGACCTGGGTGCGGATGCCGGCGTGGCCATCAACCCGGCCACGCCGGTGGAGGCGTTGCGCGAGATCCTTCCCTACATCAACCTGGTGAACGTGATGACCGTCGAGCCGGGGTTCGGCGGCCAGAAGTTCATCGTCCACAGCCCCGACAAGATCCGCCGGTTGCGCGCGATGGCTCCTGACGTCGAGATCGAGGTCGACGGCGGCATCGATGCTCAGACCGCGCCGCTGGTCGTGAAGGCGGGAGCGACGGTGCTGGTGGCGGGCAGCGCTGTGTTCGGATTCAAGGCCGGGATCGCGGCCGGCATCGCGGCGATTCGCAAATCAGTTGGCTGACCAGGACGCGCTCAAGCGCGCGGCCGCCGAAAAGGCGCTGGAGTTGGTCCGCGACGGGATGCTGCTGGGACTCGGCAGCGGCACGACGGTGCGGTACTTCACCGAGGGCGTTGGGCGGCTCGTGGCAAGTGGGATGCGCGTGCGCGGCGTCCCAACGTCGCGTGCAACCGCGGGGCTGGCGACGGTGAACGGGATCCCGATCGTCACCGAGTTCATCGGGGCCATCGACCTGACCGTCGACGGGGCGGACGAGGTGGACACCGGCCTGGACCTGATCAAGGGGCGCGGAGGAGCTCTGTTCCGCGAGAAGATCGTGGCGGCGGCCTCGAAGCGACTCGTCGTGGTGGTCGACGAGTCGAAAGTGGTGCAGCGGTTGGGGGTGGGTGTGCTGCCGGTCGAGGTCCTGCCGTTCCTGTGGCGCACGACTGCTGAGCGATTGATCGGGCTGGGCGCGTCGCTCGTGGTGCGCGGTGGGGAGGAGGCGCCGTACATCACCGACAACGGCAACCTGATCCTCGACCTGACGTTCGAAAACGGCATCGCCGATCCGGCCGAGCTGGCGACGTCGATCAAGGTCGTCACGGGCGTGGTCGAGCACGGGCTGTTCGTCGGCATGACCGACACGTGCATCGTGGCCGGCCCGAAAGGCCCGCGGGTGCTGGGTCGATCAGGGGGTGTTTCGTAGGGCGGCTTCCTTAGAGCGGTCGTGCGCATACAAGCGAGCGATATGGACGATGCCAAGCTCCAACTCCACGAATGTATGGCAATTGCTACACATGGCGCATCCGGGTTGAAAATCTCTCACTCGCCCTACTCGACCGAACCAGGCGAAGAACGCGATTGGCTACGGTGATCGCGGAGCGGTCGCACGGTCGACAACGCGCGCTGAGCGAATTGGGCTTACTCAGTCGCCAACGCGCGCTACTCGACCCCAGTAGGCGATTCAGCTCTCATTGCTAGAGTGTCTCCGGAGCGGTCGCACGGTCGAAAGCGGGCGCTGTACGATCAATGCGGGCCGAATTTCTCACTCGCCCTACTCGACCGAACTAGGCGAAGAACGCGATTGGCTACAGTGATCGCGGAGCGGTCGCCTAGTTCGGTCGAGGGCGCGGCACTGGAAATGCCGTAGGCCCGCAAGGGCCTCGAGAGTTCAAATCTCTCCCGCTCCGCCAATTTCGATTTGCTAACCTACCCTCACTGGTAGGGGGGAGTAGCCTGGCGCCGGCCTCGACTGGAACTCGTCCGGCGTGGACGGGGTTTAACCCGGGACCGGCGGCGCTTTCGTGGCGCGGCGAGACCTCTGCTCATTTCAAGGAGCGGAGGTGTTCCATGACGAACAGGATCAGGTCATCAGCCGGCGTTGCCATCGCGGCCTTGGTTTTGCTTGCAGGATGCGGGGGCAATACGCCTTCGGTCACGACCCAAGCCACACCCCGCGTCGTAGCCGTGATTACTCAAACGCAGACTGATTGCTCGTTGTCGGCAGCCTCCGATCGAATCCGGTCCGGCCTCGTCGCGTTCACCCTCGTGAACGACACTGGCGTCGCGGCCGCGTTTGATATCTGGATGATTCCCGAGGGGCACGCGTACGAAGAGGTGGTCGCGCATATCCGAGAGGAGCGGCGCCTGGCGGAAAGCGGACAGCCGGGCCTCGGGCATCCGTCGTTCTTCACCGATCCTGACCCGGCAATCCGTGCCTTGATCGACCCAAAGAAGTCGACCACGGCGTCAGCGGTACTGAAGCCTGGCACATACGCCGTCGTCTGTTTGCGGACATTTGAGCAGGTTGGTGAAATACGTCCGCTCGCGGTCGTCGGTCCGGTGGTCGTCGAGCCGTGATGTACTGAATTCAGACACCGGCCATTGTTGACGGCGCACCTGGCGGGTGATTTAGCGTTAGCCCGTGGAGCAGCGGATCAGTCTCGTCACCCTCGGCGTGCATGACCTCGTCCGCGCCAGAGCGTTCTACGAGGCGCTCGGTTGGGCCGGGGCCCAGCAGCCCGACGATGATGTCGCGTTCTTCCAGGTCGGTGGGATGGTCTTCGGGCTGTGGAGGTCGCTCGGCGGCTACGGCGCGCCTGGCATCGAGCTGGCGCACAACGTCCGCACGCCTGCCGAGGTGGACGCCGTGCTCGCCGAGGCCGAGCGCGCCGGCGCGACGATCGTCCGCCCCGCGGCTCGTGCCGACTGGGGCGGCTACACCGGCGCCTTCGCCGACCCCGAGGGTTACGTGTGGGAGATCGCGCACAACCCCGACTGGACATTGGCCGACGACGGCTCTGTCCGCCTCCGTGGCTGAGCGCCGGGCGCGCAACCGCCGATTCGCCATCGGAACCGCGACGCTCGCTGCGATCGTCGTGCTGGTGGGGGGTGGCGTCGGCGGGAACG
>WNFD01004345.1_pt1 | contig 14232 bp, 15 predicted proteins | sample 5400491 | NCBI WGS metagenome assembly WNFD01 (sample SAMN13153343, study PRJNA577476) | soil metagenome | isolation source: 120 cm saprolite under Douglas fir tree site 2 hole 2 replicate 2 | place: USA:California | collected 2015-04-18
GGCGGCGAAAACCAAGAGCAAAGCGGTGCGACAGCAAGGCATAGCAGCCGAATGACCTCTCTCCCCAACGCCACTAGAGGAGATTTCATTCCCCAACTCAATGACCCTGGCGAGTGGATCAAGGGATCAACGCCCACCGCCAGTCAGACAAACCAGTCAGACAAATCTGCTGGCCCTCAACGCCACCATCGAGGCGGCGCGCGCCGGCGAAGCCGGCAAAGGCTTCGCGGTCGTCGCGTCCGAGGTCAAGGCACTGGCGACGCAGACCGCCAAGGCAACCGAGGAAATCGGCGTGCAGATCGCCGGCATGCAGCAGGCGACCGGCTTGACGGTCAGCGCGATCGACCACATCCGCGGCACCATCAGCGAGATCAGCCAAATCGCGACGACCATCGCCTCGGCCATCGAGGAGCAGGGAGCGGCGACCCAGGAGATTGCCCGCAACGTCCAGCAGGCCGCCCAGGGAACTCACGAGGTCGCATCGAATATCACCGGCGTGACCCGCGCCGCATCGGAGACCGGCGCTGGTTCGTCTCAGGTGTTGGGCGCCGCCAACGAGCTCTCCAAACAGTCCGAGACGCTACGCGCCGAAGTCGATCGCTTTCTCGCGGATGTGCGCGCCGCCTGATCGCCGAAAACCGCAGTCATGCTGCCCGGGATGGTCAAAAGAACAGCAGCGTGACGGCACCGAATACCGGCAGCAGGAGAAGGCTCGACCATCCGAGATAGGCAAAAAAGCTCGGCATCACGATGCCCCCTTCTCGGCGATCGCTTTGACCATGAGATTGGGCGCATTGCCGATATAGGTCAGTGCGCCGAAGAAAACGGAGCCTGCCGAGATGGCAATCAGCGTCGCTGCCTGAGGACCGGCGAGGTCCGCGGCATCGCCGCCAGCGAGATTGAAGAACAGCAGATAAGTCGGCGCGTTGTCGAGAAAAGCCGAGAGCAGCCCGGTTGCCCAGAAATAGCTGCGATCGTCGAGCCTGCCGAGGACACCGTCCGCAGCCCGGTGGTGCAGGATCGCGAGCACCGGGACGATGGTGAGGAAGATGGCGGCGAAGAGAATGGCGACCTCGAGCATTGGCGCCCAGGCGAAATCATTGGCATGGCGGATTCCCGGCGGCGTCAAATGGAGCGACAGCCCGGACACGGCGACCAGCGGCACGATCGCGAGGAGTCGTTGGCCCGCTAGCGGTACGTCGAGAACGGTGATGACGATACCGGGTTGCCAGATGCCGCTCAGCAGAACGATGGCGGTGATGGCGAGGAGCAGTATGAGATTGCCCTTGCCGGCGATACCGAGCTTCTCGATCTCGCCGACCGCCGATGGATCGCCGCGCGGCGTTCTGCGGTGATAGTGGCTGTCAATGGCATAGAACAGTACCAGCAGGACGAGGCCGACGGCAGCCGTCGGCGCGGCAAGGTACCGCGTCGGCCAGAAGAACGGTACACCCTGGAGAAAGCCGAGAAAGAGCGGCGGATCGCCGAGCGGCGAGAGCGCGCCGCCGATGCTGGCGACCAGAACGATGAAGAAAACGATCACGTGCGTGACGTGACGCCGCCGCCGGTTGGCCCGGATGAGCGGCCGGATGAGCAGCATCGCCGCTCCGGTCGTCCCGACGATGCTGGCCGCCATCATGCCGCCGAGCAGAAAGGCGCTGTTGACCGCCGGTGTGGCGTGCGGCGTGCCGGTCAGACGGATCCCGGCTGCGACGATGTAGAGCGCACCGAGCAGCACGATAAATGGCAGATATTCGAGAAGGCAGGCGTCAAGTACGGTATGCAGCGCCGTTTGCACGCCGTAGAGTGCGGCGAAAGGCAGCACGAAGACGATGCCCCAGAACGCCGCGACTTTGCCGTAATGGTGATGCCAAAATCGCGGAGCGAGCAGCGGCGCCAGAGCGATCGTCAGCAATAGCCTGGCGAAAGGCAGCGTCCAAATCACGCCGAGGGTGTCGTCCGGCCCCTCCTGCATACTAAATTTCCTTTGCGGCACAAGCTTGTCGCTCGCCGGTGCGCGGGCTAGGTTCCTGCCATCCGACAGAGGAACATACCGATGGACATGAACGGCGAATACCAGATTGCGGCGCCGCGGCAGCGCGTCTGGGAGGCGCTCAACGACCCCGAAGTGCTGCGCCAGTGCATCCCCGGCTGCGAGGAGATCGTCAAGCTTTCGGATGTCGAGTGGACGGCCAAGGTGACGGCCAAGGTCGGTCCGGTGAAGGCGAAATTCGGCGGCAAGGTGACGCTGTCCGATCTCGACCCGCCGAATGGCTACACGATCACCGGCGAGGGCACCGGCGGCGCCGCCGGCTTCGCCAAGGGCGGGGCGGCCGTGAAGCTCGTCGACCAGGGCGACGGCACGCTGCTCAGCTATACCGTCAAAGCGCAGGTCGGCGGCAAGCTGGCGCAGATCGGCTCGCGGCTGATCGACGGTGCCTCGCGCAAGATGGCGGAGGAATTCTTCGGCAATTTTGCCGCCAGGCTCGGCGTTCCTGTAGCTGGCGACGGCACCGCCGAGACCGCCGGACCGGCCGCGGCGGAGACTGCCCCGCCGGAGACTGCCCCGCCGACCGAACCCGTGGCAGCTGCACCCATCAAGCCGGCGCCGGAAGCCGATCGCGGCGGCAATCGGCTATCGCCGCTCGTCTGGGTTGGTGGGCTGGTGGTCGTGATCATCGTCATCCTGCTCGCCTTTACCCGCTGAATGCTGCGCTTTTGCGGGTTCGGCTTGACCAACTCCGCAGCGCACGGGAAACTATGGTAAATCGCTCCCCCGCTGTCACACACGGGCGCGGGCGGATCGTCCAACACGACGCATCACAAGGGAGAAAACGACATGTCCACTGCCGTGAAGATGACGGTGAACGGCAAGGCAGCGAGCGGGACCGTCGAGGCCCGCACCTTGCTGGTCCAGTTCCTGCGCGAGACGCTCGGCCTCACCGGCACGCATGTCGGCTGCGATACCAGCCAATGCGGTGCTTGCGTCGTCGAGGTCGACGGCAGGTCGGTGAAGAGCTGCACGATGCTCGCGGTCCAGGCCGAGGGCGCCAAGGTGATCACCATCGAGGGGCTGGCCAATGGCGAGCTTCATCCAATGCAGGCCGCTTTCCGCGAGAATCATGGGCTGCAATGCGGCTTCTGCACGCCCGGCATGGTGATGAGCGCGATCGATCTCGTGAAGCACAACAAGGATCCGAGCGAGACCGAGATCCGCGAGTGGCTCGAGGGCAACATCTGCCGCTGCACCGGCTACCACAACATCGTCAAATCGATCAAAGCCGGCGCCGCCGCCATGCGGGGGGCGACCAAATGAGCGACACCGGCATCGGCGCGTCCGTTCGCCGCAAGGAAGATTTCCGTTTCCTCACCGGTCAGGGGACCTATACGGACGATATCAACCGGCCGGGGCAGCTCCACGCCTATATCCTGCGCAGTCCGCATGCGCATGCGCGGATCAAGAGCATCGACGTCAGCGCGGCCGCCAAGGCCTCTGGCGTCGTCGCCATCTTTACCGGCAAGGATCTGGCGGCCGACAATGTCGGCGGCCTGCCCTGCGGCTGGCAGATCCATTCCAAGGACGGCTCGCCGATGGTCGAGCCGCCGCACCCTGCTCTCGCCGTCGATCGGGTCCGTCATGTCGGCGACCAGGTCGCCATCGTCATCGCCGACAGCAAGAGCGAGGCGCGCGACGCTGCCGAGCTCATCGGCGTCGATTACGAGCCCCTGAAAGCGGTCGTCGCGAGCGTCGATGCGCTCAAGAAGGGCGCGCCGCAGCTCCATGATTCGGCGCCGGGCAACCTCTGCTACGACTGGCACATCGGCGACAAGGCGCAGGTCGATGCCGCCTTCGCCAAGGCGGCGCATGTCACCAAGCTCGATATCGTCAACAACCGGCTCATTCCCAATGCGATGGAGCCGCGCGCCGCGATCGGCGAGTTCGACCGCGCGACCGGCGAGTACACGCTCTATACGACGAGCCAGAACCCGCATGTCATCCGCTTGCTGATGGGCGCCTTCGTGCTGCACATCCCCGAGCACAAATTGCGCGTCGTCGCCCCCGATGTCGGCGGCGGCTTCGGCTCGAAGATCTTCCACTACGCCGAGGAGGCGATCCTCACCTGGGCCGCCGGCAAGTTGAAGAAGCCGATCAAATGGACCTGCGAGCGCTCGGAGAGCTTCCTCTCCGACGCGCATGGCCGCGACCACGTGACCCATGCCGAGCTGGCGCTCGACAAGGAGGGCAAGTTCCTCGCCCTGCGGGTCTCGACGATCGCCAGCATGGGCGCCTATCTCTCGACCTTTGCGCCGTCGGTCCCGACCTATCTCTACGCCACCTTGCTCGCCGGCACCTACACGACCCCGGCGATCTATTGCGAGGTCAAGGCGGCGTTTACCAACACCGTGCCGGTCGACGCCTATCGCGGCGCCGGGCGGCCGGAGGCGACCTATATCCTAGAGCGCATCGTCGATCAGGCGGCACGCGAGACCAAGCTCGACCAGGCGGATATCCGCCGCCGGAACTTCATCCCCAAGGACGCCTACCCCTACCAGACGCCAGTGGCGCTGCAATACGACAGCGGCGACTATCACACGACGCTCGATAAGGCGCTCGAGGCCGCCGACTACAGCGGCTTCGAGGCGCGCCGTCAGGAGGCCGCCAGGCGCGGCAAGCTGCGTGGCATCGGGCTCGCCACCTATATCGAGGCGTGCGGCATCGCACCCTCGGCGGTGGCCGGCGCCCTCGGCGCCCGCGCCGGGCTCTACGAGACCGGCGAGATCCGCGTCCATCCGACCGGCAGCGTCACCGTGTTCACCGGAACGCACAGCCACGGTCAGGGCCACGAGACGACCTTCGCCCAGCTCGTCGCCGAGCGCCTCGGCATCCCGATCGAGAACATCGAGGTCTCTCACGGCGACACCAACAAGATCCCCTTCGGCATGGGGACTTACGGCTCGCGCTCGCTCGCGGTCGGCGGCAGCGCGATCGTGAAGGCGCTCGATAAGGTGGTCAACAAGGGCAAGAAGATTGCCGCCCATTTGCTTGAAGCCTCGGAGGCCGATATCGAGTTCAAGGACGGCAAATTCGCCGTCGCCGGCACCGATCGCGCGAAGACCTTCGGCGAGATCGCGCTGACCGCCTATGTGCCGCACAATTACCCGATCGAGGAGCTCGAGCCCGGGCTCGACGAAACGGCGTTCTACGACCCGAAGAATTTCACCTTCCCGTCGGGCGCCCATGTCGCCGAGATCGAGATCGACCGCGATACCGGCACCGTCGAGCTCGTCAATTTCACGGCCTGCGACGATTTCGGGCGGATCATCAACCCGCTCATCGTCGAGGGCCAAGTCCATGGCGGCCTCGTCCAGGGCATCGGCCAGGCGCTGCTCGAAGGCTGCGTCTACGACGATGCGGGACAGCTCATCACCGGCTCCTACATGGATTACTGCATGCCGCGGGCCAACAACGTGCCGTCCTTCACCGTCTCGACCAATGTCACGCTGTGCACGCACAACCCGCTCGGCGTCAAAGGCTGCGGCGAGGCGGGCGCGATCGGTGCTCCGGCGGCGGTGATGAACGCGGTGGCGAGCGCACTAGCACCGCTCGGCGTCGGCCACATCGACATGCCGGCGACGGCGGAGCGCGTGTGGCGCGTCCTCAACGCACAGAACATGCCGCAAGCAGCGGAATAAGGGAGAAAGAGCGATGTATGATTTCACCTACCAGAGGCCGACCAGCCTCGCCGACGCCGCCAAGGCGATCGCCGCGGCCGAGGACGGCAAGCTGATGGCCGGCGGCATGACGCTGATCCCGACCCTAAAGCAGCGCCTGGCGCGACCCTCCGACGTCATCGATCTCGGCAAGATCGCCGAGCTCGCCGGCATCAAGAAGGAGGGCAATGCCGTCGTCATCGGCGCCATGACCCGCCATGCCGACGTCGCCCATTCGGATGTTGTCAAATCGGCGATCCCTGCCCTCGCCGACCTCGCCGACGGTATCGGCGACCCGCAGGTACGCAATCGCGGCACGATCGGCGGCTCGATCGCCAATAACGATCCCGCCGCCGACTATCCCGGCGCCGTCGTCGCGCTGGGCGCCACCATCACCACCAACAAGCGCAAGATCGCCGGCGACGATTTCTTCACCGGCATGTTCGAGACCGCCCTGGAGCCCGGCGAGATCATCACGGCGGTGAGTTTTCCAGCGGTCGACAAGGCCGCCTATGCCAAGTTCCCCAACCCGGCCTCGCGCTATGCCGTCGTCGGTGTCTTCGTCGCCAAGAGTGCGGCCGGCGTGCGCGTCGCGGTGACCGGCGCCGGCCCCTGCGTCTTCCGCGTCCCCGAGATGGAGCAGGCGCTGGCGAAATCCTTCGCCGCTGATGCGATCAAGGGCATCAAGGTGGCGGCGTCGGACCTCAACTCCGACATCCACGCGAGCTCGGAATACCGTGCCCATCTCGTCAACGTCATGGCAAGACGCGCCGTGGCGGCGTGCGGCTAGTCGTTCGTCGCGGTCTCCAGGTAATCCACCGCCCTTCCCCCTCTCCCGCTTGCGGGAGAGGGACGGGGCGAGGGCTATCCGTACAGTCGAGAAAGCCCGCCGACTGCGCACCAATCGGACAGATGTCGAACGTCTGGTATGGTCAAGAATTAGGGATCGGCAGCTCTCCGGCCACAAATTTCGGCGCCAGGTGCCGATCGGACGGTACGTGGTCGATTTCGTTTGTAGAGAAGCTGCGCTGATCATCGAGCTCGACGGTGGCAAGCACGCCTCGATCGCTAAGTGCGATGTCAATCGCACACGGTGGCTTGAGCAACATGGCTGGCGCGTGCTGCGTTTCTGGAATATTGACGTAACCGAGAATCTCAGCGGCGTTCTGGAAGTAATCCTGGCGACCGTCAACGCAGCGTCGAACAGCCCTCACCCCATCCCTCTCCCGCAAGCGGGAGAGGGAGATATGACGAGATGATTTTAATGGATTCTACGCCTGCCATGCCGTCCCTCCCCGCCTCCGTCGATAGCACCCTCGCGCTTCTCGGGCATGGCGACTACATCGCCGATCGTAGCTTGGCGACCGCCGTCTATCTTGCGCTCAAGCTGAAGCGGCCGCTATTTCTCGAAGGCGAGGCCGGGGTCGGCAAGACGGAGATCGCCAAGGTGCTGGCGACGACACTCGGGCGGTCCTTGATCAGGCTGCAATGCTATGAGGGGCTCGATGTCGGCTCGGCGGTCTATGAGTGGAACTACGCCCGCCAGATGATCGAGATCCGCCTCGCCGAGGCCGGCCAGGAAGGCCGCGACACGGTCGAGGAGGAGATCTTCTCGGAGCGTTTCCTCATCAAGCGGCCACTGCTGCAGGCGCTCGAGCCGACGCTCGGCGGCCCGCCGGTGCTGCTGATCGACGAGCTCGACCGCACCGACGAGCCGTTCGAGGCCTATCTCCTCGAGATCCTCTCCGATTTTCAGGTCACCATCCCGGAGATCGGCACGGTCAAGGCCAAGGAGCCGCCGATCGTCGTCATCACCTCGAACCGCACGCGCGAGATCCACGATGCGCTGAAGCGGCGCTGCTTCTATTATTGGGTCGACTACCCGGACGCCAAGCGCGAGCTCGAGATACTCAAGGTCAAGGCGCCGGGCGCGGCGGAAGAGCTCAGCCGCGAGATCGTCGGCTTCGTGCAGAAACTGCGCACCACCGACCTTTTCAAGCTGCCCGGGGTCGCCGAGACGATCGACTGGACCCAGGCGCTAATGCAGCTCGACGTGCTGACGCTCACCCCCGAAGCGATCAACGACACGCTCGGCGTGCTGCTCAAGTACCAGGACGATATCGGCAAGATCCAGGGCAGCGAGGCGCTGCGCCTGCTCACCCAAGTCAAGGCCGAGCTCGCAGCGGCGAGCGATTAGCGAGCCAGAGACCGGCGGGAATGAGCGGTCATCTGCTTGCCAATCTGATGTATTTCGCGCGCACCTTGCGCGCCGCCGGGCTGCCGATCGGGCCGGGCAAGGTGCTCGCGGCGGTCGAGGCGGTGCGCACGGTCGGCATCACCAACCGGGCCGATTTCTACTGGGCGCTCCACGCGACGCTGGTCAATCGGCGCGACCAGCGCGAGATCTTCGACCAGGCCTTTCACATCTTCTGGCGCAATCCGCAGCTGCTCGAGAAGATGATGTCGCTCGTCCTGCCGCAGCTCGATACGCCCGGCCGGCCGGAGGGCGAGGAGATGATCCGCCGCCTCGCCGAGGCGATGCACCCGCGCGGCGCCGAAGGTGGCAGCGAGGAGCGTGAGGAGGACATCGAGATCGATGCGACGATGACGTTCTCGGATCGCGAGCTCCTGCGCGAGATGGATTTCGAGAAAATGTCGCTCGACGAGCTGGCGCAGGCGAAAGCCGCGATCAAGCGCATGCGGCTGCCGGAGATGGCGGTGCCGACGCGGCGCTTCGTCGGTGATCCCACCGGCGCCCGGGCCGACATGCGCGCCACCTTGCGTGCGGCGTTGCGGGCGGGCGGCCTCATCGCGCTGCGCCGCAAGCGCCGCCGGACGCGGCCGCCGCCGCTGGTAATTCTGTGCGACATTTCCGGCTCGATGCACCGTTATAGCCGGCTCTTCCTGCATTTCATGCATGCCGTTACCAACGACCGCGATCGCGTCCACACCTTCCTCTTCGGCACGCGCCTGACCAACGTGACGCGCCATTTGCGGCATCGCGATGTCGATATCTCCCTCGACAAGGTGACGGCGGCAGTCGAGGACTGGTCGGGCGGCACGCGCATTGGCCAGTGTCTCGCCGAATTCAATCTGGTCTGGTCGCGCCGCGTCCTCGGCCAGGGTGCCGTCGTAATCTTCATCAGCGACGGGCTCGACCGCGATGCCGGCGACGGGCTCGGCAAGGAGATGGACCGGCTACACAAATCCTGCCGCCGCCTGATCTGGCTGAACCCGCTGTTGCGCTACGACGCCTTCGAGCCCAAATCTCTGGGTATGCGGGCAATCTTGCCGCATGTCGACGAGTTCCGCCCCGTGCACAATCTTGCCAGCCTCGACGATCTTGCCGCGCATCTCAGCCGACCGGCGCCGCGCCGGCTTGAAGCGGCGGCGGCGTGGCGGCAAACCGGCTAGACTGGCAGCCAGGCTCAAGGGAGAAGTCATGAACACCTTTGGCGACCGCGAAGAGATATTGAAACAAGCCATCGATTGGCGCGATGCCGGCAAGGGCGTCGCCGTCGCGACGGTGGTGACGACCTGGGGCTCGTCGCCCCGTCAGGTCGGCTCGAAGCTGGCGGTCGACGAGGCCGGCAATTTCGTCGGCTCGGTTTCTGGCGGCTGCATCGAGGGCGCTGTCGTCCAGGAGGCGCTCGACGCGATCAAGGACGGCAAACCACGCCTGCTCGATTTCGGTGTCAGCGACGAGCAGGCCTGGGAAGTCGGGCTTGCCTGCGGTGGCAAGGTGCAAGTCTTCGTCGAGCGCGTCGAATGAAACTCGATCTCCTCAAGGCGGCGACGGCGGCCACCGCTGCGGGTCGTTCGGCAGCCCTCGTCACAAACCTCAAGTCAGGTCTCCAGAATCTCATTGGAGTAACTGAAAAGAAAGGCGATCTTGCCATATCTCCGACCATGGAAGTCGCCATTGCCGTCGCCATCCGCGACGATCGCAGCACGACAGTCGACACGCCGGACGGTCCCGTCTTCATCGAAGTGTTCAATCCGCCTCTGCGGTGCTTTGTCGTCGGCGCCGTCCACATCGCCCAGCCTTTGGCGCAGATGGCGGCACTCGCCGGCTACGCGGTGACGATCATCGATCCGCGCAGTGCCTTTGCCAGCGAGGCACGCTTTCCCGGCATCGCCCTTTCGACAGAATGGCCGGACGACGCCATGGCGACGCTGCGCCCCGACCGCCGTACCGCCATCGTCACGCTGACCCACGATCCCAAAATCGACGATCCAGCACTGACGGCCGCGTTGCGCTCGCAGGCCTTCTATATCGGCGCCCTTGGCTCGCGCAGGACCCATGCCTCGCGGTGCCAGCGGCTCAGTGAGGCGGGCTTCAGCGCCGCCGATCTCGCGCGCATCCACGGCCCGATCGGCCTCAATATCGGCGCCTTGTCGCCGGCCGAGATTGCCGTCTCGATCCTTGGCCAGATCACAGCGGTGCTACGCGCTGATCGTCTCAAGGCTCGCGAGGCAGCCGCATGATGCGGAAATCATGAAATTTGGCGAGATCCCCGTCGGCAGCGCGGCGGGCGCGATCCTCGCGCATAGCATGAAGCTGGCGGGACGAACCCTACGCAAGGGTCGCCTCCTCAGTGAGGAGGACGTAACCGCCCTCGCCCAAGCCGGGCTGACGACGATTGTCGCGGCGCGGCTCGCCGATGACGAACTGGGCGAGGATGCCGCCGCCACCTGCTTGGCGCAAGCCGTCGCCGGCGCCAATATCAGCGTTGCCAATGCCTTTACCGGCCGCGCCAACCTCTTTGCCGAGACGCGTGGCCTCTGCATCGTTGACCGCGCCCGCCTCGATGCCTTCAACCTCGTCGATGAGGCGGCCACCTTGGCGACGCTGGCGCCCTATGCGCTCGTCGAAAAGAAGCAGATGGTGGCGACGATCAAGATCGTGCCATTCGGGGTCAAGCGGGCGATCGTCGAAAGCTGCGCCGCGATCGGCCAGGAGGGTGGCAAGCTGCTGCGCGTCGCGCCGCTGCTGCCGACCGATACAAGTCTTATCCAGACCCGCCTGCCCGGCTTGAAGGAAAGCATTCTCGACAAAACTGTCGAGGTCACCCGGTCGCGCCTGGTCTCACTCGGCAGCCGACTGATCGGCGAGCGACGCTGTGCTCATACCATTGCCGCTCTCGCTGGGCAGATTTACGAGGCCGCGGCGGAGAAGCCCGGCCTCATCCTGATTGCCGGCGCTTCCGCGATCGTCGACCGCCGCGACGTCATTCCGGCGGCGATCGGCGAATGCGGCGGTACGATCGAGCATTTCGGCATGCCGGTCGATCCCGGCAATCTCATCCTGCTCGGCCGGCTCGACGGCAAACCGGTGCTCGGTCTTCCCGGCTGCGCCCGCTCACCCAAGGAGAACGGCTTCGATTGGGTGCTGCAGCGGCTCCTCGCTGGAACCCCGATGACGCGCGAGGACATCATGCGGATGGGCGCCGGTGGTCTCCTGGCGGAAATTCCGAGCCGCCCCTTGCCGCGCGCCGAAGCCGGTTCTGCCGTGCAGGAAACGCCGGTCGCGCCGCGACGACCGCGTATCGCAGCGCTCATCCTTGCCGCCGGGCAGTCGCGCCGCATGGGCGAGGTCAACAAGCTCCTCGTCGAGATCGGCGGCAGGGCGATGGTGCGTCGGGTCGCCGATGCGGTGCTCGCCTCCAGCGTCGGCCCGGTAGTCGCCGTGCTTGGCCATGAGCGCGATCGCGTGCGCGCCGCCTTCAGCGGCAGCAAGGTGCGTTGCATCTATAATCCGGACTTTGCCGGCGGCATCTCAACCTCGCTGAAGCGCGGCCTTGCCGCGCTGCCGGACGACATCGACGGCGTGTTGGTCTGCCTCGGCGACATGCCGCTGCTCGGCACTGGCGAGATCGACCGGCTGATCGACGCGTTCAATCCAACCGAAGGGCGCGCCATCATCGTGCCGACTCGGCGCGGCAAGCGCGGCAATCCGGTGCTGTGGGCAAAGCGCTTCTTCCCGGAGATGCAGGAGATCGCCGGCGATGTCGGGGCACGTCACCTGATCGGTGCCTATCCCGAGGTGGTCGTCGAGATCGAGATGGACGGCGAAGGCGTCGTCCTCGACATCGACACGCCGGAAGCCCTCGCCAACTATCTCGGAGGCAAAATCGGGGCCTGAACCGGACCTGTTCAACGGTCTGCAATGCGATCGGCATTGCGAAATCGACGACGTTCTCAAGTCGTGGAATAACTCGGCAGGGTCGCCCGTTACGTCAGCGCTAATCGGTCAAATCGATAAGAATACGGGAGCCCGAGATGAGCTGGTTGGTCGGTTCACTTACCGTCGCGAGTACGTTGTGCGGCTTGGCGCTTGGTCAGATTACCGCCGGGTTCGAGATGTTCGGCGTGCTAATCGCTGCAGCCGTACTGATGACTCTGCGGGTCTAATCATCGGCCCTCGCCGATACGAATTTTTTCAAACATTCCGCATCTTTATAGACAGTTTCTTTCTCCGACCCTCAGCTTCGCCTGCCAACGCCGAACGCTTCGGCGAGCAACTCGTACGACCGCATTCTGGCGGCGAAATCGAAGCAGATCGACACGACCACCAACTCCTCGACCGCATAGGCCGAGGCGAGCGCGGTGAGGCGTTCCCTGACCTGATCGGGGGTGCCGACGATTTGGCGACGGCGATTGTAGGCGACGCGCGCGAGTTCGCCTTCGCTGTAAGGATACGCCAAGGCCTCCTCGATGCGCGGGATTGGCCCAAGAATTCCCTGGTCGAGGCGTAGCCGCCAGAGGTCGCGGCTGGCCGCCAGACGCTGCGCCGCTTCCTCCGTCTCGGCGCAGAGAACGAAGACGCCGATGCTCCCCTGCGGGGCCGCAAGGCGTCGAACCGATCGAAAATGCTGGCGATAGGCCTCCATCACCGCAGGGCCGCCCTCGTCGCTGATGAAATGCGCGAAGGAGAAGGCGCAACCGAAATAGGCAGCATAGGCCGCACTCTGATCGCTCGAGCCGAGCAACCAGAATTCGGGAAGCCCTTCGCCGGTCGGCATCGCGTGAACTCCGGCGAAGGGGTGATTGGCCGGCAGCTCGTCGGCCAAAAACCCCATCAACTCGGCGATCTGGGCCGGGAAGTGTTCGATGCCGAGCGCACCCGGCCCGTGCTGTAGCGCGCTGGCCGTGCGCTGATCGCTACCCGGCGCGCGGCCGATTCCGAGATCGATCCGGCCAGGATACAGCGTCTCGAGCATGCGGAAGGTCTCGGCGACCTTAAGCGGCGCGTAGTGACTGAGCATGACGCCGCCGGAGCCGACGCGGATATCCCGTGTCTCAGAGGCAACACGGCCGATCAGGATCTCGGGAACGGTCCCGGCAAGACCCTGCGAGCTGTGGTGCTCGGCGAGCCAGTAGCGATGGTAGCCGAGGCGATCGGCGAGCCGGGCCAGCTCAAGCGTCTCCGCGACAGCCTGGGCCGGCGTGCCGCCATCGCGGATCGGCGACTGATCGAGGACGCTGAGCCTCACGACGATTGTTTACTCAGCATGGATAGCCCTTCGCCCTGCCCGCCAACCCGTCGAAGGCTTCGAGGAGGCGATTGCGCCAAGCGGCGACTGGATCGTCGGGGGCGAGCAGCTGCAGCTTGCTGATGCAGCGCGCCCACTGAAAGCCGCCGAACACGATGTAGTCGGCGTAATCTGCCGCTTCGCCGCCGAGATAAGGCTGCGCCTGCAACGTCGCGCGCAGCGGCGTCAGGCTCTGGCGAAAGGCAGCGAGCTTGCTGTCGCGATCGGCGCAGAAGGCCTCTAGCGTCACACCGAAGCGCTGCTCGCGGCTTTGCCGGAAATAGGGCTTGTCCTTCTCATCGAGATGCTCGAACACGTCGACCATGATGAGACGTGCGACACCAGGATGAAGCACCGTGTCGGTCCAATTGCCGATGAATTTCGCCAAAGCGCGTTCGCGCTTGCTGGCGAGCAAGGGCCGCTCCGGATAGGTCGCATCGAGATAATCGGCGATGGTCCAGGAATCGAATACGGTCTTGCCGCCATCGACGATGACGGGGACCTTACCCTGGCCCGAAAAGGCGATCGCGTGCGTGTCGGTGAAGCGCCAGGGCACGGTCTCGACGGCGAGACCCTTGTGGGTCAGAGCCATGCGGCTGCGCCAGCAGAACGGGCTGAAGCGCCGATCGGCTTCGGCACCGGCAAGATCGTAAAGCGTGATGGCCATTTTCGACTTTCCCTCCCTACCAGTAGCGCCCGCTCGCACCGATGACGACGGTGATCAGGCCGAGCGCGAGATTGATCGCCACGAGAATTCGGATCTGCTCGAGGTTCCGCCCCGCGCCAGGGAGATCGCCGGCGGCGAGGGCGCGGCGAAGACGCTGCCACGGCGCGAAGAAGAGGTGAAGAAAGAGGAGCATCATGACGATGCCGGTTGCCTGCATGGCATGGACATGCGGACCGATTCCGGCGAAGCCGCCGAAGCCGAGAAAGACCATGCCATAGCCGCTCGCCAGCAGCGCCAGCACGCAGGCCCAGACCCAGG
>WNFD01004347.1_pt1 | contig 14228 bp, 11 predicted proteins | sample 5400491 | NCBI WGS metagenome assembly WNFD01 (sample SAMN13153343, study PRJNA577476) | soil metagenome | isolation source: 120 cm saprolite under Douglas fir tree site 2 hole 2 replicate 2 | place: USA:California | collected 2015-04-18
TCTCGCTGTTCATGGTCTTGCTCACCACGTTTTTAGTCCCGCTGTCGGTGCTCGGCAGCTACGCCTACATCACGACGCGCGAGCGCGGGTTTTACGCCCTGATGCTCGTGCTCACGACGGGGATGATCGGGGTGTTCGTCGCGCTCGATCTCTTCCTCTTTTACGTGATGTGGGAAGTGATGCTCATTCCGATGTACTTCATCATCGGGGTGTGGGGCGGGGAGCGCCGCCTGTACGCGGCCATCAAGTTCTTCGTGTACACCTTCTTCGGCTCGCTGCTCATGCTGGTGGCGATCCTGGCGCTCGTGTACCTCGTGGCCCAGCGGACCGGGGTATACTCGTTCGCATACACCCACCTGACGTCGCACATCGGCGGGCTCGGGCCGCTCGCGTTCTGGCTGTTCGGCGCCTTCTTCCTCGCGTTCGCGATCAAGGTGCCGATGTTCCCGTTCCACACCTGGCTCCCGGACGCGCATGTGGAAGCCCCCACGGCGGGCTCCGTGCTGCTCGCCGGGGTCCTGCTCAAGATGGGGACCTACGGGTTCCTGCGGTTCGCGCTGCCGCTCTTCCCGGCCGTTGCGGTGCATCCAGCGGTGCAACATGCCATCGTCGGCCTCTCGCTGATCGGCATCCTGTACGGCGGCCTGGTGGCCATGGTCCAGCCCGACTTCAAGAAGCTGATCGCCTACTCGTCCGTCGCGCACCTCGGCTTCGTGATGCTCGGCATCTGGGCCCTGACGCTGCAGAGCGTGCAGGGCGCGCTGCTGGTAATGATCAACCACGGCATTTCGACGGGCGCGCTGTTCTTCATGGCGGGCATGCTGTACGAGCGGCGCCATTCCCGCCTGATCGAAGCCTTCGGCGGAATCGCGAAGGTGGTGCCGCTCCTCGCGGCAGTGCTCACGATCGTGTCGCTGTCGTCGATCGGCCTGCCGGCCACCAACGGGTTCGTCGGCGAGTTCCTCGTGCTGCTGGGGACGTTCCGGACCTACCCTCTGGCGGCCATCATCGCCACGGCGGGCGTGATCGTCGCCGCGATGTATATGCTGCCGGCGCTGCAGCGCGTGATTTTCAATCCGCTGGACAAGAGCGTGAACGAGAAGCTCCCCGACCTCTCGCTCCGCGAGATCGCGGTCCTCGTGCCGTTGCTCGCCTGCATCGTGTGGATCGGGGTGTACCCCAAGCCTATCCTCGAGCGGATGGAGCCCAGTGCTCGCGAGCTCGTGCAGTCGGTCCGGTTCAACGCGGCCTCGTTCACGGCGGTGCGGTGAGCCTCGACCTGGCGAGCTCGCGCGACCTGCTCCGGGCCTTGCTGCCCGAGCTGGCGCTCACGCTGGCGGGCATGGTGCTGCTGCTCGTGATCGCGTGGCGACACCGCACCGCCGCCGACGTGCGGCTGGCGGGGTGGGTCACGTTGGCGGGTCTCGCGGCCGCGGCAGGGGCGGCGTGGTGGCTGTGGTGGCACACGGCGCGTGCGATCGGCGCCCCGGCCATGATCGCGGTGGACGATTTCCGCTTCGTCACCGACTGGCTGCTGCTCGGGACCGCGGGCCTGACGGTGCTGGTGTCGTTCGACTACCTCGAGCGTGAGCGCCTGCTCATCCCCGAGTATTTCGCGCTGCTGCTGTTCGCCACGCTGGGCATGATGCTCATGATCGGGGGCGATGATCTGATGGTCGTGTTCCTCGGCCTCGAGCTCATGTCCGTCGCGGTATACGCGCTCGCCGGGATCAACCGTCACAGCGCCGCCTCCGCGGAAGCGGCGCTCAAGTACTTCCTCCTGGGCGCGTTCGCGTCGGGCTTTCTGCTCTACGGGATCGCGCTGGCGTACGGTGCGACGGCTACCACCAACCTGAGCCAGATCGGAGTGCAGGTCCGCACGCTCGGGTTGGCCAGCAGTCCGATGCTCCTCGTCGGCCTCGCCCTGCTGCTCGTGGGGTTCGGGTTCAAGGTGGCAGCCGTTCCATTCCACATGTGGGCGCCGGACGTGTACGACGGCTCGCCCACGCCGGTCACCGGCTACATGGCGACGGCCGTGAAGGCCGCCGCGTTTGCGACGCTGCTCCGCGTCCTGGGCGAAGCGTTCGGCGGGGTTTCGGTGTGGCACCAGATCGTGTGGTGGCTCGCGGTCGCGACCATGCTCGTGGGGAACCTGGTCGCGCTGGCCCAGCGGACGGTGAAGCGCATGCTCGCGTACTCGTCGATCGCGCACGCCGGGTACCTGCTCGTCGCCGTGGCCGCCGGGACGAGCGCCGGCTCGGCGGCGTTCCTGTTCTACTTAGTGGCATACACGCTGACGACGCTCGCCGCCTTCGCGCTCCTCGCCGCCAAGGGCCGCGACGGTGAGCGCGACGTGCTGATCGATGACCTCGCGGGCCTCGGGACCCGGCGTCCGTGGCTCGCGTTCGCGCTCGCGGTGTGTATGCTGTCCCTGCTGGGCTTCCCCGGGACGGCCGGATTCATCGGCAAGTGGTACATCCTGCTCGCGGCCACCGCGGCGGGACAGCTCCCGCTCGCCGCGATCCTCGTCCTTACGAGCGTCATCTCGGCAGGCTACTATCTCCCGGTGATCATGGCGATGTACATGCAACCCGAGCCGTTCGAGCAGGCCCACGCGGGCATGCGCATCGGTCGGTGGGCGGGTGCCGCGGTGGCGGTGTCGGTCGCCGGCCTGCTGCTGCTCGGCATTCGCCCGAATCGCCTGCTCGACCTGGCGAAGACGAGTGGTGACGGGTTGGGCGCCGCGCCGGGGGCCACCGCCGCCGCGCCGCCGTTTCAAACGTCGACCGGTCGCTGACGCCCGGGGTACCATGACGCTCCCCGCCGCCATCTTTCGCGAGTACGACATCCGGGGCACCGTGGGCGACCAGCTCACGCCCGCGGTTGCGCGCGCCATCGGGCAGGCCGTCGCGACGCTCGCCTGGGAGCGCCTGGGGCGCGCGCCCCGGCTCGCCGTGGGACGGGACAACCGCCCCTCCGGAACCGCGCTCACGCACGGTCTCCTCTCCGGCATAGAAGCCGTCGGCGGCCACGGGGTGGACGTGGGCGAGCTGCCGACGCCGGCGCTCTACTTCGCGACCCACGTGCTCAACGTGGACGGCGGCGTCCAGGTGACCGGCTCGCACAATCCGCCCGAGTTCAACGGCTTCAAGTGCGTGCTCGGTGGCGAAGCGGTTGCCGGCCCGGACATCCAGGGTCTCCGGCGTCTCATCGAAGAGGGACGCACGCCCGGCCGGCCCGGCGGCGGGCGCAGTGAGGACGGCTCGGTGCTGCCGCGTTATCGCGACGCGATCGTGCAGCGCAACGGCCCGCTGCCACGCAAGGTGAAAGCGGTGGTGGATTGCGGCAATGGAGTCGCGAGCGTCATCGCGGTGGACACGCTGCAGCGTCTGGGCGCCGAGGTCGTCCCGCTGTTCTGTCAGTCCGACGGCACGTTCCCCAATCATCATCCCGATCCCACCGTCGTCGAGAATCTTCGCGATCTGCGGGCGGCCGTCCGCCGCGACAAGGCAGAGCTGGGGATCGCCTTCGACGGCGACGGCGATCGCATCGGCGCGGTGGACGAGCAGGGTCGCCCCGTGTTCGGTGATCAGCTGCTGGTGCTGTTCGGCCGCGACCTGGCGCGCCGCATGGGTCCGGGCCAGGCGGTCATCTTCGACGTGAAATGCTCCGAGGTGCTGCCGCGCGAGCTGACGCGGGCGGGCCTCGTGCCCACGATGTGGAAGACCGGCCACTCCCTCATCAAGCAGAAGATGAAAGAGAGCAAGGCACCGCTCGCGGGCGAGATGAGCGGCCACATGTTCTTCGGCGGCGACTGGTACGGGTTCGACGACGCCCTGTTCGCCGCGGCCCGGTTGCTGCGCTACGTGGCGGAGGTGGGGGGACCCCTGTCGCGGCTGCTCGCCGATCTTCCGGTCACGTTCGCCACCCCGGAGCTGCGCGTCGACTGCGCCGACGAGCGGAAATTCGATATCGTGCGCCGCGCCGCGAAGCACTTCGCCGGCAAGTACCCCGTCTCCACCCTCGACGGGGTGCGTATCACGTTCGCGCAAGGGTGGGGACTGCTGCGTGCGTCGAATACGCAGCCGGTGCTGGTGCTCCGCTTCGAAGCGGCCACCGACGCGGCGCTCGCCTCCTACCGGACCGAAGTCGAGAGCTGGCTCGCCGCCCAGAGCCCCGGCGCGTGAAGCCCGTCGTCCGCCGCCGGGCGCTGCTCGTCGGCGTGGGACTGTTGGTCGCGGTGCTGGTGGGGGGACGCTGGCTCGCCCTCGAGACCGCCGAGCGCGCCTGGGGCGCGAGTCTCCCCGGCGGCAGCGCGTATCTCACGGTCCGGGACTTCGCCCGGCTCGTGTCCGGAATGCTGCTCATCGGGGCGGTCGCCTGGGCCACCGCGAATCTGCTGTTCGTGTACCGTTCCATCGGCTCGATGCAGCTGTCGCGTCGGCTCGGCGACCTGGAGATCGTCGAGGCGGTCCCGCAACCGCTGCTGCTCGCCGGCACGATCGCCTGCGGTCTGGTGTTCGGATTCCTCCTCACGCTCGGCACGGGGGACTGGTGGATGCCGGCGGCGCTCGCGTCGCGCCCGCCGACCTTCGGCGTCACGGACCCCGTGCTTCACAAGGACCTGGGCTATTACTTGGGACAGCTGCCGTGGAGTCAGCGGCTGCTGGACCTCGCCCTGCTGGCGGTGTGCGCCGCGACCGTCGTGGTCGCCCTGCTGTACGTGGGGATCGGGTCGCTGCGGTTCCGTCGCTGGCTGCCGTACGCCAATGCGCATGCGCGGGCGCATCTCGGTGTGCTGCTCGCGTTGCTCGCCCTGACACTCACGTGGGGTGCGATCCTCGATCCCGCCGAGACCATCGCGGGCCTGCACGGGACAATCGCGCGGCGCGCGCTCGACGCGCGTCTCGCCGCCGCGCCGATCGTCGCGAGCGTCGGTGCGGCCACCACCGTGGTGAGCCTGGTGTGGGGCCTGCGCGAACGGCCGGTCCTGCTCGTCACCGCCTGGGGCGCACTGCTCGCCGCGTCGCTGCTGGGATTCGGCGTCATTCCCGGCTCGCTGGCCGGCTCTCCCGCCGCCACGCGCGGGCGCGGTGGCGCCGAATCTGACACGGCCCTCGCGGCCCAGCGCCGACGGCTCGAAGGGCTCGCGTTCGGGGTGACGACGCTCGACGACCGCGCGCCACCGGGGTTCCCGAGCCCCGAGGCGGCGACGACGGCGGTACCCATCTGGGACACCCAGCGCGTTCTCGCCACGACCGCGTCGCGACGGGAGTTCGTTCGCCCGCAATCGACACCCGCGGCCGCGGGGCTCTGGCCGCACTCCACCGGCGACGGAAGAGCCACGTGGCTCGTCGCGCTCAGGCCGGACGTGGACAGCGTCGCGCTGCAGCAGCCCCCGCCCGGCTGGGCCGTGATGCACCGCGGCCCGCTGGCCCGGGTCGGGCGGCCGGTCACGGCCGTGGAGGACGACACGCTCCTCGCGTTCGCGGCGGTCGCGACGCGCGACTCCACCACCTGGTTCGGCCCGCGATTCACGGACTTCGCGGTCGCCGCCCCCGACAGCTGGCCGGCGCTGCGCCACTCGGGAATCGAGTTGGCGGGGTGGTGGCGCCGAACGGCCCTCGCCTGGGCCCTGCAGAGCCCCGCGCTGGCCCGCCGCGAGACCGACGGCCTGGTGCTCCTGTGGCGACGGGACGTGCCGCAGCGGCTGGCGCGGCTGGCCCCGTTCGCGTCGTTCACCGACGCCGTTCCCGTGCTGGCCGACAGCGCCCTGTGGTGGGTGGCGTACGGGTATCTCGAAGCGGACGCGTTCCCGCTGGCTCGGCCGGTCGACGACGGGGGAGGCATGCGCGATTCGCTGCGCTACCTGCGCGCCGGTCTGCTCGGCACGGTGAACGCCGCCAGCGGTGACACGCGGTTGTACCTGGCGCCGGGTGCCGACTCGCTCGCCGCCGCGTGGGCGCGGCTGCTTCCGCCGTTGATCCGACCGCTCGACAGCCTGCCGCGGACCTTGCGCGGGCGGCTCCCGTTCCCCGCCCGGACCTTCCGCGCGGCCACGGCGCTCGTGGAACGCTGGCGCACCGACACCACCATGTGGAGTCGCCGACCCAGGGATGCGTTCGAAATCGTAGCCCCAACCATCGAGGGGGCGCCGGACGCACCCCGCGTCTGGATGGGCCAAGGGTTCGAAGCCGGAAGCACGCTCGCCGCGCTCGTGACGGCGACCATGACATCCGACGGGCCACGGCTGTCGGTGTGGCGGCCGAACCCGGCCCCGCGCCTGCCGCCCGTGCTCGTCGGCTCCCCCAACACGACGGCGCCCGGCGTGCCCAGACTCTGGAACGTGGCCCGCGCCCTCTTCTTCGAGCAGGCGCTGTTCAGCCAGCCGGCCGCCGCCAGTGCGCCCAGCGGGATCGACACGGTGTTTCTCTCGTGGGGAGAGCACCGCGGGCAGGGCAGGAGCGTAGCCGCCGCGCTCCGTAACCTGCTCGCCTCGGGAGGCAACGCGCCCGCGCCCGCCGACACGGCGCTCGCCACGCGGTGGCGGCAGGCACAACGGCTCGCGGCTGAGGCCGACGCGGCGCTCGCCGCCGGCAACCTGGAGCGGTTCGGCCAGTTGTATGCCCAGTTGAAGGAGCTGCTCGGCCTGCGGCGCCGCAAGCTTGCTCCCGCCCCCGAGCGCCGCTAGGTTGCGCCGCCGTGAACCCCGGTACCATCGTGGTCGCGCTCGGCGGCAACGCCGTCGCCCCGCCGGGGGAGCGGCCGACCATCTCCAACCAGTTCCGCCACACGCGGGCGAGCCTCGCGCCGATCGTGGATCTGGCGCGTGAGGGGTGGCGCATCGCGCTGGTCCACGGCAACGGCCCGCAGGTGGGAGACGAGTTGGCCCGCAACGAAATCGCCGCCGACCAGGTGGAGCCGCTCCCGCTGGGCGTGCTGGTCGCCGCGACCGCCGGCTGGATGGGGTACATGATCCAGCAGTCGCTGCAGAACGCGCTCGCGCGCGCCGGTGTGGAGAGACAGGTCGTCACGCTGATTACCCAGACGCTGTGCGACCCGCACGACCCGAACCTGCGCAGCCCCACGAAGCCGATCGGCCATGCCCTCGACCCAGTGCGGGTGGCCCGCCTCCAGGCGCGGGGCGTTCCCGTGAAGGAAGAGCAGCGGGGCCGCTGGCGCCGGCTCGCTCCGAGCCCGAGGCCCAGCGCCGTGGTCGAGCGCGATATGATTCACCATTTGGTCGCCGCAGGCCACATCGTCGTGGCGTGTGGCGGCGGCGGGCCCCCCGTATACGACGACCCGAACCTGCGGCTCGAGGGCCTCGACGCTGTGGCCGACAAGGACTGCGTGGCGGCGATCCTCGGGCGGGAGATCGCGGCCGACGTGCTGCTGATTCTCACGAATGTGGACGCCGTGTACCACGCTTACGGGACGCCGCAGCAAAAGGCGATCCGTCGTCTGAGCCTCGGTCAGGCGGACCACTTGCTGGCCGGGAAGGAGCTGGGCACCGGCAGCATGCGTCCCAAGGTCGAAGCGGCGGCGGACTTCGTGCGCGCGCGTCCGGGTCCGCAGCGCGCCATCATCGCCGAGCTGGCGCAGGGGCTCGCGGCGTTGCAGGGCGATGCCGGCACCACCATCACGAGGGACTGAGCGTGAACATCCACGAGTACCAGGCGCGCGATATCCTGCGGCGGCACGGCATCCCGGTGCCTCCGGGAGAGGTCGCGACGACGGCCGACGAAGCCCGCGCGATCGCCACACGGCTCGGGGGGGACCCCGTCGTGGTAAAGGCCCAGGTGCACGCCGGCGGGCGGGGTAAGGCCGGTGGCGTGAAGCTCGCCGCGAATCCGGCGGAAGCCGCCGCCCACGCCGCCAAGATCCTCGGCATGACCATCAAGGGTCTCCCGGTGCGCCGGGTGCTCGTGACGCCCGCCGCCGACATTGCGTCCGAGAGCTACGTGGGCGTCATCGTCGACCGAACCTCGCAGCGCCCGGTGCTGATCGTAAGCGCCGCGGGCGGCATCGACATCGAAGAGGTCGCCGCCAAGACACCGGAGAAGATCCATCGGCTGGTGGTGGACCCGCGCTATGGCCTGCTCGCGCATCAGGCGCTCGGGCTCGCGTTGCGGCTGTACCGCGACATCGCGCAGGCGCGCGCCGCGGCGGACATCATGCAACGCCTGTATGCGGCCTTCTACGCCGTGGGCGCGTCGCTGGCCGAGATCAACCCGCTCGTCACGACGCGCGAGGGTGCCATCGCCGCCCTCGACGCCAAGATCGTGGTGGACGACAACGAGCTGGACCGCCACCCCGAGATCGCCGCGCTGCGCGACGCGAGCGCCGAAGCGCCCTCGGAGGTCGCGGCGCGCGAGGCGGGGCTCACCTTCATCAAGCTCGACGGCGCCGTCGGCTGTTGCGTGAACGGCGCCGGGCTCGCGATGGCGACCATGGATCTCGTGAAGTACTACGGCGGAGAGCCGGCCAACTTCCTCGACATCGGCGGGAGCTCGAACCCTCAAAAAGTGGTCACGGCCCTCCAGATCATCACGGCGGATCCGAGCGTTCGCGCCATCCTGTTCAACATCTTCGGGGGCATCACCCGCTGCGACGACGTGGCCAACGGCATCGTCCAGGCCACGCGCCAGTTTCCGCTCAAGGTGCCGCTCGTCATCCGGCTCACCGGCACCAACGAAGAGCTTGCGGTACAGATCCTCACGCGGGCGGGCTTCCCCGCGCTCACCGACATGGACGAAGCGGTGAAGCAAGCGGTCGCCGAGGCGAAGGCCGCGTGAGCGTCTTCATCGATCAGCAAACCCGCCTGGTGGTGCAGGGCATTACTGGCCGCGACGGATCGTTCCACACGCGGCAGATGATCGGCTACGGCACCAAGGTGGTGGCGGGCGTCACCCCCGGCAAAGGCGGGCAGCTGTTCGACGGCGTCCCGGTGTTCGACACCGTCGCCGACGCGGTACGCGAGACCGAGGCGAACACAGCCGTGATCTACGTCCCGGCCGCCGTCGCCGCCTCGGCGATCTTCGAGGCCGCGGACGCTGGCATTCCGCTCATCGTGTGCATCACGGAGGGCATCCCGGTGCTGGACATGACGCGCGTCCTGCCGTATCTGCACGAGCGCGGCGCGCGCCTGATCGGTCCCAACTGCCCCGGGCTCATCTCCCCGGGCAAGAGCAAGGTCGGGATCATCCCCGGCAACATTTGCCGGCCCGGCAGGGTGGGCGTGGTGTCGCGCAGCGGAACGCTCACCTACGAGATCGTGCATCAGCTGTCCACGCAGGGGTTGGGGCAGTCCACCTGCGTCGGGATCGGCGGGGATCCGCTCATCGGCAGCAACTTCATCCACTGCCTCTCTGCCTTTCAGGCCGACCCGGACACGGATGCGGTCGTCATGATCGGCGAGATCGGGGGCACCGACGAGCAGCACGCCGCCGACTTCGTGCAGCAAGCGATGACGAAGCCCGTGGTCGGCTTCATCGCGGGGCAAACGGCACCGCCGGGCCGCCGCATGGGCCACGCCGGCGCGATCATCTCGGGATCGAGCGGCACGGCCGCCGAGAAAATGGCCGCGTTCGCGCGGGCGGGCATCGCGGTCATGAAGCGCCCGGCCGATGTCGTGCCACTCCTGAAAGAGCGGCTGTGAAGCTGCGCGACGTGCTCAAAGCCGAGCACATCATCGTGCCACTCCGCGCCGCCACCGTCAAAGAAGCCACGGAGCGGCTGGCCGAGCGCCTCATCGCGGCGGGCGCGGTCGCCGACCCCCAGCGCCTCAACGCCGTGATCCGGCACACCTGGCCCGAGGACATGGTGAGTGTCGGGGAGCACGCGTTTCTCCCCCATTTCCGCACCGAGGCGGTGCGCGGCCTCGTGACGGCGGTCGGCATCTCCGCCACGCCGATCCGCTGGGAAAAGGATCCCCACCGCACGGCGCGGGTCGTGATCTTCATCTTGGCGCCGATCCGCGACGCCGCCCTGTACCTCCAGGTCGTGGGGGCATTCGCCCGCACGCTGGCGCATCCCGACACCGTGCTCGCGCTGCTCGCGGCGCGCACGCCGGAGCAGGTCGTGGCGCTCGCGGCGCTCGACGCGGTGGAGCTGCCGAGTCAGCTCACGGTGCGGGACGTTATGACCGCCCAGGCGATCACCGTCGGGCCGGAGCGCACGCTGGGCGATGTCGCCCGCCTCATGGTGGAGCACGACATCCGTGCCTTGCCGGTGGTGGACGACGGCGGCTCGCTCATCGGGATGATCACTCATCGCGAGTTGTTGCGTTTCCTGATCCCCCACTTCGTGCAGCGCACCAAGACTGGAGAATTCCACGCACCCACCCGCTCTCAGCTGCAGCGCGGCTCGGCCGATCCGCAGCTCATCCTGGCGAGGGAGGCGATGGCGCGGTCCGTCCTCTGTCTGGCAGAGGACCAAACGCTCGCTGACGTTGCCAATCTGATGAGCTCCAAGGACGTGGACCGCTTCCCGGTGGTTCGGGCGGGGATTGTGGTAGGATTCCTGACGCGTGCTGACGTCGTTCGACGCCTCATTGCCCCCTGACACCCAACCCCTGACACCTGTCCTCATGCTTACACTGGCCATCATCAAGCCCGACGCCATCAAGCGAGCCCTCGCGGGAAAGATTGTTGCGCACCTCGAAGGCGCCGGGTTCGCCGTTCGTGCCGCCCGACTCATCAAGCTCAGCACCGCGCAGGCCGAGGCCTTCTACGAAGTGCATCGGGAGCGTCCCTTTTACCGCTCGCTGGTGACCTTCATGACGTCGGGGCCCGCCCTGGCGCTCGCGCTCGAGCGCGACGATGCGGTCGCGCGCCTGCGGGAGGTGATCGGAGCGACCGACCCTGCGGAGGCGAAGCCCGGCACGGTGCGAAAGCTCTATGCCGAGTCCAAGGAGCGAAACGCAATCCACGCCTCGGATGCCCCGGAAACGGCCGCCCGTGAGGTGGCGTTTTTCTTCCCGGAAGGCGAGCTGCGGGACCTTTGGGGCAGTCGGTAACAATTCGCTTGACGCAAGTCCCACAAGGGTTTAGCTTCGGTTGCTCATGTTACAGGTAGACCTGCGGGAGCTCGCCCGTGGTCCGGTCGAAACGCAGGGCCAGCTCGCGGGGAATGATCCCCTGTTCGAGGGCCTCGACGTCGTGCTGGCTGAACCGGTACGCGTGGCAGGCCGTTTGCATGCCGCCGGGGAAGGGCGATTCTACTGGCGCGGTTCGCTCACCACCCGCTTGGCCGGGCAGTGCCGGCGCTGTCTCGTGCCTGTCCCTGTGCCGGTCGTGGCGACCATCGACGCGTTGTTCTCCGCGGATCCGGACGCCCTGGAGGACCCCAGCTCGTACCCGCTGGAGCCCGAGGCGACCGAGATCGATCTCCGCCCCGCGGTGCGGGAGGAGCTGATGCTCGCCCTGCCCCGGTGGGTGGTGTGCCGGGACGACTGCAGCGGGCTGTGCCCGCGCTGCGGAAAAGATCTGAACGCAGGCCCGTGTGATTGCCCACCGGCCGAGGACCAGCGCTGGAAGGGGCTGGCCGCTCTCAAAGACAAGCTCCGCGACTGAAAAGGACGATTACATGGCCGTACCGAAACGAAGGACCTCCAAACGGAAAAAGCGCGCGCGCCGCACGCACTACAAGGCGGCCCCGATCGCGCTCCAGCCCTGCCCGCGCTGCGGCGACCTGAAGCGCCCGCACCGGGTGTGCCCGACCTGCGGCTACTACCGGGACGAGCAGCGCGTGCCGGTCGAAGACACCTGACGGTGATTGGGATCGCGTTGGATGCGATGGGTGGCGACAACGCACCGCGCGTAGAAGTTGAGGGAGCGGTGCTGGCGCTGCGCGAGCTCCCGCCGGGCTTCCGAATCCAGCTGGTGGGGCGGACGGCCGACATCGAGGCGGCGCTCAAGGCTCAGGGGGATGTGGATCGCAGCCGGCTCGAGATCGTGGAGGCACCGGAAGTCGTAGGCATGGGCGAAAAGCCGCTCGCCGCCGTGAAGAGCAAGCCGCGGTCGTCCATTGCGGTCGGACTGGGGCTGCAGAAACAGGAAACATCGGACGCCTTCATCTCGGCAGGTAACACCGGCGCCGTGATGGCCGCCGCGACGCTGCTGCTGCGCCTGCACGAGGGAGTGCAGCGGGCGGCGATCGGCCCGCTGTTCCCGACTGCGGTCCATCCGGTGCTGGTCATCGACGGAGGCGCCAATGTGGACTGCGACGCCCGCGAGCTGGTCGGCTTCGCGCACCTCGGCTCGGTCTATGTCCGCGACGTGTTGGACCGACCGCAGCCGGGCGTCGGCCTCCTGAACGTCGGTGAAGAGGACGAAAAGGGCAACGCGGTGGTCAAGGAAGCGCACCAGCTCCTCATGCAGACGCCGAGCATCAAGTACGTCGGCAACGTCGAGGGCCGTGACATCCTAGCCGGGCAGTGCAAGAAGGGACGGATCGACGTCGTCGTGTGCGACGGCTTCGTCGGCAACGTGGTCCTTAAGTTCTACGAGTCCGCCGGCCGGATGTTCATGGGCATGATGAAGCAGGCGTTCCCCGACGTGCTGGGCCGGCCGGAAGCCAAGCAGCTCTTCAAGTTTCTCGACTATTCCGAGTACGGCGGCGCACCGCTCCTGGGTGTGAAAGGCGTGGTGATCATTTGTCACGGCGCCTCGCCTGCACGCGCCATCATGAACGCCGTGCGGGTGGCGGCGCACATGGTGGAAAGCCATGTCGATCAGGATATCGGCGCCGAGCTCGCCGCCGGAGGGGGGGGCGCCGCCCGGTGAAGCGCCCGATCGCGGAGCTCGTGGGAACCGGTCGTTACACGCCCAAGCGCGTGATGACGAACGATGAGTTCTCGAAGATCCTCGATACGTCGGACCAGTGGATCCGCGAGCGGACCGGGATCCGCGAGCGCCGCGTGGCCGGGCCCGACGAATCCAATGCCTGCATGGGCAAGGCGGCCGCCGGGCAGGTGCTGCAGGAAACCGGCCTGACCCCTCTCGATATCGACGCCCTCGTCGTGGCCACCTGCTCGCCCGACCGGCTGCTCCCCTCGCAGGCCTGCGATCTCCAAGCGCTGCTGGGCGCCAAGCACGCCGCGGCGTTCGACGTCCAAGCCGCGTGCACCGGCTTTCTGTACGCGCTCAGCGTCGCCGAAGGCCTCGTGGCCTCGGAGCAGGCGGAGCAGGTGCTCGTCGTCGCCTCCGAGAAGCTCACCTCGATCATGGATTGGACCGACCGCGCCACCGCCGTGCTGTTCGGCGACGGGGCCGGCGCGACCTTGGTGCGCAAGAGCGCCGGCAAGCGGGGCATCCTGTCGAGCTACCTGAAATCCGACGGCACGCTGGCGGAGCTCTTGTACCGGCCCGGCGGCGGCGCCGCGCACCCGCCCGATGCCGCCCTGCTCACCGACCACTCCTACTTCATCCAGATGGCGGGGCGCGAGGTGTTTAAGGCCGCCGTGCTGTCGATGGCCGACGCGTGTGACAAGGCGCTCGAGCGCGCCGGTCTCACCGGCGCCGACATCGACTTGCTGATCCCCCATCAGGCGAACATCCGGATCATCGAAGCGACTGCCAAGCACGCGGGGATGCCGATGGACAAGGTGTACGTGAACGTCGACCGTTACGGCAACACGTCGGCCGCGTCGGTCGCGATCGCGCTCGACGAGGCGGTGCGCTGTGGTCGACTCACACCGGGCATGAAGGTGATGTTCTGCGCATTCGGCGCGGGGTTCACCTGGGCGAGCCTGGTGCTGCAGTGGTAGCCCCGAAGCACACGGTTTGGCTCTGCCCGGGACAGGGCGCACAAAAAGTCGGGATGGCCAAAGACCTAGCCGAACGGTTCCCAGAGGCGCGGCGCACGCTTCAGGCGATCGACGAGACCCTCGGCTTCCCCCTGAGTCGTCTGATGTCCGACGGGCCCGAGGACGACCTCACGGCGACCCAGAACGCGCAGCCGGCGATCCTCGCGCATAGCGCGGCGGTATTCGCCGTCGTGGGGCCCGCGATCGACGGCGCCGCCGTCGCGGCGGCCGGACACTCGCTCGGCGAATATTCGGCCTACATCGCGGCCGGCGCACTCGCGCCGACCGACGCGGCCGCCCTGGTGCGCCGGCGCGGCGAGCTGATGCAGCAGGCGGGCACGGAGCGCCCGGGGACCATGGCGGCGGTGCTCGGCCTCGCGACGGCGCAAGTCGAGGAGGCATGCCGCGCGGCGTCGAGCGG
>WNFD01011846.1_pt1 | contig 14226 bp, 13 predicted proteins | sample 5400491 | NCBI WGS metagenome assembly WNFD01 (sample SAMN13153343, study PRJNA577476) | soil metagenome | isolation source: 120 cm saprolite under Douglas fir tree site 2 hole 2 replicate 2 | place: USA:California | collected 2015-04-18
GCAGGGTCACCACCGCCGTATCGACATCGCCCGCTTCGCCGATCGCCGGATCGATGAGCACGCCGGCGGCGGCAAAGACCTCGACCGGCTCCTCGCCGGAGAGCCAGCGCGCCATGTCGAAATCATGGATCATCATGTCACGGAACAGGCCACCGGAGACGCGCACATAGCTGATCGGCGGTGGCGTAGGGTCGCGGCTGGTAATCGTCAGCAATTCGAGATTGCCGATGCGGCCGTCGCGGATGTGTTGTTCGAACCGCGCGAAATTGGGGTCGAAGCGGCGATTGAAGCCGACCATCAATGGCACGCCGCTTTGCTGCGCCACCGCAAGGCACGCCTCGGCGCGGCTTCGGTCGAGATCGAGCGGCTTCTCGCAGAACACCGCCTTGCCGGCGTGGGCCGCGGCCTCAACCAGATCGGCGTGGGTGTCGGTCGCGCTGGCGATGACGACCGCATCCACCGCGGGGTCGGCCAGCGCCGCGGCCTGATCGCCGACGGATGCGCCATAGCGGCCCGCCAGGCTTTCTGCTGCCGCGCGGTCCGTGTCGACGACGATGTGCAGCCGTGCGTCGGGATGACGGGCGATGTTCCCAGCATGAATGGCGCCGATGCGCCCGGCGCCGAACTGGCAGATACTGATCATCCGGCAAATCCTGATTCGAGCCTCTGCATCCTCCCGGTATCCTCTGCGTCCTCTGCGGTGAAGCGTTTTATTGGAAGGATCAGGCAATGACCACGATCCGTCTCACGATGGCCCAGGCGCTCGTCCGTTTCCTCGCGGCGCAGACGAGCGAGATCGATGGCGACGAGCAGCCGCTCTTTGCCGGCGTTTTCGCGATCTTTGGCCATGGCAACGTCGCCGGATTGGGCGAGGCGCTGTACGCCGCGTCGGACCGTTTGCCGACACTGCGGGCGCATAACGAGCAGGCGATGGCCCTGGCTGCGGTCGCCTTCGCCAAGGCGAGCCGGCGGCGTCGCATGATGGCCTGCACGACCTCGATCGGCCCGGGCGCGACCAACATGGTTACCGCGGCGGCCGTCGCCTATGCCAATCGCCTGCCCGTATTGCTGTTGCCGGGCGACATCTTTGCCGGGCGCCGGCCCGACCCGGTATTGCAGCAGATCGAGGCATTCGGCGATCCGACAATCTCGGTCAATGACTGCTTTCGCCCGGTTTCTCGCTGGTGGGACCGGATCACCCGGCCCGAGCAGATTGTCGAAAGCCTGCCGCAGGCGATGCGGGTGCTGACCGACCCCGCCGATTGCCGCCCTGTCACCCTCGCATTGCCGCAGGACGTCCAGGCCGAAGCCTGTAATTACCCGGAGACATTCTTTCGCCCGCGCTCCTGGCGTGTGCGCCGGTCGCCGCCCGACCCGGCCGAGCTGGCCGACGCCGCGGCGGCACTCGCTCGCGCCCGGGCGCCGCTGATCATCGCCGGCGGCGGGATCCATTACGGCTCCGCCTGCGATGCGCTGGCCGGCTTCGCGGCACGTCATGGTGTGCCGGTGGCCGAGACCCAGGCGGGCAAAGGCGCGCTTCGCTGGGACCATCCTTGCGCCGTGGGTGCGATCGGCGTCACCGGCGGGATCGCGGCCAATGCGCTCGCCGCCGAGGCGGATGTGATCCTCGCGATCGGTACGCGGCTCTCGGACTTCACCACCGCCTCGCGCAGCCTCTTCGCCAATCCGGCGGCGACGCTGATCCAGCTGAACGTGGCTGGCTTTGACGCGGTAAAGCATGGTGCGTTGCCGCTCATCGCCGATGCGCTGGCCGGTATCGACGCGCTCGAAACTACCCTCGCCGCGTGGACGGCGCCCGCTGGTTGGACCGCCAAGGCACGCGCGCTGGCAGTCGAGTGGAACGAGACGGTGACGCGGGCGACGGCGCGGTCAAATGCCGCCTTGCCGAGCGATGCGCAGGTACTCGGCGCCGTCAACCGCGCGGCCGGTGCGACGGATGTGCTTGTCTGCGCGGCCGGCGGGCTGCCGGGCGAATTGCACAAACTGTGGCGCGTTCGCAAACCCGGCACCTATTATGTCGAATACGGTTATTCCTGCATGGGGTACGAGATCGCCGGCGGGCTCGGGGTCAAGCTCGCCATGCCCGAGCGCGAGGTCTGGGTGCTGGTCGGCGATGGCTCCTATCTGATGATGAATTCGGAGATCGCGACCTCGGTCCTGCTCGCCAAAAAGCTGATCATTGTCGTGTTGGACAATGGCGGCTTCGGCTGCATCGATCGCTTGCAGAAAAGCTGCGGCAGCGCCTCGTTCAAGAACCTATTTCCCGGCGGGTCGGGAGTCGATTTCGCCGCGCACGCGGCGAGCCTCGGCGCGGCATCGCGCAAGGTGGCGGATCTCGTCGAGCTCGATGCGGCGCTGGCCGAGGCGCGCGCCGCGCCGCGCACTTCGGTCGTCGTCATTGCCGCCGATCCGGCAGCGAGCACCGGTGCCGGCGGAGCCTGGTGGGATGTCGCGGTCCCCGAGGTGTCGAGCAAGGGTGAGGTCGCCGCTGCTCGCACGGCCTATGACACGGCACGAACGCGACAGCGGGTCATCAGCTGATCAGCGTGCCGGCTTGGGACAGCGGCAGTAGATCGCGTTGCGCTCCCGGTTCTCTTGCGCCACGGTCGCAAAGGTCAGCGCGCCGCCGGGTCCCGCTACGGCGACCGAATTGAGGGCGAAGCGACCGATCAACTCGCCCTGCGGCAGCGTTTCGCCCATCGCCGCGACCCGCCTGACATCGCCTACAGTTCCCGCGAACGCGGCAAGCGGTCCGGACCCGCCGTCGAGCGCCGCGATGAACGCCGTTACCCCACCTGGCGCCACGGTCGGCCAGGGGCCGAACCCCGCATAGCGACCACCGCCCGGTGCGGGCGCCCCCTCGGCCGCGACCTCGGTCAGACCATCCGATTCGGTCCGCAGCACCGCTTCGCGTGTGTTCCCGCCGTCGCCGAGATAGGCTCCGAACGCGATCGCGCCCTCGTCGTCGATCGCCAATCGCTCGGAGAAGCGCAGGATCGCCGCCCCACTCGGCGCCCGGTCGCCGGCCCCCACCAAGAGACGCAGATCGCGTGTACCCGCAACAAAAATGCCGCCGAGCGCCGGGCCCTTGAAGATCGCGGCCGGAAAGGCGATGACGCCGCTGTTGTTGAGCGCCGGGCCGCCGATCTTGGCCATCGTGCCGCCGCTGCGCAGCAGCCGGTCGCCCTCCGCCACCAGCCGCTGCAGGCGCCGGCCGTTCCAGAAATACAGCACATCCAGCATGTCGCGTCCGCGCCGGACATTGGCAACGAAAGCGAGTTCGTCGTTGTCGTTCAGGGCCGGCGCGTCGAACCCGACCAGAACACCCGCCGGCACGCCCGGAGCGTCGTCGCCGGCGAGCGCGATCGTCATCAGCCCGTCCCCGCCGGCGAGGAAGACTCCCTCGGTCGCACGCCCGCCGGCGATCTGCGCAACGAACGCCGCATGCCCTGCGACGTTCAGCGACGGCAGCGGATGCGCCCCTAACTCGGCGAGGGTGCCGCCACCCGGCAAGCTGTCGCCGAGCGCCGCCAGCTTCGTCACCTGCCCGGCTTCGGCAAGGAAGATCCCCTCGCGGGCCGGCGCGCGCAGCACGGTCGCGTAGAAGGCGACCTGACCGCGCGCATTGACCGGTGCGACGATCGGTTGCGAGGCGACATCAAACCGGTCGAAGCGCCCGCCGCCGGGCGCTCCCTCGCCGGATCGGACAATTGCGCGCAACGCGCCGGTGTCGGATGGCGGAACCGCTGTAGGACGCGCGGCCACCCGTAGTGACGGCTGGGCCGGCGCGGTCGACGGTGTCGATGGCGCGACCCACAGAACAGCGGTCCACAAGGCCGCCACTGCCACGCCCGCGATAAGCAGGCGACACCAGACCGAGACCAGCAGCATCGCTCAGTTAGCCAGCATGCCGGCCTTCAGGATAGAGACGTCATGGCGCAGCATATTGATGTAGCTGTCCGCCTCGCCAGGGGCTGGCGAGAGGGAATCACCGTAGAGCGTGCCGGCGATTATTGCACCGGTTTCGCCGGCGATGCGCTGCATTGTGCGCGGATCGGTAATGCTGTCGAGGAAGAGCGCCCTGACGTGTTCGGCCCGGATCTGTCGCGCCAGCTTCGCGAGCTCCGCCGCCGAGGGTTCGCTTTTATTGGTCCAACCGTTCACCGACAGCAGGGTGATGCCATAGGCTCGGGCAATGTATTGGAGCGAGTCGTGCGACGACAACGCTCGCCGCTTTCCTGCCGGCACGCCCGCGATTTCCTGGCGCGCCCAATCATCGACCGCCTGGATCTGCTTTGTGTAGGCCGCCGCGTGCGCGCGGTACTCCGCGGCGCCGGCTGGATCGAGGCGGGCAAGCGCCTCGGCAATGTTGCGCACGTAAATGATGCCGTTGCGCGGATCGAGCCAGGCATGCTGGTCGATCGCCGCCGGCAGCTGCCGGCCGGAAACCGGGTGCTCTTCCTCTTCGGTCAAGGTCCGCGCACCGCGGGTGACCACAATTTTCGTTCCCGTGAAGGCTGCCTGCTTGAGCAGGGGCTCGAGCCATGGCTCGAATTCTTCGTTGAGGTCGTTGATGAAAACGGCGCGTGCCGAGGCGAGTGTCGCGACGTCGGCTGCGGTCGGCTGGTACAACTCGCAATCCCCGCCGGCTCTGACGATGGTCTTGAGATCGACACGGTCACCGCCGACATTGGCGAGCATGTCGCCAATGACACTGAACGTCGCAACCACCGGAATCCGGTCCGCGGCCCCCGTCGGGGCCGACAGCAGCAGCGCGGCAAGCGCGATAACGTAACGCCGGATCAAGCGTCCCACCCGATCAACGGCGCCAGACGTCGCAGCGCGCCGGCAGCGACGAGCGATATTCCGAACAGCAATCCCGCCGCCAGGACGATCGCCGGACCCGACGGCAGGTTGGCGTGATAGGAGACCAGCAGTCCCGCAACCGATGCCGCCAGTCCAAAGCCCGTCGCCAGCGCCATCGACGGCGCCACGCCGAACCCCCAGCACCGCGCGGCAGCGGCCGGGAGCAGCAGCGGTCCCACCGCGAGCAATGTGCCGAACGCCTGGAAGCTCGCCACCAGCGCCAGCACCACTAGCGCCAAAAAAATGGCCCCGTACGGTGCGCGCGTACCCACCGCACGAAGAAACGCGGGATCGAACGCGCCCACTGCCAGCGGCCGATACAATGCCGCGATCACAAGTACGATCGCGCTGCTCACGGCGGCGATCTGCAGTAGCGCCCGCTGGTCAATCGCCAGGACAGTGCCGAACAGGACGCGCATGACATCGACATTGCTGCCCCGCCATGCCACCAGGATAACGCCAAGCGAGAGGGCAACGAGATAGAACACCACCAAACCGGCGTCACGCCGCGCCTGCTCGCCGGTGAGCAACCCGGCCAGCGCCGCGACGGCAAGCCCGCTCGCCAGCCCGCCCAGCGACAGCCATGTCGGCGACGGCCCGGCATAGAGAAATCCGATCGCCGCGCCGGGCATCACTGCGTGCCCCAACACATCGCCATCGAGGCTCATCCGCCGCAATACCAGCAGCGTTCCGACCGCCCCGTTTGCCAGCGCCAGCGCCAGGCAGGCCACCAGCGCCGCGCGCATGAACGCCAGCGTCTCGAACGGCTCGACGATCAGCGCATGCGCCGACATCACGCCGCCAGCACCGCCAGCGCCACCTCTGTCGTATCCCAGACGACGCAGCGCCGCGCCAATACCAGGGTCGAGGGAAAGCGTGCGCGCACCAGGTCGAGATCATGCAGCACGGCGATCACCGTCCTGCCCTCCTGGTGCCATCGTGTCACCTGATCGAGCAGCACCGACATGGTTTGCGCATCGATCGCGGCGAATGGCTCGTCGAGCAGAATAACCGCGGCATCCCCGCTGAAGCTCGCCCACCGAGATCTCGCCAACCAGTCGTCCCACCCGTTCCGCCAGCCCCACCGTCTCCGCCGCCAACGCCGCGCGCGCTCGCAGCGCGGGCCCGGGGGAGCGGAACGCGCCGAACTCCCGCCAACCGCCGAGGGTGATCAGCTCCGACACCGTCAGCGGAAAGTCACGCTCGATCGCCGCGATCTGCGGCAGGTAGGCCATTCGCCGCCGCAGCCGCGCAGCGCAATCCACCACCCCGCCAGCGAGCGGGACGACACCCGCTATCGCCGCAAGGAGCGTGCTCTTGCCGGCACCGTTCGCGCCGACAACCGCGGTCAGACTCCCCGCAACAAACTCGCCGCTCACGGTCTCCAGCGCGATCCGCCGCCCATAGCGCACGGTTACCTCGCGCAACAGGATCCGGCCGTCAGCTTCCATGTATCCGACCGAGCGAAACCATGCCCCTCCACCATCTGTCCCGCTTCGCGAGGCTACGGCAATTTCTTCATGCATTGAAGGCGCGCGGCATTAAACCGTTGGCCGAGGGTGGCGCACGATCGCGGAGGAGGTCATACTTATAGCGAGCATTCCCTCGCAACCGGGGTGCAAATAGAAAACGGGAGGAGCAACCATGAGGATCGTCGGTTTAGCCGCGTTCATCGGCATGTCGGTCCTGTCGCTGTTGGTGCTATCGGCGCCCGCCTCAGCCGAGGCCGACTGCAAGGCGCTCGTTGCGCCCTCGCCCTTCGGTCCGGACGATCAGACCGGTGCGACCAACCGCGTTACCCCCGCGGTCACCAAGGCCGCCGCCGCCGAGATCCAGACCGGAATCGTCACCCCGATGGCCTTCAACCTTACCGACAGCGTACCGCTGTTCGGCACCCGCTTCAGCAAGACCATCCTAACCAGCTTTGCGACGATGCCGGGCGCCGAATTTGGCAACAACAAGCTGAGCTATATGGAAGACACCTATCTCAGCCAAAGCCATGTCGGGACGCATATCGACGGGATGGGCCATATCGGCATCCAGGACTGCTACTACAACCAGACGCCGATGGGGAAATACGTCACCCAGAACAACCTCAAGCGGCTCGGCATCGAGAATATCAAGACGTTCGCCACGCGCGGCGTCATCGTCGACGTAGTCAAGGTGTTCCAGGCCGCCGGCAAGCTGAAAACAAACCCGGCGTGCAAGAACCCCTGCCTGGACGCCGGCACGCTTATTACCGAAGCCGACCTACAGGCCGGGCTGAAGATGTACAACGTGACGCTGCGCGAGGGCGACGCGGTATTCATCCACACCGGCTGGGGCGACCTCTTCCAGCAATATCCGGCCCAGAACGCGACCTACAATAGCGGCGAGGCCGGGATCACCAACGCGGCGGCGGTTTGGCTCGCATCGCAAAAGGTCATTGTCGTGGGCAGCGACAACTGGGCCGTCGAAGTCATTCCAGGCGAGAACAAGGACATCGCGTTCCCGGTCCACAAGACGCTGATTACCGACAATGGGATCCACATCATCGAGAACGTCCGCACCGACCTGATTGCGGCCGCCGCCGCGAATTCAAAGCGGGCCACCTTCTTCCTCTCGATGACGGTACCCAAGGCGGTCGGCCTGACCGGCACCTTCGTCAACATCGAGGCGATCCAGTAGCGCATGGCATTGCGGCTGCAGCGACGCGCTTTCCTGGCCGGACTGCTCGCCTGTGGCCTTCCGGCAAGGGCCGAGGCACGACGCTTCCGCATCGCCCTCGCCAATCTCGACGAGACGCCGGGTGCGACGCTGGAGGGGCTCGGGTTCACAGGTGCCGAGCTGCGGCGCAGTTTCGAGCTGGCGGCGCGGACCCTCCCCGTAGACATGCTCTATTTCGACAATTCCGGTGTCCCGGCTCGGGCGGTTATGAACACCGAGGCCGCGATTGCCGCCAAAGTCGACCTGCTCATCGAATACAGCGCCGATGCCGACGCCAATGCCGAGATCGCTCGCCGGCTGGCGGTCGCCGCCATCCCGGTCCTTGCGCTGATCGATGCGGTGCCCGGCGCGCCGTTCTATGGACCCGACAACCGCGCCGCCGGCCGCATCGCCGGGCGTGCTCTCGGTGCTTTCGCGCTGGAAAACTGGCCGAACGAGCAGGTGCTCGGGGTGCTCATCGGTGACCTCGCCGATCCTGGCCCCGCCATCAGCGCTCGCGTCCAGGGCATAACCGAAGGCGTCCAGGAGTCGCTGCCCACGCTGAAGCTCGCCCCGCTCGACACCGGTGGACAGCCAGTGCGCGCCGACGCGCTGTTGGCGAATTTCCTCCAGGCGCAGCGCGGCCAGCGGCTGCTGATCGCGACCCTCGACGACCTGGCCGCCGTGTACGCCAAGAATGCCATCGAAATGAACCGGCGGCAGAGCGACTGCGTCATCGTCAGCCAGGGGCTCGACCGAAACATCCACGGCGGTGCCAGCGAGAAGAAGGAGATCGACCCCAACAACCGCGGCAGCGTGGTGCTCGGTTCGGTTGCCTACTACATGGACCGCTACGGCTACGACGTGTTGCCGCTCGCTTTGCGTCTGCTTGCCGGCGAGAGGCTGCCGCCGCGCACGGTGACGCATCACATCCTGGTCACCGCGGCCAATGTTTTTCGGGAATATCCACCCTTCGACATGAACTGACGGAAATGAGCGGCCCAATTGCGAATGGCGAGCCGTCGCAGCGGCATTGCGGGCGCGGGAGCTGCTCGCGCGCTTCGAGTGAGCAGCTCCCGAGACCACGCACAGCGGGCGCCGGAGAAAGTGCCCCGACTTGGATCGGTCGCGGCCGATTGGTTGGGCTCCTCCTTGCAGGTTCTCATCAGGTCGGCTTACCTTGATACCCAGATCGCTCGTGTCGCCTGGGACGCCGATCGACGGATCACGATCGCCTAGGGAAGGCCCCTCGCAAAAGAAGGAATCCGCGATGATCTGCGATGTGCACGCGCACTACACGCCGAAGAATTTCAGCACGTTCATGGGCGACCGGTTTGCCTCGCCGACGCATCTGCCGGTCAAGCGCGGAATGGCGCGCCACCCGTTCTCGGATTCGCCGGAGGACATCGAGGGCCGGTTCAGGCTGATGGATGAGGCGGGGGTCGGGAAGCAGGTCCTGTCGCCGAACCATCCGCCCTATCTCCCCGATGAGGCCGAATGCGTGACCGCGGTCAAGATGCTCAACGACGCCTACAGCGAGTTCGCGAGCCGCTACCCTGACCGCATCAGCTCGTACGTCATGCTGCCGTTGCCGCACATCGACGCGGCGCTGAAGGAGATGGAGCGCGGCTTCGACCAGCTCGGCTGCGTCGGCGTCAACATGAACATCGTCTGCCTCGGCCGCTCGATTGCCGAAACCGAGTTCGAGCCGATCTACGCCGAGATGAACCGGCGCGGCGCTGTGCTATTCGTCCACCCGGCCGGAACGGGGATCTGCTCGCCCTTCATCGTCGATTACAATTACCGGGCGTCGGTCGGCACCTCGCTCGAGGACGCGACCTTTGTCTTGCACATGATCGCCAAGCAGATCCCCTATCGCTATCCCAACATAAAGTTCATCGTGCCGCATCTCGGCGGGCCGATCCCGATGCTGCTCAACCGCCTCGACAAACAGGGCCAGAACCCGGGCGGCCACCCGAACCTCGCCGAGGCGCCCAGCGTCACCGCCAAGAAATTCTATTACGACACGGTCTGCTACGGTTCAAAGCCGGCATTCATCTGCGCCCTCGAAGCCTTCGGCGCCGATCACCTGGTGACCGGCAGCGACTACCCGGTACTGCAGGATTACGAGGCCTATAAGGAGACCTTCGCCTACATCGAGCGGCTGGGACTGCCCAAATTCGATACCGACAAGATCCTCCACCACAATGCCCAAGCGCTGTTCGGGTTCGACCACTGAAGCGCGCCTTTATGATTGTGGCGACTGTTTAGTTCGTTGCGGTATATCCCATTGGGGATACTTGCCCTTGAAACGGGAGGTGCGGAATGCAGGGACTTCGGATGCAGCAGACGATGCCCGAGGACAGGAGCGGCTGGCATCCTATCGATGCCGGGCCACATCTGGAGATACTGTTCCACCCCGACCGGCGCCTCGCCGGCCGCGAGGATCAGATCGAACGGCCCTCGATCGTGGTTGCGGTGGCAGGCAAGCATCAGCAGGCGCTGCGCTTCGACCCGTTCAGCATGGGCGCCCACTACCACATCCGGCCGGGCCTCGCCGAGCAGATCCCGCTCCCGGTCGCGGAGGGGCAAAGTCCGCTCGATGCCATCATGGCTTTCTTTGAAAAGCCGCTTCGGTTCCGGGGGCTTCTTGCGCTGGCTGAGGAGGACGATGTGGCGTCGCAGCTGCGAGATGAGGAGCTGAAGAAGGCGGCCAGCCAGATACGCGCTCGCGCCGCCGCGCACAAGGACGCGGCCGCCTGATCGCGAATTTTCTGATCGTTGGTGCTGGCGCTGCGGGCCTCATGGCTGCCCGTGAACTTGCACGCGCAGGCAAAAGCGTAACCATCGTCGAGGCGCGGGACCGCTGCGGCGGACGCATCTACCCGCTGCCCGCGCAGGAATTTGGCTACAAGGCGGAAGGCGGCGCCGAGTTTGTCCATGGCGCCGCGCCGGTGACACGTACATTGATGCGCGAAGCGCGCCTTTCGCTGTCGCCGCGCGGGGGTACGCGATGGACTGCCCGCATCGGCGCGCTGTTGCCTGACGAGTCTTCGCTTCCTCATGCGGACCGGTTTTACCAAGCCTTGAGGGCGGTGAAAGCCGATCTGCCGATCGCCGAATTCCTGGAGACGCGTTTCGCCGATCGGCAATACGACGAGATGCGGCGATCGATCACGCGAACGGTCGAGGGCTATGACGCAGCCGACCCGAGCCGCGCCAGCACGTTCGCGATCCGTGACGAATGGATGGCCCGGGACGAGGGTCCGCACGGGCGGATCGCGGAAGGTTATGGCGCGCTCGTCGAGCATCTCGCATCCGACTGCCGCAGGCACGGTGTGGCCATCCATCTCGGCGCTGCAATAACCGCCATCGACGAGGCCCGCGGACGGATTGCCGCACGCTGTAGCGGGGGCGCCTTGTTCGAGGCTGATGCCGCGATCCTTACGGTGCCGCTCCCGCTGCTCTCCGAAATCGTGCTGCCGCAGGCGGCGCGCGAGCGGGTCGCGGCCACCGCCGATATCGGGTTCGGCAATGTCGTCAAGATCCTGTTGCGCTTCAAAACGAAATGGTGGGCCGATCATGGCGGGCGGGATCTGGCCGACCTGTCGTTCCTGCTTTCCAACGCAACTGTCCCGACCTGGTGGACACAGCATCCCGACGAAAATCCGGTGCTGACGGGCTGGTTCGCGGGCCCCAAGGCCGACCGAGTGTCGTCACTCAGCGAGGCCGAGCTTGTCGACATGGGACTCTCCTCGCTCGCCGAGATTTTCGATCTGCCCTCGGACCGCATCACGAGGGATCTCATTGCGGGGCGAGCGATTAACTGGGGCAACGACCCATTCGCGCGCGGTGCGTATTCCTATGCGACACCCAAAACACGGGCGGCGCAGTTAGCCCTGAGAAGACCGGATGGCGGGGCGATATTTTTTTCCGGCGAGGCGCTCTATGCCGGCCCGGATATGGGCACGGTCGAGGCGGCGTTGGCCAACGGACGCGAAACCGCACAGACGATCCTGGCCGCCGGATCATAGGATCCCGGGCGACACCAGCTTAACGACCCCGGGTATACCAGCCCTGACGCTGGCGATCGAGCTGCTCGCTTTCCTGCGCCCATTCCTCGAATGCCTGTTGACGTACCTGCTCCCTCGTTACCGTCGTCGACCGGCAGCCGACCCCCCCTCCATCGTCTTCGGGAGATTTCGCCGATGCCCCGTAGCCGGGCGTGCCCGAGCCGCTATTGAGGCAATTCGGGACGGTAACGGCCCAGGTCCAATTGATGTACGTCCCGACTATCAGAACCAGCGCGAAGATGCCTCTCATCTGCTTTCTTGCCTTTGACCGAGGGCGGGTGGGATTGGGCTCAATTCCGATACTAGCCACCGGTGGTTAAGGGTCGATTAGCGGGTTTGCGCTGTACGACGCGAGGCCCTCAGAAGCGCTAAAATCATTTGGTATGGGGTCGGCACCTTTTCCGATGCCGATTTCCGCCCGTGATCGCGAGGAACACGGTCGGATCGATCCCGAAGGATTTAAGGGCTTGGAGGCCGGAAGCGGAATCGAACCGCTGTACACGGATTTGCAGTCCGTTGCATAGCCACTCTGCCATCCGGCCATATCGGAAGTACTTGGCGCAGGCGTGATATAGGCGTGCGGCAGGCGGAGGGTCAAGGCGCCGCCGCGCGCCCGTCCCCTCTGCCCGCGCGGCGCGACACGAATCGCCGGGTTGCGGCGGCCCTGCTGTTGCCGCATCGGGCGGCGACCCATATATTCATACTCTTCCGCAAGCGGGTGAAGGATCCGAGGATGGCGCGTGTTACCGTCGAAGATTGTGTGTTGAAGGTGCCCAACCGCTTCGAGCTGGTGCTGCTCGCCGCGCAGCGGGCGCGCGAGGTCACCTCGGGGGCGCCGTTGACGCTCGACCGCGACGACGACAAGAACCCGGTCATCGCGCTGCGCGAGATCGCCGACGAGACGATCCAGCTCACTCATCTCAAGGATTCGCTCATCCGCGGGATGCAGAAGCATATCGAGATGGACGAGCCCGAGGAGACCCCGGACCTCGAGCAGACGCTGTTCGGCGTCGCCGATCCGACCGGCTCGGTTATCGGCGAGGACGAGATCGACGAGGAAGCGATCGAGGACGAGCTCGACGAAGACATGCTCGCCATCGAGGACGAAGTCGAGGCCGAGCCGGGCGAGGAACCGCCCGAGGAGCCTGCCGCCGAAGGCGAAATCGGCGACGAAGAGCCCTGATGCGGCGCGGCTCGGATAGCAGAGAGGCGGCCGCGCGATGATGCGGCAGTTCGAGCTCGTCGAGCTGGTCAAATCCTACGATCCGAAAGCGGACGAGGGCGCGCTCAACCGCGCCTATGTCTATTCGATGAAGGCGCATGGCGCGCAGCTGCGCGCCTCGGGCGATCCGTATTTCTCGCACCCGGTCGAGGTCGCGGGGCTCCTCGCCCAGATGAAGCTCGACACCGCCTCGATCGTCACCGGCCTCTTGCACGACACGGTCGAGGACACCGTCGCGACGCTCGAAGACATCGAGAAGCTGTTCGGGCCGGATATCGGCCGCCTCGTCGACGGCGTCACCAAATTGTCGCGGATCGAGCTGCAGTCGGACCAGACCCAGCAGGCGGAAAACTTCCGCAAGCTCGTCCTGGCGATGTCGGAGGACATTCGCGTCCTTCTAGTAAAGCTCGCCGATCGGCTGCACAACATGCAGACGCTGCGGTTCATCAAGGATGCCGACAAGCGGCGGCGCATCGCGCGTGAAACGATGGACATCTACGTCCCGCTCGCCGAGCGCATCGGGATGCACCGGATGAAGGACCAGCTCGAGGATCTCGCCTTTACCGAACTGCATCCGGACGCGCGGGCGAGCATCATCGCGCGCCTCGGGTTCCTGCGCGAAAAGGGCGGCGACATCGTCTCGCGCATCGTCAAGGAGCTGAGTGAGACGCTGAAAGAGGGCGGGCTTGAGGCGAACATCTCGGGCCGCGAAAAATCGCCCTATTCGATCTGGCGCAAGATGGAGCGCAAGAACGTTTCGTTCGAGCAGCTCGCCGACGTGATGGCCTTCCGCGTGCTGGTCGACGGGGTCGGCGATTGCTACCACGCGTTGGGGCTCATCCATTCCGCCTATCCGGTCGTTCCCGGCCGCTTCAGGGACTACGTCTCGACGCCGAAACCCAACAATTACCGCTCGGTCCATACCGGCGTGATCGGGCCCGAGCGGCAGCGCATCGAGATCCAGATCCGCACCCGCGACATGCATGAGGTGGCCGAGCTCGGCGTCGCCGCGCACTGGATCTACAAGCAGCAGGCGGGCCGCGTCGACGGGCGGCAATACCGCTGGCTGCGCGAACTGCTCGAAATCCTCGACCATGCGTCCAACCCCGAAGAATTCCTCGAGCACACCAAGCTCGAGATGTTCCAGGACCAGGTCTTCGCCTTCACCCCGAAGGGCGATTTGATCGCCCTGCCGCGCGGCGCCACCCCGGTCGATTTCGCCTATGCGGTCCATTCGCAGATCGGCGATACCTGCGTCGGCGCCAGGATCAACGGCCGGCTGTTGCCGCTGCGCACCGAACTCGCCAATGGCGATCAGGTCGAGATCGTCACCTCGAAGGCGCAGACCCCGTCGCCGAC
>WNFD01004351.1_pt1 | contig 14222 bp, 17 predicted proteins | sample 5400491 | NCBI WGS metagenome assembly WNFD01 (sample SAMN13153343, study PRJNA577476) | soil metagenome | isolation source: 120 cm saprolite under Douglas fir tree site 2 hole 2 replicate 2 | place: USA:California | collected 2015-04-18
GACATCTGCGTGCCGATCTGTGTTTGCTCGGCGTCTGCAGCCTGCACCCTGACATTGGGATCAGCATGCTGGACGCAGAGGAGGCCTATGTCAAGCGGGCGATGATCGAGCAAGCAGCGGAGGTGGTAGCGGTGGCAGGCGCGGCAAAACTGGGAACGGCCGCCCCTTACGTGATTGGCCCAATAACAGCGCTAACTTATTTAGTGACGGATGCTTCTATTGAGCAACGAGTGCTTGTGCCGTATCAAGAGCGAGGGATTATCGTTGTGCGCAATGAGACCTGAAAGCCTTCCCGTTCATGTTTCACGATTCGCTACACTGCCACTTTATACTCTCTATTGGGATCAGCCTGGTCACTGAGCGCCTTCTCGAGTAAATTTTTCGTACTCAGCCGGCAGAGCGATGCCAAATCGCTCACACAGTGCAGAAACATCACGATAATCATCTGCATCAAGTTCATAGCCAGAATGAAACTCCACCATCCACTCAGGTGAAATGCACCGCACCGGGTATCCCTGTATGAACCCGGTACCAGTCAATGAATCAAACGGATACTCAACTCCAAAAACAAGCTTTCCGTGAGCATCATACGTGTACGAGTGAACATCTACCTCATGCCCCTTGTCATCACCCATGACAAAGTTACATTCCCAAGAATCATTCCGGGGAACATCTTTGTACCCACGTGCTTCGAGCAGCTCACGGAGTTTCGGGACATCTTTGCGCTGTAAAGCGATATCTACATCTTTGTGTGAGCGCGTTTGTTCACCCAATAGCGCATCTACGCCCCAGCCACCATCCACAACGACATCAATACCATTCTGGTCAAAAAGTTGCATGAGCTGAACGACAACATCTCCACTCATTTCCGCGTGGCTTTTTTGCTCAAAACTTTCTGATGGTTTCATATCTCCCCGGCGTACCTCAACTTCTGAACAGAACAATCTTCCCAATCTATCACATGTGGGTGTATGAAATACTTGTAGGAATCCAGTGTAGGGGCCGATTTATCGCGCCCACCGCCGATTTATCGGCCCCTGATCCCGCTCGTTTGCTACAACTTTTTCATACACCCATCACATGTGATATTGCCTTGCTATTCATCTGGCACATCTTCAATAAGTTCCGATGATGGTACTTTGAGTGCACGTGCTATCTTCTCCAATGTCTTGATCGATATCTCCCGGTAGGGGTCACGCCACACACCCTGTATTGTTTTGTAGTTAATATCCGCAATGCGAGAGAGCCGCAATCTGCTCACTCCCTTTGCTTCTGCTACTTCCCTGATCCGAAGCCGTATCATCGCCTGTCCTCTCTTGCGTATTGGCAGGATTGTAGCAGAAGGGTAGCATTGACAGAACTATGCTTGTAATGATAATCTGTTACATATCACCCTTCTAAGGGTACTCTCTCAGAACAATCGGCAAGTAGAGGTGATTTCACAATGACACTCTGGATACTGTTTTGCCGCATGACCAAAGAGGTTGATACGCTCTTCACCTTCTACGCCAAAGACCGGGAGCAGGCAGAGCAGAGAGCAGAAGAGATACTACAAGAGCACCCCTACAAGCGACTCGACCTCAAAGCATACCCCTGTGGTTTCAGGATGGTTTTTACGCACATCCCAGGCACAATGGAAGTGGGTGCATAGGAGTGGCACTGGCCTGCCTTTACCAGGAGGACGTGTGACAAGTCGAGTGCCACGAGATGAGATGCCTTGGAGTCATAACTGTCACATTCATTTGAACCTTGCCTAAGCATAACTATCCTTATTGCCAGATTCAAGTTCACACTTGGGGAATTTTCGACTCTACTTCTTTTATTCCTGTATTCGTGAGTTCATACGTTAATACCCCGTCCCCGGATCTGCCATCCGAAAGTAGAAGTCCCTTAGCCACAAGACTACCGAGATCCCGTCGTATATTAGCGGGAGCAGGCTCTTTGATCTCCTTGTACCTAGTCAAAATGTCATCCGAGGTGAAGTGGGGTTGGCCTTGCTTAATCTCACACCAGTATCCCAAAACCAGAATTTTATCCAAATGAGTTTGGAGTTTGAATTGCCGATAGAACTCGTTTAGGGTTTGCGGCTTGATATATCTAGACTGACCATCTAATGGAGTAGTTGCCCTATCTTGAGGTGTTTCCACTTCCTTCATATAGACTGCGGTGATATTGAGCATAAATTTCTCAATGAGACGGTCACTTTCATCTCTTACAAAGTCTTTCTCTGGGGCGGAAACTGCGACTTCCCAATCACCCCTACGTACCCTGATGCAATAGTGCCCAGGCGTTTCTAATTCATTTTCTTCCACGTTTGACTCCTTTGCTATCTAGTATCTTTGCAATTTCTGCTTCCGCATCGTGTACTCCAGACTGTGTTAATTTCCAGCCAGTCTCATTTTCATGGACAAGGCCTTTTATCATCATATTACGCAGAGTAGTTCGTACATTGTTATCACTTTGGTAACGAACCCAGCGTATCAAGTCTTTCATTGTGCAGCGGTTCGGATAGCAATAATAGAGAAGTATCTCTAACTGTACCCTAGCAGACAGTCCAAGCTTCAAAATCATAGGGTCGCCATCAATCTCTTCAACAAGAGGGATATGTTTGACCAAGAGATTTTCTACTAATGCTTGGGCAGTAAACGGGTCATTGATTAGATACAGCCGAGTAAGTTCTTCCATCACCCAACTTGATGCTGCTACTACGAATGCACAATCCATTTTGGTCGGATCGAAGGAAGAATTATGTGCCCCACCACGCTTATTACGATGCTCGTAAATTATCCTTAGGGTTCTCGGTATGGTCATTCTCTCAGACTCACTTAGAGAGAAAGCGCTCTCTAATAGCCTGATTTCTTCATCTACTCTTACTGAATCCACCTCGTCCCTAGTACGTCGATAGTGGAGGCACTTTAAAACTGCTTCGACAAACTTACCTCCGTTAACGAGACAAGACTCATAGCGATCTAATTGAGCTTCTCTACTAAGGATCTCATAGTGTAGCAGAATCTCATCGACCTTTCTAGCTGGGAAACTTGCTAGCAAAGCTATACGTAGTTTATCCAAAGGATTATTTGTTGCCAGTTGTGTTCCCATTCAATAAATCCTCGACGTATTTCTCCCCACTGGGGGTAATTACCCAGCTTTTCTGCCCTTTTGTTGATGCATCTGCATCGATGATATGCGCCTTTCTGATGCACTGATTCATCACATCTGCCGGGTTCTTCGGCTTAGGTTCTCGTAACTTTCCATAGATTTCGAGGATATCCGCCTGTGTGAACTGCTCTGCTTTACCTGTATGCAGAAGGTAATAGGCCGCACATACAAAACGCCCTGGGTGGCTATCTGGTGCTGCTTTACGGAAGAACTCATTGGCCGATACGGAGGATGATAGTCGTAAATCCGTCAAGCTGTGCTTATCATCTACCCGTATTGGTATGCTGTTCGCACGAACCACTGACGTTGTCTTTATGAGAGCCTCCAAAATGACTGGAAAGGCTACATTGCGATATCGTTCTTCAACATTGTCCACTATGGCAACTGTCTTTCGTAATGCATCAGCTAAAATTTGATCTTGCTCGTTCATTCTTCTTACTGCCTCCAATGGGAAGTGACTTCGATAGTGGTTGAAAGCTTTACCCCATCGAGAAACATCACATGGGAGACTGTTAGTAGTAACTGGACTACTAACAGCCTCTCAATCCTGGACATATAGGCTAGCAGTCCAGTCTTATGACATCGATTGTGAGAGCCAACTCGAAATGGCCAAGCTTAACACTCACATGAAAACGAAAAGGGCGCATTCGCACCTCCTTCCTTAGGAACACTTCCTTTGGAGGCAGAATCTGCTGGTTTCTCCTCTGACTTTGCCATTTTAGACTTTGCGTGGTACAATAACTGAGAAAGCAAAGGAAAAACAGCAGGTTCTATACCTCTGGAAGTTTGCAATCAAAGCGCTGCCACCCCGCCAAAAGGAACGGCAGCGTCTCCCCTTCGTCTAGAGCACCTAGACGAGTGTCCTTACGGTATCATACATCGCTCGTCGTGTCAAGTGGGTTCTCTAGCAATTCTTCAGCGATTCTTCTCTCCAACGGAAAGCAAGTCAAACTGATCCTCATATCCTTTTTGGGCAGGCTATAAAGATAATACCTCGTCATCCAAAAATTACAATGTGCGATCCGCGTCGTTGGAGGCGGCAACAGGTGGTAAAACTTAAGAAAAAGAGCAATAATAATTGGTTTTCATGCTTTTTTGTACACAAACATCGCTCAAATGTATCTATTTAGTATTTGCCACCTGACCATGTGTATGTACGCCAAGCATCCATTTGTGTATTCGTCAAATTTTGCATTTATTCTCTTATGATGAGCCATAATGTAATCAATCATATTGAGTCATAGCAACCTCTGAAATTTACCAATGCTTTGGTTAGTTCGTCACAATTCAGTAAAATCTCAACTATTAAGTAAAAAACATATAAAAGCCGTGACTTTCAATAATTTTGTGTCAGAAAATGATGATTTATGTATCTGCTACGTATGGTCCCCCTTGTATTGCGTATATACGATACGATACATTAACAGAACAGAATAGTTGAATGGCGAAGATATTTTCCAAATAACATATTTTAATCGCGCTATCCCCTTTATCTAAAGAAACAAAGAAATTGAGATTAACACCCTAATTTCACTTGTACCAATAATTCCTACTATTATCTTTTCTACCAATCAGATGACAAACCAGGAAAATTTCTCATCAACCAATGGGCCTTGGCAATCAAACAAGCCCAGACAAGCTTTAAGTATTTGGTATATCTATTGTAGTAAATCAAGATGAGTGCGTATGGCTTTTACCAATCTTCAAACTTATTCGTATTTAGTTATAATTTGAACTTATCCATAATTACGACTATGTGCTAGAAACCGTCTTCGTCATACAAAGTGATTAATTTATTATCTGATTAAGTGTCTAACCAAAAGATCAGATTCAACATTAGGAAATTCATTTCGCAGGTAGGCGCGAAAAGCAGATGTGTATCTATACCCACTCTTACCACGAATGCGTGTAACCAATTTCATATTAATTAAGTCATGAGGTGGTCTATTTCGAATAGTACTTTCCTTTAAAGAAAGCCACGTAGCAATCATAGGTACAGTCATTGCCGTACCGTCGTGTTCAGCAAGAAGGCGTAGTATAGAGCGTTGCAACTTTGGAAGCTTTTGCACACGCTGAATTAGTGAGTCTAGCTTGCGCTGCTCTATTGGTGTGAGGGATGGTTCAGTCTGTAGTGGCTGTCTCAAAACCGATATAGGTTCTGTAATAGGTGAAGAGGTTACTCCGCCTCCTTCCCCGCCAGCAACGACCTGTCGTATTATCGCTTGATCGACCTCTAGAGTTTGAGGACTAGGAACATGAATGCCTTTAAGCGCTCCCTCTATCGAGATACTGAGCTTACTTAGTAGATCAACTTGGCTCTGCAACCGCTGTATTTCAGCATCTTTTTCCGTTACTGCCTTTTCAAGTTCCTTTACTCGCCTGGCCAGCTTCATTTGCCCACTACTATCGGTAGTTTCCCTGTTAGCACTGGTCATTAAGGTGCGCAGTTCTTTCAATACAGCTTCACTGAGCTTTCGCAATTTTGGCTGGAGGGTAGGAATAAGTGTTGGTGTCGAGCCAGCATGGAATGTGTAGCGATGTCTAAGCTGTACAACACTGGTAAGGTGATTATAAACCACAATTGCCTCACCAAGGCGTAACTTCCTTACCAAATCTTCTACCTGAGTTGATGGAAGTGGAATCAAATCCTTGTATACCTTCAAGTCGATTGGATGCACAACCTTGTGGAGGAAAAGGAGCGATGTCTGAGTGAGAACATCCTTCTCAACTTTGGCTGACCTTTGACTTATCAAGATAATGCCCAAGCCGCGTTTGCGGCCTCGCAAAGCAATTCGTGTTAGCATCTGTTTGAGGGGTGTATTTACGCCTTGAGGTACAAACTCGTGGGCCTCTTCAAGTACTATTTGATAAGGCTGCTTGGCTGAAGAACAAGCTGTCCATAAGCTTGTGAAGTACTGCGCTAGAAGCTCATATCCTTCATCCTGGGTGAAATCACTCAAGTCGAGGATGACGGAGATGCCTCGCTTCACTGAAAACTCAGCCAACTGACCAGCATTCTCTGGACCTACCTCCAACTCAGTATGCTGAGAACGTCCAGCCACAAGAACTTCAAATCTTTCCTTTAGGCCCCAATATTCTCCTTCGATGTCTACGATTGTCAAAGGTAGCCCACTCGAAAGCAATTCTTCAATTAAAACTGCGGCAGTATTGGTCTTGCCAGAGCCAGTAATCCCCAGCACAGCTATACTTCTACCGACTAAGGTTTGAGTTTGAAGTTGAAGCTCACTTGAGCTACCGATGCTTAATACGGACATAGAACATTTTTTCCTTTCCACAGCAATTGTACCACTTCTGGCAACTGGATTAAAGCCATTCTAGCCATATTAATAATCGCTTACAAAAGGATTACTTACCCCTACGATCCTCACATATGTGGTATCCTACCCATAGAACAAAGCAAACCCTTGCGCCCGATTCCCATTAATTCTTACACCACGTTCAAAAAGGACGGTCATGTAGAAACTCATGTCAACCACCCCGCCAGCCAACCCAGACATCAAACGCGAACTCAAAGATCAGTTACTGACCATGTCGCCTCGCGCCTTCGAACTCTTCGCGGGCGAATTCCTGGTCTACGTAGGACTGGAGAAAGTCTCAGTCACCCGTTACATCGGCGACGGCGGCATCGACGCCCAGGGAGACCTCATCGCAGGCACATTTCGTCTGCCCGTGGGAGTCCAGGTAAAGCGTTATCGCAACAACGTGCAGCGCACCGACATCGACAAATTCATAGGCGCACTCTCAGGCCGCTTCCCGCAGGGCATTTTCGTCACCACTTCCGGCTACGGCTCGACCGCCCAACAAAAAGGCCACCACCTCCATCCCCAGGATACTCACCTTGAGCGGCAGCGAAGTCATATCCATCATGCTGCAAAATAGCCTGGGCTTAAGACCAGCGCAGAGCAGCTCGCAAAAGCTCACCATCGATCCCGACTACTTTGCAAACTTCGAAGCCCAGAGACAACTGCTGCTCCGCAAAATCAGCGAATCGCGCCAGCATTACACTCCAGGCTCATCCCAGGAAACACATGAAGAGACTATCGACCTCGAGCCAGCAGAAGACCTGATCTCGCTGAACGCCCTCGGGTATGCCTTACGGGTCGACCCCAACAGGCTGCGCCGCTGGCTCGAAAGCGGCAAACTGCAAGCCGACGGCGACCAAAAAGTCGGTGAGCGTCACAACTACTATTTCAGGCGCGACCGCGTTGAGCAGATTCGCACCGACCTTAACCTCCAGGCCAAACCGCTTGCCAGCGACGAGTGGCGGCAAGAATTCCTCGACTTCGCCAAAAGCCGCAACCTCTCCAGGTCCTACAAGCCCGTACTGGTAAAGGCCCTGTTCAAACTCATTGACCGGGAAGGCAAAGTAAAAATGGACGACCTGGTGAGAGAATTCAGAGACTTTTACACGCAACGCGCCAATCAAGGCCTGCCGGTAGAAACCGGCGCTACTCTTCTCAACGACCCTACCACGGCCAGCGATAACGAGCTTAGAAGACTGATCATCACCAACCCCTTGCAGCGCTTTTTGATCAAAAATTACCTTGAATACCACCAGGATGAGGATATCGTACAGATCGCCCCGCAGCTCTGGCACGACCTGCGCTACTATGAAATGATGGACGTACTCAAAAGCGCAGACGAACAAATCACGTACTATTACAGTCGCAGCGCCAAAGCAGAGCAATAGAAACTCCCATGCTCACCTTCCCCCACCACTACATCCGCTTCAACTACCGCTGGCGCAACCAAAAAGAGTTCGGCAGCATCACTCTGCCGAACTCTTGAGAAACCAGGTTGATCTACCCTGCGGATGGCCCCTGGTACGTGAGACTCCCAGCCTTGCGCATCGCCTCCATCGTCTCCTCCACGGTGAATAACTTGGTCGTCTTGATCGCTTTGACGTGCCCTGGGGAAACCGCCGCCAGGCTTGTTGCTATAGCAGAGATGTCGTCGGGAATTTCAGCGAGCACGACCCCGTCGTACTCTCCAAAGCAGTAGTAGAGACCGACCAGGCGCCCACCGAGCTTCTGCGCCAGTTCCCTGATGGGTACGCTCCGGTCTTGTGGGTTTTTTGCCAGCGTTGCCCACGCCTCGGCGGTGTAAGCAAATTGAATCATGTAGAGTGCCATGATGTTCATCTCCTTTGCCGGTATTGCTTCTGTGCAGGTGGAAACAGTCGGACGGAACGAGAGTTGCTGCCTGTACTTACATGAAAACGACACGATGTTCGCAAAGAGAGGGTACCCAGGCTAGTATAACTGAAAGACACAATAAATACAACAAAAGAAGACGACTTACCTCCTCCACCTACAGGAGGCTGGCAGTCTTAGGTTAGTGCCTTTTAAAGAGAGTGGAAACCGGCACACGACTGCTTGAGCGCTCACTTCCAGCAGTGGCACAGCAGTATATGGTGACTGAATGCCAATACACAAGGCCCCAGCCGCGACCGTCGCCTTCACGCCGCTGATTGCATCCCCAAAAACACCATTGGCATTACTGCCAGCCAAAATGTTTTTTAATGTCATGAAACATCGCTGCCGGTTTATACTCATTTGGTATTGTCGGATCCTGATCATATTTCAGGAAACTGTAGCCACTCAAGAATAATCCAGTAGTGGCTGCCAATTCAGCTAGAACAGGAGAAAGCAGTGGTGCGGCCAGACCAAATATGCCTGGAGCTATGACAGTTAAAATGAATTTCTTTTGCCTATACTCATACTTCTTTTCGACGAGATCATTATATTTCTGAAGTAGTTCGTGCATTCTGTGTATCGCATCCTCGCCTGGGATTTCATACTTGATGATGTGATCTTGCCACTCATAGAGCGCAGTTCGGTATCCCAGGAACTCGTCTGTGGCGGAAAGTTTGATGGCTTCATTCAGAAGGTAAAAATCGTTCCTTGGTTCACCATCTGGCACCAGGAAACTATGGCCAAGAAGCCAGCAGAGTTCTTCTAGTCGTACCTGTTTGGCAACTCTGTCATCAGATGCAGGTTTCTGTGTGTTCTCAGATTCACCCTTTTCTGTGAGTTCGTTGTCTACTGACGCAAACTCCTCAGAAAATTGCTTTTTGGAGGGATAGGCAACTACAGCCCATACATCCTTAGGAATGTCTTCCTCCATTCTGAGAATGGAGCGTGTGGTATACATCGCATCGCGCGCGACTTGTTGTGTGATTTCGTAGTGACTTCTAAAAAGTGCCTGCTTGTTTTCTGTCCAATCTACTGGCTTGGCCAGGTCGCCCAAAGTTTCAAGGCAATCTTCAAGCAAACCCGGCGCCCATTTGTTGCCTCTCCACCTCTTTCGCTCATCATCATTAGGAGGATAAGGAATAACCAAGCGTTCGTAGAGAAATACATCTGTAACAAATGCATGTGGCAGTAGATGGTCTGTAACGGAGAATGTTCCCCAGCGTCGTCGAGTCATCGTATCCCTCCTGGTGTGTAGTTATATTTCGTGCATCATCCTCACTTTTTCTTGCAGAGGTTTATCCAACACTCACCATGGCACGCTCTTCTAGTGTGTTAGTGGGAAGACTTTCATATTGTTGACACACAGCTTTAAGTGGCTTAATGAGCCCACACAACTTCTGGTAATCCGGATCGCCTATATCCCGTTTAAGTTTAAGATCATCCAGAGACGTCCTCACTTTTTCGTAGTGACTGAGCAGCGAGCCTTCTTTTTTGATCTTGACAATCGGGTCTTCGATCTTATTATTCGGATTAGTTTCTGTCGAATAGCCTGCATGCACCACTTGTGACTCTGCGAGATGTCTTAGTTGTTGATCTTCCAGGCCAATAAACATATTGGCTGCTGTCTGGATAAAGTAAAGGCTCCGCTCGATTTTATCTTTGTATTTGTCGTTGAATATCTTGCAGATACCCTGTTGCAGTCCGACGGTGATGGTATTGAGAATATCCTCGACCTCGTCATTTTCGCCGCTATGGGGTTCCAATTGACACAATATCGTGTAGAATGATTCCGGCGAACAGATCTCCGCGACCAGGCCCGCCAGCAGAAAAGATGCCTCACGGATGAGCACCAACTTCCCCTGCAGGTTGTGTGAGGAGGCCTTTTGCTCCACTTTCTCCACAATGTCCATCATGTGGAGGATCTGAGTGGAAGAGATCCACCCTTCAACACAGATAGAGAGCAAGAGTTTTTTGTTACTGAACAATGCCAGCACATCTTCCCGCTGTGGGAATGCCCCCATGCGCGAGCAAAACTCCTTGGTGATGGCTGTTGCCGTATGAAGGATGGGATAGGGATGTTTCTGATTCAACGGGTGCAAAAAGAGATTGCAGCCTCCGATGATTGCCTGCAAGTCTTCCCGTGTTTGAGCTGCTCGTTGCTGAAGCTGGTCACGTTGGTAACTTCGCATTGCATGAATCAAGGCGAGAGTAGCCATAACTACCCCAATGGCTGTAATCACATCCGTTATTGACATACTAGGGGTAAACGATATGTGAAGCATGCTCATAGCCTCCTTCGCACAAGTAGCCTTTCCAATCTAGTTACTCGCTAGCCTTCTCGTACATCTTAATCACTCTCAAAACGATGTGGGCCAGCACTTTTGGGTTACGAATTTCTAGCAAGTTCATGCGGACCTCAGAAGACTGATCATCACCAACCCCTTGCAGCGCTTTTTAATCAAAAATTACCTTGAATACCACCAGGATGAGGATATCGTACAGATCGCCCCACAGCTCTGGCACGACCTGCGCTACTATGAAATGATGGACGTATTGAAAAGCGCAGATGAGCAAATCACATATTACTACAGCCGCTAGTATTACTTCGTTAGTTTCTCCTGGGATGGAAGGACTTGATCTGCTGGGTGTGAAGGAGCCAGAGGACGAGATCCTTCACCAGCCGCGACCTCGAACAGTAACCACTACACCCACTACACCTGCTACTCTCTCCAGTCCACAAAGCGAATTGACAAATAGACACAACCATTCAGGCAATGAATGTAACAGCTCCAGCCAACACATCCATCAACGAAAAAGTGAGAAGCGGTACGTCTATCTGCTAGTGCCTATCCATCGATAGACAGAAGTAGCACATAGTCTGGGAAGAGAACCGTTCACTTCTCCCCAAGAGTCGGAGGAATGGTATGCTAAGACAGTTTATCAAATGGCTTAATGAAACGAGCGCACAGCCTCTCGTCCGGTCGTTCCTCTTTTTGAGAACAGGCATTGGTATTATCGGCGTGGCGTTGCCTCTCGTTCTTATCTTCGGAAAGATGATATTGGAACGTCAATTCGGCATTTTGGACTCCATGAGTGCCTACTATCAAAGCGTGATGAGAGATGTTTTTGTTGGCAGCCTGTGGGCGATTGGCATTTTCCTCATCTGTTATCGATACGAACATCTGGATGACATTGCGAGCACTTTTGCAGGTGCCGCCGTGATTTTCGTCGCCATCTTTCCAAATCCTCCGGTGCACCAGTTGTCTGCTGCATGCTTTTTCATCATACTTGCTTTGATGGCGATCTTTCTTTTTCGGAGAACAGATCAGGAGAAACCAGAGCTTAGAAAGCGACTGAGAAACATCGTCTATTTGGGCTGTGGTAGCTTTATTGTCCTCTGTCTTGTGCTTATTGTTGTGCTCAACTTCCTGCCAGGCACCTCGTGGCTACAACCACACCATCCACTCTTCTGGCTTGAAGTTCTCGCGCTCGAAGCGTTTGGTTTCGCTTGGTTTGTCAAAGGGGGGACGTTCATACTGAAAGATAACTAATGGGGGTGTTGTCGGTTGACAGTCAGATCATCATCGCACGCAAGTAACTCCTGGCGAGGTATGTGGAGAGAGCATGAACTTCCCCTGGGTGATGGTCCTGGCGTCAGGAGTACGCTGAGTGCTCTTCGGTATGGCCGTTTCGTGGAGCCAGGCTTCTAGCGCTCTTTCCTACCGCCCAAAGGAAAGCGGTCCCAGGGGTTCTCATTAGCCGTAATCCGGTAGCCATCGGGATCAGCAAAGACGAAGGCACGCCCGAACGGACTATCATAGGGTGGCGTGATGATGGTGGCGCCTTTCGCTTCCAATGTGGCATGCAGCGCATTGACCTGATCGCAGTCGATCCAGAACGTCACACCCCATCCCGGCCGCGGTGCTTCATCCAGGTTCACTTTTGCTTCTCTGAGCGCAAAGGGGATCGAGTTGGTATCGAAGAGAACAAAATCGGGAGCGTCAAAGCGCGGATCGACCGTCAAGCCCAACATCTCTGTGTAGAACGTGCGCGAGGCGGAGAGGTTGCGCACCTGCAAGCTGATAAAATCCGGTCCGAGCAGTTTTGCCACGAGTGTTCCTTCCTTTCAAAGCTGAGGAGCTGTCCCATCAGCGGCCCTTGCTTTCTTTCATACCAACAGTCTACCCCATGCGAGTGACAACAGTATGTCAGCAGCGCAGCGGCTTTTTCAACGAGCGAGGTGTAAATCGCCGCTGAAGCAAGCAGGCTCACTTTTTCCGAGGACTACCCCTTCCGTTCTTTCCCTAGAGTGGCGAGTTCGTTGTAGAGCGCTTCGGTTTGTGCCAGGGATTCCTGGAGTTGAGCGCTGGTGGTTCCCGTTGCACCCAGCAGCGTGGAGATCCTCTCAAGGAATTTTTCTGGCCGTAGGCTGAAAGAACAGAGATCTGCCGCAAGCTTTTTCTCGCTGAGGTAGTAGGTTTCGTTAATGGCATAGAGGACCTGGACAAGGCAGTGAATGGTTCGTGCCAGGCAGCCGGTAACGATGGATGTAGACTTCTCCACGCGAGGCAGGCTTGGAGGTATTGTCAAGCGTGAATCTAGCACTCCAAAGGAAGTTCTCGATGATAGCTTGCTTCAGATGCGGGGAGTAGTGGGCAACTTTTGCCTTGAGGCGCTCGATCACGTGGTCAGGATCGTAGAGGGGACGGCAGATCGAGGTTTCTGTACAGTACATGAAGCTATGAAAGCCATAGGCGGGTTGCTGCCAATAGTCGGAGCGAATATGGCCAGCATTGCAGTCGTCGATGGTGGAGGAGACGAAGTCGATGTCTCGATAGAGAAAATCGACGCGCTCAAAGCCTTGACCACGTTTGCCTCTGCGTTTGCTACAGCATACAATGCAGAAACGAGCATAGTAGCAAGGAGAAGCATATCACCTTGAATAACGACAACACACAACTGGCTCTGGAGGCTCGTCCCCTTCATCTACTGAAAAAGCAGAGCAATAGAAACTCCCATGCTCACCCTTCCCCTATCACTACATCCGCTTCAACTAGCGCTGGCGCAACCAAAAAGAGTCCGGCAGCATCACCCTGCCGAACTCTTGAGAGACCAGGTTGATCTACCCTGCGGATGGCCCCTGGTACGCGAGACTCCCAGCCTTGCGCATCGCCTCCATCGTCTCCTCGACGGTGAATAACTTGGTCGTCTTGATCGCTTTGACGTGCCCTGGGGAAACCGCCGCCAGGCTTGTTGCTATAGCAGAGATGTCGTCAGGAATTTCAGCGAGCACGACCCCGTCGTACTCTCCAAAGCAGTAGTAGAGACCGACCAGGCTCCCACCGAGCTTCTGCGCCAGTTCCCTGATGGGTACGCTTCGGTCTTGTGGATTTTTCGCCAGCGTTGCCCACGCCTCGGCGGTGTAAGCAAATTGAATCATGTAGAGTGCCATGATGTTCATCTCCTTTGCCGGTATTGCTTCTGTGCAAGTGGAAACAGTCGGACGGAACGAGAGTTGTGCCTGTACTTACATGAAAAAGATACGATGTTCGCAAAGAGAGGGTACCCAGGCTAGTATAGCTGAAAGACATAACAAATACAACAAAAGAGCAGGCATTTCAGATATTGCCACCAAGGTGAGGATCTTTGTATTCATCTTGAGAGGCACAAAACACCCTCGACAGTGCCCCTGCGCTCAGGTATAATGGGAGCAACCGAGTCCCATGGCCCGCGACGTGGAGCAGGAACCCAGTCAAGGATGAAAGCAAAGAGCGCTGCGGCCATGTCTACTCCCACGAACTCTCGTCGAGAGCATCCCAGCACGTCTAGGGAGCCGTCATGGTCCAG
>WNFD01004352.1_pt1 | contig 14222 bp, 17 predicted proteins | sample 5400491 | NCBI WGS metagenome assembly WNFD01 (sample SAMN13153343, study PRJNA577476) | soil metagenome | isolation source: 120 cm saprolite under Douglas fir tree site 2 hole 2 replicate 2 | place: USA:California | collected 2015-04-18
GAGGCAACCGCCACCTAGAAGGTGGAGCACGACGGGGGCGCCCCGCGCTTGGTAGCGTCAGCCTAGTGCCCGAAGGGGCAGCCTCAAGAGGGCGGCTCATCCCCTTCGGGCGATGGCCAGGCGCAGCCGTAGCACGCGGTTGGTATGAGTGATCGTATTCGGTCGTCGATCATCGAGCGCCAAGATTGTCTGCACGTCAACCACCCCCCATTCATCGCGCGCTCCTCCGGGGGGATCTAGGGGCGTGGTGTTAAGTCCCCACCGGTAGTTCGCGACGTAGGCTGGAAGCTCGTCCCGCTCTCGCCCAAGGGCTTGACACTCGTTCTGGGCGTTGGCATGTAGGAGATGATAGCGCCTGTGGCAAGGCAATCAATGCTCCCGACGCCATTCGACGGACCTACTCATCCACGCTTCGTGACAGTCTCCGTGAAAGCTTACGGTGAGTCCCGACTGATAGACGTACTCGACCAGCACCGGCCGTTGTCCCGGCAACGGTTGTGCTCCCGAGATAATTGACTCGCACACCGCACAATGCTGCTTACCGAATCCTGGCCCCTCGCGAATCTCCACGAGATCGGCCGGGAGCTCGCCAAGCGGAGGCGCGAGCGGCAGCGTGTTCATTTGAAAGTGATGCGTGAGATGGTCAAGGGCCAGATCGTAGCGTGTCTTCTGCTCTATCGGCTTCCGTCCTGGACTCATGCGAGCATCCTCCTATACGGTCCCTTTATGCTCGCGCGTGGAGTGTTGTCAAGAAGAAGGAATCCTTCACCGCAAACTGGCTACGGCCGCTGCATCGGTGAGCGTCTGGGTCGGGTCCCGTGTGGGCATACCCGTCTCTCCGCCGGTCGGAGGCATAGATCGTTCATTCGCCGCTCCCGGGGCGGGTCACGGCTGGACACGTTCCGGCGCGGCGTCTGGCTTTACGGTCGGGATTAGCAGCGCGATATGTCCGTTACGGTACGTCAAGCGAATATCGACGGACCCGGTGTACCGCGACCGCTCCAAGCCGTCCATGTAGGCTTTGAGCCACTCGCGTTTTGTTGGTCTCTGTTCGGCCTGTACCACGGCGCTAGTCCGTTAGCCGAGACAGCGCCAGCACCGCCGCCCGCCACTGATGGCCACGCCCGCGGGTTTGTACGTAGAGCTCCCCGAGCGACCGTGCTGCACTGGCAGCCTCGCGCACGACAGAACGGCGCGGGGCAGTTGGAATGCGGTCCGACTCCGCGAGCAGCGCCCGCGTTGTACGCCTATCTGGACCGTGAAGCTTCTCGCCTTTCCACATATCCATTGTGCGCGTCTCCCTAGCCCTGATGGGGCGATGGATGGAGTGCCTGCATCAGAACTGTGGAATTGGGTATGGCACGGGCAAGACATGCAGCGCCTGCGATCTCTCCACTAGAAGGCGCACATCGAGTACGAAACCAGCATGGCGGACGGGCACCTTCGTGTCATCAACGCCTAAGGCGGCTCCTCCTTTGGGCGTTTCCCGGGCGCGCTCGGCACCAGGGGAGGTCAGCTTACCTCCGTCCGGTCTGGCGCAAGGAAGCTGGTGATTTTCGTCGACCATCGGTTGCTGCCAGAAGGGGCGCGCTGCGACCCGATCCGAAACGTCTCAACGGCTCGCACGAGCGACGCTCGCCAGAATGCGTCTCAGTGGCCTCATCGCTACTCTCCTGCGTTGGAGACGAACACTCTCTTGGCGCCTGGCCCGAGGACTAGGACTTGGACGAACGCTTCTGCCGTAGCGGTCATAGCGCATCATCAGCGGTCCCCGAAAAGCCACGCCACCACAAGCGGCCCGATCGGAATCACGAAGCCCGACGTCGCGCCAGTGACGCCCTCAATGAGGTAGCCGGCCGCAGCCCCGAGCAGCGGACCGAGTATCATGGCCAGTTGCACGATGTCCATGACGTCCACTAGAGCAAGCCGCATTCCAATTGTCTCCCGTGTGAATTCTCGCGGATTTGCGCACGGCGAGGCATAGAGCGCGGGAAGTAATTACCGGGTAACGCGCGCGCCTGAAAAAACTACACGTGTTATGGGTCTGACACTTCGGGTGCTTTTGCACTCCGCCGCGCACGCCCGTTCCCAGTTCCGTCACGCGCTTGTCCGGAACCAATGCACATGCGCGAACGACCACTTCCGCGAAACGGCAAGCTTCTCCCGCGAAGTTCTTGAGCAGCCGACTCACTCAATCACCTGATCCGCCCGCTGCAGGAGCGTGGGCGGGATCGTCAGCCCGAGGGCCTTGGCGGTCTTGAGGTTGATGACAAGCTCGAACCGGTCAACCCTCTCAACCGGCAGCTCCGCGGGACTCGTGCCCGAGAGCACCTGGTGGACGTATTTGGCCGACTGCCGGCCCACAGCACGGAAGTTCACCCCATAGCTCGCGAGCCCTCCATCGGCCGCGAAAGTCCGTTCGAAGGACATCGCGGGCAGCTTCTGGGCTCTCGCCGTGTCCGCTACGAGCCTCGTCTGGCTCGTCACCATTGCGTCCGCCACATGGGCGAGAGCGTCCACCTGGCCGGGCTTGAGCGCCTGCAGGCTCGCCCGCAGCTCCTCGACCGATCGCACGTGGCGCTCGACGACCTCGATGCGAAGCTGCCGCGCTGCCTCCCGGACCGATTTCGCGCTTTCCTGGGCGGCCATATTGCCTGGGTCATAGAACACCGCAACGCGACGGAGCTTTGGGAGCATCTCCTTCATGATCTGGAGACGCTTGGCGTCCAGCTCGGTCGTCAGCGAGTGGACGCCTGTGATCCTGCCGCCAGGCTTGGCAAAGCTCTTCACCAAACCGACGACGACGGGATCGGTTCCGGCGTAGAACACGATTGGAACGCTCGTCGTTGCGCGCCTCACGGCCAAGGTGATCGAGGTGGAAAGCGAGTAGATCAAATCGACCTTCTCCTGCTCCAGCGTCCTTGCCGCCGGCGGCGAGGAGGCCGCCAGCCAAGGCTCCGAGAAAGGTGCGCCGGTCGATCACTCGATCACCTGGTCCGCCCGCCGCAGGAGCGACGGCGGGATCGTCAGGCCGAGCGCCTTGGCGGTCGTGAGGTTGATGGCCAGATCGAACTTGGTGGGCTGTTCGATGGGGAGGTCGCCGGGCTTGGTTCCCTTGAAACGTCACGGGCTTGTCTGCCCTCGCGCCAGGCATGGTCTCCAAAGCCCTCGAGTTCCTCAAGGAGGCTGCCCCTTCGGTGTCTCGGGTGGCGGTATGGATCGACCTGACGAATCCCGGGCAGACGTTGGCCGATCAGCACTTGGACCCCGCCGCCGAGCGCTTGGGTGTGAGGGCCGAGCGTATCGACGTGCCAACGGCAGCGAATCTCGACGTCCCCTTCGCGGCCGCCCTGAGGCAACGTGCGGAAGCCGTGTTCGTGCATCCGCTACCACTCGAGCTTCGTGACGTTCGGAGGATCGCGCAGTTCGCGATCACGAACCGGCTTCCGACGATGGCGCTCTTCCCCCAGTTTGTCCGAGAAGGAATGCTGATGTCCTACGGGCCGAATTTTGCTGAAGGGTACCGTCGCGCGGGAACTTACATCGACGCCATCCTCATCGGCAGGGCGCCGACTTCCAGTGGCAGATGCGCGCGATGGCAGAAACGCGCCCGGGGGCTCAGCGGGCTTTCTTGAGCCTCCAGGGCCAACGGCTTTGGGGCTCCCGTGCCGGGGCCTTGGGAAGACGAGCGAATTCATCGAAGGCGTCCGAATATTGGGTCGCCAGCAGCGGGACGCCTTCGACAGGCGGATATTCCCTGCCGCAGGTGGCGCAGTTCATAGCGCTCATGATGTTGCCGCAGTTCGGGCAGCGGTGCCGAATCGCCGGCGAGGCGTGCCCTGGCTTCCGGGCATGGACATAGGCGTAGCCATTCCCGCCTTGCCGCGACAGTTCCCGATCCTGGGCGAGGAGAGGGGCGACTACGGTGCGCAGCAGCCGGAGCGTGTGCTCGCGGCGCCGAGCGGTAGGCTCGTGCCAAGGCAGCGTGACGTCGAGACCATGGAATATCATGATGAGATGCATCAACGGCGCCGAGAGCGCCGGGACAAGCTCGATGGCGAAGCCCGGTAGCAACTCGGCCAGAAGTTCGGGCGTGAATTCGATCTGCGGCTTGAACATCGAGTGCCGCAACTCGCCGGCCGACACGCCAAACCCTCCCGCCTCGAGCAGCTTCGCAAGCGGCAGCTGATCGGCGAAAGCTGGCAGGAAATAGTCGAAATGGAGGCTGCCGCCCGGCGCCACGATGCGGCCGAGCTCGCGTACTGCCGCCGATTTGTCGGGCGCGTGATAGACAGTGTTCATCGAGAACACTGTCGCAAAGGTGCCGTCCGCGTAGGGAAGGTTCTGGATGTCGCCAACCTCCAGGCGGTGGAAGGGCGCGTGGCGCCGCGCGGCATCGACAAGGTCATGCACGAACAGGTCGGAACCGATGTCAATGGTCTTGTCGGTGAAGACGAGTCGCGGCGTGAAGCCGTCGCCACAGCCGACGTCGATCGACGGCGACGGCGTCGGCAAAGCGCCGTAATGCAGAACGGATAGGGCCCGGCTCACATAGAACTGCAGCATGCGGCCGTACGAGACCGCTTCGGACTCGCGATAGATCCTCTCCAGGACGGCGGTTTCGCGCTCGCAAGGCGCCTGGAACAGCGGCTCGATGGGCACCAGCCGTTCGAGCAGGAGGTAGAACGCGTTGAAAACGAAGTCGCAGCCTGCCGCGGTGCCCGCCTCGGCGGCGAGCTCTTGGCGGAAGCTTTCGACGATCGGCCGAAACCGGTTCTCGCCCCCGGCGTAGACGACGTTACGCAGCGGATGGCCGAGAGCCTTGGCCAACGACTCCCTGATCGGATCCGAGTTGCCGCCAAGCACTGAAGAATTGCCGATAGTGGTCTCCCCGGACTGCGCAGCAACCTTTATTATTTCACTGAACCGAATGAACGCAAAGCGCGACCTCGGCAGGCAGCGTCATTGCCTGAGCCGGCTGATGCACCTATGGTTTGCGCGGCATCCTGGGCTGCCCGGTAGCCGGGCATAAATACATGAGCAAGCCACCGGTACTGCCTTCCTCGCCAGTCGACAGCTTCTTGCAGGAAGTCGAGCGGCTGCCGGCGGACCGCACCTCGGGAGGCCCCGGCCGCCTCCTGTTTGCCATGGATGGGACGGCCAGTCGGGAGCCGACCTGGGATCATGCCTGCACCATTCAGGGCGAAATGGCTTGACGCTCGCCGGAGCCCGCTACCGCCAGCTCCTACCGCACCCGACAGCGGTTCGTCCGAGGGCGAAGGAATTGCTGGCGCCATCTTCGCAATGACCCTTACGGCCGTCATCGTCGTTGCGGCCATACTGGCATTTCTTGAGTGGGCCGCGCCCGTCAAGCGCATGCTCGTGAACCTGTATCCGAGCGGCCCAGTCGCGGCGGCGCCGGAGCCGACGCCTTACGTCTTGTGGGCCGAGTGGATTGGCGGACTCCAGAGGACGCCAGACGGAGGATTCACCAATCCGCTCAGGTGGCAGCCGGTCAGCTCGCACCGCGACCTCGCCGACTGGCGGTCCCACGAGAACGTGAAGCCAAATCCGGGCTGGGGACGCTTCGTCTGTCTGCCGGCAACCGTCAATCCGAACATGCACGGAAGGTAACTCGCCGCGCGGGCGGTGTTGCCGGCCGCCCGGCACTCGTACGTAGGATCGATGCTCGTCTGCGGCCAACCCGTCACGCCCTCGTCCTCCGCCTCGGGACCTCCGTCCGCGATGATTCAATCATCCCCGGCCGAATTTTTTCTTTACTCCGGGCCCCATCGAGTCGCGGGGCGCGCCGGGGCGCGAGTGGGCTGAGGGGGGTCGGGCGGGGGTCGAGTGCGTCCGTCCGGAGTGCGTGGTCCGCGGGGGAATTGATCCTTGGGGAGCTGCGTGGATCAGGGCGGGCGGGGTGGGAGAGCCCCTGGCGCGCGGCCAAGTCGCGGCCAAGTGGTTCCGGCGGGTTCATGATTCCAGGTACTTACCCGAGCGCACAGGATTGCCAATCCACGTAGCGGGTCCCGTTCGGGCGCCGGTGTGAGCTGTCGACTTGGCCGGTACTTGGCCGGAACTATCGGAAGCCATCAGCGGCGAACGGTCGGAAGAACGCCGGCGCCGGCGGCTAACTTGCTGCTATGGCGACGATGACTACCGATGCCCGTCGGTGGGTAGTCCCCGGGCGCTGGGCTGAAAATCCTGGTGTCGGCGGTTCAATCCCGTCCCAGCCCACCATGATTTTCTCAGTCCTGTTGGGGACTTCCGAGTAGCGGTTGTTCAACGCGATCTCGCTCCGAGCCTCTGACTTACCCCAAACTTGCCCCATTCCCCTCACGCCTTCGGACTGCGCCCGGCTCGGGCTTCGTCGAGCGGAACTACTGAGCGGGACCGGGCCTCGGAGCTGTCGTAGAGGGTCTGGAGCTTTTCGCCCGCCTCGGTCAGCATCCGCTCATCTGCGATGGCATATCGGCGGTAGACGCTCTCAGTCTTGTGGCCGACCATCGCCATCGCAGCCGAGCGGGCGATGCCGGCTCGCTCCAGGTTTCGGATGGCGGTCCGGCGGAAGTCGTAGGGGATCCGGCCTGATAGCCCAGCCTTCGTGCACGCCGTCAGCCAGGCCCGACGGAATGACTTGATGGGCTTTCCGTCGCGGTGGAACAGCCACCGGATGATCCGCCCCGTTTCCTGCTCGATCTGCCGCGTCCGTTCGCCTTGAGCCTCGAGAATCTGACGGAGTCTTGGCAGCAGCGGAAACATTCGCCCCTCGTCGTTCTTCGTCTCCCCAGGTTCGAGCCTGAGCCAACCCGCCTTCAGGTCAAGGTGGGACTTCTCGCGGGTCAGGATCTCGGACTTCACCCGCCAGCCCGTGACGAACGCTGTCCCAAAGACGGGCCGGAGGTCCTCGGAGAGGTGAGTCAGGATGGCCTCGAACTGCTCGTCCTCGAAGAACCCAGTGCGTCGGTTTCGTTCTTCGAGCATGGCGATGTAGGGCCGGTTCACCACCTTCCCAGCGCGCTCTCCCAGCCGCAGCATCAGCTTCAGAGCCGCCAGTTCACGGTTGATCGTGGCGTTGGCGGCGTCCTCATCGCGGCGGGAGGCGGTGTACGCGGTCACCCGGTCGCTGGTGATGTCACGTACGAGTCTGGAAGAGAAGAACTGATCCAAGTGTGCCACGGCGTCCTGGAAGCGATCCAATGACTTCCGGTCATTCGCCCGATAGTGATTGAGAGCGATCTCCCGAATGTTCCTGTACGAAGTCTTCTCTACGTCCGGGCCGACGTAGCGACCACTGGCCACTTCGGCCTGCCGTTGCCGCAACTGCTTCACGGCCTCGCGGTACTTCGTGGTGCCAGTCGGCTCAATGACTGGCTTTCCGCCGATGTAGTACTTCATGTACAGCGTTGAGGTCTTCTTCGTCTTCCGCGTCCGCTTGTCCGTGTACCGCTTATGGAAGATTGATCCATCCCCCCGCGTGCGCCGCGAGGGTGTGGCGTCCTTCTTTCTGACCTCTTGAGCCTGCGTCCCCTCGCTCATCGAGAGCCTCTCCGCGTCCTAGGTGCCCCTTTGAGGTACTGGGCGACCGCCCGCTCGACGATGTCTTGGAAGGACACCCGCTCGTCGAGAGCGCGAACCCGAGCCTCGCGCCACACGTCCTGCGACAACCGCAACGTCGTCTTGATCATCGGCTTATCCCCCTTGGGCTCCTTCTTGGCCATGAGGGAAGAGTGAGGCGTTGTATGGCATGATGTCAAGCCGTCAGCCTGTCAAGATAACGAGCCAGTTTCCGTCCGCTGAATCGGATGGTCTTACGCGACAGCCGCTTGACTCCCGGGATCTCGTTCGCGTGGTCGAGGAGCCAGCGCCGCTTGACGCCGAAGCGTGTGGCGGCTACCTCGGGCGAGATGAGCCGATCAGACTCGGCCTCCGGCTGGCGCGGCTGGGTGTGCCGGGCCATCTGGCGCGAGATAGCAACGTCCAGGTCCACCTCTAGATGTGCGACTTGGGCCCGGGCGTCCAGGAGAACATCCAGGGGTAGCCGGGCCAGGATGGTGCGGTCAGCCTGAAGTTCGCTGAGGCCGGGCACTGGAGTCGGACTCACGGGGCGGGGGGAAGGCTCGCTCACCGCACACCTTCTGCCCGCCACAGGCCGCGCCTCGTCAGTATGAACGGCACCAACCTGCGCCCTCCACAGCCAGGGCGAGCGCGCCGTGGACCGCTGCTCGGCAGGCTCCGCCGCGCCCGCCCTGCTCGATGGTGCAGCCGCAGGACACGCAGTGGTCTCCTGTTGGCTCCAGGGCCTCGGGCACGACCAGCAGCGGGATGGCGATCTGGCCCGAGGCAACCAAGCATCGGGCTGTTCCTTGAAGAGCTTGGCTCGGCGGGTGACCTCGGCCGTTACCGGTTCGTCCTTGATAGGTTCCTGTTGCAGGGAACGTGGAGCTACTCGTCGTCTTCGTCATCGTTCCAGGCTTCGTCGAGCCGGCCTTCGACCTCGACGTCATAGTCGCCGGCGACAAGCCGCCACTTGCGCTCAAGCGTTCGCTGTTTCGTGCTGAGGATTGCGGCCCGCGAATGGGCTTGATTGCTCCCATGCGCACGTTATAGCGTGTCCTCGATCCGGCCCGATAGACGGGAAAACTCGGAGGGTTACGTGTCCAGAAACACGAACCGAAACCGACCCGCTCGCCCATTACAGGAGTGGTCGGGGAGGGAGCTCCTCAGGCTGTTTCTAGAGCAGTCAAGGATGTGGAGGGCTGTTGTCCAATGTCCGGAATGTGGGTTTGAGGCTGTTTTATGGCCAGACGAGGGAGGACCGGCCATACCGTGCATTCAGTGCGGCGGCGGAGTATGCGCGCCCCTGGATGAGGCCTGGTGGACACGCGCGGCCGAGCGCATTCGGCGTGCCTGCCTGCGGGATCGGACGCTCCTCCCGACGGTGAAGGATGAATGGGAGGAGGCCCGCGGGAGACCAGAGGAAGAAAAGCGGTTCGGTTGCGAAGCGCCTCGCCCGCGGTTCCCCGCTGAACTCGCATGGCTCACCGACGCATGGGAGAAGGCGGCGAAGCCAGGCCGGCCCTTCGGCGCACGTATGCACTATCGGCGGGCTCATGTGTACGACAGGCTGCACGCCGCTCGCGTATCGTCCGAAAAAATCGCCGAGATCTTGACGGACCCCTCCCCCAAGAGTCGCCAACGGCGCTACGACGCGCTTCCAGAGTCGGTCCACCAGTTCCTTGGAGACTTCAGAAATCAGATTCAATCCGTTGACTACGTAAGTGGGCCAGTGGAGTTAAGGCGCAGTATTCAGTGGGCCCGGCGGCAGTGGTCCTCTCCGGAGTTCCGGCTGACGGGCGAACGGGTAAGAACCAGGAGAAGAGCGCGGAGGTCCGCCCGGCTGGCTGGACGTGCAATACGCCCAGCCAAAGAGATGACCCGCCCTAGGTTGGGCGTCCACTAGGGAACGGGAAGAATCTGGAGACCGAAGCGACCTTCGGCGGCTTCGCTGCTTTGAAAACGGCGAGGAAGGAAGGCCTCTTTCTTAAAGAGGGTCGTGAAAAAGCCAGTGAAAAAGTCGTGAAAAAGACATGGGAAAATGGCTTGGAAAATGGCATGGAAAACCCCATGGGAAAGCGCCACCAGCTCAGGACTCTTCATGTTGCTAAGTGTCAGCAATACAGGTCGCTAGGGTTCGCTTCAAAATGCGGACGCAGACCCGCATGTCAGTCGCGATCACGTGTGAGGTCAATACCAGATTGGGGGACGTACGGTGCCTGAACAACCGAACCCGTCATTCCAAGGCGAGGTCCGCACAACCGTCACGGAATCGACACCCTGGTGGCCACCGCAGACCCAAGCGCCTCTTGGCGCACCGAATATCCTCGTGGTGCTATTCGACGACGTCGGCTTCTCGGATTTTGGTTGTTACGGCTCGCCAATCAAAACGCCAACGATCAACCGTCTGGCTGGGCAGGGGCTGCGCTACACGGGCTTCCACACCACCGCCATGTGTTCGACAACGCGCGCGGCCCTACTGACTGGGCGCAATCACCACTCCGTCGGTGTCGGCTGCCTCGCGAACTTCGACAGCGGCTTCCCGGGCTATCGCGGCAAGATCGCAAAGGAGGCTGGAACGCTCGCCGAGATGCTGAGCCCTCATGCCTACCGCAATTACATGGTGGGCAAATGGCACGTCACGCCCCTGACTGAAGCCGGCGCAACGGGTCCGTTCGACGGGTGGCCGCTCGGCCGTGGCTTTGATCGTTTCTACGGATTTATGGACGCGGAAACCGACCAGTATGCTCCGGAGCTCGTGCGCGACAATTCGAGCATCGATGCACCCGGAACATTCGAAAGCGGCTACCACCTGACCGCTGACCTCATCGACCAGGCGATCCGGTTTCTGGCCGGTCACTCGGCGGAGCAGCCCGGGGCGCCATGGCTCCTATGGCTCGCGCTCGGGGCGTGCCATGCGCCGCATCAGGCGCCCTTCGAGCTCATCACGAGCTACGATGAGGTCTTCAAGGACGGCTGGGATGCCGAGCGTGATCGCCGGATCGCGCGCCAGAAAGCCGTCGGCATTGTGCCAGAGTCGACACGACTGCCGCCACGGAACGACGGCGTGCACCCCTGGGAGAACCACCGCGCCGACGAACAGCGTGTCTTCACCCGCCTGCAATCGGCCTATGCTGCCATGCTCGACCATGCCGATCGGCACCTGGCCCGCCTCATAGGATTCCTTGAGCAGACAGGGATGCTCCCGAAGACCATCGTCCTCGTTACGTCCGACAATGGCGCCAGCCAGGAGGGCGGTCCGCTCGGCTACGTCAACTCCGCCGGTCCTCGGAACTTCAGGACCGAGTCCCTCCCGGAGAAACTCGCCCGCATCGACGAGGTGGGCGGCCCCAAAACACATTCGAATTTCCCGCACGGCTGGGCGATGGCGGCCAACACGCCTTTGAGGCGCTACAAGCAGAACACGCACGGGGGCGGTATTCGCGATCCGCTCGTTATCTGCTGGCCGGAGGGAATCACCGCCCGTGGCGAGCTTCGCCACCAGTTTGCCCACGCGTGCGACTTGACACCGACGCTTCTGGACCTGCTTGGCATCGAGGCGCCAGCGGAGATCAACGGTGTCCGACAGATGCCGATCGAGGGCACGAGCTTTGCACCCAGCCTAAGAGATCCGACGGTTCCATCGAAAGCACCACCACAGTATTTCGAGATGTTCGGCCACCGCGGATTATGGCACGCAGGCTGGAAGGCCGTCGCATTTCATCCCTCCGGCACACCTTATGAAAATGACAAATGGGAACTGTTCCATCTCGACGAGGACTTCTCTGAAACGAACGATTTGGCAGGGAAGCGCCCTGAAAAGCTTGCAGCGTTGGTCAAGCTCTGGTGGGAAGAGGCAGAGAAGCACAAGGTGCTGCCGCTCGACGACCGCTTTCGAGAGCGCTTCGTGGTGAATGCCGACCGCTTCCACGCCGCCCGCAAGCGCTACGTGTTCCATGCCGGAATGGGGCACCTGCCGACGGAGGTGGCACCCGACGTACGCAGTCGCAGCTATCTGATCGAGGCCGACGTTCACATCGCCGAAGCGTGTGATGGGGTCCTGATAGCCCATGGCGATGCGACGACCGGCTACAGCCTGTATTTGCAGTCCGGTCATCTGGTCCACGACATGAATATCGGAGGGGAGCATGTGATCGTAAGATCGGAGGCGCCGGTACCGCGAGGTGAGCACCGGCTCGGCGTACGTGTGCGTCGTCGCACGCGAGCGATGCAGCCGACCATCAGCACAGGCCCGGGTCTCAGCGAGTTCACTCTGCTGATCGATGGCATGCCGGCAGGCTGTATCGACTCGCGGCTCGGCTTCTTTAACTTTATCTCGTGGACGGGCCTCGATATCGGACGCGATCGCGGCTCGCCGGTCGCTCACTACGAGAGCCCCTTCGAGTTCACCGGCAAGCTCATCAAGGTGACCGTCACAATGGACGACGACCAGATGCTCGACGGGGACGGCGTCGGCCGCGCACAGATGGCGCGAGAATGACGAGTGGGACGCTCTGCAATTCTGTATTCAGCTCGCCGCTCGCCTTGCCAAGTTCCAGCTGTCCGCCGCTCTGTGCACGCCGATGCCAAGCAGAACTAGTAGTCGCTCGAGCCCGAGGGGGAGGCGTCCCGCGAGCTCTCGCTCAAACGGGCCCTGGTTTCTCTTGCGTTGGTGGAGCTGAGGGGTGTCGAACCTGAGAGATCATCCCTCATATCCACTGAGGATCAGGCCATCCCTATCCTTCCGTCAAGCAGGGGACGTTAGAGGGTGGCCAGGTAGCAGGTCCTGAGCTCAAAACGAGGGGCCCGGGTGGACGCATTCCCTGCGGGGACTGCCCACTCGATACGCCGGTCGCCGCGGATCACGGCTACGGTGTTATCCGACTCTCTTGGCCATGGTGAGCCCGGACGAGCCCCAGACATGGCGCGAGCCCGGTCGCGGTTGTCCTGCGCCGGGCGCCCGGTGGTCAGGCGACTGCGCTAGGGCACAGTGACGGTGGAGCGCGTGCTGAGCCAGTAGGCGGCGCTGCGCTCAGGCGGCCCCAGGCGGGAGCCGGTCACCGGGACGCTCGCGGGCGAGCAGCGCCCGGATCTCCTCCAACGTCGGCGCGTTGGCCGGTCGACATCAGCCTTTGGCATGACGCACGCGCAGGGCGCGGCTCAGCGCATCCGCCCGCGCCCTTTCCTTTCTTGACCGAACAATTCGCGTCTCCCATGCTGGTCTTAGACGATCTCCGACGCAGGAGGGACATCACCTATGGCTGCTCCCCAGGATCAGTTCGTCCAGATCCCCGTCGCGGCCACCGAGAAGTCGACTGTGCTCAATGCGCTGGACTCTGCTGGGAACGTCTGGTGGTTCGACTTCAACCAACAGTCATGGCGGATGATGTCGCAGAAACGGCAGGCGTAGGGGCCGCGATGATCGAGCCCGCCCTCCGGGAACATCACAAGCACACCGCCGAAGACCTTCTCGTGGGCCTCTGCGGCTTCGTTACGAGTCTCATCACGGCTGCAATCCTGTGGTGGGTCGAAGACAAATTCGGTCTCGCGATCTACAGTTGGATGCACTGGTTCGTGATTCCGACGGGAGCGCTCCTAAGTGGTTTCGCAGGTGCAAGCGGTTACTTCTTCGGATCGTGGTTCTTCGGCCATCGCCCCACTCGACTCCTACTCCTGAACGTGGTCCTCGCCTCACTCGCCACGTTCTTCACGATTCATTATCTGTCCTACATCACCCTGAACATCGACGGGAAACAGGTCAGCGACTACATCTCGTTCAGTCGGTATCTCGACATCGAAACCCGATCGATGGCAATGGAGGTCCGCCTTGGTAGGGGTGCTGTGAAGGCTGGCTCGACGGGTGAGCTCGGTGGGTTCGGGTACGTCATCGCGTTGCTCCAGGTGATCGGATTCTCGGTGGGCGGTGTGGCCGTCTGGGGCTACCTGGAGTCGAAACCCTATTGTGAACACTGCTCACGCTACCTCTCGGCGAAGGGCAAGCAGATGCGATACACGGGGGACCCCGAAGGATTGAAGGCGGTCACCGCTCAGATCTTCGACCATATCAAGACTGACGCTATTGCAGCCGCGATCGAACAGCAAAGGACTTTCGGTAATCAGCGTCATCAGAAGGACGATCATCTGCGATCCGTTTTCGAAATCCGCCATTGCAAGAAATGCGGACGGCATTGGGCGCAATTCTCGATAGAGAAACGGAGCGGCGACGGCTGGAAGACAATTCCTGAACTGACGGTAGGTGGGTTCACTGACGCAGTCGTGAACCTATAGGTTCAACACCGTGAAGCCGCGTGGGCCCGAAGTCGTGCTCTCGCGGCGCACGATCGTCCCCCTGGTCACCGCCGCCGTGGCCCGGATGGTGGCGGGGCGTGTCGGGCCCAACTGGTCACCACGCTCTGCTGCCTGGTGGCTGTTGGCCGCGTCAGCCTTCGCCGAGTCCGGCAATCGCTGGTCATACCAGCCGCATTCACCGAGCCTCATGATTGCCTACACACCAGGCGGCTAGAGCAATGCCTCTCCCGGCGGCGCGGAACTGGACCGGCTGGTTGAGAGCGGAATGGTCACCCACTCCGGTCCGGCGGCTCCGTTCCAACCTTCCAGACATCACGGATGAACTTTTCGCTGTCCTACGCTTTGTTTCGGAA
>WNFD01015158.1_pt1 | contig 14222 bp, 12 predicted proteins | sample 5400491 | NCBI WGS metagenome assembly WNFD01 (sample SAMN13153343, study PRJNA577476) | soil metagenome | isolation source: 120 cm saprolite under Douglas fir tree site 2 hole 2 replicate 2 | place: USA:California | collected 2015-04-18
TGGGCGCCCCGGACCTGACCGGCCGGGGTGATGAGGCTGGCGAGGCGGGTAGCCCTGCTCAGTCACGGCGCGCCTCCCTGACGGGCATCCGACCATGCGTTACGACAGCAAGCTCACCTGGATTCAGGCAGTGTACTGGCGTCGGGTGGGCCAAGGAGCGACAGATCAGAACAATTGTTGCCTGAGCACCATGCTCCGCACTATCGCAGCGGCTCGGCGAGCACCAACCTGAGCTGGCCCGCCGCGGCATCCCACCTGTTCCCGTAGCCGGTGACGGTCACGAACCTGACCTGGTCACCAGTCCCGTTCCACTGATCGCCAGGCGCGTTCCACTGATCGCCCGCCGCAGCCGGAGCGATACCGGGCGCTGGCGCCGGCCGGTCGATGGTCACCCGGAGGTATCCAGGCGCCAGGTTCTCGACCATGCCTTCGCCCCACTCCACCACCGTGACCGAGTGATCGAGATCCGCGTCCAGGTCGAGGTCGTCGACCTCTAGCCGGCTGCCGAGCCGGTAGGCGTCGGCGTGCACGAGGTCAGGACCTCCGCGCAGCGACGGGTGCACCCGGGCGATCACGAACGTCGGCGACGTAACCGGGCCCCGCACGGCCAGGCCCTCGCCGAGCCCCTGGACCAGCGTGGTCTTGCCGGCCCCCAGCGAGCCGCCTAGGACGACAAGATCGCCCGCGCGCAGCAGGCGGGCGAGCCTGTTGCCGAGCAGGCGCATCTGGGCGGCGCCGGGAACCGCGAGCCTCGCCGTCACCGCGGGAACGCCGCCCTCAGCGCCCTGACCGTTCGCTGCGGCCAGCGAACGACTGGCGGCAGATCGCTCAGGCATTGCCGGCCCGGGTGGCCACGGCCTGGGTGAGGAGGTCTGCGATGGCCTCGTTGACTTCATCGGGCCGCTCGAGAATTACGACGTGGCCGGCGCCGTGGATCTTGACGAGCTTGGCGTCGCGGATTGCCGAGGCGATTCCCTCCGACAGGCTCGGGTCGACTAGCCGGTCGCGGTCGCCGGTGAGGACGAGCGTCGGAACGTTACCGAGCACCTTGAGCGCGTGTCTCTTCTCGTGCCCGACAAGCGCCACATAGAAGTCGGCGATGACGTCGATCGGCGTGGATCTGATGATTCGCTCGAGGAAGTCCACCAAGGTCGGGCTCACGTTGGGATCGCCGAACGCGATCCGTCTCGTGCCGAGGAACGCTATATCGCTGGCCGACCGCCTGCCGCGCTCCACGACCTCGGCGATCCGCCCCTTAGAGGCGCCGGTCATCATCGACGGCATGGCAGCACGGACCGCCGGGCGCACCAGGGCAGGCAGCCAGGTGACCGGGTCGATGGTACCGGCCGCGGTCGAGATCAGCACGGTCCCGATGACCTTGCTGCCGAACAGCTCAGGGTGCTGGTCCGCCAGCGCCATGATGGTCATGCCGCCCATCGAGTGGCCGACAAGCACCACTGGCGTGTCACCGGGCGCCGTGGCCAGCATCACCTCGTGCAGGTCGGCCCCCAGCTGGTCGATCGTGACCAGGTTAGGATCGGAGCGGCCCGACCTGCCATGACTGCGCTGGTCCCAGAAGACCAGCCTGGCCAGGCGACCGAGCCCGGCCGCCTGGTAATACCAGACGTCGGAATTCAGCGTGTATCCGTGGCAGAAGATCATCGTGACCTGGGTCGCGGTTGCGTCCGGCTGCGTCGAGGTCCCGCTGACCTCGACGTGCAGCGGCAGGCCGTCATCGGCCCGCACGGTCATCGGCTCGCCGCGGATGTCACCGAACGGCTCGCCCGCCGCCGGGTCAGGACGCAGCCTGATCCGGCCGACCGCTATCTTCTCGGCCATCACGACAGCGCCCGCTCCGGCGGCGATCGCGCCGGCAGCGAGCCCAGTCACACCGGTGAGCCTGCGCCAACTGACCATTAGACCTCCTGCCCGCGCGCGTGTGCTACCTCAGCGTGGTCACTCGCGTCCCGGACCCGGGCCGCGGCAGGCGGCACGGCCGTGACCCCCGCCCCAGCGACTGCAGCTTCTGCTCCGTCAGTCTTGGTTACTCCACAGTAGCTTCTCGGGATCTTTCCGGTAAACCTCGTCACGATGTCATAGGACACAGTGCCCATCAGGTCGGCCCATTCCTGGGCGGTGGGCTCGCCCTGGTCGCCGGGACCGAACAGCACGACTTCGTCCCCTGCCTCGACCGGCACATCGCCGGCATCGACCACGCACTGGTTCATGCAGACCGTGCCCGCGACGGTCAGGCGCTGGCCGCGGACGAAGACGGGCGCCGTGTTCGTCCCGGTTCGGGGAATGCCCTCGTTGTAGCCGAGCGGAACCAGCCCGAGCGTGGTCTCCGTCCCGGTCACGTACCTGTGGCCATAGGAAACTCCGGTTCCTCGAGCGACCCGTTTGACCTGAACAAGATGGGTTCTGACGGTCATGGCCGGCCGGAGCCAGCCGGGCGCACCCCCGGGCAGCGTGCACAACCCGGTTACGCCGCCGCCCGGCCTGACTAGATCGAACCAGCTATCAGGCCTGGTGAGCAGCGCCGGCGTGTTGGCGAGGTGCCGCACCGCAGGCCGCGCCCCAGCGCGCTCAGCCTGTCCGAGCGCGTCGCGGAAGGCCGCTATCTGCGTGTCCACGGACGGATGGCCTGGTATGTCCGCGCAGGCCAGATGGGACCAGATGCCGATGATTTCGCACCGGCCAGCGGCCTGCTCGGCGAGGGCCGCATCCAGCAGCTCAGGCCACCGCGCCATCGGAGCGCCGCCGCGGCTCATCCCGGTGTCCGCCTTCAGGTGCACCCGCGCGGCCACGCCGATGGTCCCGGCCGCGGCGCTGATCTGCCTGATCAGGCCGGCGGTACCGGCGCTGAGGTCCACACCGACCGAGATGGCGTCGCGGTGCGGCGCGTCGGGCGAGGCCAGCATGCACAGCACCGGCGCGGTGCACCCGGCCGCGCGCAGCGCGAGTGCCTCTTCGATGTGGCCGACGCCGAGCCAGGTCGCGCCGCCTGCGAGCGCTGCCGCCGCGGTCCGCACCAGCCCGTGCCCGTAGCCGTCGGATTTGACCACGGCCATGACCTCGGCGTTTCCAACATGCTCGGCCAGCGCGGCGACGTTCGACCTGACCGCGGCGAGATCGACGATCGCTTCAGAATGCCCGTCCATGGCCCTCAAGTGTGCCAGCAGCCGCAGACCCCCCAGTCGATCCCCAGTCGATCCCCGGATCGACCCCGGATCGACCCGACCGGTTAGTTGCCGGCTGCCAAGCCGTAACGCGGTTCGCTGCCGACGCCAGCACGTGGTTATTCCCAGGAATGTCCTCTTCGGCAACCCGGAGCGGGTCAGTCCCCGACTTTCACCCGACGGGACCAGGCTCGCCTGGATCGCGCCCAAGGACGGCGTACTCAACGTCTGGCTGGCTCCGGTCAGCCCGCATACTGGCGTGGACTGGGCGGAGGCCGAGGTCGTGACCGACGACAACGACCGCGGAATCAGGCAGTTCGCCTGGGCACACGACAACAGGCACCTGCTCTACCTGCAGGACACCGGGGGCGATGAGAACTGGCGGCTGCACGATGTCGACCTAGCGACGATGCAGCGCCGCGACCTCACTCCGTTCGACGGCGTGCAGACGCAGATCGTCGCGATGGAGCGCGACTTCCCCACCGAAGTCCTGATCGGCCTGAACAAGGACAACCCTGAACTGCACGATGTGTACCGGCTCGACCTGGAGAAGGGTGAACTGACCAAGGAAGTCGACAACCCGGGCTTCCTGGCCTGGATCGCCGACTCCAAGCTCGTCGTCCGCGGCGCGTTCGCGCCGCAGCCAGACGGCGCGATCGTTGCGATGGTGCGGGACAGCGCCGACGACGACTGGCGCGAGCTGCTGAGGATACCGGCCGAGGACGCTCTGACCACCGACCCGGTGACGTTCAGCGCCGACGGGCGCTCGCTGCTGATGGTCAGCTCGGTCGGCGCGGAGACGGCGAGGCTGGTCAGGATCGACCTGTCGACCGGTGCCGAGGAGGTGCTCGCAGCTGATCCGCAGGCCGACGTCAGCGGCGTGCGGATCGATCCGGAGACCAGGGAACCTCAGATCGTCGTCGTACTGCGGGACAGGTCCGAGTACATCGTGCTCGACCCGTCAGTGGCCGACGACCTGACAGCGATTCGCGCGCTGCATCACGGCGACCCAAGCTTCGTGAGCGCTGACGACGCCGAGAGGACGTGGCTGATCGCCTTCACAAACGACACGGGCCCGGTGCCGTACTTCGCGTACGACCGGGCGAGGCGGCAGGGTAGCTTCCTCTTCGAGCACCAGCCCGCGCTCAGCCAGTACACGCTCGCCCCGATGGTCCCGTTCTCGCTGCGGACCCGAGATGGCCTGGTCATTCACGGGTACGCGACCTTCCCGCCTGACGGCCAGAAGGCCGGGCTGCCGACGGTTCTCAATGTGCACGGCGGCCCGTGGGCCAGGGACGCCTGGGGCTACGACCCCGAGGCCCAATGGCTGGCCAACCGCGGCTACCTCTGCCTGCAGGTCAATTTCCGCGGCTCAACCGGCTACGGCAAAGCATTCGTCAACGCTGGTGACCGTGAGTGGGGCGCCAAGATGCAGGACGACCTCACCGACACGGTCGCGCACGCGGTCGCCGAAGGCTGGTCCGACCCGAAGCGGGTCGCGATTTACGGCGGGTCTTATGGCGGTTACGCGGCGCTGGCCGGCGCGACGTTCACGCCCGGCATCTACTGCTGCGCGGTGGACATCGTCGGGCCCGCCAACCTCAAGACCCTGATCGAGACGGTGCCGCCCTACTGGGCTCCGATGATCGCCCAGTTCCACCGCAGGGTCGGGAATCCGGAGCAGGACGTCGAGTTCCTCTGGTCGCGCTCGCCGCTATCGCGCGCCGATCAGATCTCGATTCCGCTGCTGATCGCCCAGGGCGCCAACGACCCCCGGGTCAAGCAGGACGAGTCGGAGCAGATCGTCGCCGCGCTCAAGGAGGCGGGGATCGAGCACGAGTACCTGCTGTTCCCCGACGAGGGCCACGGCTTTGCCAAGCCGGCGAACAGGATGATCTTCTACGCAGCGGCCGAGAAGTTCCTGGCGCATTACCTCGGCGGCCGCGCGGAGGACTAGGGAGTGTCTCCCTAGCTGCTCACCAGGCAACCGCTGGCATGACCGGTGGCCGGGAATGCGCGGGCCAGGGCTTCGGCGATCATCTGCGCGCGATGCTTGTAGCCGAGCGAGGTAAAGTGTATCCCATCGGAAATATACCATTTCGTCCTGACTTCTGCGGCCCAGTTGTATACCCGCATGTTGGGGTATTTCGGACACACCTCGACCAGCGCCTGATCCCAGCGGAGCATATTGGCTTCTGCGTACGGGCCGCTTGACAGCAGTGATCTGACATTCACCCACATCACCGGCTCGCCGCCCGCTGCCTTCATCATCTGGTTGATCCTCGTGGCCAGGCCGACATTTGACCCGGCTGCCACGTCCGCGGTGTCGTTCGTCCCCAGCGCGATCACCCAGCAGCCCCTGAACCCGCCGCGGATCAGATTCCGCGCCGCATCGTAGCCGTTGACCTGGCCGGGCAAGACCTCGACGACCGAACGGGCCCCCGAGATGTCGGTGATGACCGATTGTGCGCCGACATCGGTGTATTGGGCAGCGATGCGTTCAGCCGGCTTAGGCAGGTAGCTGGGCGAGACCAGGCCGTCCGAGGTCGAGTCGCCGAGATGCGCGACTGCGCGGCAGGAGGTGCGGAGCTGACCGCCGGCCGCCGCACTCGCGGCCGGTGACGGGCCGGCACTCCGGTTGCCGTGCTTGTTTGGCGCCTTGACCACTGTTCTCGTGATAGGCAACTGGAGCCCGCCCTGCGACGCCACCGACCCGACCCGGGCGCCCGCCTTGGCCCGCACGGCTCCAGACAGCCCGGCGACGGCCACGACCATGACGGCAACCGTCCCGGCTCCGGCCGCGAGGCTAGCCAGCTTGATCTGGCCCAGATTCGGCCGCCAGGCCGCTGCGCGGACCCTGGCCCACGCCCGCCCGATCGCGCCGTGCCGGATTGGCTCCTCGATGAGCTGCCAGGACAGCGCCGCGAGCAAGATTGAGGCGGCGATCTGGAGACCGGCGAGGAGCAAGCGCAGCGGGCGCCAGCCGAGCGCGCGGCCAACGATACTGGCCGGATACGCGGTCGCGGCTACGACCGCGGCTGTGGCGACAGACAGCAGCACAAGGCCGCCGCGGTAGGCGAACGGCGAGTATTGCCCGACGCGCCAGATCATCAGGCCGATGGCGGCCAGCCCGGCCAGCCCGGCCGCGTCGAGCAGCACCCGCATCCACCGGCTGGCCGGGCGGGTCGCGCTGTCCGTGCCGCGCTCGGCGCCTTTGGGCCAGGCCATGGCCAGCATGGCGCCGATCAAGAGGCCGAAGGCGCGAGTGTCGGTTCCCTCGTACACCCTGGTCGGGTCCAGGCCGGGGTGGTACAGGGTCAGCATCGCGTACGCGGATGCAGCCGTGAGGATACCCGTCGGCACGATCAGCCACCTGGTGGCCGCGCGGAGCTTGCGCGCCGCGATCAGCCCGGCGACCAGCAGCAGCGGCCAGAGCAGGTAGAACTGCTCCTCGACGGCCAGCGACCACAGATGGTCGAGCGGGGCTGGCGGGGCGAACCTCGCGAAGTAAGACTGGTTCCTCGCGATGATGTACCAGTTGCTGAAGTACGCCGCCGCAGCGCCGACCGCGGTGCGCAAGCTATCGAGCCTCGCCCGGTCAGCCACAGTGACCCACGCCGTCACCACGGCCAGCATCACGAAGAGAGCAGGCAGCAGCCTCCTGGCTCGGTGCAGCCAGAAATCGCCGAGCTTGATCCCGCCCAGCCTGGCCCACTGGCTGATCAGGATGCTGGTGATCAGAAAGCCGCTGAGCGTGAAGAACACCCCGACACCGAGCAGCCCGCCTGGCGCCCACGCGAATTGCTGCTGACCAGAATCCACTGGCCTCGGCATGTTCCCCCCTCGCCCGGGGGACTCTCGCTCCCGTCTCGCTGCCGTCGCGCGAGATCATCGGTCGGCACCGGGCACGGAAAGGACTACCCGCAGGGCTTTAATGACTAGGTATCGCGGTCGGCAAGAATTGGAAGCCGAATGGTCAGCCGGTGATGCAAGAAGGGCCGGCTCTGGCGACGGCCCCCGGTATCTGTCCCGCTGGCGCTCCGGCGCCCCGTTGCTAGGCCGGCGATTGCGCGGCCCGGCGCAGTCGGCGTCTTCGAGCAGACCCAGGGCGGCTGCCAGGCCGCGGCGGGTAACAGGACCTCTTGGTCGCCGGCAGGTCAGGGTGCTCCAGATGGCCCGCGCCGGCTCTGCCACCGCGGTCTTGCTGGCCACCGGCACGGGCCATCAGAGGTTGAGCGCCCCGGATTGGCTAGCCGGCTCAGTGCCGACGCGGAGACCTGAGCTCGACTTCAGCGTCGACGGTAGCGCGGTGGTCTCGACGGCGCTGGCTGCGGGAGGCGCCTGTGGTGTGATCACTAGCGGCAGGCACGGGATGCTCGATGGCGCGCTAGCGCCCGGCCGCCCCGGCGATGGCGTTGTCGCCTGGAATAACTTTCCCCTAACTCCGCCGAGTCCCGGTGCGACGCTGGTGCTCGGCTCGGGTCCGACCATGGCCACGTCGCTGGCGCCGGGCTCGGTGCGGTAGCTGTCTGGGAGTCATCGGGTCGAGCTCGTCAGAGTGGCGCACAACTCAGCTGATCAGCGTTCCCAGCGGGCGCTAAGCGTGAGATCACGGACATTTTTCGTCGTACGATATCGTAGAAAAGTTTCCGTGATCATGGTCGGGCTGGGTGAGGTGGCGTACGGGCGGCGCGGGTGGCGTACGGGCGGCGTGGGGCGGCGCGCTTGGTGACCGCTACCGGACGATCTGCGCGGCGCTCGGGCCGTGCAGCGGGAACGCCATGGCCAGCGCGTCGGCGATCGCCTTCGCCCGGATAACGCAGCCGAGCGAGTTGTAGTGGATCCCGTCGGGTTCGAACCAGGCCGGCCGCGCGACGCCAGACCAGTCGAATATCCGCATGTTCGGGTACTTGGCCAGCGCCCTGACCAGCGTCTTGTCCCAGGCGCGCTCGTTCGCGCTGGCGTAAGGGCCGCTGGAGAGCAGCGTCCTGGTGTTGACCCACATGACCGGCTCGCCGTGCGCGACCGCCATCATCTGCTCGATCCTGGCCATCATCTCGACCATCGAGCCGGCCGCCACGTTCGCGGCATCGTTCGTGCCCAGGGCGAAAACCCAGCAGCCCTGATATCCGCGGGCACGCCACGCGCTGGCGACCTGGTAGCCGTTGCGCTGGCCGGGCAACTCCTCGACGATCGAACGACCGCCTGACGCGTCGATGGAGAGGTGCCTGACGCCGACCTGGGCGTAGCGCGCGGCGATTCGCTCGGCCGGGTTCGGCACGAAGGCGGGCGAGATCAGGTCGACCGAGGTGGAGTCGCCGACGTGCGCGACCGAGTGGCATGACGTCCGCGGCGCCCCCAGACCCGCCCGAGGGCCAGCTGCCCGGCCAGCGACAGTCAGCCCGTGCGGGTTGGTCACACCGGACTGTGCGCCAGCGCCAGCGATGCGGGCCGTCCTGGCCGCGGCGCCGTGACGAGAGGCCGCGGCCCGGGAGGTTCGGGTTCCTGCGCCGTGGCCGGCCGGAATGACACGGGCCGCCGCCACGCCGACGACCGCGCCGACCAGGGCTATTGCCGCGCCAGCTCCGACAGCCAGCCGGCGTGAGCCGAACCGACCGTGGCGCTGCATCCCGGCTAGCTCCTCGGCACCATCTGTCTGGCCGGGACTGCTGTCGCTAGAGCGCATCTAAGACTCCGTTCGGAACGAGAGGGCAAGCACCCGGGGGCCGACCAGCGGCAGGCCAGCCTGGCCCGCCTGCTCGGGATCAGGACACGAGCTCAGAACCCGGCGCCGGCCGGCGGTCCGGCCGGTGCCCTCTCTCCGGGGCTTTGACAGCGCGCTGCACCGTCAGGACATGCCGTCGACGGTGACCGCATCGTGTGCTGTGCGCTACCAGGCTTTGCCGCTGGCCCAGCGAACACAACCATGACCAGCGATGACCGCTCTACGTAAACGAACGCCAAGGCGGCGGCCACGATTCCGTAACCTCAGTCACACCGGCCAAGGGAGTAGCGCACGGGCCGGGCCGCTGAGTCAGCCGCCTCAGCCTGGCCGCACGTGTATGGCCGCACGTGTAGGGCCGCGCGTGTATGGGTGTGCCACCCATTGCACCTGACGCGATGGGTGGCACACCCATACACAAGCCTGCGAGGCGATCCTGTGACGGAGGGGATCTACGTGATCGATGGGACTGTTGTGGAGCTTGGGGCAGTCAGCGGTGGCCTATCGGGCGGTCAGCAGTTACTAACCGAGCCGAGCGGGCGATGTGTCGCGGGCCCAAGCGACCGGGGCTCGACGCGGCGCGGCCGTAGGCTTACCGGCGTGGACCAGCCATACGTCCTGGTGAGCTGCGCGATGTCGCTGGACGGGTACATCGACGACGCGTCGGCGAAGCCGCTGCGGCTGTCGGGTGACGCCGACATAGACCGGGTTGACGACGTCCGGGCCGGCTGCGACGCGATCCTCGTCGGCGCTGGCACGATCCGCGCCGACAACCCTGTCCTGCTGCTCAGGTCACAGGCCCGCCGGGACGCCAGGATCGCCCGCGGGCTCCGGCCAGACCCGGCCAGGGTGGTGATCAGCCGAAGCGGAGACGTCGACCCGGCGGCGCGGATCTTCACGGCAGGCGCGGACCGGATCGTCTATGTCTCGTCAGCGGCCGCGGCCGGCACCAGCGACAGGCTCAGCAGCGCCGCCGACGTGGTCGACGCCGGGGACCCGGTGCGGCTCGACCGCGTCCTGGCCGATCTGACCGCGCGCGGTGTCGCCAGGCTGCTGGTCGAGGGCGGGGGCTCGGTGCATACCCAGTTCCTCGCCGCCGGGCTGGCCGATGAGCTCCAGCTGGCTGTCGCACCCTTCTTCGTTGGCGACTCTGCTGCACCGCGTTTCGTCAGCGACGGCCGGTTTCCGTGGAACGCAGGGCACCGGGCCAGGCTCGCGGCGGTGACGCAGGTCGGCGACATGGCGGTGCTGCGCTACGCGCTGTCCGGACGGTACGACGGCTCGCCGCCTGACCTGGTCACCTAAAGCCACGGCGGCTGCATTCCCGCGGGCGCGGCTACGGCTCGCCGTCCCACACCGTGCGGATGGCCTCGGGGATGGCCGCGAGCACGTCGGCCGCGCCGATCGGGGCATCCCGGGCAGCGAGGCGGCCAGCCAGCCCGTGCACGAACGCGGCCGCCCCAGCGGCCGATCTGGCGGGCAGTACGCCCTGCGCCAGCAGTGCGCCGGCGAGGCCGGACAGCACGTCGCCCGACCCTGCCGTGGCGAGCCACCCCGTGCCGGTCGGGTTGACCAGAACCGGCTCATCGGCGTCGGGGGTCGCGATCAGGGTGGTCGAGCCCTTGAGCAGCACGGTCACGCCGAGCTCGGCCGCAGCCCGCCGGGCCGACTCGAGCCTGTGGGCCACAATCTCGTCGTGGGCGCCGTTCATCAGCCTGGCCAGCTCGCCAGCGTGCGGGGTAATGACCGTGGCCGCCCCGGCCCGGCCCGCTAGCAGGTCCCTGTTCCTGGACAGCACGGTCAGCCCGTCGGCATCGACCAGCACGGGAAGCGGCGATGCCAGCACCTTGACAAGCATCGCCGCCGCGTCGTCGCCGGTTCCGAGACCTGGTCCGGCGGTCCACGCCTGGACCCGCCCGGCCGCCTCGATCGGCGCGTGCCCGGCGGACTCGATCACCGTGATAACAGCCTCAGGCCAGTGCTGCCTGACGACATTGGCGGCTGCCCTCGCCGACACGAGCCTCACCATGCCGGCGCCGCCGCGGATCGCCCCGCCGACGCTGAGCACGGCAGCGCCGGTGTATTGCTGGCTGCCTGCGAGCACGCCAAGCACGCCTCTGCGGTATTTGTCCGATTCACCGCCGGGCCGCGGCAGCAACGCGGCAACGTCGGCTGCCTGGAGCGCAGCCGCCACGGGCGGGGCGGTCAGGTATGGCCCGAGACCGATGTCGACGAGCTCGACCGTTCCCGCGTAACTCGCGCCTGGGTCGACGAGCAGCCCGGGCTTGACCGCGCCAAATGTGACGGTCACGTCTGCCCTGATTGCGGCTCCGGCGACGACCCCGGTGTCGGCATCTACCCCGCTCGGCAGGTCGGTCGCGACGACAAGGGCCCCTTCTCCGGCAGCACTGGCCGTCAGCGCGGCGAGGGTGGCCGCGGGCTCGCGCAGCCCGCCCCGGCCGCCAATGCCGAGGATGCCATCGATGATCAGGTCGGCAGCGGCGATCGCTTCGCCAGCCGCCCGTCCGGTGACATCGGCCAGCCTGCCGCCTGAGCCGCGCAGCGCGGCCGCGCCGGCCTCATGCAAGCGGCCCGTGCTGGCCGGCACGGCGGTGACTATGGCGCCGCGTCTGGCCAGCCGTGCGCCGGCGAAGAGCGCGTCGCCGCCGTTGTCCCCAGTTCCGGCCAGGACGACGACCTGCGAGCCGTAGACCTGGCTGAGCAGCCTGGCGCAGACGGAGGCCAGCCCCGCCGCAGCGCGCTGCATGAGCGCGCCATCCGGCACCCGCGCCATCAGCGCGCGCTCAGCCGCCCTGACATCGCTGACCGCATAGGCGTTTCTCATGCTCGGCCTCGCTCACGTCGCTCGTCGTGCCCTGGCGCTGCAATCGCCGATGACCATCGCCACGCGCAGGTCACCATCATGGCTCAGCGACAGATGCCACGCTCCGACGCCCTGTGCTCGCGCGGCCGCGGCCACGGTGCCGCGCACGGTGAGGAACGGCCGCCCCGACGCATGCCGCAACACCTCGGCGTGGGTCCAGCGGTCGGTGACGCCAGCTCAGCCGACGCCGCGGACGACGTCCGCCAGCCGGTCGGCAATCTTGTGCGCCTGCGCTGAGTCCACCGCCTCGACCATGACCCTGACGGCCGGCTCGGTGCCACTCGGCCGGACGAGGACCCGGCCTGACTCGCCGAGCTCCGCGGCGGCGTCCGCCACCGCGGCCGCCAGCTCGGCCGAGTCAGCGACCCTGACCTTGCTGACGTCGCGCACGTTGACGAGCACTTGCGGGAACCTCGTCATGACCGCCCCGAGCTCGGCCAGGGACTGCCCGCTCACGGCGGCGGTCGCCAGCAGCTGCAGACTGGTCAGCATCCCGTCGCCGGTGCTGGCGTGGTCGAGCATGATGACGTGGCCTGACTGCTCACCGCCGAGGACGAACTTGCCGTCCAGCATGGCTGCGATCAGGTACCTGTCGCCGACCGGGGTCTCGACGACGTCGATGCCCGCCTCGCTCATCGCCAGCCGGAATCCTAGGTTGGCCATGACCGTGGCGACGACGGTGCCGCCGGCCAGCCGGCCCGACCGGTGCAGCGCCAGCGCGAGTATCGCCAGGATCTGGTCCCCGTCGATTACCTGGCCGGCCGCGTCGACCGCAAGGCAGCGGTCGGCGTCCCCGTCGTAAGCGATACCCGCGTCGGCGCCTTGCTCGGTGACGGCTGCCTGGAGCGCGCCGAGGCTGGTCGAGCCGCAGCCCGCATTGATGTTGACGCCGTCGGGCTCGACCCCGATCGCGATGACCTCAGCCCCGGCATCAGCGAGCAGGCGGGGTGCCAGCGCGTAGGCGGCCCCGTGCGCGCAGTCAACAACGACCCGCCAGCCGGCCAGCGGCTTCGCCGGACCGCCGACGGTGGCGAGCAAATGCGTCAGGTACTGGTCTGCATCGGCGGTGGCATCACGGACCCGGCCGAAACCAGCCGCGGGAACGCCGGGACCGCCGGATGCATGGGCCCGCGCGGCAATCCTGGCCTCGATCTCGCCCTCGACCTCGTCCGGCAGCTTCAGGCCGCCCCTGGCGAAGAACTTGATCCCGTTGTCGGGAGCCGGATTGTGGCTCGCCGACAGCATGACGCCGAAATCCGCGCCGAGAACGTCGGTGAGATAGGCCACGGCGGGCGTTGGAATCACGCCGAGCCGGAGCACGTCGATGCCGCTCTCCGCGAGCCCGGCCACCACCGCCGCCTCGAGGAACTCGCCGGAGGCACGCGGGTCGCGGCCGACGACGGCAACAGGCCTGCCCGCGCCTGCGAGGCCTGCAGCGGGCCTGCCGCCAAGAACATAGGCGGCCGCAGCGGCCAGGCTCATCGCGAGCCGGGCATCGAGATCGCGCCCGGCGACACCGCGTACTCCGTCAGTACCGAATAGCCCCATGAAAGGCAGCACCCCAGAAGGCAGCGCTGGCTAGCGCTTGGAGTACTGCGGCGCCTTACGTGCCTTCTTCAGGCCTGCCTTCTTGCGCTCCTTGATCCTGGCGTCCCTCGTGAGGAAGCCCAGGCGCTTCAGTGCCGGACGGCTTGCCGGGTCGACGAGTATGAGTGCCCTGGTGATCCCTAGCCTCAGGGCTCCCGCCTGGCCGGTTACGCCGCCGCCGGTGATCCTCGCCACGACGTCGAACTGACCGTCTGCCCCCAGAGTCACGAAGGGCTCGCTGATGAGCTGCTGATGCACCTTGTTCGGGAAGTAGACGTCCAGGGTGCGGCCATTGATCAGGAACTGCCCCGTGCCCGGCATTACCCGCACCCGGGCAATGGCCTCCTTGCGGCGGCCGGTGCCGAGTGCGTGACCGGTCACCACCGGCTTGCGCGCCGCGGGCTTGGCTGAGGTGCTCGCCGCCTCACCGGTCTCGGTGGTGTACTGCGATAGGTACTCGGCGGTCTGCTCGACCTCGTCGCCAGCGCCGGTCTGCGGCGCGACAGTGGGCTCAGCCACGGTTTCTTCCTCGTACTTCCTGATCGGCTCGTACTGTCCTCGTGCCGTCCTGGCCGGCTACTTGCCAGGCCGCCCGGCGGCCCCGGAGCCCGCCTGCTGCGAGACCTGCGCGATCTCGAACGGGACCGGCTGCTGCGCCTGATGCGGATGTTCAGGGCCCGCGTAGACCTTGAGCTTGCTCAGCATCTTCCTGCCGAGCGAGTTCTTGGGCAGCATGCCCTTGACCGCCTTCGTAACGGCACGCTCCGGGTTCGATGCCATCAGGTCACTGTAGGCGACGGCGCGCAGGCCGCCAGGGTAACCCGAGTGCCGGTAGGCCCGCTTGTCGGCA